>JADMIO011280054.1_pt1 | contig 34659 bp, 25 predicted proteins | sample 8958161 | NCBI WGS metagenome assembly JADMIO01 (sample SAMN16585339, study PRJNA669376) | soil metagenome | isolation source: Crop rotation soil | place: USA: Cullars Rotation, Alabama | collected 2011
TTCAGATCCTTTCTAGCTCTGACACACTGACGAATGCTTGAAATCCCACCAACGGCAGTTGGTGGTTCGTTCAGATCCTTTCTAAGAGCCCAAGGACAGTACACGTTCCGGCTCTGGTAGGTGGCCCATACAAACTTCGCGGCGAGAGTGGAGGTCGGTAGAGAGGATCTGAACGTATCCACCAACTGCCGTTGGTGGGATTTTCAAGCATCGTCAGCGTGTCCGCGGTAGAAAGGATCTGAACGTATCCACCAACTGCCGTTGGTGGGATTTCAACACGGCAACCAATCCGTCGTCCGTAGAGAGGATCTGAACGTATCCACCAACTGCCGTTGGTGGGATTTCAACTCGGCCAGCAATCGTCGTCCGCAGAGAGGATCTGAACGTATCCACCAACTGCCGTTGGTGGGATTTTAACTCGGCCAACAATCGTCGCTTCGTAGAGAGGATCTGAACGTATCCACCAACTGCCGTTGGTGGGATTTTCAAGCATCGTCAGCGTGTCCGCGGTAGAAAGGATCTGAACGTATCCACCAACTGCCGTTGGTGGGATTTCAACACGGCAACCAATCCGTCGTCCGTAGAGAGGATCTGAACGTATCCACCAACTGCCGTTGGTGGGATTTCAACTCGGCCAACAATCGTCGCTTCGTAGAGAGGATCTGAACGAACCACCAACTGCCGTTGGTGGGATTTCTTTTGTGCAGAGCGGGACGCGATTACAGATTCATCTCATCGCCGGCCGAATGATGAGCGGTCACCTGCATCAATCACTTTTCCGTTATTGATTCCCTTGAAGAGCTTGCTCGCCAGTTTCGGATCGAGAGTTTTGAGGGTCGCATATTGTTCCAGTGCCGCATCTCGCTGGCGGCGAGCAACGTAGACTGCACCCAGGTTGAAATAGGCGTCCGCCAGACTGGGATCTAAACGTATGGCCTGGACCAGGGATTCAACGGCTTCTGTCAAACGACCTTGAAGATAGTAGCTTGCACCCAGGTTGCTGAAGGCTTCCGCGTAGTTGGGACACGCGCGAATAGCAGCCTGATATGCTTTGGTGGATTCGTCAAAGCGCTTCAAGCGCTCATACGCGTAACCTAGATTGTTAAATGCGGCCGCGAGCGTTGAATCAAGTTGGATCGCCTGCCGAAGCATCTTGACTGCTTCCGTATGTTCACCAAGTTGATTGTAAATAAAGCCCAGGTCACTAAAGTTCACAGCGTCGTTTGGTCCGAGGCGAACCGCATTGCGCAGAGGTCTAACGGCGTCTTTGTATCTCCCCATCCGCGAATAGGTAACTGCAAGGCTGCGGTACGCGACAATCAACGTCGGTTCGAGACTGATAGCTTTTTGCAGCGCACGGATAGCTTCCTTGTTCAATCCCAAATTTCTTGCTGACATCCCCAGGCCGTTGTACGCCTCGGCATAGTCCGGTTTGAGTTTGATAGCTTGCTGAAAAGCTTCCATCGCTTCCTTGTAGCTCGCCTGACTGTACAGCACTGTGCCCAGTGCGAAATGCTTCCGGCTGGCTTCGACATCTTGATCCCCGGTGGCTCGGGAAGCTTGAGCCGCTGTTACGGATACTCCGAGCGCGAAGATCACCACTAATATCGCGATGCGTGAACTCTTTGTCATAAAGCATCGTCCAGTTCGGGAACTTTGCCGTGCGCAGAAGGCAAAATATTGGAACTGCGAGACTTTGTAGTGAGTGAGACCTGAGAAAAGTGTGAGTTTTCATGACGCAGCGGTGTTTCTCAGATATGGGCGAGCCTAAATCGACACACACGGGCAATTCAGAGCGTCTGAAGTTCGGCAGTGTGGTCGTTGATCGCACTGACTTCACAGTTATTAGAGGTGACCAACAGCAACGGCTAGCGCCGCTCGCGTTCGACGTTTTGCTGTACCTGATCCAGCATCACGAGCGAGTCGTTAGTAAGGAAGAACTTTTCGAGGAGATCTGGAAAGAGCGATTTGTCTCCGACAACGCCCTGGCGCGAACGATAGCAGACATTCGTCATGCCCTCGGCGATCGCTCGGACGCACCGCGCTATATCGCGACAGTGCCAAAACGCGGTTACCGGTTCATCGCCGAATTAGTTGAAGAGACTGCACCGCCCATCGAAACAAACATCAATCTTAATCAGTCAACTGGTCCTAAGTTTTTCCCACCTACGCTGCGAATACTCGCGCCTGTACTCGGCAGTCTCCTGGTACTTGCTGCGCTCGGTGTGTACGTACTTCTTAAAAACTTCCGCCCTGCTCGATCGATCTACAACGCTGACGCTCATGCGCTCTATCTGAAAGGACGCGAACGCATGGATACGATGGATCCGGGAGAGATTGAAAAGGGTGGTGAGTACTTTCAACGCGCTATTAAGCTCGCACCGAATTACGCCCTGGCCCACGCCGGCATGGCTGACTACTACATCCACGCCAAGCGACGGAATGACCCCGAGTACTACATGTCCCGGGCAAGAGAGTCAGCTGAGCGCGCCCTGGAGCTCGACGATAATGTCGCCGAAGCACACGCCGCGATGGGGTGGATAATCGAACTGTACGACTGGGACCTGCCTCAGGCCGACAAGGAGATCAAGCGCGCTTTAGAGCTTGACCCACAATCGACTCTTGTCCGTCAGACGTGGATTAGTCATCTAGCTTTGCAAGGTCAGAGTGCAGAGGCTCTAACAGAAGGCCGAAAAGCAATCGAGAAAGATCCGCTGAATGTGCGACTAAACCTGACAATCGGTTGGATTCTCTACAGCACGCGCCAATACCATGAGGCTGACGCCTGGTTTCAGACGATGATAGATTCCGGAGTGTACATTCCGGGATCTTATTCCTGGCTCGCGCAGATTTATGCTGCGGATGGTCGACTGGATAAGGCTGTCGAAGCAGATCTTAAGTATAGAGTGATGAGTGGCACGAAACCGGAAGCGATAAGTGCGTTGAAGAATGCCTTCGCTACCTCCGGATGGAAAGGCTACTTGCGTGAGATGCTTGAACAAAGAACAAGAAATCCAGGTTACGTCGAGCCTTACGTGTTTGCGATTATTTACGCACGGCTTGGAGAGAAGGGTCTCGCACTATCCTGGCTGGAAAAATCAGCTCGGGATCGAAGTTTATTCATGACTCGCGTGAGTACTGACCCAACCTTCGATGGCCTGCACACTGAACCCCGCTTCCAGGATCTCCTACGACGGGTGGGTCTCTCCAGGAAACCACGCCAATCGTAACCGGCGAGATTTGGTCCTCTTTTTACGAATACTTCCACGGAGACAACGGGTCTCGGCTCGAGTCATCAAACAGGTTGGACCGGCTAATTTCTGCGCTTCAGATTTCTAGAGTTGATGGGCCAAACAACGTCTGCGCTGTTATTTCCTTTCCCGATCAACTAGCAGCGCGCTCGTTCCGACGCCAAAAGATGCAATCACTTGCGTCACTTCGGATCGTGGAACCTCGAGCCTCTCAACTGCGTCCGCACTGACAATTACTATGCTTCCGGATAAAGGGTTTGGGGCGCCGGGAAGAAAGACAGTCAATTCACCGCTGCTGTTCTCTTCCATCAAAAGACCAATATGTTTAGTCTGATCCTGCTGCACAACAACCGGCGAACCACTCACGTGTTCCTCATCAAACATGATCCGAGCAATACGCCCAAACGTTCTGTATCCGGGTATTCTGTTGAGGAACCGCGTCAATTGTCGGCCCAACGAACTACCGGTAGACGTTCTTACTATTAGACCCGTCGCGAAGCAAAGGACCAATAAGAGAAGGATCGAGCCAATGTCAGCGAATGCCACGCCTATGAAACGATTCTTAGGGAGGAAACCCAGGAGCGGTTTAATGAATTCGGTCAAGGCCCTCGCAATGCGAACGATCAGATACAAGCAGGCGAACATTGGGAACAATACGAGCAACCCGCCAATTAGCATTGTCTTGATGAACTGGGCGAAGGTTTTCATTCTTATTAGAAGTAGATACCGAAGGCCATCCCCAGTACTTCTACGTGGCTCGGTTGCGAGCGACTATCGTTCTCTCGCGTGAAGTAAAGATCCAACACAAATTGTTTTTTGGGATGGATCAGGCTGATAGTGGACCACAACGGCCTGAATTCAATCGCCGCGCTTTCCGTTCCCGAATTAGCGAGGTTCGTCGGGCTGAACTTCATAGTCTGCCTCGCGGAATCGTAGTTTGACTCACCATCCCGAACTACTGGCAAAACTAACAGGAGAAGAAGGCGCCTGGCGCCCTGGCCCACTTCGATCGATAAACGAAGGAATTGAAAAATAGCTCTCCCTAGAGCTCTCCCATAATTGACAGAAAAACAGAGATCAAATACCAGACTCTCTCACGACTCAGACTCCTACCCACGCCTTCAGTATATTCAGGCACTAATGTACTTCGCGGGCGGAGGGGATTTAGTCATAGAACTCAACAAAGCTGTCAGAGAAGTGTTCCGAATCATGAACGACTGCGGAGTTAGTTGCATCTATGCTCGCGTATTCTATTGAGCAATCTTCACTGACCTGACCGCACCAGGCTATCCAGTAACACTTTGGCGACCACGAGATCCGCTGGTATTCTTTGCCCTGCGTAACCATGCGCCATCGTATGAGGAAACCCTCTAAATGAAACCTGGAATACATGAATAACGATGCTTCTAAGGGGTTGAACCAGCGGCGACCAAAACGGCGCTCGACAGACTGATGCCACTGGTTTATGACGAGTTAAATTGGCTGGCGCATCAGCATATGCGGTGCGGCGAGCAGGCCGCCCACAAGCTGCAAACGTCTGCGCCGATTAACGAAGCCTGCTTACCTGGTCTATTCCTCGAATACAAACATGCTCACCGATGGGGTCGAATTTAAAGCAGGACAGACGGTCACCCACTACAAGATTCTTTCACTACTCGGAGAAGGCGGTATGGGTACAGTGTATCTCGCTGAAGATACCAGGCTGCATCGCAGAGTATCGCTTAAGTTTCTTTCGCAGAGTTTAACTGGTGACCGGCAACGACTGCGCCGTTTTGAACAGGAGGCCCGCGCCGTTTCTGCCCTGAGTCATCCAAACACTCTAACGATTCATGAGATCAGCGAAGTCGATGGCCGGCGCTTTATTGCTGCTGAATACATCGAAGGTCAGACATTGCGAGAGCGCATGCGTTCGGGCGTGGACATTGACGACGCGATCGACATTGCGATTCAGGTCGCTTCGGCGCTGGTCGCAGCGCATCGAGTCGACATCGTGCATCGAGACATCAAGCCCGAGAACATCATGATTCGCACAGATGATCGGCTGGTGAAGGTGCTGGATTTCGGTTTGGCAAAGATGGGCCAGCGCAGCTCAAGCAATGCTCCCGCAGATTCACAAATCGATACGGCACTGATGGCAAATACCGCCCCTGGCGTGGTGATGGGAACCGCTGCCTATATGTCGCCCGAGCAGGCACGCGGCGAGTCGGTCGATGAACGCACGGACATCTGGAGTTTGGGGGTCGTCTTGTACGAGATGGTTGGGGGCTGCTCGCCGTTTGTTGCCAGCACATCCAATGAGATCATCTCGACGATACTCTCGAAGACCTCAGCGCCACCTCTATCGCGGTTTGCTCATAACGTGCCGCTGCGACTGGAAGAGATCGTTGAGAAGACGATCACGAAGAATAAAGACGAACGATATCAAACCAGCAAAGACCTACTAATCGATCTCAAACGCCTTCAACAATCCTTACAACTGCAAGCTGCCAACGAGCGGAACGCATCACCAGACAAAATTGGAGTTTCTCCTTCCGGCAATCAGGTGAATAGCGCCGGCACCTCTGAACGCGCAGCTCCAAACACACTACCAGCTTCGAATGCAGACCACATTCTCAATCAAGTCAGAAGACGAAAGCGCGCGGTGTTGACTAGCCTGACAATATTGCTGCTGATTGTTGCGGGCGTGTTCATTTACATCTGGCGCATTAGACAAACGGCAGCGCCAGCCCAAGCGGAAATCACCTCGCTCGTTGTCTTGCCGCTCAAGAACATCAGTGGGGACACGGAAGACGAATATCTATCTGATGGCATCACCGATGAGTTAATCACCAAATTGACAAAGATAAAAAGTGTGAGGGTCGTTTCGCCGTCAGTAGCGATGCGTTATAAAGATTCACCGAAGGACGCGGCGGAGATCGCGCGCGAGTTGAATGTCCAAGCCGCCATCGAAGGCACTGTTCGGAAGGTCGGGACGCGCTTTCGCCTGAGCATTCATCTGGTCAACGCGCAGGATGGTTTTGAAATCTGGTCGGACAACGATTTCGAGAACGAACTGAACAACCTGCTCGATGCCGAGCGTCAAATCGCAGAAGCAGTAGCGCGCCGCCTCAAAGGACAACTGACGGCACAGGAACGCACTCTTGTCGCCAGCCGGAGCACTACGAGCGCCGACGCTTACGAAATCTACTTGCGCGGCAAGCAGCAGGCACGCGCAAGAGCATGGCAACTTGCCCGCGAACTATTCGACCGCGCAATCCAACTCGACCCAAATTTCGTTGACGCTTACGCTTGGCGCGGCCGTGTTATCTATCAACTTTTTGCAGACGGGATTGGTAGTCGCGCCACGCTCGATGCTGCTCTATCAGACGCGAATCGCGCGTTGCAGCTTGACCCGAACATCATCTCAGCGCGTCGTACGCTCATTTTCATTTATCACAGCACCGGAAAAACTGAAGAGGGTCTGAAACAGGGCAAACAGATACTGGAAATAAACTCAAATGATCTCGACGCACTGGAAGGTGCGGCTCTCGCTTACTTTCGCGCCGGAATGATCAACAAATCGATTCCGCTTTATCTGCGCGCCATTGCCGCCGACCCGACGAATGAAGAAATCCGTAGCTGGCTGGCTCGCTGTTACACCCACACGGGCGAGTATCAAAAAGGGGTCGATGTGTTAGTGCCTGTCTTGGCGCAGGACCAGGGCGGGTGGTGGATGGCTATGCAGAATTATCGAGGTCTCCGGCAATTCGACAAGGCGATTGAGATGGGGAAAATGCTGACCTCGAAGCGTCCAGATCAAACTGTCGGATGGTTGGATTTTGGTAGAGTTCTGAAAGCGGCGGGAAAACCAGAGCAAGCGAGAGAGGTTTGGGCTGAAGGAGCGCGCCGCGAAGAAGCCAAACTCGCCACTTTTGAAAACGTGCGGACGCGCGTGTGGCTGAGCTATTTCTACGCTCATTTGGGCGAGCGCGAGAAAGCGTTGGCGCAGGTGAGCCGTGCGCTCGCTCTCGAACCGAATGATGCATGGACGCTTTTTCAGATCGGTACCGTCCATGCACTTTTGAACAATCGTCGCGAAGCAGTCGGCTACATCAAACAATCAATCGCGCAAGGCTGGCTCGGTATTCACTACATTGACTACGATCTGGACCCAAACGGCGGAGGCACTCTCGTCAACTTACGCGACGACGCGGAGTTTCAACAGGTGCGAGCCGATTTGCAAAGGAAGATTGACGAACTGGCAGCGCAATATTGAATACTCCGCGTACTAAAGCGAGCGCCATCTCGCAGTCCAACTCTCACATCGAGGCGGGTCGCCTCCCGCCTGGCAAACTGACTCTCGCTCTCAAGTAGCCGCTCTTCGCCAGCGGCATGTTCCTCCTCGCAACCATAGCGTTCCGTCTCACGATTGAACTTTTCTTTTAGCGCTGTCTGAGCGGTGCCTTAGGGATTCAAAACGGCAATCATCTCGCTCGGGAGACGCATCTGTGTGTTTTGATGGGTTGTTCTCCTCTCAATTCAATGTTCACTTCAACTTCTCGATGTCGCCCGGCTTCCAGCTCTTGTTGAGGGCAGGTTCGGTTGGGCCATAGAGGCGGACGATGGCGAAATACCCTCGGCCTGGCACGGTTGCGAGCCAGTTGCCTTCTTTGCCAGCGGGCGCTTTCGGCCCGAGATAGAGATCCGTGCTGCCGTCGGCGTTCTGCGCGGGCTTGTCACGTGAACCGAGCGACGGGAACGGCTGGCCGTTAGCGAGACCCGAAGCATTCTCCGCCTCGTAGAGCGTCACCGACCAGAACAGGTCCGCGGGCACGTTAGCCGGCAGATTCAGGCGATAGTTGGCGTTACCCACGAGCGGCGTCCCTTCGCTGTCGGTGAAACCGATCACATACATGGCACCCTTGCCCGAAGTTTTTGACACCATTCCTGGGCTGATCGAGTAATAGTCGGTGAACATCCAGGTCCGGGCGCCGAGGTCCAGATACCCCCCAGCGACATTCTCCCAGGCCAGGTTCAATGTCCCTGTTGGATTTTCTGGCGTCCCGTCTGCGAAGGGATTAAGCCAGCGCCGGTCGGGATACATACGATAGGACCTGCCATTGACCTCTTCTTCGAAGCCGATGACACGGCTCGTCTTGTAGGCCGTCTTCGCAGCCTTATCGAGGATGTCGCGGGTGTGCGCATCCGGTGTGAACGGCTGGCCCTTGACGATGCCGATCGCTGCCAGCATCCCTAGCCAATCAGGACCGGCGAGATTGGCGCCTTCGCTGTCCACAAGATTCTTGAGCTGATCGAAAACACTGCCATCGCTGAGCGGCAGCATGTTGGCCGGGACGCCGGAAGCGTCGGGGTACTCCATCGGCTTGGCCCCCGCCTCGCCGTTCAGGGGATAGATCCGGGTCTTTTCCATGTGCTCTACAGCGGGCGTCAGATTCTTCGGGTCCTGATAGAACCCGCGAAGGAAGACGAAGACATTGTTGGTACGCGAGCGGTACACGAAGTAACCTTCCGGCACATCGCCCTTGTAGCCGGGTGGGAGGATCAAGAACTTGCCACCTTTACCGGCATCCGGTCCAAAGAGGCCAACATCACCAAAGAACTTGCCGCCATCGACCGGGATGGGCCTTTGCCAGAAGTCGAGCAGGATGCCTTGGAGCATCGGTGGCGCATCCATCACCAACGGCCCATCCTTGCCGAGGTCAACATAGGTCATCGCGTAGAGGACGTCGGAGTTGGGGGTCGTCACCAGGGTTTTGGCGTCGAGGCGTTTTTTCCAAATGGGCAAGACGCTGTAGCCGGCGCCAAACGTCTTCTCCGACCCCACCTGCATGCCCAGCGTGTTGATCAACGGCAGCGCCCAGAGATACGTCTGCGTCGCTCGCTGGAAGAGCAGCTCGTCGCGTAGTGTCTGCGCAGTTTCCTCCGTGGGACGATTTTCGGTGAACGGCAGGTTGGCTAGTTCTTCGAAGCGGGATGTCTTTGCTACTTGCGTTTTCATGGTTTGTTGTCCTTTCAACTACCTACTTCACCTTCTCAACTTGCGGTGGCATCCAGGTGCCATCGATGACAGCCGTCTTCGGCCAATAGCAACGGATGTACAAAGAGAACGACTCCGCTGGCGCGGGGAGCCAGTTGCTTTCTTTGTCAGCACCCGGCGATTTGGCCCCGGCATACAGCGTCAGCGAACCATCCGCGTTGTATTTCAGAAAAGACTTGCTCTTTGTGCCGAGCGAGTACCGTTTCAGCGGATTGGGGCTGAAGAGGTGCTCATCGTTGTACAAGGTCACTGACCAGAAGCCTTTGACCGGTGGCTCCTGACCCTTGGCAAAGGTGATCGTATAGAGGTTGTTACCATCGAGTTGCTGGCCTTCGCTGTCGTCGTCGCGATAGAGGTATTTGGTTTCGTTCGGGCGGTTTTCATACATGTTCGACTTGGCGTTAGCCGTGCGATTCAGGTAGTCCGTTCCCCACTCCGCGTTGTTCACCGGCGAGTTCCAGCCGTTGCCGGCGGAGCGACCGTTGTTGCTCCAACTGAAAAACTGCGGAATCAGTTCACTCTCGGCGGCAACCGCGGATTCGGTGAGCGCTGTCTTGACCGCCGAGTTGGTAGCCGCTGCGTCCAGGACACTGCCGATCCAGTTGTAGAGCGCTTCCTCGCCGGGCATCGGCGGCACCTGCTTCATTACGGCCGGCAATTCGTCAAAAAAGGTTTCCGGGTTCACCCATTTGGTCTCGCCTTTGGACGGGGGTGCGGGGAAATTTGGAAGCTTGCTCCAGTCGTTGGTCTTCATCTTCCCGTCGAACTCCGATAGCGGATAGAAAACGATCTGGCTGAGCACCGGCTGGATGGCCGAGTTATCCGCCGCCGTGTCGTCCATGAAGATGCGCGGAGCGACAAAGGCGAGAGATGTAGAGGAGCGCACCACCGCCGTGATGCCAGCCGGAGTTTCACCATTCCAGTTTGGGTCGACCATCAGGTAAAAGCCGGGCTTGGTGCCGTAGGCCTTGCCGATCTCGGAGAATTCATCCGTGCGCGCGTCATACAGCGCATACACCCAGAAGCGATCGCCGAAATCCGGAACCTGAAAGACGATCGGTTCCTTGTCGAGGGCCACAAACCCCGCGCCGTAAACCACGTCTTGGTTTGGGCAGGTCACAAAATGCTCTTCGGGGCTAATGTACCCGGTCAACATTGCGTTCCGGTTGAATGCGACCGGCACCACTCCGCCCAGCAAGCCGGGCTCGGGCGCCTTGGAAAAGGCGATTGAGCGGTTGACCGAATTGACCAGCGGCCATCCCCAGAGGTAGGCCATGCGCCCGATCGTCTGCACGTACGCCGTGGTCATGGCGGTGCCGGGCGCCGGGCCGGAAACTTCGGCGGCTGTAGTTGGAATCTTATATTGTTGCGCCTGTGCGAATCCTAGTGGTTTGCTGATTGGTTGAGACATTTCAAAAGCCTCCTAGTCTAGTTCCCAGATAAATCTAGCTGCTGTGCCCTTGGCAAAGTGCAGGTGATGAGTGGGAATTGTCAGAAATCGAGCCAGACGAATGTCGATAGACTCTGCATCAAAGCTCGACAGATTCTAGGCAGAATTTTGGCACTGTAGGACTGTCAATACTGACAGTTTTACGGTTCCTGAACGCCATGCAAACCTCCGTTATTGTTCGGCAGGCGCCAACACCATCATCGATGACGCAAGGATGGTTCTCGGGTTCATTTGATTAACTCCTGTTCGCTCGTCACTTCTTCGGAAAGCTAAAATGGCTGGCCCAACTCCACAGATGAACGGCTCAGTCTTGTTTGGTGAGATGAAGATGCTTTGCATGCCGCCCTCAACCTTCGATCGTTTAGCTACTTCGCTTGCTCGATCGGCGGATGCTTCCACGTACCGTTCAGCGCTTCCTCCTTGGGCCAGTACAGGCGCATCGGAATCCAGAACGGTCCGTTTGGCGCCGGCAGCCAGTTGGCTTCCTTGTCCGCGCCCGGTGATTTGTTCTGGATGTAGAACGTCAGGCCGCCGTCCGCGTCTTTCTTCAACTGCGGCAGCATCGGCGAGTTGATCAGATAACGATTGATCGGATTGGCCACCAGCAAGCTCGCCGGCAGGTCATACATCGTGACTGACCAAAACGCATTGACCGGCGGCAACTGTCCTGGCGCGAAGCGAATGGTGTAATTGTGTTTGCTCGCGTCGAGTTTCTCGCCTGCCGAATCCAGGGTGTAGACCGGATACATCGCCTCCTGTTTTGAGTTGCCGTAGATGCCCATGATCGCGGCGGTCATGCGATAGAGATAATTGTTCTTGAGAAACTCTCGCGTGCCGAACATGTCGCCGGACGTAACCTTGCCAGTATCGACTGAGGTTTTCTTAAAGTCTTCGAACTCCTTCAGCGCGTCGGCCATACCGTCCTCGATTGCTTTCTTCATCTCCGGAGAGAGCTTGCTCGCGTCAAATGTCTTCCCCGCGCCAACGCCAATCTTCCCGAACTTGGCCATCAAGTCTTTCTCTGACGGAACAGTCGGGCAGAACTGCAATATGAAGTTAAGGATATTGAAGAACTCAGGAGAAGTGCGTTCCTGTTCGGCGGTGATCGGCTTAATGAAGTCAATCTTCGGCGCGGTGGGCGGTGCGGGTTGCTTCAAAAATTGAGACAAAGTCTCTACCTTGTAGCCCGCCTGCACCTTCTTCACGTTGTCGAGGTCGGCCGAACTAATTAGCTGCGTCCGATAGGCAGCAAAGACGAATTCAGTCTCTGACTGGAACACCTTCTTGATGTTTTCCGGCTTAGTCCCTTTCCAGGTGGGCCCCGCAAGCAGAAAGCTGCCGCCGTCGCTCCCTGTGGCGCGGTGGCTGATGTAATCAAAGTTTTGCGTGTACCAGTCGATCAGCTGGACCGAGTAATAACGGTTCTTCTCGATCGCCGGGATGGTGAGCACGATCGGCTCGGCCCGCAAATCGGCGCCAAGCCACGAGTAAGGCGTGTCTGAATTCGGAGTTTGGATTGCTTTGTCTGCGGGAGTGTAGACGCGCGGTATGTTGTCGATCTGGTTCCAGGGCTTCTTAAACTCCGGGCCACTTGTGTCGATGAAGTAAGCGTACTGAATGCGGTAGCTGTCGACCAACGGGAAGCCGTAGACAAATGCTTCTTTGGCAATCGCGCGCGCCTCTGTCGCGGTCGCGGTCGCCGAACTATCACTCGGATTAGTTGTCGATCCGGGCTGATTGCTACAGCTCGAAGTAGTCATGAGCCCGATTGCCGCCCCACACACGAGTGCCAAGAAGAAAATTTTTGTTTTCATCGCTAGAGTCCTCCCAGAGGGGGTTATCCGTTCTCTTCTCACCATCAATTTGTACTGAGCTCGCGAGCGTTACTTTCACCGGCGAGCTGGCTCAGACATCTCAAGGCTCAATTACTTCGCGACCACGATCGCCGGCGGCTGCCAAGTTCCATCCCCTGGTGGCAGAATCGAAGGCGCTTCCGTCTTCGGCCAGTAGAGACGCATCACGAGATAGACCAGATTGTTGGGCGCAGGTAGCCAATTGGACTCCTTGTCTTTACCGGGTGAATCCTTCTGGATGTAGAGCGTGAGTGATCCATCACCGTTCTTTTTCATTCCGGCTAGCATCGGTGAGTTGATCAGGTAACGGTTGATAGGGTTCTTGATCAGAAGTTGGCTCTTGCCGTCATACATCGTCACTGACCAGAATGCATTGACAGGCGGGAGTTGTCCGGCAGGAAAGGTAAGCGTGTAGTCGTGCTTGCTCCCGTCGAGCGGCTCGCCGTTGGCCAGCGTCTTGGTCATGGGATAAGTGGCCTCGGCCGAATCGTTGCCGTAGATTCCCGCCTTGGCAGCGGCGGCCCGCTTGATCCAATTCCCGTTGTAGAAAGCGCGATCGCCAAACCAGTCACCCACCTTCCAGCCATTGATGTTTTTCACTCCGGCAGCCTCGAACTGCTCCACTTTTGATTCGCCCTCTTTCATCCCCAGTAGTACTTCAGCCTTGTGCTCGAAGGAGAGATCCTTGAAGTCGAAAGTCTTTCCCGGACCAATACCGATGCGGGCAAGCTTCGCGCGGATTTCTTTTTCCTCCGGACCCGCCGGAGCGAATTGCAACGCGAAGTCGAGGTAGTCAAAGAACCCGGTCTTCACCATCTCCTTGTTGATCTTCGGGAAGTTGATGGTTGGGGGTGCGGGCGGTGGCGGCTGCTTTAGATACGACGAGAGTGGCTGTGCCTTGTAGCCGGCCTGGATTTTCACCACGTTTGGCATGTCTGCCGGGTTGAAGAGCTGGGTGCGATAGGCCACCAACGCGAATTGCGTGGTGGACTGAAACACTTTCTTGATTCCCGGCGGCGTGGTGCCCTTCCAATCGGGTCCGGCCACCAGGTAATCGCCGGCCTCGTTACCGGTGGCGCGACTGCCGATGTAACCGAAATTGAAGGTATTGCCGTCGCAGAGCATTACCGAGAAGTAACGTTCTTTCTCCACCGCTGGAATCGACAGCACTATCGGTTCCGCGCGCAGGTCCGTCCATACGCTGGAATACGGCGTATCGCTGTTTGGCGTCGGAATGGAGGTATCCTCGTAAGTGAAGACGCGGGCCTGGTTTTCGATCTGATTGAACGGCGCCTTGTACTGGCCGGAGTTCTTATCAACCGAGAACTCGTACATGACCGCGTAGTTCATCACGATCGGCAGACCGTAGATGTAAGCCTCCTCGGCAATCGCTTTCGTTTCAGCGATGCTCGCCTTGTCGCCGGTCTTGTTTTCAGTGGTGGTGATTGAGTCGTTCTTTGCACAACCAATCATCAGAATTGCCGCCACGGCCGTGGCAGCAAAGAGGAACAATACTCTTCGCATTCTTCTCCTCCGTGGCGCTCGAACAAACAGATCGGTTCGAGTACTTGCTAAACTGCGGCAGCATCGGTCGGTTGATCGTGTACCGGTTGATCGGATCACTCCGTTCACTTGATCTTCTCAATGTCGCCCGGCTTCCAGCTCTTATTGAGGGCGGGTTCGGTTGGGCCGTAGAGGCGGACGATAGCGAAATACCCTCGGCCCGGCACAGTTGCGAGCCAGTTGCCCCCTTTGCCCGCGGGAAATTGTCAGAAATCGAGCCAGACGAAGGTCGATAGACTCTGCATTAAAGCTCAACAGATTCTAGGCAGAATTTTGGCACTGTAGGACTGTCAATACTGACAGTTTTACGGTTCCTGCACGGCATGCAAACCGCTGTCATTGTTCGGCACGGGCGCGCCAGCACGATCATCAACTGTGTGTTGATGGTGGCCTTGATCCCTCCATCTCCCATTGTCACTTCTTCGGAAAGAGCCCGGTGACGACAATGCGAAGTCCACATCCTTCTGGACCACCGTTCGGGCTGGTGGCCCAACAGCGCAGCGCGCCGCCGAAACTTACTGGTTGTTTCCCGAATCGCACTATTTTTGACACCTGAAAGTGAATCGGCACCGCCCAGTGATTGCCGGTCCAATCGTAGGTCGACTCTGTATTAAGCGCGTAGCTCCAACCATCCTTAGTTGAATAAGTCAGGAATGGCTGAATGAAATCTGCGTTCACCCTGGGACGTCCACTGCCGCCGGCCACTCGCCAGATGTGGTTCCATAAGGCTCCTATGGTCCATGGCCCCTCCTGCTTCAAAACCACCGCTGTCGGTCCGAGACCAAGTTGTTTTGATCCTAAAAACTGATTGGTAGCGGTAGGAACTAAGATGGCTGGCCCAAGTCCCCAGATGAACGGCTCAGTCTTGTTTGGTGAGATGAAGATGCTTTGCACAGTGTCACCCAAACCCGTCTGACCAGTGCCTTGAGCGACCACATTTCCTTGATGAATGATCGGAATAATTGTGCGCGAGATCAGGTTCCACTCTTTGTTGAGGGAAATCGGAATCACCGGTTGGACGTTCGTGGTCATACGCCAGCCACTGCCGGTGCCCATGCCGAAATCGAAATTCGTCTGGATGGGAAAACTGATCAGCGACGACACGGGATTGGCAAGCTTCTTGGAAAGCGCAGCGGAGTCGTCTTCCGGTGCAGCTTGCGGGCTCGTTTGAGAGCCACTATCCGAGTCAGCTTGTGCAGGTCGATTCTTGGGGAAGAGGTTAAGTGAACTGCCCGTCCTTTTAGTCGAGGCTACTTCCTTATTTGGGAACTCAAAGTGGACTCGCCCCGATTTGGCTGTTGTCGCTGCAACTGAGTCTCCCGCCGTATCCTCCGCCGGTTCTTCGGTTTCCTTGGGGGGACTGAGAGCGGAGTGTGAGGTCGAAGGCGGTGCGGCTTTCTCCTGACTCTGCTGCGGCTTATCGGTTTGGACGGCCAAGGTCTGTGACTGCGCGGATTGATTCAGACCTACACACAAGCAAAGAGCAATAAAAGATAGGCGGGACATCAGAAGTTCCTTTCGACTCTCACGGTGCTTAAAGCCACCGCTGGTTTTAGTACTCAAGGGCACGTAAAAAACACCTGCTGCTATTCCGCCTTCTTTAGAGGGGGCTGCTTCCACTGCCCGTCGAGCGCCGCAGGCTTCGGCCAATAGATGCGCAACGCCATTACGAACGGCCCCTTGGGCGCGGGCAGCCAGTTCGCTTCCTTGTCTTTGCCGGGTGACTCGTTCTGGATGTAGAGCGTGAGGCCGCCGTCCGGATCCTTTTTCAACTGCGGCAGCATCGGCGAGTTGATCAGGTAACGGTTGATCGGATTGGCTACAAGCAACTCCGCCGGAAAGTCATACATCGTTAGCGACCAGAAGGCGTTGACCGGGGGCAGTTGGCCCGGTGCAAAGCGGACGGTGTAACGGTTGGCACCGTCCGGCTGTTTACCGTCGGCATCGGTGAAATACGGAAGATAGATCGCTTCCTCTTTTGAATTGCCGTAGATGCCAAGTACAGCCGCACCCATGCGGTAAAGGTAGTTGTTCTTCAAATACGCGCGCGTGCCAAACATGTCACCAAAGGCCACCTTCCCCGCTTCCATTTGTTTCTTAACGTTGGCGAAATCGGCCCATGCGTCGGCCATCCCCTGCTCGATGGCCGCCTTCATTTCAGGAGTGAGCTTGCTCGCGTCGAAGGTCTTCCCTGCGCCAATACCGATCTTGGCGAAGCGCGACATAAGTTCTATCTCGGAAGGGTCCGTCGGGCAGAATTGCAGGACGAAGTTCAAGATGTTGAAAACCTCGGGCGATGTCTTCTCCTGCTCTGGCGTCAGCGGCTTGATGAAATCAATCGCCGGCGCAGCCTTGGGTGAAGGCTGGCCGAGGAAGGCGGACAGTGTCTGCACCTTGTAGCCAGCCTGGACTTTCTTGACGTTGTCGATGTCGCCCGGGTTGAAAAGTTGCGTGCGAATCCAGGCCATTACGAACTCGGTCTCTGAGCGGAACGCTTTCTTCACATCCTTGGGAGTTTCGCCCTTCCAGCTCGGCCCCGCTACGAGGAAGCTGCCGCCATCGTTGCCGGTGGTGCGGCTTCCCATGTAGTCGAAGTTGAACGTGTAGAAATCGACAAGTTGGACGGAGAAATAGCGATCCTTTTCGATGACCGGCAGCGTGAACACGAGGGGTTCGGCGCGCAGGTCCATGCCGACAAAGGAATAGGGCGTATCCGTGTTGGCCGCCTGCACCGCCGTGTCGGCGGGCGTGAAGACACGAGGAATGTTCTTGATTTGGTTCCAGGGCGCTTTGAATTCGGGACTATCGCGATCCACGAAGTAGGCATGCTGGACGCGGTAGTTATCCACTAACGGGAAGCCGTACGTATAGGCTTCCTTGGCGATGGCGCGAGCCTCTGCCGCGCTAACAGTGGCCGAACCGTCACGCGTATTGGTTGTTGATCCAGGCTGATTGCTACAGCTCGAAGTCGTCATGAGCGCGAAGGCCACGCCACAAACCAGTGCTAAAAAGAAGAGTTTTGTTTTCATCGCTCCATCCTCGAAGAAGGGTTTATGTGTTCTTTTGACGATCAAATCTCCACTGAGCCCGGGGGGATCTTGACTTTCACAAATCGCTCTGATTTCTCACGAATCCAAGCCAGACACGCGAGTCAATTGATCATCTCGAAATCGCCGAGCTTGAACGTCTTATCGAAGAAGGGCTGCTCAGGCGCATAGAGGCGGAACAGGACAAACCATCCGTCACCGTCGACGGTCTTCATAAGATTGGTTTCGTAACCAACAGGCGCAGTGGGACCGATGAAGAGATCGACGCTGCCATCATTATTGTATTTAAGATCTTTCATGGTGCTGTCGAGATTCACGCTGCGGATTTCCGTGCCGCCGTTGTCGTAGGCGCGGCGCGTGTTTTCGCTGTACAACGTGAGAGCCCAGAATTGCCCAACTGGGACTTTTGCAGGCACGTGTAACTTGTAGGTCTTGTCGGCTCTTAGCATTCGGCCTTCGCTGTCGTGTTTGGTGGTCATATAGACCTGGCCAGCGCCGGGCGTCGGATTTACCATGCCGCGGGTGCTTGTCACCGCTTCATAAAACCATGTGGCTCGTTCATCGAGCTCGACGCGAGTATCGGTCTCCTGCGGGATGTGGAAGTCGAAGCCCTTGTACCAACTCGTGCCTTCCCAATAGGGCTCCGTATAGCGCGGGTTGACCTGCAAGTTGCGGGTCATCAACTCGCCCATAGCCGCGCCCTTTAGCAGGGCTAATGTTTGGCGAGCATCTGGCTTGAATGGCTTTCCTTTTTCGATTCCGAGTGGCTTGAGCATGGCCATCCACGCTTTGTCGACTTCGCGGACTGGTTCCTCGGTGATAATCGCGGCCAGCTTTGCCCAGTACTCGATGCCGCGCGGCGCTGTTGCGCTCCACTCGACGTTCTTGCCCTTAATGAACCTGCTCGGAGCTAACTTCCCAGCTACGCGCCCCATCTTGAACTCCGACGTAAACTTGTCGAAGTATCCTGGGTCTCGCTCCAGGATGCGGAGCCCGATAAATACATTGTTCGTTGCGCTCTGGAAGACGTAGATTCCGTCCTTCTTATACTTCGCCGGATCATCTTCGGGACCAACGATGATGTAGCTTGCTCCCTGGCCCTTATCCGGACCGGTCAGCCCAAGATCGCATACCGGTCGCTGCCAAAAATCGAGGACACCGCCTGCGGTCTTGCCTGCGGGATAATCGATCTGAAGAGGGCCGCTCTTGAGGCTAATGAAGTTGAAGATGTAAGGCGTTGTTAGATTCCCTGTGACGACGCCGCGTTTCTCCTTAAGGCTTTCGAGGACAACGAAGTCCGTCTCACTCGTCACCCCGTAGGCCTCGGCCTGAGTGTCGCGCCAAGTCGCAATGCTGACCAACGGCGTGCTCCAGATATAGACCTGCGATGCGCGCTGATAGTCCATCTCGTCGAACAAGCGGCTTGAAGCGTCATTGTCGAAGTAGGTATCGTTGAGTGTTATGTCGCCGATCGGAGTGTGGATCACCTCGTCGCCGTGTAGCGTGGCCTTATCAAGGGGCACGGAGGTAGTCTGTGCAAATGGTGTTGTCATCTCTTTAATCCTTTCGAGCCAGATGGTTTTGGTTCAACGTTAACTTGGTTGGCTCCATTCAAAAGGCATTGGAACCGTTGTCAGACTGTGTCAATCCGGTCGCACGACGGATTGCTGCAATGACGTCAGCACCAGATTCAGTCTTGCGAAAGAAACCAGCGCACCCGGATGCCTCCGCCTGTGCACGCACCTCGGGATCGTCGAGAGCCGTAATAAACACGACCGGCGTGCCATCCTTAACAGCCGAGAGTCTCTTTCGCAGCTCCAGCCCGGACATCCCTTCGAGTTGTATGTCGAGAACGAGACAATCAAACATCGGATGTTTCGTGTCCTCGAGGAATGCTTCGGCCGAAGGATAGGCAACCGGATGAAAATGCGCGGCTCGCAACAACCGGCTAAGCGCGAGGCAAACGCTCTCGTCATCGTCAACGACCGCTACATAGATGTTTTGGTTTCTGCTCATCGGATTCGGTGAGCAGCATATGCCTGGATTAGGAAAAAACTACTGCCCTTTAGGGAAGGTGGGTACTGCCCTTTTGGGTAGGTCAATTATGGAGAGAGAAAATGGGAACCGTGAGGAAAAGCGATTCAAAGCAACGGCGCTACCCTTCGAGCCTGCCAACCTCGATCCACAACTTCGTTAACTCCGCCGTGGAGTGAACCCCAAGCTTGGTCGTGATGGCAGTTCGATGGAGTTTTACGGTGCGCTCGTGGATGCCGAGGTCGTAAGCGATTTGCTTGTTCAGCCTCCCGTGCACGACGTGCTTCAGCACCTCAAGTTCGCGCGGCGTCAGCCTGGCGAAAGGCGCACTCAGAGCTGCCAGCCTTGCACGTTCAGCGCGCTCACTGGCATCACGGAGAAGCGCGCGTTTCACGGCCTCGAGTAGTTCCTCTTTCGGTGCCCGCTTAGTAAGAAAATCTTCCGCGCCCCGTCGCATCGCTTGCACAGTGGTCGGAATATCTCCACGACCGCTGAGGAAGATGACTGGCAGCAAGTTCCCCGCCTTAGCGAGTGCCTCTTGCAAGTCGAGCCCGCTCAAGCCGGGCATCTGTAGATCCACCAGGACGCAACCTGGGACATCAAGTTCCGGTTGGGCCAGAAACTCCACTGCCGAAGCATACGTTTTCACCGCAAAGCCTGACGCACGCAACATTCGCGCGGCGGCCGTGAGAAAGGACTCATCGTCGTCCACTAAGCGAACGATAGGTTTGCCGTCGTTCATGAGACGCTTACCTCTTCAGCTACCGGTAGGGTGAAGCAGAAGGTAGCACCGCCGGCCGGATCATTCTCCCCTCGGATGCTCCCGCGATGCGCCTTCAGGATCGTCCGCGAGATCGGTAAACCCATTCCCATTCCGTTTTGCTTGGTGGTGAAGAACGGCTCGAAGAGGCGAGGAAGCTCGTCCGCCGGGATACCGTGGCCGGTGTCACTCACGACCACGTCTACCTGCATGCCGGCACGTTTTACACGCACGGTGACCCGGCGGCGATCCGACGCGGAGCCATTAACGGCGTGTATAGCGTTGAGCAGAAGATTCAACAACACCTGCTGCAGTTGAATGCGATCGCCGAGCACGAGCGGAAGCGATGAAGCGGGTTCAAGCGTCAGGCGCACTTTGCGTGAGTCGGCGTCGGGCCGCACGAGACTGATGACTTCGTTTGCCAGCACGTTCAAATCAAGCAGGCTATGTTCAATTTCGCTCCGCTTCACCAGGGCGCGAACACGATCGATCACCGCGCCTGCGCGCTCGTCGTCCTTGCGGATGTCCGCCAGGATGGAGCGCAATTCCTCCAAGTCGGGTGATGCTTCTTGCAGGAAAAGCTCCGCCGCCTCGGTATTGCGGAGGATGGCGCCAAGCGGTTGGTTCAGTTCGTGCGCGAGCGAGCTCGAAAGTTCTCCGAGCATCGTCACCCGGGAAAGGTGGGCCAGTTCCGCACGTTGTCTTATTCCTTCAACTTCGGCCTGTTTGCGGCGGGTAATGTCGCGCGCAATAGTCGAAGCGCCGATGATAACTCCGTGGTCATCTTTGATTGGAGAGATCGTCAAAGAAACGTCGACGCGCCGGCCCTCCCTGGTCAAGCGCACCGTCTCCAGATGGTCCACGCTCTCTCCACGTCTGATCTTTTCAAGAATTCGAAGCACTTCTTCTTTCCGTTCCGTTGGAGCCAGAGTCGAAACGTGTTGACCCCGCATTTCGCTCGCAGAGTAGCCATACATCTTTTCGGCGCCGGCGTTCCAATTGGTGATCGTTCCATCCAGGGTCTTACTCAGAATCGCGTCATCCGAAGATTCGACGATCGCTGCCAAACTCTTGTTTGCTTCTTCTGCTTGTCGGCGTCTATTACGGGTAATTAATAGCCAGACGATAAGTAGTGCTTCGACAACGCACAGTGAGATGACCGCGACTATGCGCCACTTGTAGATTTCCCAGAGCGTCGGTTCGCGAAACAGAAGGACGCTTCCAGGTGGCACTCTATGCTCATCAATATTCCAGCGACGGAGCTGCCGCCAATCAAACATGTAGCGATTCGTGTCTCCCGCACGAATCGGGATATCGGCCGGCTTCTCTCCTGCCAGAACCCTTAGCCCGACGTTAGCCGCTTCCTTAGCGTCCGCTTCGAGCGTGAGAACAAAGCCGCCAATACATCCAGCTTCGACAACAAAACGGTCTATCTGACAATAAGTCGGAACGCTGGAGGCTCGGGCTACTCGAGCAAACGCATCCACCTGAAAAAACGACTGGCCGGCTCCATCGCGATAAATAGTGCTATAGATAACGATTGTATCGGCAGGTAATTTCGCTAATCGCCTCTCCAGCTCCTCCATCGGTAAATCGGTGAGATAGGTAAATTCGACGCGTCCCTCAAAGTTGCGAAACTCTTTCCTAGCCTTGGCCAGGCGGCTGGTGTCAATCTCGGAAGTTCCTGAGACCACGACCACCTTTCGAACGTCGGGCTGCATTGTCAGCGCTGCCTTCAGCGTATCGTCAAAGTCAAAATCCGCTAAAGTCCCAGTGACGTTTGGCCCGAGATTCAGCCCTTCGATCCGGCTTTTGTCGAGCATGCCGAAGACAATTGGAGTCCCAGGAAATAGCTCCTCGCCATACTGCGTGAGAAATCTCAAGACCGTTGCCGCCTGAGCAAAAATCAGATCGAATTTCTGGCCCTGATACTTCTGGTGATAAAAGCCGCGCAGCAGCGACACGTAATCGTCACCAGCATACTGGGTCAGATCCATGTACTCTTCGTAGAAAGTAATTCGGTCAGGCGACGCTGCTCGCATGGCGGACTGAAGAGTTTCGCGATAGGCGGCCATCCCGCCGCTACTCTTGTCTCCATACAGCAAGAGAACCTTCTTATCGGCGGCTGAGGCAGTTGTCGACAACATGATCAACAAGAGAATGGCGGCGAGGAGGATCGGCAATGGTCGCAGGAGCGTTCTGAACGTTTGCTGAGATCTTTCCCGCGCACGTGAATGCGAACAGGATGGAAGAGAGTGCAGATGGGTCGCTTCGCGCATCTGGAAACGCCGATCCAGAAGACCGAGATTCACGTCCAGGCGAACGTTCCTCACGGGGTTATTAGCGGTGTAGGCACCCCTGGTTGTTGAGCCATTAGCCTCCATTGCAGAGTTCTCAAAGCGGCATTTCCGAGTGGAACGAGCACGGTTTACACACGTCTACACTTTAGATTTTATGGAAAACGCGTTGATTGGATACTGTCAGTATTTGACAGATTAGGTAGGCAGGTGAGGACGGCTCCAGCAAAGGAAACTATAGGCGCTCTACCAGATGAGCTACGCGCCTATTCCAAGATGAGGAAAAGCAACTTTCTGCCGCTGATGACCAGCCTGTTCGCAGATTACGCGATGGCAATCCCTTAAATGGTGTCTATGCTGACTGCGAGACAGACACCAAGCCGACTTTTGTTGCTGTAACGATCTGTGTGAGTGAACTTATGACGAGAGATGTCGAGGTGGAAACTCGAACCCTTGATTGCTCTAAGCTGTTGACTAGAGAACTTACGGTGTTGGTGCCGAAGGGGGGACTCGAACCCCCACGAGTTACCTCACACGCCCCTCAAACGTGCGCGTCTGCCAGTTCCGCCACTTCGGCATGAAGTGAGTTAGCCACTTAAGGCTTGAAGACGAGGGCTATTATAGTCAGAAAACTTTTCAATCAAAGTGGAGGCTCATAGACTTCTATCTTTCCTCAATCCTCCAACTGCTTACCGTGAGGTTTGTCTAACCTAATCCAACGCGCATCTACTTCGTAGCCGCTGGTGACGCAGCAGGCGTGCTCGTTGCGGGAGATGCCGCTGGAGCAGTTGCTGGTGCTTGTGCTGGGGTCGGTGTCGGAGTTGCGGCCGGAGCGCTTTCAGATGTTGATTGCAAAACCGAGCGTGATCCGGTCAGTGTCGGTAACGAAAGCATCAACGCGATGAGCATGAACGATGCTGCCGCACCAATCGTGATCTTCGCCAATAAGCTCGCCGTGCCACGAGGACCAAAAGCTGTGCTCGAAAGACTACTCGAAAAGAGCGCACCTGCATCCGCTTTGCCAGGCTGCAAAAGGATACTGACGATCAAGACAACGCAAGACAAAATGAATAAGCCGTATAGAATGTATGTAAACAATGGAACTCCTCAATAATGTGCTTTGATCTTTGTGCTTTGATCTTAGTTCCTTAGCCAGCGAACAAAGATCAAAGGACTAAGTACAAAGCTCAAAACTCTCAACTTCGATAGTTTACGATCTTCGCGAAACTATCTGCTTTCAAACTGGCGCCACCAACCAATGCACCATCAATGTCCGCTTGCGACATCAATCCGGCTATGTTGTCTGGTTTGACGGAGCCGCCGTACAAGATTCTCAACGCTTCGGCCGCCCCTGAGGAGTGCCTTTCCGCGAAAACGCGCCGGATAAACGCGTGCATTTCCTGCGCTTGCTCCGGCGTCGCTGTACGTCCCGTTCCAATGGCCCAAACCGGTTCGTAGGCGAGGATAATACGGTCGAGGTTAGGGGCTGTCAACCCGTTAAGACCGCCATTTAATTGCCCTGCGACAACGTTTTCCGCGTTTCCCTGCTCCCTCTGCTCAAGACTCTCACCCACACACATGATGACAAAAAGGCCGGCTGAAATCGCCCCTTTCACCTTTCTGCTCACCATGAGGTCAGTCTCGCAATAGAGCTGCCGACGTTCAGAATGCCCGACGATGACGTACTGTGCGCCGACGTCTTTGAGCATCAACGCCGTGATTTCGCCGGTATGTGCCCCTTCCTCGACTTCGGTCGAACAGTCTTGACCGGCAACCTTGATATTCGAGCCTTCGAGTCGGTCAGCAACTGTCTTGATTGCGGTAAACACAGGGGCAATCACTACGTCGCAATGATTCGCATTGGCGATCAAAGGCTTGAGAGCGAGAGCAGTCTCGACCGCTTCACCAAGCGATTTGTACATCTTCCAGTTTCCAGCAATGACGGGTTTACGCATAAACGAAGCCGATCTTTGTGCTTTGTACTTAGTATTTTGACTGTCTTAGCTTTTAGGTGTGCTTCGAAACAAAGGACAAAGATCAAAAGTCAAAGCACAAAGCTCAGATTTACGATTTATCAGTTAACGCTGTCACTCCCGGCAATTCCTCGCCAGCCAGGAATTCAAGCGTTGCGCCGCCGCCAGTCGAAATGTGAGTGATGCGCTCCGCCACTCCAGCCTTTGAAACGGCCGCGACTGAATCTCCCCCACCGACGATCACTATCGCATCGCGGTCGGCAGCTTCGGCCACAGCGTGAGCGACACCAATGGTCCCTTGATCAAAAGGCGGTTCTTCAAACACTCCCATGGGACCGTTCCAGATAATCATTCGCGCGTCTTCAAGAGCACGTGAGAAATGTGCGACGGTCTCGGTACCAATATCCATTCCGACCAAACCGATGTTGGTAAACTCGATTGGGATAGTCTTCGCCACGATCTGGTCACCCTTGATTGGTTCGTAGCTGTCGACCACCTGATGATCAGTTGGAAGAAGAAAAACAATTCCCTTCTCTTCCGCACTCTTCTTGATACTTAATGCAGTCTCCAACATGTTGTCTTCCACTAGAGACTTGCCGACAGTGAATCCTTCGGCCTTGAGAAACGTGTAGGCCATCGCGCCGCCAATCAGGATCTTATCGACTCCACGATCGACCAGTGCATTGATCACCGGAATTTTGTCCGAGACTTTTGCGCCACCAAGAATTGCGACGAATGGATGTTCGGGGTTATTGATTGCTCGACCGAGATAATCGAGCTCTTTTTCCATCAACAAACCCGCCGCAGCTTTGGATACGTGCCTGGTGATTCCAACAGTTGAAGCATGTGCACGATGTGCGGCGCCAAAAGCATCGTTGACGTATAGTTCACACAAACTCGCCAGCTGTTTCGCAAACTCGTCGTCGTTCTTTTCTTCTTCAGGATGAAAACGAAGGTTCTCAAGTAATAAAACATCACCCGACTCGAGCTCGTTTGCTTTAGATTCGGCTGCTTCCCCAACGCAATCATCGGCAAACGCTACCGGCTTTTCGAGCAACGCTGAGAGATGTTCAGCGACAGGCTTCAGACTGTACTTCTCAACACGTTCTCCTTTCGGGCGGCCAAGGTGCGAGGCAAGAATCACACGCGCACCAGCATCAGTTGCAAACTTAATTGTAGGCAACGACGCGCGAATCCTCGTGTCGTCGTCAACTTTCCCGTCCTTGATGGGAACGTTGAAGTCGACGCGAATGAAAACGCGTTTGCCGGAAAGCTCCAGGTCTTTAATCGAAAGTTTCGACATAGCTTAAAGAGGCACTTACAAAATAGCGCAAGTTGGGAAGGGCGGTTTACCCCCGCTGACCTCGCAAAAAAGAACCTTGATGCAACTTCTTAGTTAGGCCCAGCGGGGGTAAACCGCCCTTCCCAACTTGCGCTGAATTTCAGTTCCTTTTTCCGCTGGTCTCGGCTTTTGCGAGATGCCTGAACGTTGCTCTATGAGTTCAAGGGCCCCTCGTTCTTACAGTCCCTTCCCTGCGATGTACTTGATGAGATCCTTAACTCGACACGAATATCCCCACTCGTTGTCGTACCACGAAAGTATCTTCAGCATGTTGCCGCCGATCACCTTCGTATACTCCGCATCAACGATCGATGAATTCGAGTTTCGCTTAAAGTCGCTCGACACGAGGGGCTCTTCACAAAAAGCAAGAATCCCTTTCAGCTCTTCGTTGGCCGCATCCTTCAATGCCTTGTTTACTTCTTCAGCAGTTACGTCTTTCTCGAGGTCCATCACGACGTCAACAAGAGAGACATTCGGAGTTGGAACACGAACTGAGATGCCATCGAACTTGCCCTTCAACTCTGGCAACACGAGGGCAACTGCTTTTGCCGCACCGGTCGAAGTCGGAATCATTGACAACGCTGCCCCGCGAGCTCGTCGCAAATCTTTGTGTGGCAAGTCGAGTAACTGCTGATCGTTTGTGTAAGAGTGGATCGTTGTCATCTGGGCCGAACGAATGCCAAACTTTTCATGAATAACTTTGGCAACTGGCGCCAGGCAATTCGTCGTGCACGATGCATTCGAAATGATGTTATGCGCTGCAGGATCATACTTCTCTTCGTTAACACCCAGCACAATCGTAATGTCTTCATTCTTAGCTGGCGCTGAGATAATCACTTTCTTTACGCTGCCGCGAAGATGTTTCTTAGCGTCTTCAGCCTTGGTGAAGATTCCGGTTGATTCAATGACAATTTCAGCGCCGACTGATTCCCAATCAATCGCGGCTGGATCGCGTTGAGAGAAGACTTTGAACTCTTCACCTTCAACACTGATCCCATTCTCTGTCGAAGTAATCTCGTGATCCAGGTTTCCGAGTACTGAGTCATACTTGAGAAGATGAGCCAGCGTTTTTGTGTCGGTCAGATCGTTAACCGCAACGAAGTCGATGTCCTTGTCACCAAGCGCCGTGCGAAAGATGTTGCGGCCGATACGTCCAAACCCATTGATACCAACCTTAACTGCCATTTGATCAAGTCCTCCTGAAGTGCTGCATATACGGTCGAATTGTCGCGATTGTGGGACTAAGAATGTCGCGATTGTGGGATTCCCTTAACTTATCTGGACCACATTCCTGAACAGTCGAAGAGGCTAAGTCCACAAGACAACACAAAAACTTTCCCTCACGACTCACATCCTTTGAAAAGATGTGTAATGATGACAAATTGAAGGTGAAAGAAAGAAAGCCAAGATTATGCGGCGGTTTTATGGCTGTCAAGCGAGGCTAACTGGAAGTTTATGAAACTGCTTTTACATCGTTATCGTAGTAAGGCCTTGATGCGGTGGACTGTGATTTGCCAGAATGTCCCTGATAAACTCTTCCTTTGCTCGGCCACTGAATCTGAAGAATAACTGTTAAGGAGCTTTTCGTTTGATGACTACTCTAAAGTCTTCTCTTTTAATTAGGGCAATTTTGATCGCTAGTCTACTGCTGTCAGCATTCGGTGCAGTGCCAGCGCAGACACCCGCGCCTACACCGCAGAGACCGAAGGATGCGACCAAGCCTCCTGGACAGGAACAGAACCCTTCGATTCCACCGGGCTCGCAACCTGCAACACAAAACCCGACGGCTCCTCCAGGGACTCAACAGACTTCGCCAACGACGCCACCGGGCACTCAGCCAACGTCGCCAACGACACCGCCGGGTACCAACCCGGCTTCTCCGACTAGCCCGGTACCACAGGTTAGTCCCTCGACTGGTGGTGAGACGTCACAGGATCCAAGAGAACCGAATATTCCGATCTTTCAGGCTAAGCCAGTGCCGCCACTGCCGGATATGACTCGGTTGGGCGTAAACAACACCACCCTGCCACTATCACTTAATGACGCTATCAAGAGAGCTCTCGAAAACAACAATGATATTGAAGTCGCTCGTGATGATGTTCGTTACCAGGAAACACAACTGAGATCATTGGAGGGGATTTTCGATCCTATCTTCAGCATTACTCCTCAGATTGATAAACGAGTAACGCCCGTTCAGAACATCTTTGCCGGCGCGGGCACGTCAGGTCAGGTCGGTAACACCACGTTTAGCTGGAACCCGGCTGTTACGAAGCAGTTTGGTAAGGGTGGCGGAAACTATCAGATACTGTTTAGCAACTCGCGCACTTCCACTACGGCGACCAACAGTACACTCAACCCATTCTTCTCATCCAATTTGAGTTTGAACTACAATCAACCGCTCTGGCGAAACCGCTCCATTGATAACAACCGGCGTCAGATTCGCATTCAACGCAAGCGCGTAGAACAATCAGACGCTGACTTTCGGTTGCGCACAATCGATACTATTACGAGAGTGCAGCAGGCTTATTGGGAAGTAGTGTTCGCTCTACGCGATCAGCAAAATCAACTGGAGAACTTGAATCTTACGCGTGAGAATCTCAGAAATGTTGAGGCGCAAATTGCTGCAGGTGCAAAGGCTCCATTGGAAAGAGCTGAAGTATTGACTGAACTCGCGAGCAGAGAGACGGCGTTGTTAACCGCCGTACAGAACGTCTCAATCGCTGAAAACAACCTGAAGCAATTGATCTTTAAAGAGCCGACTTCGCCGGATTGGTCAAGTCAGATTACGCCAACTGACAATCCAACCTTTAGTGAGACACCAATAAACCTCGACGACTCGATGAAAGAGGCCCGCGAGAACAGACCTGAGTTGCGTCGTCTTCGATTACAGGCCGAGATTAACAACATCGACCTAACGTTCTTCAGGAATCAGACCAAACCGCAATTTGATCTTCAGGGTACCGTAGCAACTACTGGTTTAGCGGGAACACCAGCGGCAACGCTGCCGGCAGGAACGCCAATACCTTTGATCTCCGGCGATCCTAATTCGACGGCCAATGCCTTCTTGCTCGCGCAGATTCAAGATATTCAGCGAAGAGCACTTTTCCCCGTGGCAGTTGTTCCCAATGTACTGTCACCCGCGCTAACAGCGTCTGACCTCATCGGAGGTTATGGTAAGACGCTTACAAATCTGGGCAGCTTGAACACCTACAACGTTACGGTTGGTGTTGCTATTCAGATTCCGTTTAAGAATAAGACTGCCGAAGCAAACCTGGCTGGTGCAAATATTCTTCGTGAGCAACTGGTCGCTTCAACGCGATCAACTGAACAGTCAGTCGAAGTTGATGTTCGTAACTCAGCTCAAGCTGTCGAGTCATCACGACGTCGTGTTCTTTCGGCACGATCGGCGAGGGTGAATGCAGAGTTACAACTCGAAGGTGAGCAACGCCTCTATCAAGTCGGACGCTCGACAACCTTCCTTCTGTTCCAACGCCAGAATGCTCTAACAAATGCTCGTGCGTCAGAACTTCGGGCACAGACTGACTACAACAAAGCACTTGCAGACTTGCAAAGAGCCACAGCTACAACCTTGCGGGTGAACAACGTTACGGTGGAAACACCGACCGCTCCCTAGCAGGGACACAAGGCCATTTCGGCGAATCTGATTTGCCGTTTTCGATTTGCGATTGCTAAGGTAACTTACGAGTTACCAAGGCAATCGCAAATTCGTTTTGCGCCACAACAAACCGGATGAAGATCACCGCAACGATCATCACTTTCAACGAAGAATCAAATATCAAGAAGGCCTGCGAGTCGGTGGCCTGGGCCGACGAGATCGTTGTTGTTGATTCTGAGTCAACAGATCACACTCAACAACTGGCCGCTTCAAGTGGAGCTCGTGTAATCAACAATCCCTGGCCGGGCTTCTCCGCTCAAAAGCAGTTTGCGATTGAACAATCGACACACGATTGGGTTTTTAGTCTCGACGCTGATGAGCGTGTTTCGGATGAGTTGGCGAATTCGATTACTGCGTTGAAAGCAAAAAATGAAACTGACCTTGCAGACGGTTACCTGATCGCGCGCCGCAGTTACTACCAGGGTCGTTGGATACGTGGTGGTGGCTGGTATCCCGATCGTCAATTGCGACTCTTTAGAAAGACTGCCGGCCATTGGAAGAAGCGTTACATTCACGAATCGGTTGAGATGAATACGGGCGCGCGCGTTGAGGTGCTCGACGGCGACTTGCTTCATTACTCAGTTCGTGATGCCGCACACCATCACAAGATGATTGGCGAACGCTATGCGCCGTTAGCCGCGCGGCAAATGTTTGAAGAAGGGCGTCGGACGTCAGCGATGTCGATCGCCACCGCAGCTCCTTCGGCTTTTTTTCGCAGTTTGATCTTGAAGGCAGGCTTTCGTGACGGTCTGGCTGGACTCAGCATAGCGAGCTTTGCGGCGCACCATGCATTTCTGAAACACCTCATGCTTTGGGAAATGCAGAATAAGAAGTGACGCTCTCTGTGCTGCTCTGTGTCTCTGTGGTTAATGGAAGCTTACCCTGGTTTAACCACAGAGACACGGAGACACAGAGCAGCACAGAGAAAAACAAAAACCAAAACTCTTACAAACGAGATACAATTCCAAAAGCATGCCTGTTTCCCTCTTAGTGGACCTTCGCGACATACAACTACTTCCTCCAGCACTTGGTTACACCATAGCCGGAATTTTTGGCGCACTCATCGGCAGCTTCCTCAATGTCGTTATCCACAGGGTTCCCAACGAAGAATCGATCGTCTTTCCCAACTCTCGCTGTCCGGCCTGTGGCACCGCCATCGCTTTCTACGACAACGTTCCGGTCTTGAGTTACGTGATGCTTGGCGGGAAGTGTCGAGGCTGTAAGAAACACATCTCAGCTCGTTATCCACTCGTCGAGTTACTCACTGCCCTGTTATTTGTCGCAGTGGCGTGGCACGACGGACTCAGCGCCCCGCTTCTTTTCGATCTCGTGTTCTGTTCGGCATTGTTATCGTTGGTCTTCATCGACGCCGAACACATGATCCTGCCAAATGTAATCACCTATCCGGGAATGGTCTTCGCAGTCGTCGCTCGACTCGCAATTCCTTATTTGACGGGAAGCTTGTACTTCGATGATTTACCCTCGCTGGCCCATGGGACGCTGGCGACTTCACCGGTTTGGGTCGTGTCACTGGTTGGGGCGTTTATCGGGGCGTTGATTGGAGGCGGATCGCTTTGGCTCATGGGCTGGACGTGGGAAAAACTTCGCGGCGTTGAAGCGATGGGACTCGGCGATGTGAAGATGATGTTCATGGTTGGGGCATATCTCGGTTGGCGACTCACAATTCTCACAATCTTCGTCGGCGTACTTTCAGGATCAATCATTGGAGTCGGATTGATGGCTCGACAAGGCAAGAAGGACATGCAAATGCTGCTTCCATTCGGAGTCTTTCTTGGCATCGGCGCCATTGGAGCGTTGTTATTCGGGTCATTTGTGGTCGAGTGGTACGCAGGCCAATTTCGTTAAATTGCAGATTGCCGATTTCAGATTTTAGATTTCAAGCAGTCTCGGTAAAAATCGCGAGGCTAATTTCTCCTGGTTCACCAAGCAATACGATGCAAAGCGACAATCTGCAATCTGCAATCTGCAATCTTAAATAATTTTGACCCGAAACCGTTTCCAATTCGGCTTCACGCTGCTGACGGGACTATTTCTTCTCGCCGTCATGTTTGCGGTCTTGTTGTACGCGGTCACGCCACAGACCCCGGCGTCTCGTGGACCAATTCTACTCGCGTCATTCATTGCCATCTTAATTGGCAGCCTACTCTGCATCCTCGTCTTACTCCGCTGGCTGCTGCGTCCCTACCAGCGACTCGTAGACGAAGCGGAGAAGGCTTCCGTCAAGTCGCAGTTACTCAAGTCTCAAGACGAAGCCGAGTTTGTGCTCGAGACCTTTCAATCCGTTGTGGCCCAACTCCAGGTCCAGCGACAAGAACTCGAACGACTCAGTGAACAAGCACGCGAGCGCGCCAGCTCCGCCGAAAAGTTTAGCGAACGAATTATCGCGAGTCTGCCGTCGGGACTCGTGGCTTTCGACGGCGAAGGATTAGCGATCGCAATCAACACACCTGGTCGAGCACTACTCGAAGTCGACGGCAAAGCCCTCGGCGATTCATATGATCTGCTGCTTGGTCGTTATGAAGAGCTATTGGCCATGGTTAGCGACTGTTTGAAGAACGGTACGCTTTACAGACGAACTGAAATCGAAGTGGTGACTCAGCATGGGCAGACCCGGCGCCTGGGCGCGACTATCGCACCAATCGAGCTCGCACTCGAACGTGGGCCACAAGGGGCTCTTTGCCTGCTGACAGACATTACCGAAGTAACGGAACTGCGCGAGCATGTTGCGCTGAAAAACAATCTCGAAAGCCTGGGTGAGATGTCAGCCGGGCTGGCCCACGAATTCAAAAATGCCGTGGCTGCATTACAGGGTTATGTCCAGCTCCTCCAGGGTCTCGAACTCAATCCGAAGGCTGCCACGACGGCCGATTCATTGCTTCACGAGGTACGCAGCCTTTCAGACATGGTTACCAGTTTTCTGAACTTCGCTCGACCACAGCCACTGCAACTCGAACAGATTTCGATCAATGAGCTACTCGACGATTGTGTTACTGAATTGGAAACGCTCTTCAAGGAACTCAGGGTCGAGCTCGTTTTGGAAGGTGACAAAGCTCTCATCGTACCGGCAGATGAGCGAATGCTTCGTCAGGCTTTGTTGAACTTACTGAGAAACGCTGCTGAAGCAATTCCTGATGAGAATTCGAAACGCTCGGTATTTGTCAAAGCGGGACTCGAATATGAGGCAAACGGCAAGACTTCAGCGGTAGTTGAATTTCGCGATACAGGAACTGGAATCCAGGCTGGTCAACTACAGAAAATATTTATTCCGTTCTTCACCACCAAACCAAAAGGTCACGGAGTCGGGTTAGCCCTAACTCATCGAGTGATCACTCAACATGGCGGAACACTCACTGCTGGTAACTCGCCCGACGGTGGCGCTGTCTTCACAATCAAATTACCTACAGATGTTCGATGAATGTCCGATATGCTTTAGCTTGTCGTGACTTGATTTAGTGCTATCTCAGCTGTAATCAGAATCACGACAAGCTAAAGCATATCGGACATTCCAGCTGGGAAATATTCACTCCAACGCTTGTCAACCAACTCGGCAATATCCTCGCGGACCACCAGTTCATCAGGAAATCCTGGCTTAGTCCGCGCATCGATCACTATTGGCGCTCGATAGACCAGGTGGTGTCGATGGATGCTCGTGTTTGCGGCGTAAATATCAGCGGCGGGCTCGAAACGAGTCCAGGTGGACCACAGGAAATCCGGTGACGACAACGCGACGGAGGCGTCGTCGTGCAAAACAATTAATGGCCAGTCAGCGAAGGTCGGATCGCTTGCAACCCTGGCGGCCAGCTGATCGTCTTCCGAGTATGAACTGCCTTCAAGAACCAAACAGCCGCCACAGAACACTTCCGCACGCTTTAAGCCACCCGGGAGCTGACCGCGAAACTCTCGCGCCAACTTCCTAACCGGCTCACCCAGCCCCAACATGATCGCCTTACTACCTTCGTTCACTTTTCCACTTGTGTAGTCGAGCGTATCCATCGACACATTCGAGAAAACAAATAGATCGGTTTCCGGCCGAAATCGTTCGAGCACGTGCTCCAGTAGTTTTGGAAAGTCGCTCAAATCTTGAGGGATATCGGTGAGTAGCAGGAACTTGGTTAGCGACAATTGTCCTTCACCAAGAATGCGAAATCCTGACACCAGTGCTTCCCGACCATAACGCTCCTGCACAACTGCCGCGGCAAGCGAATGAAAACCTGTCTCCCCGTAAGTCCACAGGTCTCGAACCGACGGCATCACCATTGGAAACAGTGGCGAAAGTAGCTTTTGCAAATAATCGCCAATGAAGAAATCTTCCTGACGTGGCTTGCCGACTACCGTTCCAGGATAGATGGCATCACGCCGATGAAAGACGGCGTCGACATGGAATACCGGATAGTCATGACGCAGTGAATAGTAGCCATAGTGATCGCCGAAGGGGCCTTCAGGTCTTCGCTCGTTAGGTGCAGCGTGACCCACGATTGCAAACTCCGCCTCAGCGGCGAGCCGGTGGCCACCTCGCGGGTTCTTACTCATCTTCAGTTTTTCACCGGCGAGCAGCGAGGCCAGCACCAACTCAGGCACGTCTTCCGGGAGCGGAGCAATTGCGGCCAGGATGAGAGCGGGTGGACCACCAAGAAAGATTGTGACCGGAAGGTCTTGTCCGAGCCGTTCAGCCTCTCGATAATGAAACCCGCCACCTTTTTGAATCTGCCAGTGTAATCCCGTCGTTTTTGAGTCGAATATCTGGATTCGATAGATGCCGAGGTTGTGCTTTTTTGTAATCGGATTTTCAGTGTAAACGAGTGGCAAGGTAATAAACGGACCACCATCCTCTTGCCAGGTTGTCAACACCGGTAATTGGTCCAAACGAGCCGGAGTATCGACAACCTTAGTGACTGGTGAACGAGAAGTGTTCTTAGTTCCCAGTTTCAGCAACTCCATGGCGGTGGATTTGTGGCGCCAGAGTTCCGCAGTCTTAGGCGGCAGGATTGACTCCGCGATATGAACCAGATCACGAACTAGTCTTTCAGGTTTTGGACCAAAGGCCAGGTCGATACGGCGGTCGGTACCAAACATGTTCGTAACAACTGGATATCGACTTCCCTTCACTCGCGAGAAAAGTAGGGCTGGACCACCTTGCTGAATTACTCTACGGTGAATCTCAGCGATCTCGAGATAGGGATCAACTTCCGTTTTAACTTCGATTATTTGATTTTCTCTTTTGAGAAGATCGAGGAATGTTCGCAGGCTTGGATGCATCCGGAGGTGAGTATAGCAGGAGCAGGAGCAGGAGCAGGAGCAGGAGCAGGAGCAGGAGCAGGAGCAGGAGCAGGAGCAGGAGCAGGAGCAGGAGCAGGA
>JADMIO010361609.1_pt1 | contig 34658 bp, 37 predicted proteins | sample 8958161 | NCBI WGS metagenome assembly JADMIO01 (sample SAMN16585339, study PRJNA669376) | soil metagenome | isolation source: Crop rotation soil | place: USA: Cullars Rotation, Alabama | collected 2011
CCGCCCCGAAGTAGTAAAGGGCGAAGCGCCAACCGCCTGCGATTAGCCCGATCATTCCCTTGGCCAACGTATTCATGACAATCGCGACGAGGATGGCGTGGGCGCCTGCAGCCGCATCGAGGCCACCGCGCACGAGACTGCCGGCGGCCAACGTAACGGCGTCGACATCGCCAAGCCCGACCGTAGCTGCGAGCGGAATGAGTCCCGCTTGCCCGTAGCGGTCGCCGACGACGCGACCCACAATCAGCACGGCGCCGAGAAGCAATGCGAATTGTCCGACCTTGTACAATTCCAACGGGCTTTGGAATTTTCCGTCGCGCTTGGCGCCCTCGCCGCGTTCGATGAAACGGAGAGCGAAGGCAGACGCAACGAAGGCGAGCGCTGCCGCTGCGAGAGGCGCGACGACCTCCGCCAACGCCGCAGTCGCAGCGACAGCGGCCAGCGCGATGGTGCGCGTGACGCTGACGGCCGCTGCGATAGCCGCAGCCGACGCCGCTGGCGCGGGCGCGACGTCCCCGCTCTTCACGCGCTGCGCCAATTCGGCGGTCACCACGGTGGATGAGACAAGGGCGCCTGCCGCCGCGCCGGCAAACAGTCCGACTTCCGGCCCGAGAATGCGCACCGCGACGTATCCCGCAAACGATGCGCCGGCGACGAGGATAGTGAGCAGCCAAAGTTCACGCGGGTTGATCGCGCCCCACATGTCGACCGTACGGTCGGGCAAAAGCGGCAATGCAATCGCCGTCGCCGCCAGGATGAGCAGCGCTGACCGCAGCTCTTTCCACGTCAGCTTTTCGAGCCACGTGTGCAGCGCTTCCTTGAAAGCCAGCACGCCCGCAAGTGTCACGCCGGCAGCCGCCGCGACGATCAAGTCACCCCACATTGCGTAGGCGCCGAGCGCGAACACCAGCAGTGCGGCGATCGTTCCCGTCACCGATATGTCGTTATCCTGCTCGCTCTCGCGCAACTTGAACGCGATCAGCGCGGCGGCAAACGCCAGCGTCAGCGCGGCAAATCCGACGTGGCCTACAAAGGGCAGCAGCGCTCCGCACACACCGCCGAGCAAGCCGATCACCGCATGTGTGCGCAGCCCCGCGGCGCGCGTGCCCTCCGGTGCGTCACGATGGCGCCAGCCGCGTTCGACGCCGATCAGAAACCCGATGCCGAAGGCGAGCGCGAGGCGCTGAAAGAGGTGGATGAGAACCGGGTCCGGCATTCTTACGATCCTGCGCGGATCAACGCAGGCCCGCCACCTGGCGCTCCTCAGAAGCGACGCCCGCCCATGGACAGCGCAGAACCCCCGCGCCTAGGCTGAGATTCAGGGCTGGACACACTTTCCATGGCAACCTCGGCGTACCTCGCCTTCGAGACGGCTGACGAAGCCGCGGCAAGGACGGTCGCGGCTGAACTCGAACGCAACGGCTGGACGCCGATGCTGTCGGGTTCTGAGCTGCGATCGAGCGACAACCTTGCGCGTCTCGTGGAGGCCGTTGGCCAAGCGGGCATTGTTATCGTGTTCGCGTCCGCTTCGGCGCAGGAGAGCAAATGGCTGCCGCGCGAAGTGGCCGCCGCACTCAACAATGGCCGCCCAATCATTGTCGTGCGCAATGGCGATCTGGCGCCGGACTCGTGGGTCTATGCCACACTCGATACAGCCGACAGCGTCGATCTCCGACGCGGCGCCGAATCGGAAGCGCTCGCGCGCATCACTGACCTTGCGCGCCGCGCCAGCAGTCGCGGACGCGTCATCGCCATGCTCAACATCAAGGGCGGTGTGGGCAAGACCGTACTCGCCGCTAATCTGTTCGCGGCGGCGCATTTGGCCGACAAGCGCTCGATCAGCTTCATCGACCTCGATCCGCAGCACAACCTGACTCAATACTTCTTGTCTCCGGGCGAGCGAAACCGCATCCGCGACCGCAACCACACGATCTACGGCGTGCTCAACGCGCGCGGCGAACACAGCCTCAAAGCTACGGACTTTGGCGGCATAGCCGCGCCGCTCACGCGCGCGCGAAATGGCAAACAGCCGACCTTCGAATTGGTGGCCGGCGACGAGCGCCTCTTCGAATACACACTCGACACACGCTCCGAGCGCGACAAGGCCGAGGCCTTCACCCGCTTCCGCGCGCTGATCTCCGCCTTGCGCGCCCGCTCGGACGCCGTCGTCATCGACGCCAACCCCTGCGCCACCTTTCTCACCCGCCTGGCGATCACTACCGCCGACCACATCATCGCCCCAGTGCGGCCAGAGAGGTATTCGCTCACCGGATTGAACATGCTCGAGCACGTCGTGCGCGAAGTGAGGGGAAGGCCGTTGCGGCCGGATGAGTTCTCGGTCCTGCTTAATGGCGTGAACGACCGCACCCGATCCGGCGAAATTGGCGATCCCGACACCTTCACCCGCGACGAAATCGCGGCCGCGCCATTCTTCGGCACAGCACTGCTAGAGGAGGAAATCCCTTATTCCGCCGTGCTGCGCTCTGTCCCGACCGAACGCATCGCCGCAAACCCGATAAACGTCACCGCCATGATGCGCGTCGGCGGGCGCCCAGCGAAAGAGGCGCTCACCCGCGCCGCCGCCGCCATTCTGCGCCGGAGCATGCAATGAGCCTCGACGTCGCTCAGAAGCGGATCTTGCGCGCCGTGGCGCGCAAGCGATCGCGCGCCGAACTCAAGGCGCTGTTCGCCGCGATCCGGTCGAACGACGACCGCACGCTGTTCGCAGCACTCGCGCCGGCAAAGAAGGCCAAACGCGCGGGCGATCCGCTCATCCGTTCGCTTGAACAGTCCTTGCAGCGTGTGCTCGCACCCTCTGCCGAAAAAGCTGAGATGCTGGTTGAGCACCTCGCGAAGAAACATCGCCGCAAGATCAGCTTCGAGGCCAAGGGCCTCGCAGACGCCGCGCGCCGCCTGCGCGCCGCCAAATTCTCCGACGCCCAAATCCGCGCTGGCGCTGAAAGGCTGGTCGCACACCTCGCGAAGCTCCATGGGCGTGAGACGGTGGTCTGAGCCAAACGGACCGCGGACGTCCCGTCCGCAATTTCTTTCGGTCGCACAAACGCCAGGTGGTGAGACTGAAGGTACCAACGTGGGGCGAGGACGCCCGCGGTCCGGGTGGCCCGAACCCCGTAACCCGCCCATATCTCCTGGCGTAAGAGCCCGTGCTTAGGAGACCCCATGAACCGTTCCCAATCCGGCTTCGACTTGACCCCGCCGAATGCAGACGAGCGGACTCGGCTCGAAGCGAGCCTGAACGAGGAAGAAAAGCGCGTGCTCTTGCATCACGGCACCGAAGCGCCGTTCTGCGGCGGCCTGCTCAATCAGAAGAATCCGGGCGTCTATTGCTGCCGCGAGTGCGGGCTGCCTCTCTTCCGCGCGCAGACCAAGTTCGAAAGCGGCACCGGCTGGCCGAGTTTCACGGCGCCGATCGACCCGAAGCATGTCGTCGGCATCGAAGACGATTCCTACGGTATGCGCCGTATCGAAACCCGCTGCGCGCGCTGCGATAGCCACCAGGGTCATGTCTTTCCCGATGGCCCTAGGCCAACTGGGCTGCGCTATTGCATCAATTCAGTGTCGCTGGAATTCGTCCCGGACGGCACACCGCTGCGCGACCCGCTGCATCGCGGCGATCATCTCAACTAGAGCTGTGCGCTCCGCATCCGCTCGATCATGCGGTCGAGATCGCCAATCATCGCACTGAGCACGATGTCCTCGGCCTCGCCGCGCTCGCGCGTCTTTAGCGCGCGCGACACTACGTGACCCACGATCAGGCCGGCTTCATTTGCGCCTTTTGTGAATTTGCGCGCACGGGCCACAAGTTCGCCCTGTCGCGAAAGGATAGCCGTCACTGGCTGCGCCATGAGCGCTCTCCCTCAACCGGGCCGAACGCTCCCCCCAGCGGAACGGCATATGACGCAAGCACCATATCAGAGTTTTCCCCAGATTGGAGACGAAATGGGCCGGCTCTCCACATTTTTAGAGAGATGAACCAGCGCTTTCGCTGCTTGTGGCGTCCTCATGGCGCCGATCATGCCAAACGCCAGGAAACCAAAATTGGAGTTACGGACGCTTTTGCAGCGCGATGACCCGATGCGACGCACTGGCGAAAGGGTTTGTTAAGCGCGATGCGGCTCGTATCTAATGAGACGAGCGCGCGGGAGGGACGCGATGCGGGGCGCAAACATACGTCGCAGATGCGCGGTTGAACTGGCGCCTTCTCTTGACGTTAATTGGCCGTCAGCCACCATGGCCGAAGCGTGACCAAGCCCTTTCCAACCAAGAACCTCCGGTTCTTCCTCACGGCGCCATCGCCCTGCCCTTACCTGCCCGGCCGCCGCGAGCGGAAAGTTTTTACCGCCTTGGACGGCATTGAAGCCGGCGCTCTGCACGACGCGCTCACGCAAGCCGGCTTTCGCCGTTCGCAGAACATCGCGTACCGCCCGTCGTGCGACGGCTGCGAAGCGTGTGTTTCTGCGCGCGTGCCGGCCGAGCAATTTTCCTTTGGACGCCGCTGGCGCAAGATCATGGCGAAGAACGCCGACCTCGCGCGCTCGCTGAGGCCAGCGGAAGCGACGGAAGAGCAATTCCGCTTGCTTCGCCGCTATCTCAATTCGCGTCATGCCGAAGGCGGCATGGCCGACATGACCATGGGCGATTACGCGGCGATGGTCGAAGAAACTGCCGTCCATACGCACATCGTTGAGTATCGCTACACGGATGGCGCCAAGCGAGGCGAACTTGGGGGCGCAGCACTTGTTGACGTGCTCGGCGATGGGCTTTCACTCGTCTATTCGTTCTTCGATCCGAGCGAGCCGAAGCGCAGCCCGGGCATCTATTCGATCCTCGATCACATCCAGCAGGCGCGCGCGGCCGGCTTCCCGTACGTCTATCTCGGCTACTGGATCCCCGGTTCTGACAAGATGGATTACAAAGCCCACTTCCGGCCGTTGGAACTCCTGCTCGGCGGCCAATGGCGGCCGTACACGCCGGTGGAATTTTAGCGGACCGCCGGCTTCCAGCCGGCAAGAAAAGAATGCCGGTAAGATGCCGGCGCTCCTAAGATGCGTGTCATGCCCGATTCAAATAAAGCGCTCTGGCGCGCCAGCGAGATTGCGCCGACCGCGCGACCCTTCACACAAAAGCTCAATCCCAATTCGCTCTTCCGCGCGGCGGCCCTCTCGCGTCTTGCCGGCATGAGCCGCGCGCATGTGAGCCTAGTGCGCCTGCCGCCGGGCAAGGACAGCTTCGCCTATCACGCGCACATGCTCGAAGAAGAATGGATTTACATCATCTCCGGGCGCGCCATCGCCGAGATCGACGGCAAATCAACCGAAGTCGGTCCCGGCGACTTCATGGGTTTTGCGACGCCCTCTGTACCGCATCTCTTGCGCAATACGTTCGATGAAGAATGCACCTACCTCATGGGCGGCGAAGACAAACCGATCGATGTGGTCTCGTACCCAGAGCTCGATAAGCGTTTCTTGCTGATGCAGACCGAAAAAGGCACAGAGTTCTACCAGCTCGGCGAGCCGATCAAACCGTACGGCAAGGCCGACTAGAGCAGCACGCCCTGGCGCGTACGCACCCCGTCCGGCGCGGTGTAGACGTAAGTGGCGCATAGCCAGCTTTTGCTCGCACCTTGGCCCGGCGGTTCATCGCCGTTGAATACCATCAGCGTCACACGCGTCGAACGCTGGCCATAGATGAGCGCGACATAGGTTGGCGGCCCGCCCTCCGGGCACAGGCTCGGCGCGCCTTGCGCCAGTGTCTGCGCGGTGACGCTGCGAAGCTCAACCACAACGTCCGGCGGCCCGAGCGCCGCTGTCGCAAACGATGGCCCGCCTTGCGACATCGGCTCAGCCGGCTCGCGCCGCGCCAAGGATTGCGTCGTCAGCACGGCGCCCTTCGCGAAGATCAAACGCGGACCTTCGAGCGTCACATCGCCGGTGAAGCTACGCGCCGTTTCAGAGAGCGCATTGAAGACAAGCGGACGCGGCGGCTCGGTGCGAGTGGCGGGCGCCTCGGTGCAAGCCGTGATCGCCAAGGCGAGAAGGAGGAAACGCAAACGCATCGTCGTGCTGCTACTTAGCCGGAGCGGCCAATGCATGCGACCCGCCCCATCGCATTTGCTGCACGGGTCGTCGCCGCACTGGCGCTGGCGCTCTCGACGAATGACGTTGAACGATTACGCGTGAAATCAGCCGCCGAGGGGGCGCGAGGCAAAGCTCGCTACGATCACAAGCAAGCCGATCAGCCCGACCAGCATGACGCCATAAAGAGGCAGCGCCTGCTCCAGCAGCCAATTCTTCCAATCGGCCCCGGCGGTGAGGCTGCCATAGATGCCGTAGAGCGTCGCAACGATGGCGAAGCAGACGACGGCGATGAGGATCATTTCTGTCATGGGCGGCTCTTGGCGCTCGGAGGGTACGGCGCGGCAAGGGGCGCCGTCGCGGATTTTTCGATGAAGCGCCCACTAATGCGGGTCCTGCCGCCATCCGGTCCAGCCCGGCCCGCGCACGACCTGGCCAGGGCGCGCATTGGTATGCTCTCCGTTGCGAAGCACGAGCACGCCGTTGACCAGGACGTCTGAAACGCCAGTCGCGTATTGGGCTGGGCGATCGAAGGTCGCGTGATCCTGGATCGTGGCAGGATCGAACACCACGACATCGGCAGCGTAACCAACCGCGAGTCGCCCACGCTCGTGTAAGCGCAGTTGCTGCGCGGGCAGATCGGTGAGGCGCCTGATCGCTTCCGGCAGCGAAATCACGTGCTGCTCGCGCACATAGCGCGCTAGGAAACGGGCGAAATTGCCGTAAGCGCGCGGATGCGAGTTCGAGCGCAGGAAGACGCCCTCCGGCGCGGCGCTCGCTTCATCGGAGCCCAGCATCGTGTAGGGCCAGGCGATGTTGCGGCGTATGTTTTCCTCGCTCATCACGAAGTACGCCACTTCGACGCGGCTATCGTCTTCGATAATGAGATCGATGATGGTGTCTTCCGGGCTCGTGCCACGCTCGCGCGCAACGCTGGCAAGCGTGCGCCCTGTGAGCGGCTTCAGCCGATCATTGCGGAATCCGAGCAGCAATACGTTCTCCGCGCCGCCCGCCGCGCGATAGAGATTCTCCCAGCCAACAGGCGGCGCACGCATTTCGCGGATCACCCGCGCGCGGATTTCTGGATCGCGCAAACGCTGGATCCAAGCCTCCTGGCCACCTTCCTGCACCCAAGTCGGCATCGCCGCGCTGAGGCCAGTGGCGCCGGCGGTGTACGTGTAGATGTTGGCGCTGACATCAACGCCTTGCGCGCGCGCCGCGTTCATGCGCGCCAGCCCGCCCGAGGAGAGCCGCCAGTTGGCGCGGCCGGCCGGCTTCATATGATACATCTGCACCCAGGCGCCGGAGCGGCGGCCGATGTCGATCAGCTCGTTCAGCGCATCGAGATAATGATCAGACTCGTTGCGGATGTGCGAGATGTAGCCGCCGCCGAATTCGTGCGCAGCGCTGGCAAGCGCGACCAGCTCGTTCGTGTCCGAATAGCTCGCCGGCGCATAGATCAGCGAGGAGCCGACGCCCAGCGCGCCTTCGCGCATGGCTTGGCGCACCAGCTCTTGCATGCGCGCCAGTTCGGCGGGCGTGGCGTGTCGATTGTCGTATCCGACCTCGTGAATGCGCACCGTCGTTGCGCCGACGAACGAGGCGACATTGATGGAGACGCCGCGCCGCGCGAGTTGTTCGAGATATTCGCCGAGCGTCGTCCATTCGATGGCGTAGCGGATATCGCCCTGCAGCCTCAGCTGTTCGGCCTTCATCGCGTCGTTGAGCGGTCCCATCGACCAGCCTTCACCGAACACTTCCAGCGTCACGCCCTGGCGGATGTCGCTTTCCGAGCGGCCGTCAACGATGAGCGAGTCCGTCGCCTGGCTCAGCATGTTGATGAAGCCCGGCGTCACCGCCTGACCGTGCGCATCGATCTCATCACGCGCTTGTGCGCCGCTCATATCGCCAAGCGCCGCGATGCGCCCATCGCGAATGGCGACATCCTCGCGCACGCCGGCAGCGCCCGTGCCGTCATAGACAACACCGCCGCGAATGACGATGTCGTAGCGTGGCTGTTGAGCAGATGTCGCCGATGCGCTGAGCGCCAGCGCAACAAGAACCGCAGCAAACCGCAGCATTGAATTCCCCCTCGCACGTCAACGTGCGCCGCCTCCGCCGCAGCTGTCAACGCGCACGCCCGAGGGGCATGCGCGTTGACGCTAGAGGTTACGCAGCGCGCAGGCGCATCACGCCGACGCCGGCCGCGAGCGCGAGCCCGCTATTGCCTTCGACGCTCAGCGGCTGCAGCGCGATCGAGCGGTCGAGACCGCCGACAAGCACGTTAGCGCCGGCGCCGATGCCGACCGTGGCGTTGGCGGACACGCCGCCATAATTGCCTTCAAGCGCGGTGCGGCCGACATTCGAGGTCGGCGCGACGACCGCCCAAATCAGCGTGGCGTTGTTCACGTGGCCGATATCCACGCCATAGCGCTGGATCGTGCCGACATAGCGCTCAGCCGTGCGATGATACGGCTCATACAAGCAATTCATGCGCCGGTTCGACGCCACCAGATGGCCCCAGGCGCCGCGCACGTGACACGTCAACGTGCCGACGCGCACGCCACCCGGCGCTGCTTGTGTTTGCGGCGCGATCGCGAACATGCTCGTCGCCATCAAGGCCGCTGCAAGAAGTGTTTTCCGCATTGGTCTTCTCCTCAACAAAGTACCGAAGACCAACCGCCTGCTCATATGCACAGTTCCGCGACAAACGCGCACGACGGAACATGAAGTTCCGCCTTTCACCTCCTAACCGTGTTTAACCCTTCGAGCGCGATTCGCTTCAGATCGTCTTCGTTGTAGGGGCATGGACGCAGCGGCGGGGGCAGCGGCAGATTGTGGCGCTGCGCTTGTTCGGTGAGCGCGTCGTGGATTTCTTTTTCGCGATCCCAAGCTTGGATCTCGGAGTCTGCCGACGCGTAGTTCTTGAGGCGCTCCAGCAATTCGTTCACGAGCGCTTCGTCTTCCTCTTCGCTTGAGAGCGGCAGTTTGTCCTGGATGCGCTGCACCGTTAGCGCGAAGCGTTCGGCGGTGCGCGTCCAGCGCTCGGCGGCGGCGTGATCGCCGTGCTTAGCGGCGCGTTGCGCTTGTCGAATGAAGTGCTGTGCTTGTGCGTGCGGATCGTTGGGCATTTGTCATCCTTGTTGGCTTGCGCCGGAATTCTTGCGCTCGCTTTCGGTTGAAAGCGGAGGGCGGGACGCGGGAGATCGCGTCAGTTATTTGCGCCGATGGTTTGGCGCTGCCTACGCGGTCACCCGCGTCCCGTGATGCTCTTCACCGGCGCCGTCGCGGGAGGTATTTCACTCCTGGAGGCGGTTCCGCCGGCGGCGTGCGGGTCGCGCTGTTCAACGCAATCCCCGGTTCGTCTCCCCGCGGTTAGCTACCCCGCGGGCTTCCGCTTTCGAGCTTCACGCTTCATCACCATGCTCTCGCATCGGTTCGAACAGGGTAACCAATCACCCTCCAGCGGAGCGATGTGCGCATCATAAAGCGGCGCGCAAGCCGGTCGGATTGGAAAACGCACTTTTGTTGATGGCAAAGGGTTTTCGCGTGGAAAAGTGTTGGATACGCCCTCTCAAACCCAACATATTCTCTGTGCGCGCGCGCCTCACGAGGGATGCCGCAACGCGCGTCGGCCGGTCGCTTGCGACTCGCAGCGTCGTCACCAACCAATCAACAAATGATAAGAAGCGCGCAGATCATGACGCGAAAAGCTATCAAATGATCAGCGCACACAATTCGATAGTTGAACAAAACACAATAAAGGTCGCTTTCGCACTGAAACTTCTGTTGCTGCTCGCATCTATCCGACACTGTTTGCGCGAGCGGTGGGAGCGCGATGGTGGGGACGACACCAGCGCAAGAGAGTCCGAATCTCGATCTTCTGCGTTCCGGCGCGGTGCTCGCGGTGCTGATGTCTCACATTTTGCGCCTTTTCAATATAGCGCCGCCCATTCTCTACAATCTCGGTTCATGGGGCGTGTTGCTCTTCTTTGTGCACACGAGCCTGGTGCTGATGCGTTCGCTCGAACGGCAGCGCGTGCAATCGATGCGCACACTCTTCCCGACTTTCCTCGTAAGGCGCATTTTTCGCATCTACCCGCTGAGCATCCTGATCGTTGCGGCGGTCTGGCTCTTTCACTGGCCTGTTGGCCATCTTTTGCACGGCGGCCAGTTCCAAGCCGCGGCGCTTCACTCCGGCGACGTTCTCGCGAATCTTTTGCTTGTGCAGAACCTCACTGGATCGCCGTCGATCTTGTCGCCGCTCTGGAGTCTTCCGTATGAAATGCAGATGTATCTCACGCTGCCATTTCTTTATTGGGTCGCGGTGAACGTGGAGCGCGCCTCGGCGCTGTTTGCGATCTGGTTCACTGCCGGAGCTGCAGCGCTGTTGGCCGCGCCAATGATCGGCGATATCTTCAACTATGCGCCGTGCTTTCTGAGCGGCGTGATCGCGTTCAAGCTGTCGAAGCGCGCGCGGCGAACGATCCCCTACTATCTCTGGCCCGCCTTTCTGGCCGCACTTTCGCTCGCTTACCTTGTCGTTCCGACCACGCCGATGAGCTGGCTGGTGTGTTTGGCGCTCGGCGTGTCGATCCCGCGCTTCGAAGAGCTTCCCGCAGGAACTCTGCAGCGCGCCTGCCAGCTTGTCGCCCGCTATTCCTACGGCGTTTATCTCACCCACTTCATTTGCTTGTGGTTTGCGTTCCGGTCCTTCGGGCCCATCGCGTGGTGGATGTCCTGGCCGATCTTCTTGACGACGGCCACGCTTGCGCCTGTGCTGCTCTATCATGCGCTCGAGGCGCCGCTTATCGCGGTCAGCAAGTCGCTGACATCGGTTCGGCGGCCGCTGCAGCCAGCCATCGCCGCCTAAGGCGCGCACCGTCCAGAAAGACAAGTCTTTGGTCGGAAAAGTGTTGAATTGGGCGCCCGCGTTTTCCACCTAATTCCCTGTAACGCCAGGGAGAGGTTCATGAGCGCCGTGGAAGAACGCTACGACATCGACACCGATGCGATCATGCATGCCGCCGGCCAACATTTCGACGTCGCCGCGATCGGCGCGGCGCAGACGCCGTGGTGGAATAGAACGCTGTGCGCGGTGAACGATGCCTGGGTACGCCTTGGCGTTCTGGAAGGCGACTTCCATTGGCATAAGCACGACGACACTGACGAGTTCTTCCTCGTGCTCGAGGGCCATCTCGATATCGAACTTGAGGATCGCATGATCGAGCTGCGGCCCGGGCAAGCGTTCACTGTGCCGCGGGGCGTCATGCACTTTCCACATGCGCGTGAGCGCAGCGTGGTGCTGATGGTGGAAAGGGCTGGCGTGGTGCCGACGGGGGATTAGCTTGCGCTTCTCGTCCTCCCCCCGCGAGGGGGAGGTGTCGTGTGCGCAAGCACGCGACGGAGGGGTGAGTGCTGGTTGTCAACAATTGCGCCTTCCCCTCAGTCAGCGCTGGGCGCTGACAGCTCCCCTAACGGAGGAGCACGAGAGCCAGTCCGGCGATGGTTCCGCTTCCTTCGCCTTGATAGCGACATAGGATTTCCTATACTCGACTCATGTCATCGAAGAAGACATCAGCGTCGAGCGCAGACCACGGCCGCTACACAGAAATCGGCGGCGTGCGCGTCAAACTTGCGCCGGCCAAGCGCGTCCTTCCCAAAGCCGAAGATGCACGCATCCGCCAAGCGGTGAAGGACTTCTATGCCGACAAGAAGGCCAAATAACCGGCGCCCGCGCGTCTTCATCAACTGCCCGTTCGACGACGATTATGGCGACATGCTGCGCGCCATCGCTTTCGCGATCGCTTCGTGCGGATTTGAACCAGCCTGCGCGCTCGACGATGACGATTCCGGCAAAATCCGTTTCGACAAATTGAAGTCGCTGATCGAAGTCTCCGATCTCAGCGTCCACGACCTTTCCCGCATCGAGCTTGACCGCGACACGCAGACGCCGCGCTTCAACATGCCGTTCGAGTTGGGCTTGTATCTCGGCGCCAAGCATTTCGGCGGACGCCGGCAGCGGCGCAAGCGCAGCCTGGTGATGGCCAAGAGCCGGCGCGAATGGGCGCCGACCATGTCCGACTTAGCCGGCGTCGATCCCTCTTTTCACGGCGGCAAACCGGACGCCGCGATCCGCGCCGTGCGCGATTTCCTGCACGCTTCGCCACAAGGACGCATGCTGCCGGGCGAGACGGCTTTGGTGGCTGACCACCGGCGCTTCCTGCGCGACCTGCCCGGCATGGCCGAAGCGGCGCGGCTAACGGAGAAAGAAGCGCTGCGCTACCGCAATTACATCACGCTGCTGCAGGCGTTCCTAGAGGCGAAGCCGGGGAGTTAGCTCCGTCGTTCCCTCTCCTGCATTTGCGGGGTCGACGCACTGCGTCGACGGTTAGGGTGAGGGTGCTGAGCTAGACGTAAGGAAGTTGGAGCGCGGGCCCCCTGGCCCGCATGGATAGTTTTGCACTCGTGTTCACAATGCGCGCCAGGCGGCGCGCGCTCCAACCTGCGGACAGCTGCGCTTCAATCACCTCGTCATTCCGGGGCATCGCGCAGCGATGAACCCGGAACCCAGGAGCAAACACGCAGCTCTACGATCCCCTGGGTTCCGGATCGCGTGTCCCACGCGTCCGGAATGACGAAGGAGGATTGATTTGCTACCAAGCGCCCATGCGCCCACTCCGTTATTCCATCAATGTCACGCTCGACGGCTGCAGCGATCATCGGGTGGGGATTGCGGATGCGGATTTGCATCGCAATGCGGCGGCGAACATTGAATGGGCGGATGCGCTGCTCATGGGGCGCGTCATCTATCAGATGATGGAGGACGCGTGGCGCCCGCCGGCGTCGGACGCGCACCCGCCGTGGATGCAGCCGTTCGCGCGCACCATGGATGTGGCGAAGAAATATGTGGCGTCGTCGACGCTTCAAAGCGTCGATTGGAATGCGGAGCTGTTGAGCGGCGATTTGGAGAGCGCCGTGCGGGCGCTGAAAGCGGCGCCGGGCAATGGGCTCTTGGTGTGCGGCGTGCGCTTCGCGCAGGCGTTGGCGGAGATGGGGCTGATCGACGAAGTCGAATTGGTGGTGCACCCGCGCCTAGTCGGACACGGGCCGACTTTGTTTGCGGGGATGACGCGGATGGTGGATTTGAAGCTGGTGGGGCGGGAAGAGTTTAGCTCTGGCGCCGTGGCGATGCGGTATGAGGTGCGGAGGTAGATATTGCAGACGCGGACGAAGGACGGTCGGAACAGGTATCACACACTGCGTTTCATGTGCGCAAAGGCGACGAGGTCTTAAGAGGCCCCAAGCACTCCGCATCGGCCCCGTTCAGGCGCGAAAACAGCCCGTACCAAAACGTAACCTTGCTAAAATCTTCCACCGGACCCGAGGAGCGCCATTTGTGACAAAACTCAGTTCGATGCCTGCGCGTGCCGTCGAATACATCATCGTACTCTGCCCAACCCCAAACATAGACGTGCTTCTTCCCCTCCTTCATCGCATCCCAGTCTTCAAGAGACAGCTTCAGCGGAGGATCGGAAGAGATACTTGAACCCGGCGCGATGAATGATCGCAGAGCGGCGAAGTCGCCGCGCTCAACAAACAGATGGTCAGTGTCTAACGGCTGATCGACCACCTCAAGCTGGACCCACGTGTGCAAATTCCGAGTTGGCGTCTTGCCACTATTCATCCAACTGACGCTCACACCCCAACCTTTAAGCTGGTTGGTTTTTGCATCCAATTCGCCGGTCCATGTCCCCCCGCTAACGTAGATAAAGGCCCTTTCGAGTGCCTGTACATTTCGATCAGCTCGGACCCCAAGTTGATAGGTCGCCCAGAGCAAACCGACTGTGGCCGCTGCAAGAACGGCGGTAAAGAACGTCAGTGCGAGAGTGTAATCCGCTATCCGCTCCTCTGCTCCACGCATGGGTGACAGCGCCCCATTTGCGTACGCATCAACCTCAAGCAGCAGAAAAAAGATAACCGCCGCAATCAGCGTCGGCACCCTGAAGATCGTAGACTCAGGAGTGCGCCCACTTACAAAACATTCTACTCGGCCACTCACCTGCATCAGCCCTCACAGCGGAATATTGTCGTGCTTCTTCCAGGGGTTTTCTAGTTTCTCGTTCTTGAGCGTGCCGAGGGCGCGCACATCATACCTTAATCCGATTGTACTAATCGCAATACGCCATCCTCGCCGCGCTCCGCCTCCGAGCCAATTTCGCCATCGAGGAACGGGATGATGTCGCGGTCATAGTTGGCGAGCGTGTTCACATCGTAGATGCCGTGGTTGGCGTTGTTGGCCATGTATTCTTCGGTTTCATCACCCGCCATGAACTGCCAACCGCTGTCCATCGGATTGACTGGATGGGCGCGGCGCATGAATCCTACTCTCGCGCCATCGACGAGAATCCGGTCGGTGGCTATGCACCCGCCGCGCCCGCGCGCCAGATCGACGATCTGTTCTTTGGAGAGCTTAAACTTCTTCATCAGCGCGCCCTCACAACGGAATATTGTCGTGCTTCTTCCAGGGGTTTTCTAGTTTCTTGTTCTTGAGCGTGCCGAGGGCGCGGATGATGCGGCGGCGGGTTTCGCGGGGCATGATGACGTCGTCGATGTAGCCCAAGCTCGCGGCGACGAAGGGATTGGCGAAGCGGTCGGAATATTCCCGCGTGCGGGCGGCAATCTTTTCGGGGTCCTTCAGATCGGCGCGGAAAATGATCTCGACGGCGCCCTTCGCGCCCATCACCGCGATCTCGGCGGACGGCCAGGCATAGTTCACGTCGCCGCGCAGATGCTTCGAACTCATGACGTCATAGGCGCCGCCATAGGCTTTGCGGGTGATGAGCGTGACTTTCGGCACCGTAGCTTCGCCATAGGCGAAGAGCAATTTGGCGCCGTGCTTGATGAGGCCGCCGAGTTCTTGCTTGGTGCCCGGCAGGAAGCCCGGCACGTCCACAAAAGTGACGATCGGGATGTTGAAGGCGTCGCAGAAGCGCACGAAACGCGCGGCTTTGCGCGAGGCGTCGATGTCGAGGACGCCGGCCAGCACCATGGGCTGGTTGGCGACGATCCCGACGGTTGAGCCGTCGAGACGCACGAAGCCGGTGATGATGTTCTTGCCGAACTCGGCGCCGATCTCGAAGAAATCGCCCTCGTCGGCGACTTTTTCGACCAACTCCTTCATGTCGTAGGGCTTGTTGGGATTGTCGGGGATGAGGCGATCGAGGGAATCCTCCTCGCGCATGACGTCGTCATAGTGCGGGCGCGTGGGCGGCTTTTCGCGATTGGAGAGCGGCAGGAAATCGATGAGCCTTCTCATCTGAGTAAGCGTCTCGAAATCGTTCTCGAAAGCGCCGTCGACGACGCCGGATTTCGACGCATGCACGCGCGCGCCGCCCAGTTCTTCGGCGGTGACCACTTCGTTGGTGACGGTTTTCACCACGTCCGGCCCGGTGACGAACATGTAGCTCGTATCCTTCACCATGAAGATGAAGTCGGTCATTGCCGGCGAATACACATCGCCGCCCGCGCACGGCCCCATGATGACGCTGATCTGGGGAATGACGCCGGAGGCGAGGATGTTGTTCTGGAAAATGTCGGCGTAGCCGGCGAGCGATTCGACGCCCTCCTGGATGCGCGCGCCGCCGGCGTCGAAAATGCCGACGATGGGCGCGCCGTTCTTCAGCGCCATGTTCTGGACTTTGACGATCTTGGCGGCGTGCGCGCCCGAGAGCGAGCCGCCGAAGACGGTGAAGTCTTTGGAGAAGACGTAAACCAGGCGCCCGTTGATCGTGCCGTGGCCGGTGACCACGCCGTCGCCGGGGACTTTGTTCTTCTCCATGCCGAATTCGTGGCTGCGATGTTCGACAAACATGTCGAACTCTTCGAACGAACCTTCGTCGAGCAAGAGATCAAGGCGCTCGCGCGCGGTGAGCTTGCCTTTGGCGTGCTGGGCCGCGTGGCGCTTTTCGCCCCCGCCTGCCCGCGCCGCGGCGCGCTTGGCTTCAAGGGCGGAAATGATGTCTTTCATGGGAGCTCCGGAGATGTGAAGGACAGAGACTCAACAAGTGCCGAAACGCTCTCGCGTTCAGCGTCGGAGATTGGCATCACCAGTATGCATCCCACGTCGACTCGGACCGGGGAGTCTGTCCCGGGGAGAAAAAACGTACGCCACCGCTGCCAGCGTTCGTTGTACGTCAGCGTATAATCGGAGACGACGACATGTTTCACGTGCAGATGGCTCAGAGACGTAAGCTCCGCCCCGAGATGGATGAACTCCAGCGCGCGTGCATCTAATCTCTCCGTGACGACGTTAAGGGCCGCTTGATCAGCACTTGCTGGCGCCACGGGCTGGCGTTGTTGGCGCACAGCGCAAACGCGACTTCGGCCACTTTGTTCAACAAACTGTCTATTCTCGAGAAGGAGAGTGTAGCCGCCATGGGCGCCTCCACCTTCCGACCATCCGGAAGCAGCGAAGTTGATGCTAAAACGCCCGCTGGGATCGCGCCACGTGTCCTGCGCCTCGGCAAGTGCGGACAAGCCGAGCGCAAAGACTGCAAATGTCCAGGGACCAGCGACGATGCCTTTCATTCTTGAGCTCCACACCCGCGTCATTCTGGGTCTTGCTCACCTCGCCCCGGAATGACGAAACTGGTGGGCAGTCGCAAGCGCTTGTTGCGCCGCGGAGCTCTCCTAATGCCGGCGCTGAGCCTGCTCGCGCTGAAGTTCGGCGAAATTCTCCCAGCGTATGGCGGCGTCGGCGTAAAGACGCTGCGCTTCCTGCTTTTTGCCGAGCTTCTCGAGCGCGGCGCCGTGGCTGATAGTGATGGCGGGCGCGGCGACGCCGCGCTTGTTGAGTCCTTCGAAGATGGCGAGCGCCTCGGCAGTGCGGCCCATGGCCAGCAAGATCGTGCCCTTGGTGTGTTGCGCCGCGTTCTTGGCGGGATTCAAGCGGAGCGCCTCCTCCACCGCGGCGAGCGCTTCGGCGGTCTTGCCCTGCTCGCGCAGCGCGCACGCCAGCGCATCGTAGGCGGCGGCGCTGGCATCGACCTGCACCGCAAAACGCGCGCTCTTCTCGGCTTCGTCGTAACGGCCGGCGTGGTAGCAGCTGACGGCGTAGGCAACCGCGAGACCCTTGCGGTTGCGGTCGATGCGCATGGCGTTGGCGTAGCTTTCGGCGGCGGCAGCGTGCTGCTGGCGGCGCGTGAGCACAGTCGCCAGTGCGACATGTGCAGTCAGTGATTGTGGATCGCCTTTTACAGCGCCGCGCAGCAATTTCTCGGCTTCGTCGAGGCGCCCTTGCTGGAGGGCGCGATTAGCGTCGTCGAGAATCTGCTGCGTCATGGGCGCTCCGTCATGTTCGGTCTAGCGATAGCAAGCACCTCAGGCCGGCACAACGTCGATCGGTGCGGTCAAGCGCTCACCTTCGCTGAAGGGGATGGTGCCGTGCCACATGTAGCTCGGGAAGAGGACGAGCAGCCCTTCCTTCGGCTGCACGACTTTCTCGACTGTGCAGCCAGGCGCCGGCCAACGCGGCTCGCCGAACTTGATCCAGCCTTGCTGATCGCGCGCTTCAGTGACGGCCCTCGGCAGCGACACATAATAGGCAGAGCTGATCCATCCCTGCGGATGTAGGTGATTGACGTGATAGCCGTTGGCCTGGAGCTTTACCGACCAGGCGCCGGCGAGCTTGTAGTTTCCGGTCTTTCGTCCGCTCCACGGATGATCAGGCCTCTTCATCAAATCCATGTAGGCGCGGATCGGTTCGTCAAGCGCCTTGAGATACGCTTGCACCACGGGATCATCGACATAGATCAAGCTGCGCGTGGTCTGCGAGCCGTGACGCAATGATTGATCGAGCGGGTGTGTAGCGAGCACATGCAACCGGTTGAGACTGGCTGCGAGCGCTTCGTTGAATGCGTTGAGGTCGCGATAGCCCGCCGGCACTGGGATTTCGTACGACCGCACCATGTAATCGAAATCGCAAAGCTCACGATAGCGCGGATCGCCCATTTGGCGCAGCGCCATCGTCTCGTATGCAATCCACTCCTGGTTCAACGGGTCAGCCGTGCGCGCTGCGACGATGGCCTTGAGCGCTTCATCGCCGCGTCCAAGCCGAAGCAACAGCGCCGTGCGCGCTGGGCTGATCTGCGCGCTAGGCACATGCGGCGCCGCCTGCTCGATAAGCGCCAAACCCTCCACGGTCCGGTTCATTTCGTCGAGCAGCACTCCGAGAGAGATCAGCAAAACGGGTTGCTGCGGATCGCGCTGCAAGCCCTCGCGCAGAAGCCGTTCAGCACGCTCGCGCAGATCGGCGCGGCGAAACAAATCGGCACAAGCAAGGCGGAGGTGAAGCGCATCGGGAGTTCGCGCAACCGCCGCCTCGAAATCACGGGCGAAGGTCGCGCCCTCGCCGCGTATCCAGCGCACGGTGGCAAGACCATGCTGCAAGCCTTGGTCCTGCGGCCAACGGCGCACGCCATCCGCGAACATCGCTTCAGCGTCCACGTCGCGCGCCATGGTCAAGAGCGCGATGCCGCGGCTCAGCCATACCGGCGGCTGATCGAGACCGCGCTTCGCGAGCGAATCGAACACCCGCAGCGCTTCTTCGGCGCGACCAAGATCGGCGAGAGTCTGCCCGCGACTATACGCAAGGCGGATATTGTTGAGATCGAGCCGCAGACCGTCGTCGGCCGCGTCGAGCGCCTTCTCGGCTTTCCCCTGCGCGCGCAACGCCTGCGACAAGAGTTCGAACGCCTCGGGACTTGGCGTGCTGATCGTAAGCGCCCGCGACGCCTGTTCAGCCTCGGCCGCACGGCCGGCGGCGAGCGAAGCGCGGATGGCTTTGATCGTTTCCTGAGAACTCACGGGCTCAAAGCTCTAATGAAGCGGCCGAGCGCGTCAAATTCGGCGCGCACGCGATTAAGCCGCGCGCGGGCTTCGTCGTCCTCGCCCCAGCGTTCGAGCGAGAATTCGTCGTCCAGCGTCGCGGCGGCATAGGCTTGTGCGCCATCGAGCTTGCCAGCCACCAGCGCGAGGGCAATCAGCACGGAGCCAGAGAGACCGGCGGCCTGGGACAGCGCGGTCAGCCGGAAATCGTCAAACGCTTCGGCCCGCGACTTGAGTTTGGTGAGCTCGCCGGGCGCAACCGGTGCGGCCACGACGCCTTCAACAACTGGCAAGTTTACTTCAAAGTCGTCGCGCCCCCACGCCACCAACGGATCCCAACTTTGCGACTGGCGCGCTACGAGCTCCTTTGGGGCACTGGCGCGATGACAGCAGAGATCGGTTTGACCGAAGGACGCGACATAGGCAGCGCGCTCCGCGCGAGCCGACGCTGTCCAATCGATGGCGGCGAATGCGAGCTGGGTAAGCGGCATCGCCGCGGGAGTTATTCTTTCCGTTTGTGCGTCCCACTCCGCTGTGATTGCTTCGGCAAGTGTGCGTGTCGGCGCCAGAAACACGGCGCCCTTCGGCGTCTTGAGGGTACGTTCGTCAAGCGCGACGCCGAACGCCCCACCGCGTTCAACGGCGTTCACGGTCTTGTAGAAACGGCGCGCGGCTTCGCTCATGGTCGTCAGCCCGGCGTCACATCGAAGGAGAGGCTCAGGCGCTCGTCGCCTTCGAATGGGATGGTGCCGTGCCACATGTACGACGGGAAGAGGACCAAGCGTCCCTCTTTCGGTTCGATGAACGCTTCCGCGTCGCAACCGGGCGGCGGCCGGTTGGGTTCACCGAGTTTCAGCCAGCCAGCGTGCGGATCGCGCGGCCTCTCCGACGGCGTAAGCGCAACATAATACGCGGAGCTGATCCAGCCGCGATCATGAACGTGGTTTTGCTGATAGCCTTTGTCCTTGATGCGCACTGACCACAGGTTGGCGAAGCGGCTGTGGTCCGAGAGACGGCGGCCGACGGGATCGCTTCTATCGAGGCGCGCGGCGTAGTCGCGTACGGCTTCGTCCACTGCGCCGAGAAAGGCGCGCAGGTTGGGCTCGTCGAGCGAAAGCAGCGAGCGGCCAGTGTGCGTGCCATTGACGATGTTCTGATCGAGCGGGTGTGCGTTGATTTGGTGTTGCATGCGCAGAACGTCAGCGAGCGAGGCGTTGAAGTTCTCCGGCGTGAAGAAGCCGCGCGGGGCGGGAATGTCGTATGACCGCACGAAGCGCTCGTAATCGTAGATCCTGCGATAGCCGGAATCGCCAAGCATGCGCAGCGCCATGGCCTCGCAGGCGATGAGATATTGCTCGTACGGTTCATCGGCGCGGAGCGTACGGACGATGGAAAGCGCCTCGTCTGGCTGGCGCGCGCGCAGAAGCGTCGAGAGCAGATTGCGCTTGGCCGAACGCTCGCGCGGCATGAGCTGGATGACACGGCGAAGCGCGATCAGGCCCTCGTCTGGACGATCGAGTTCGTCCAGCACGATGCCGTAAGCGGTGAGGAGTTGCGGGCTGTCAGGCGATGCAGCGAGTGCCTGTTCAAGAATGCGTAGGGCTTTCTGGTGCTGCTTGCCGCGATGGAGGATGTCAGCGCAGGACAGCCGAAGCGAAATGTCCCTGGGTCGCCGCGCAATCTCCTGCTCCATCATCGCGGTGGCGCTTTCACCTTCGCCGCGGAGCTGGCGCATCCGCGCGAGATTGGTGTGAAGCGCCAGCGTGTCGGGATAGTGGACGACGGCATCCACGAGCGTTTGCTCGGCTTCCACCTTGTGGCCGTCCGCATAGAGCGCGCGCGCCAAGTTAAGCGCAAGCTCAGGCGTGTCGATCTTTTCCTTCGCCATCGAGTGAAAGGTTTCGAGCGCTTCGCGGGTGCGGCCTACGCGCTCAAGCGCAACGCCGTGATTGAGGCGCAGGCCGCGCACGGTGGGGGCTAGCTTTAATGCATTGGCGGCGGAGACGAGCGCCTCGTCGTTGCGATCCTGCGCGCGCTGGATCTGGCTGAGTAGCGTCCAGGCTTCAGGGCTTGGTTCGGCTTTGACGTAGGTCAACGCCTCCTTCTCGGCTTCTTCGTAGTCGCCGGACGATTGCAAGCAGCGCGCGAGATTGACGCGGACTTGCGCGGCATACGGCATCAGCGCAAGCGCCGCGCGGAAGACCTTGATCGCTTCGGGATAGGCGCCGCGCGCCTGCAGGACGACGCCGAGATCGTTATAGTAGCTGCCGTCGTTCAGCGAATAAGCAACAGCGCTGCGCAGATGGCGCTCCGCCTCGTCCATCTTGTTCTGGGCTTTTTTTATGAGGCCCATGAGGTGGAGGACGGAGGCGTCCGCGCCGAGTTGGCGGAAGACGGGCGCAAGCACGCGCTCGGCGCCGACGGCGTCGCCGTTCTTTAGAAGCTCGCGGCTGGCGAGGGCGAGCGCCGAGACATCCATCCCCGGCTTCATCGCGTTCCCTCGAACGGCGCGTGCGGATCGCGTTCATCGCGTTCGCTGAAGCCGAGGAGTTCGAAGGCGTCGCGCATATGAGGCGGCAATGGCGCTTGCACATTGAGTTCGCCGCCCGATGGGTGCGGCAGTCGAATGGCGCGCGCGTGCAGGAGGAGTTGCTTTTCGAGACCGTTCGGCGTCGGGCGATCGCACTTGTACTTGGGATCGCCGGCGATGGCGTAGCCGAACTCGGCCATGTGGAAGCGCAGCTGGTGCGTGCGGCCGGTGACGGGGCGCAGTCCCACCCATGCCGCACGCTGACCTGCTTCGGAGAGCGTCGCATACTGGGTGACCGCGTGGACGGCGCCCTCTTCGGTCTGCTTCGCCGGGATCATCATCTCGCGATCGGCGTCGTGCGCGCCCGGCGCCTTGCGCATCCAGGAGCGCAGCTCGCCAATCTTCGGACGCGGAACGCCGACCACGATGGCCCAGTAAATCTTGTCTGTGTCACGATCGCGAAAAGCCTCGCCTAGAAATGCGGCGGCGCGCGGATGGCGGGCGACGACGAGGCAGCCGGAGGTGTCGCGGTCGAGCCGATGCACGAGCTTGGGGCGGGATTCGGCGTCGAATTTCAATCCGGGCAGGAGCGCATCGAGATGGCGCGTGGTTTTCGTCCCGCCTTGCACGGCGAGGCCGGCGGGCTTGTTGAGGACGATGACGTCGTCATCCTTGTGGATGACGAGCGAGCGGACGAAATCGACATCCTTGCCGCTCATGCCTTCTGGCGCGCGTGGCGCCGGATCAGGCAGCGGCGGAATGCGCACTTTTTGGCCTGGCTCGACCCGATCGGAAGCTTTCACGCGCGCGCCATCGACGCGCACTTGTCCAGTGCGGATCAGTTTCTCGATCTGGCCTTGGCTGAGCTGCGGAAAGCGGCGGCGAAACCAGCGGTCCACCCGCGTCACGCCGTCGTCGTCCGTCACCTCCACCGTTTCGACGGCTTTCATGGGCGCCCCAATGCGAGCCCCACCCAGCAGGCGCCTAGGCCCAACACAAGCGAAGACCCCACATAGAGCGCCGCGCTCCAGGGGTGATGCGGCCAGAGGCGTATGGCCTCCAGCGAGAACGTCGAAAACGTGGTGAAGCCGCCGAGAATGCCGACGCCGATGAAGAGACGCGTGTCCTCGTGGAATGCGTCGACCCGCGCTGTTAGTACGCCAATCAGGAGCGCGCCGAGCACGTTGACGAGAAGCGTGCCCCAGGGCAACGCGACGCCGAAAAGACGCGCGGCGGCAACGCCGGCGCCGTAGCGGCCGACCGATCCCAATGCTCCGCCCAAAGCAACCAGCAGCACTTGCTTCATTTGTTGGCTTGTCTCGAACGCAAGTTAGCGGCGATCGAACGCGCGTCGTAAGCGTTGGGATCGTCGGGCTTGGCGCCTTCGCCGAAGCGGATTTCGAGGGTGGCGGAGCGCGCAGACGGTCCGCCACCGCCGGCGATCGGGAAGCTGAAGCCCGCGCCCACGCCGACGCCGCTGTGATGGCCGAAACTGCCGCCGCCGACACCGATGCCGATGCTCGGGCCGGAATTGTAGCCGCGGCCGTCGAGATTGCGGCGATCGACCCAGAACCAATCGCGATTGTGCGCGAGGGTCAGATCTGCGGCGCGCAACAGCGCGTAATCCTGCAGCGTCTGCGCATCCGCGCCGCCCGGAGCGCGATAGGTGACGCTGTAGCGGTTGGATTCAATTTGCGTTTCGGAATAGCCAGCGGAATTGGGTGACGTCGCGGCGCTGTAGGTTGGCGTGGTTTGGCACGCCGCCAAGGTCGCGGCGGCGGCGACGGCCAACAGCACGGTTCTGATTTTTGTCATGGATGCTCGTCCTGACTGGAATCCCTGCGACGCCAGTCTAGCAGGTTTATCCGCGCAAAGGATTTTCAAGACCAAGTGAGCGGAGCGTTTCTCGGAAATTGGCGGGCAATGGCGCCTCAAACCGGCGGCGACCGCCCTCTGGGTGTGGAATATCAAGGGCCGCGGCATGGAGCATCAGGCTGGGGACGGCGACCGCGCCTAGCGTGAACAGGCCGCCATACTTGCCGTCCCCCGCGATGGGGCGCCCGATCGAGGCGAGATGGGCGCGGAGCTGGTGCATGCGGCCGGTCTGGGGTTCGAGTTCGACGAGGGCCGCAGCGCTCGTGGCGCTCAACGTGCGGTAACGCGTGCGCGCTGCCTGCCCGTTGGCGGCGACCTCCATCATGTCGAGCCCGCGGCGCGAGGTTTTCTGGAGCGGCTTGTCGATCTCGCCTTCCGCCGGATCGGGCGCGCCGCCGCAGACGATGGCGAGGTAAGTCTTCTTCACGTCGCGGCCAGCGAAGGCTTCAGAGAGAAACGCAGCCGCCGGCTTGGTGCGCGCGGCAACGATGACGCCGGATGTCTCGCGGTCGAGCCGGTGCACGAGACGCGGACGCTTGCCATTGGATTTAGCGAAGGCGGCGAGCAGGTCTTCAAGCGAGCGCTCGACGCCCGAGCCGCCCTGCACGGCGAGGCCAGAGGGCTTGTTGAAGACAAGGATGGCGGCGTCTTCGTGAATGAGGAGCGAGTGAGCGTAGTCGCGGAGTTCGGGAGAGAGAAGTTCTTGCATGGGGACGCGATCGTTAGACTGACGATAGCGCCAGTTCGCAAAGATGTCCGCAATTCTCCGAAGGCAGACCGTGTCGCATGAAAGATTGATCTCAGAGCTCAATGCGCGGTCGGCGCGACGGTCGCGCTGAATTGCGCGATATGCGCTTTGCGCGCTGCGCATACCGGGCGCTGTCATTCGTACCTCCGGCAATCATAAAGATGCAAAAGGCCTACAACCCGTAATTACTATTTCACTTGCGCTTGGATTGTAGTGAAGAAAAAGTCGCCTCCACACTGGGGAGTGGTTGATGACAAAAAATCTGCGCCGCGGCGCCGCGGCCATCTTTCTTGCGTGCATGAGCGGGGCCTGCGCCCATTTCTCGCCGGGCGCCAATTCCGAAGCCGCAAACTTGACTGCGCTTTCGACAAGTGCAGCGTCGTCGCGTGTCGGGACGATTGTAAGCGGGGCGCCGAGTTGTCCTGTCGCCGACGAAGAAGAAGCGCTTGTCGAAACCCTGATCGGCTTCGGCGCGCAGTTTCTGGTCAATTTCGGCAGTCATGCCATCGAGAACTATCAGAATGGATTGAACGGCCAGTTCGCGGGCGGCGGCGTGGTCACCGCGGACCACCCTGAGAACATTCACTGCCTCATCATCGCTCATGGGCTCATCGGAACGGGCGGCGCCAATGTCGCGCCGGGCCGCTCGCCTTTGTCCGGCGCCGATCTCGCGCGGCTTCACCTAGCCGATGTGCCGGGCTTCTACATGGAAGCCCACCTCACCCGCCAGGGTGATCGCATCATAATTGAGCCGGTGTTCTTGAGCTACGCGCAGACCTCGGCATTGCATCGCGGTTCCGGGCGCAAGCACGTTTCACTCGTGGTGGCCGTTGATGAACACGTGGCCACACCCGCGGCCGATTCAGATGACGACGATTTCGACGCGCTTTTCAGGTTCGATTTCGGTCAGCTTGAGATCGGACGTCATTATCCGGCGGCCACGCTTTCAGGACTTGCCGCCTCCCAGCAAGTGCCCGCCGCTTCCTTCGGCGGCGCCAACATTTCCGCGCTCGTCACGGAAAGCGAAGCGCCGGGGCCCGCACTCCAGGCGCTCAGCGAAACTTACGCAGCGCGCAAGGATGCGCTCCAGACGGCGATCGAAGAAGCAGTGACGCATGCGCTCGGACGAAATTCGCAGCACTGAAGGGAGGAACAGTCTCATGCGGCTCGTCAGCGCGGTTTTGCTCGCGGCTCTCTTTTTGGATGTACGCGATGTCTCGGCGCAGGGGCTTCCATTCGACACCGAGCCCTTTCACCAGGCACGTCCGAGCCTGATGGTCGTGCCCTCCAGCGGCAGCAACAGCCGAGGCTTCGATGTTGATGACGCCTCGCAAATTGTCTCGCAATCACGCGACGGACTCTGGTCGGATCGAACGCTGTCGACGCTACGCAGCTATTCCGCCGATGTTTTCCTTCTGAGCGAACGCGCGCCACAAACGTCGCGCTTCCTCGAGGCCGCCGAGATATCGCGTCCGGGCGCCGCTTGGCTGCAGCTGCACCTGCGGAACGTGCCTCTGCAAGGGGCTGAACTCCTGGTCAGCGCGCCGTTACTCAATCGAACGCATGTCTTCACCGAAGCCGACATTGCCAACTGGAACGGCTACACGCTCATGTTCGAGACCGACCGGCTTGTCGTCTCCATCGTCAACCGCGATGGTCGCAGTCTTTCGGTGAGCGATGTCGTCCAGGATGTCATCGTCGGACGAAGCTTGACGCCGGGGCGGGCTGAAGCACGCGCAAGCGACGCCTCGGAAGATCAAGCGGGCGATCAAGAGCACGTCCCTTGCGGGACCGATCAGCGCCAATTCAGCGCCGTCCAGTTCGTCGGACGCATGCGCACAAATTTTTGCACGGCGTTCTTAATCGAAGGCGGCCTTGTGCTCTCCGCCGGACATTGTCTGCGAGAACATCGCGACAAGCAGCAAGTTGAGTTCGAAGTGCCGCACTCAAGCGACATGAGCATCTGGAAGCCGGCGGGCGACAATCACATTTTTCCAATCGACCTTGCTTCCGTGGAGTGCAGCGACTGCATTTCGGGTGTGAATTTGGACCACGGACAAGACTGGGCGGTTTTCCGGCTCGGGCGCAACATGGCCGGTCAGCGCGTCCAGGACGTCGAAGGCTTAGGGTTTCCGTTGTTGGCGCCGGGCGCACTCGCTCAGCAAGCCGGCAAGCCTGTCTCTCTCACGGGTTTTGGCTGGGACAATGATCCTCCAGAAGCGATGTTTGCCCAACAAACCGGCGGCGGTCGCGTCGAAAGCGTAACGCCAAGCGCAACCGGCGTAGCCATCGCTCATTCCGCCGACGCCGAGACAGGCAATTCGGGTTCGCCGCTCCTGGTCCTCGACAATGCGATTCAGCGCGTGGCGGGCATTCACACCGGTGGCCGCTGCGATCCAGGAGCGGGCCATTACAATGCAGGTGCGGGAATCGACGGCCCGCCGTTAAGAGCAGCGATTGCACGATTGCTTGCGCGCCCGCAGAGCTAGCGAAGGCTCAGCGCCGTTCTGAGGTCGGAGGGCTGGTTGAATACAAGGATGGCCGCCACCTTGTGGAGCGGGCGTAGTCGCGGAGGTTCGGGTGGTAGGTCTTTCACTCATTCGCGCTACATCGAGGCGATGGGCATGCCCACCGGAAACCCCCTGATAATTCTATAATCTACGCGCTCGCGCACGACGCCCACCCGACCACGCACATAGCCCAGAACTTCGATGCGAGCGCCCGCAAGATCTATTGTTCGAGGATATGGCCCATGCGTCACGTAAAATACGCGGCCATCTTCCAAATACCGATCGCCCATGAAAGCATAAAACCCACCGCTTCCGAATACGATGCGCAATGTTTGCGACGGCATGCTCCCGTCCGACATGACCGTATAGGGAATTGATACGACCGCACCCGGTGCGGAGACCATAGTACCCCCACCGACACCCTCATTGCGACGCTCGACCACCATTGCCCACGCGCGATCAAAACGCCCATCCTTGTTCTCGTCGGAGAAACACGACCTTATCAATCCTTCAACTGGAAGAGAGGACACCGCTTGCGTGCAGTAAGCACGGACCGAAGGCGTATTCCGCAACACCACACGAAAAAGTTCGTCACCTTGATGGACGCTTACGGTCGCCGGAAAAAGTGCGATTGCGGGTGGCGGGATAGTTGCTGAACCGTCGCCGTCAGCCCGGGCCATGCCGATCGGCGCCGCTTGTTGAGAGAGAATGACATCCCCGGGATTTGCGGAGTGCACGTCAGTTATCACATCGGGACCCGGCGCGACTCTGAACGGCGCAAACGCTTGGTCGCTCAGACCACTTACGCATGCACTGCAAGTCAGGATGGCAGCCAGCGCCGCAATCAGATGAATTTTCATGCTTCCCCCAGTGCTAGCATCCGCGCCCGAAGGTCGATGTCAAGAAGCACGAGGGCACAGAACTAAGTTGAAGCGCGCGGAGATTCTCGCAATTTAGTGCGCTGCGCTACCGGTGCGTCTCCATCGTAATCCTAAACCGTCCATTGGGGGCAGCCACGCTATGGAGCGACCCTGCGCGCTCCCGGCCGCAGGGACCACAATCCATGCAGCGCCAGCAGAACCGAAAAGCTGGCGGTCACAGCGATTGCGAGCAGCGTCCAGATAAAGAAAATGCCGCCGCTCGACTGGACGACCTCTTGGCGGACGCCGCCGCCGGACATGTGGATGATCGGCACCACCGTGGAAGCAAGCGCTCCGATGATGAGAAGGATATAGCCAGAGCCGCGCCCCGCGAGCGCGAGTGCAAGGTAAAGCCAGAGCGCCACGAATGGCAAAGCGACCAGCGTTGCGACCTTCGGTGGTTCGTATCCGAAGACAATATCTTGGCTCAGATGAGAAACCAAGAAGATGACAATCAGCACCGGCAGGACGATCGCAAGCTTGTCGGGTTTCATGCGGACGCTCCTCTAGTTCACGGCGCGAGCGCATCGACTCTGCCGCTCAAAGAACGACGGATCAATGTCGGCCCTACACCACTGGAGCTGCGTTGCCAAAAGCGACGCCAAAAACATGATCCTTTGTGACTCAGTGGGCCGCGCCGTGATCCTCTGTCGCAATTCCCGTCCGCCCATCCGGCACGGCTGGCCCGCCATATTGGTGAAACCAGGCGAGCGTGTTGACGACCTTGGTGATCATCCCTGACGGTCGGAAGGCGATGTCGTGCGGCGCGCCGGGGACGCGGACGAGTTCGGTGGGCACGTGCCGCAGGCGCAGTGCTTCGTAGAATTGCTCGGCTTCGCTCGACGGCGTGCGCATGTCGGCTTCGCCTGTCATCACCCCGGTCGGCGTTGTGACGTTGCCGACGCGCGAGAGCGGTGAGCGCGCCCAATAACGGGCATTGGCGCCCTCTTCCCACGGAAATTCGCCGAGCCAGTATTGCGCGTAGAGCGGCGTGAAGTCGGAGGTGAGCACGAAGCTTGTCCAATTGATCACCGGCTTTTGCACCATGGCGGCGCGGAAGCGATGGGTTGAGCCGACGATCCAGGCGGTCAGCACGCCGCCGCCCGAGCCGCCGGTGACGAAGAGGCGCTGCGGGTCGATAGGCTCGCGCGCGATCGCAGCGTCGACGACGCTCATCAGGTCGTCATAGTCCTTGTCCGGATAGTCGCGGTTGATCAGATTGCCGAACTCGCCGCCATAAGAGTTCGAGCCGCGGGGGTTTGCGTAGACGACGACGTAGCCAGCAGCGGCGTACAACTGGATTTCCGATGCGAACGCCGGGCCATAAGCCGCGACCGGGCCGCCGTGAATTTCGAGCAGCAGCGGATAATGCTGCGAAGCGTCGAAATTGGGCGGGCGCACGATCCACGCATCGATGGGCCGATGATCGACGCTCGACGACACGACGATGTGTTCAGCTTGCGAGATAGTGCGGCCGCCGAGCACGTCATCATTCAGTGCGGTGATGCGCCGGCCGCCGTCTATGGTGAGGTCGGCGGGACGTGTCGACGTACTCGTGGTCGCGACGTAGCGGCCGCTCGCATTCACGGAATAAGCGCCGCCTGTGTACGGGCGGCCGAGATCGGTGCCGCCGATGCCGGAGAGCACTGTAGTGACATTGCCGCCACCAGCGCCGATGCGTCCGAGCTTGGTGACGCCGTGGTCGGAGAACAGGAAGAAGAGCGAGCCATTGCCGGCCCAACGCGGGTTCTGGACGTCGCGATCGAAATTTGCGGTGATGTTGCGCGCGTGCGTGCCGTCGGCATCCGCAACATAAAGATCGCTGACTTGATAGAATTGGCGGCGATCTTCGAAGCCGGTGTAGGCGAGATGGCGGCCGTCCGGCGAAAGGATCGGCTCGGTCTCGGGCCCACGGCGATTGGTGAGACGCGTGATGTCGCCGCTCGCAATGTTGAGCGAGTAGATGTCGGACTCGACCGCCTCGTATTCCCAACCTTCTTCCGCATTGGCGGCGAACACCAAGCGTCGCCCATCTGGCGACCACGACATGCGGCCGTCATGGTTTCGATCTTGGTACGTGAGCTGACGCGGCGTGCCGCCATCCGCAGGCAGCGTGAAGATCTGCGTGTAGCCAGCGTGCACGTAGCCCGCACCATCGATGCGATAGACGACGTCGCGAATAATGCGCGCGGGTTCGGCCCAATGCGCGCCTTCCGGTTTCGGCGGCATGCCGGCCGGATCGGGATTGGATTCTTCGACGAAGCCTTGGAAGGCAAGCGTGCGGCCATCAGGCGACCAGGTCAGGTTGCTGGCGCCGCCAGGCAGACGCGCGAGCGTCGCCGAGCGCTGCGTGTCCACGTAGAAGACGCGCAATTCAGCGCCGCCTTCTTCGCTGGCGACATAAGCGATGGCGCGGCCGTTCGGCGACCACACCGGCGAGGAATAACCGCCGGCGCCCTGCACGAGCGGGCGATGCACGCGGCCATCCTCGCTCACCAGCCAGATCGAACGGCGGAAGCGGTCGGTCATGATGTCGGCGGAGACGCGGACGTAGGCGACCCAGTGTCCATCCGGCGAGATTTCGGGATTGTCCGCATATTCGAGATTGAAGACGTCGGCGGCGACAAAATGGGTCGGCGGCGCGCGCGGCGGTTCGTCGGCCAAAGCAGCGGCAGCGAAAGCGAGCACGGCGGCCGCCGTGGCGCAACGGATGAGCATGGAAAAGCGTCCCCTGAGAAGCAGCAGCTACACGCTAGCGCGCACGTCGCCACCCCGGAAGCGCAGTTCACCGAAGCGGCGAATGCGCTCGTCGTTAATCGGGCGTGTGATCACGCTCGGCGCGGAGCTTCGCCCAATGTTCTAGGCGCTCTTTGATCTGCGCTTCGCGGCCGCGTCCTTCTGGGGCGTAGAAGGTTTGTCGCTCCATGCCGTCTGGAAAATAATTCTGCCCAGAGAAGCCTTCTTCGGCGTTGTGATCGTAGGAATAGCCCGAGCCGTAGCCGAGATCCTTCATCAGTTTCGTTGGCGCATTGCGGATGTGCATCGGCGGGCCGAGCGCGCCGGTTTCCTGCGCAGCGCGTTTGGCCGCCCCGTAGGCAACGTACGCCGCATTGGACTTCGGCGCCGTGGCGAGATGGATCACGGCTTGCGCGAGATGCACTTCGCACTCCGGCTGACCCAGAAAATCCACCGCATCCTTGGCTGCGAGGCAGATCATCAGCGCCGTTGGATCGGCGAGGCCAACATCCTCCGACGCGGCGCGCACCAGACGGCGCGCGAGATAAAGCGGCTGTTCGCCGCCGGCCAACATGCGCGCGAGCCAATAAAGCGCCGCGTCCGGGTCAGAGCCGCGAATGCTTTTGTGCAACGCGGAAATAAGATTGTAGTGCTCCTCGCGATCCTTGTCGTAGGCGGGCGCACGTTTCTGCAACAGTTCGCCGAGAGCCTTGGCATCCAGCGGCGCGGCGAGCTTTAGCGCAAACAATTCTTCCGCAAGCGTCAACAAATAGCGCCCGTCGCCGTCCGCCAGATTGCAGAGCGCGATGCGCGCTTCGTCTGTCAACGGCAAACTCTTGCCGAGCAGCGCTTCGCCCCGCTGCAGCAATTGTTCGAGCGCATTATCATCGAGCCGCTTCAGCACGAACACTTGCACGCGCGACAGCAGCGCCGCGTTGATCTCGAAGCTCGGGTTCTCGGTGGTTGCCCCCACTAATGTGACGATGCCCTGCTCGACATACGGCAAAAAGCCATCCTGCTGAGCGCGGTTGAAGCGATGGATCTCGTCGACAAACAACAGCGTGCCTTTGCCAGAGGCGCGCCGTCCGCGCGCGGTCTCAAACGCTTTCTTCAAATCGGCGACGCCGGAGAAGACCGCGCTGATCTGCTGAAACTCGAGGCCCGTCTCTTCCGCCAGCAGCCGCGCGATCGTGGTTTTGCCAGTCCCTGGCGGTCCCCACAGCACCATCGACGCCAGCCGCTTGCCCGCAATCATCCGCCCAATCGGCCCCTCAGCCTTCAGCAGATGATCCTGGCCCACCACGTCGGCGAGCTGCTGCGGACGTAGGCGATCTGCCAGCGGACGCGGCGCGCCCTGGTCGAGACCGGCTGCTTCGAATAGATCGCTCACGAGCTATAGATAGCGATCATCGAGGAGAGAGACGATGGCTGAAGCGACATCCGCGATCCCGGTCGGCGTTTATCCGTATCTGACGGTCAAGGGCGGCAAGGCGGCGGTGGATTTCTACACGCGCGCGTTCGGCGCCAATGAAGAGTTCCGCTCCTACGGTGAGGACGGCGAGCGCATCATGCACGCGCGCCTCAGGATCAACGGCATGGCCGTGCTGCTCTCGGATTACTTTGCTGAATTCCACGGTGGGGCCGACGCGCCGCCGCCAGCCGGCGTCACGCTGCACCTCGAAGTCGACGACGCCGACCGCTGGTTCAAGCGCGCGGTCGACGCGGGCGCCAACGTGGTCATGCCGCTTCAGGACATGTTCTGGGGCGACCGCTACGGCCAACTCAAAGACCCCTATGGCCACACCTGGTCCATCGGCGCGCCGATCAAGAAATGAGGCGCGGGAGCGCGGGCGAACGTCCGCGATTGGCCCAATGCTGTCACTCGTCATTTTTGAGGTGGACCGTCCATTTCAGACTGGAAGGCGCACGCTGCAGCCAAAAGGACCTGGGCGCGTCAGGTGGTGGCCCCGCCGCGTCGCCGCGAAGATCGGCTGCTTCGGCGAGTTCTATCCACCTTACTAGAGCCCAAGGCCACAAGACGGCCTATCACGCCGAAGCCGACGCGGGCGTGCTTGGAACAAAAGCGACCTGGCGGGCCTTGTTCAAACTCAGGGGCAGTCTGCGCGTCACGGATTCCACATCCCGAGCCGGGAAAGCTGCTAACGTGGTTGGCGCCGTGTCCCGGAACGCCTCATGGACCAGCCGGAGCCCGGACAGGTGACCACAGCAAAAAAGAGCGAGACGCCCCGGCCTTTGACAAATGCAAGCACCGGCATCGAAGGGCTCGATGACGTCCTCGGCGGCGGGCTAGCGCGTGATCGCGCCTTCCTGCTCGAGGGCAATCCCGGCACCGGAAAGACCACGATCGCGATGCAATTCCTACTCGCGGGTCGTGAGGCCGGCGAGCGCGGGCTCTACATCACGCTCTCGGAAACCGAGATCGAACTCCGGATGAGCGCCCAGTCCCATGGCTGGTCGCTCGAAGGCATCGACATCTACGAGCTATTGCCGCCCGAAAGCTTGCTCGATGAGGATCAGCAACAAAGTCTGCTCTATTCGTCAGATCTTGAACTGGGCGAAACCACCAAACGCATTTTCGATACCTTCAAGCAGACCAAGCCTCAGCGCGTCGTGCTCGACTCCCTCTCCGAGATTCGCCTGCTGGCGCAAAGTTCGCTGCGCTATCGCCGTCAGATCCTCGCCCTCAAACACTTTTTTTCGCAGCAGCACACCACGGTGCTGTTGTTGGACGATTTGACCACCGAGGTGAACGACAAGACCGTCCACAGCGTCGCCCACGGCGTCATCCGGCTTGAGGAATTGGCGCCGGATTTCGGCGCCGAGCGGCGACGTACGCGCGTCATCAAGTATCGCGGCCAGCGTTTTCGAGGCGGCTTCCATGATTTCGTCATCGAGACCGGCGGCGTGAGGGTATTTCCGCGCCTAGTATCGGCCGAGCACAAGACAGGCTTCAGGCGCGAGCGCATTACGTCGGAAAGCGCAGAACTGAACGCCCTTCTCGGCGGCGGCATCGAGCGCGGCTCAAGCGTACTTGCGCTTGGGCCTGCGGGCTCGGGCAAATCGATCCTGATCCTGACTTTTATCGCGAACGCCATCAAACGCGGCGAGAAGGCTGCGCTTTTTCTCTTCGACGAGGAAGTGGGCCTCTTGGTCGAGCGCTCCAAAAGCATTGGTCTCGACATCGAGGAGATGTTGAATACGGAGTGCTTCGAGTTGCAGCAGGTCGACGCGGCGGAACTGTCTCCGGGCGAATTTTCGGACCGCGTTCGCCGCGCCATTGTCAAAGGGGCCAAGACCGTCGTCATCGACAGCTTAAACGGCTACCAGGCTGCGATGCCACAGGAGCAGGCGCTGATCTTGCACATGCATGAATTGCTGCAATTCGCCAACCGCCAGGGCGTCACCACATTTCTGACGGTGGCTCAGCATGGTCTGGTCGGCGAGATGAAGTCGCCGGTCGATCTCACCTATCTTGCCGACACCGTCATCCTGCTTCGATATTTTGAGGCGCAAGGGCGGGTGAGGCGCGCGATCTCGGTCGTGAAGAAGCGCACCAGCGCGCATGAAAACACCATCCGCGAATACGTTATCGATAAAAGAGGGCTGACGGTTGGCGAAACGCTCACCAATTTCCACGGCGTCCTGCGCGGGGTGCCGACTTTGACCGGCGATGGCTCCCCATCGTTGGAGGGCCAGAAGCCGTGACATTGGACCTGTCCGAGCGTGGGCTGATCCTCGCCCCGCAAGGACGGGATGCGCAAATCGCGTCCTCGATGCTCAAGGAAGCCGGCATCGGCAGCACTATTTGCGCTTCCCTTCGCGATCTTGAAGACGAGCTCGAGGACGGCGCCGGCTTTTGCTTGCTGACCGAAGAGGCGCTCCATCGCGCCGATCTGCACGGACTCTCCGCTTGGCTCAGCGCGCAACCCGAATGGTCGGATCTTCCCTTCATTCTGCTGACCATCCGCGGCGGCGGGCTCGAACGCAATCCGAGTGCAACGCGGCATCTGAAGACGCTAGGCAATGTCAGCTTTTTGGAGCGCCCGTTTCATCCTACCACCTTGGTGAGCATGAGCACGGCCGCCTTGCGTGGGCGCCGGCGCCAATACGAAGCGCGCGCCAGGCTCTTGGAATTGGATGAACGCCGCGAGCGTTTGATCGAAGCCAATGCGACGCTCGAACAGCGTGTCACCGAGCGCACCGCTGAACTCGAACGCGCTCACCAAAAAATGCTGGAGGAAAGCGCGCACCGCGAAAGCGCTGAAGACCAGCTCCGGCAACTTTCCAGCACATTGGGATCCTAAGCTTAGAATTCCACGTGGACAAGTTGTCGCG
>JADMIO010970538.1_pt1 | contig 34652 bp, 28 predicted proteins | sample 8958161 | NCBI WGS metagenome assembly JADMIO01 (sample SAMN16585339, study PRJNA669376) | soil metagenome | isolation source: Crop rotation soil | place: USA: Cullars Rotation, Alabama | collected 2011
CGCGACAACTTGTCCACGTGGAATTCTAAGCTTAGGATCCCAATGTGCTGGAAAGGCAAGGCGGATATGAATATCGGCACCATTGCAGAATTTTTCATCTATGTGAACCTATTAAGTTGGCCTGTGGCTATGGTGGGTTGGGTGGCATCATTGGTGCAAAGGGCTGCGGCTTCACAGATAAGAATCAATGAATTTCTGCATGAAAAGCCGGATATTGTTTCAGAAAATGGGGTGAAAACAGAGGTAAAAGGGAGCATTACGTTTGAAAAAGTCAATTTTCACTATCCCGAAACAGGCATCCATGCCTTAAAGGATATTTCTTTCCATATCGGGGAAGGAAAATCCCTTGGGATCATTGGAAGGACGGGGTCGGGGAAGTCTACCATTGCCCAAGTATTGCTTCGCAATTATGATGTCAGCTCTGGCATCATAAGGGTAGATGGGCATGAGTTGAAAAACTTAAACCTCGGCCACTATAGGAGGCAAATTGGCTATGTGCCTCAAGATGATTTTCTGTTTTCAGAAACCATTGGTAATAACCTTTTCTTTGGGTATCAAAAAGACCATAGCCTCTTGTCAATAGAACAAAAGAAGGAACTTCTTGAGAAAGCGACCACCATAGCGGATGTTTATAAGGACATTGTAGATTTCCCCGCCGGATTTGAAACATTGATAGGCGAAAGGGGCATTACTCTTTCAGGGGGGCAGAAGCAAAGGGTTGCCATTGCGCGCGCCATCATCAACGACCCACAAGTGCTGATGCTGGACGATTGTTTCTCTGCCATTGATACGAACACGGAAGCCCAGATATTGCAAAACCTCACTTCAGTGATGCGGGGCAAGACGTCTATAATCATTAGCCATAGGGTTTCAACAGTGAAGAACTGTACCCACGTTATTGTGCTCGATGCTGGGCATGTGGTGGAAGAAGGCAACCATGATGCGCTGATGCAAAAGCAAGGCTACTATTATATGCTGTACCGCAAGCAACTGATGGAAAAAGAGTTTTATGAAAAGCAAAAAGCTGAAGCGCAAAAAAATAGTTGGCAGTAGGCGGTTACCAGTTGGCAGTTAAAGCAAAGACAGTTGGAGAATCCTAAAGAACCATCAAACGAATCCCCCGAACTGAAGGAAGGAGAGGACTACTACCTCAACGAGCAAGGGCTAATGGTATTTACCGCCAAATACCACCTGCATCGGGGCTACTGTTGCGGAAGTGGATGCAAGCATTGCCCTTATGGGTGGGAGATGGTGAAGAAATGAGTTTATTAATATTGAGTGGGGATAAGTGAATAAATAGCTGGGCATTCATTTGGTATCCCGAACTCACGTTAGATTAACCCAGCAAGAACCTACAAGCTCATTAATTGGCTATTTTTCTTTTCCTTTGCCATCTTTACAGATATAATATTGAAAGAAGAAAAATATAGTTGGGAGAGGATAGCTGCCCCTTTTGAGTTGGAAGAGATGCCAGTAAACTCTGTAAAGGGTGTGGAAGCCGATGGCAAATATTACTGCATCGGCAGGCTGGCTGATGGATATTATGTTATTGACGACAAATGTCCCCACGCAGGCGGTCACTTCAGCGATGGCTGGTGCGACGAAAGGGGGAGGGCTGTTTGCCCCCACCACCGCTACTCCTTCAGCTTCAAAACAGGCAAAGGCCCCACGGGCTACTACGTCGAAAATTACCCTATAGAAGTAAAAGAAGATGGGCTATATATTGGCAAGAGGAAGAAAAAATGGTGGCAATTATTCTGAATCACAAACAATTTTATAAAATGATAGTATGGAATAAAAAGGGGCAAAAGTGAAAAATTTGGTTAAGAAATAGATTGCCTACTTCATACTAATATTCTACAAAAATCGAATTGGGTATGCTACAAATACACCACATCCTCAACCTCCAACGCTCCTTGGAAGCGCAAAAAAAGCTTGGCGAGGGTGACAACGTCTTTGGTGCAATAGAGTGAAATGCGCTCAAGATCATGATCTTGATAATATACCTTGGCAACATCTTTTCCTGAAATATCGTCCTTGGGGCTTTCGATGCCGAAGCAGGCCGCTAATAAAGACAACGAAGTACGTTCCTTATAATCCCCAAATCGCCACAGGTCCATGGTATCTATCAACCAGGGGTTGTTCCAACTTTTGGTACCTGCCACATTCAGCAATCGTGGCAGCTTTACCCCGTTGATCATCATCCGACGGGCTATATAGGGGAAGTCGAATTCAATACCATTGTGCGCGCAGAGGTAGTGCTTGTCACAATCAAAATAATGGTTATCCATTAATTCTCGAAAACTTTCAAGAATCACTCTTTCTTCGTCAGCGGCAATAGATTTCACTCTGAACTCAGGCCTGCCATCCGCGCTCGAGGGCTTGAAGTATCCCAAAGAAATACAAATGATTTTGCCAAACTCAGCATGTATCCCCCCCTTTTGAAAAAAAAGCTCTTCTGGGGTCAGCTTTTCATAGTCATACTTATGGCTCTTAGCACGCCATAGGTCTTTGAATACCTCGGGCAACTGCTCAAAATCAGCAGCTATAGGTACGGTCTCTATGTCCAGAAAAAGGACACAGTTCATATTCACCGCTTCCAATGGCGAGGTAGGCCTGTTATTCTGCGGTCTTTGGCTCATTTAGTTGTTGATCGCCATCTCTTTATTACCCGCTTTTACCAGCCCTTTCCCTACCAGATATTCAAGAATTTGTACTGCATTGGTGGCAGCACCCTTCCTTAGGTTGTCGGATACCACCCAAAGGTTAAAAGTATTAGGATTGGATTCATCTTTCCTGATGCGCCCAACAAATACTTCATCTTTATCATGCGCCAGCAACGGCATAGGGTATTCATTGTTGAAAGGGTTGTCTTGCACGATGACCCCCGGTGTATTTTGTAGTATCGTTCTTATTTCTTCTACTGTGGCCGCCTTGTCAAGTTCCAAGTTCACTGCCTCTGAATGGCCACCTACTACAGGCACACGCACCGCCGTAGCGGTCAACCTCAGGTCAGGCAGGCCAAGTATTTTGCGGCTTTCGTTCACCAGTTTCATTTCTTCTTTGGTATAGCTATTGTCAGTAAATACATCGCAATGCGGAATCACGTTTCTATCAATGGGGTAAGCATACACCTTACTCACTTCTTGTCCATTTCTTTCCGCTTCCATCTGCTCTACCGCTTTGGCCCCTGTGCCTGTCACCGATTGATAAGTGGACACCACTACCCTTTTCAACCCAAATCGGTCGCTCAGCGGCTTCAATGCCATCACCAGTTGTATGGTGCTGCAATTAGGGTTGGCTATAATTTTGTCTTCTTCCGTGAGCAAATTGGCATTGATTTCCGGCACCACGAGTTTTTTGGTCGGGTCCATCCGCCAAGCAGAAGAATTGTCAATAACGGGGATGCCTGCTTCGGCAAACTTTGGCGCCCACTCGAGGGAAATATTGCCCCCGGCAGAGAATAACGCGGCATCAGGTTTCAGCGCCAATACTTCGTCGTTGGTTTTCACCTCGTATTCCTTCCCTTTAAAGGTCACTTTCATCCCCTTCGACTTCTCACTGGCAGCAGGCAGTATTTCACTGATGTTCAAATTTGATTCTGCCAGCACTTCCAGCATCTTTCTACCTACGAGGCCCGTGGCCCCTATTACCGCAATTCGCATTAATTGTTATTTTTGAGGCAAATTTACAAATTAATTTGCTCTATCGGGTATGAAATGGTCTCTGCTCCTGTGTTTCCTCCTTTGCTTTTCCATAGCAGAAGCCCAGGAATGGCATGACGATTTCTCTGATTCCAATTTCACCGCAAAGCCCGTATGGCATGGCACTGACAGTGCCTTTATTGTCAACTCCTACAACCAACTACAGCTAAACGATACCATCGCCGGCTCCTCCTATCTCTCCACCCCCAGCATCAGGGCAATGAACACCACATGGGAATTTTATATCAACATTGGGTTTTCTCCTTCCTCCACCAATTATTCAAGGGTATTTTTAGTGAGCGATACTTCCGATCTCAGAGGAGACGTACATGGCTACTATGTTCAATTAGGCGAAAAATACGCCACCGACGGCGTCGACCTTTTCAGAAAAGACGGCTCCAAAAACGTGCTTATCATGGACGGGCTACAAGGCCACGCTGCCAAAAGCCATAATGCCCTCCGTGTAAAAGTAGTCCGCGACACGCTCGGTGAGTGGACGGTGTTTTCTGATACCCTTGGTGGGCGCAACTTCCTGCCTGAAGGCCAAGTATTTGATGACAAATACACCACCTCTAAATACTTTGGCATCTATGCCAAGTACTCACGCACCCATATTGATAAATTCTCATGGGATGATTTTTCGGTAAGCCGATATTCTTCTGATAGCACTCCGCCCAATATTGTTGTGGTAAAAGCCATCACCACCAATCAACTCAAAGTCTCCTTCTCCGAGCCTCTGCAAAAAAATACAGGCCGTACCCCGCTAAATTATTCCCTACTTGGATACAGCAACCCGACGCAAGCCCAGCTCGATTCCCCAGTATTTAGCAATGCCACCCTCACTTTTTCTAAAAATTTACCCGACGGGCGCTACAAGCTTGCTGTACAAAATATCCGTGACCGCAACAGCAACATGATATTGCCCGACACTTTTGATTTTGTGATAGCAAGGGGCGAAAGGGGCGATTTAGTGATTGATGAAATAATGGCGGACCCTGACCCTGCTCCAAGCGGGCTGCCAGATAAAGAATACATCGAAATTCATAATAACAGCGCCCTGCCCATAGCCCTTGAAAACTGGACATTGAGCGATGCCACCACCAATGTGGTTTTTCCCATTGTCACCATACAGCCTGATAGCTTCATCATTGTCACAGCCTTATCAAACGCTTCATTCTTTACTTCATTGGGGAAAGTAGTGGGCATCAACGGTTTTCCCATCCTCAATAATCCAGGCGATGAATTGATATTGCGCAACAAAGAAGGCATCATCATTTCCTATGTCAACTATGCTGATACTTGGTACGGCAGCTCAGTCAAACAAGACGGTGGCTGGAGCTTGGAAATGATAGACATGATCAACTTCTGCGGAGGCCAAGAAAACTGGGCAGTCTCCATAAACCCCAAGGGCGGAACGCCCGGCCGCAAGAACTCCATCGACAGCATAAAACCCGATAAAATACCTCCTACAGTCCTTAGCGTTTCATTGCTCGACTCTATGCACGTCCAAGTTTTTTTCAGTGAGCCTATGGATGAGATTCTTTTGGATTCCGTAGGGGCTTATACCGTCAATGGCTTGAAAATATTCGATAGTGCCAAGGCCATTCCTCCCACTTTTCAGTCCGTCATTTTAAAGCTATTCACCCCTGCCCTCCGTGGGCAAGCATACAAGCTAGGCATTGCCGGGCAAAAAGATTGCTCTGGCCACATCATGCAGCAATCACAAACCTTTCTCTATGCCATTTCTGACCCTATTGATAGTTTTGACGTGGTGATCAATGAAATACTTTTCAACCCCGTGCTGGGCAGTAGCGACTTTGTAGAGTTGTACAACCGCTCCAATAAAATCATCGACCTCAAAGACCTCTACATCACCTCTGTCGATGATTCCAATAATCTCAAGGATTTTCACATCATAGCCCCTTATAGCAACTTGCTCCTTCCGCACGACTACATGGTGCTTACTGAAAACCCCGATGATATCAAGCACCAATATTTTGTAAAAGACCCTGAAAAGCTATTAAAAGTGACGGGAATGCCCTCCTACAATGACGACCAAGGCAAGATGGCACTCGTTCGCAAAGACGACAAGCGCATCGACCAAGTAAATTATTCCGACAAATGGCATTTTGCTTTGATCGCCAACAAAGAAGGTGTTTCGCTCGAAAAGATAAACCCCGACCTCACCTCCAATGTCAACACCAGTTGGCATTCAGCTGCCTCCACTTCAGGCTACGCCACGCCCACCTACCTCAATTCCCAATTCTCTGAAAACAAGGACAGCGCCAACAACGATGTATGGATAGACCCTCCCCTATTTTCACCCGATGGCGATGGCTACCAAGATATATTGGCAATCAACTACAAGATGAAGTCCCCCGGCTTCCGAGCCAAAGCCGATGTGTATGATTCCCGTGGCCGATTCGTCCGCAGCCTCTCAGAAGCGGCACTATTCGGCACCGACGGCCGCCTCACCTGGGACGGCACCACCCTCACTGGCGAAAAAGCCCCCATCGGCATCTACATCATCCTCGTCAGCACCTTCAACCTCACCGGCGAAACCAAAGCCTACAAACTGAGCTGCACCTTGGCGGGGAAGTTTTAACCCACGAATTCCTGTCTGCCGACAGGCAGGCATTCGTGGGAAAATGAGGCGGCAGAACTTGATAACCGTTTAAACAGTTTCGCTTTCTGCCTTCAGATTTGTGTCATTGCTATAAATTTTTCAATAAATTTGTGTCAAAGAAGGCCAACTCTATGAAAAATCACTTTGCTGTTACATTCACCCTTATCCTGTTTTTGCTCTACACACATAATTCCTCTGCCCAAAAATCCTTGGTCCTGCCGAAAATGGAAAGTACACCATATAATTTTAGCACTCAATTAGCTGACGGTTCGATACTAAACGGATTTGGTGGAGATAGGACATTTTTATACTCAAGCAAGTATGTAGCAAAAGCAATATATCAAGCTCCATACAACATTGATATAGTAGATGTTTGCGAAAATATTGTTAATGATACCCCACACTTTTACCTGCTTATGCAAAATGGTGAAGTGAAAGATGTCAATGCATTCAAGGATTGTCAATATATTTATACAATTGGCAAATTAATACCTAAACCTTCTTTCGAGCCATTTCTCAAAATAATAGGTTGTGGCGACAAAATGTATGTTGAAACGGATAGACGTATTTGCATTTCAAAAAATAATGGTAGGACTTGGCAGAATGATGCAATGACGGGTTTGGATCTTCAATCTACTTTCATCGGTAATATTGCCATTGATAAATCACAGAATGTTTATTTATCTGCTGGCAATGGACTATATATGAAACCTGCAAACAATAATTCTTGGATTAAATTAAATATACCAACTTTATACTCTGAAAACATTTTTGTTGCCATAAACGGGATTTTATACTATAGTGTAAATCAATCAGTTTATAAAAGCACTGACGATGGCAAAAACTGGATATCGGATACTATAGGCTTGATGCATACTTACTCTTCAAAATTTTGTGAAGATTATAACGGGAACCTATATTTAATTACCCATCCCAATGAATCGTGGTGGGCAGGTAATCGTGTCTTTAGAAGCAAAAATGGGAAATGGGAAGAAATAGCTTCATCAATAGAATTAAAAAATAATGACCCGCTTGATGTCCTGGTGATTTTTAGTTTAAGTGGTAAGGACACTTTATATTTAGGCACAACATTAGGCCTCTTTGAAAGCTATGATAACGCAAACACATGGACTGCTTCGAATACCCAACTTGAATGTAAAAAAATGCATGGGATGGTAGTTACCAAAGCAGGAACAAAACTTATAAGTACTGCGAGCGGTATATATTATCAATCTAAAGGCAGCAGCAATTGGATACATAGTTATCCCGCAAATAGTTATATTCTTGGTCAAAAGTTGTTTATAGATGAAAACGACGTGGTTTACACAACTGGTAAAGTTATTAGTACAGTGCCGATCCCCTATTATATTTATTTTGGACATTTTTTGCGAGAGGTTTGGAAATCAAACGACCAAGGCAAGACTTGGCTTGTAGATACTGCAGGAATCTACAAAGCAATCAACGTCCAAAATATTCAATTCTTCGTAGATGAGGAAGGTAATCAATATATGGGTGGGGATAATGGGCAAATCTTTACTAAACGACCTGGAAACGGATGGCAACTTGATGGTAATGGAATACCAATGGGGAAAAATATCGAATCAATAGGGTTTGGCTCACATGGTAAGGGGACAATTTATCTTGAAATATATGATGGAAATAATTACACTATATTTCAAAGGGCTTTTGGCGATACTAAGTGGGTCAAAGACGGTATGGCAGGTTTGGTTGGCAATTTTGTTTTGAATTTACTTTCTTCCCCACATTCTTTTCTTGAGCCGTACTATATACTCAAGTTTGACAATAAAAACAATCTTTACGCCGCTTACTATAATAGCTTCATGGGGAAAGGCGTGTATTATACTTCCGATAGTGGCACAAGCTGGCATAGGGTTGGAGGCGACTCAGTTTGGTACGAAGAATTTGTGTGGGGTAATGACACCATGTATGGAGTTACAAGGTATGACGGAGTAAAAATATTTGGCAAAGAATTACTAAACTACAGTATTAAACCCATCACAGAAAAAAACAACTCTTGGTGGGTTTATCCTAACCCCGCCGAAAGTTATTTTGAAGTTGCAGGCGATGAGCCTTCACCCGCCAACATCCAGTTATTCAACGTCAGGGGTCAACTATTGAAAGAAGAAACTTTCACGGGCAGCATCAAAATTGGCATCAACTTCCCGGGTGGAATGTATTTTTACAGGATCCACAGCGACAAAAACATACAAACGGGTACATTGATGGTGAAATAGCGGTAGCTTCCCCCAGAGAGTATCCCCGACCCACCGTCACTTTTTTTTCTCTGCACCTCCGCGTGCCTTCTTTCTTCGCGCCTTTGCGCCTTCGCGAGAGCCTTTTACTCACACCCTTGCTGGGTGTTATCACCCCCCACTGTCTCAAGTTTAACCGCAGACGTAACTTGGGACAAAGGCACCCACACTCTGTCGCAAGATAAACGAAGTATATCTTGTAACAAAATCAACCCTAGCGGGAAGTTTTAGCCCACGAATACATTCGTGGGAAATACGGCAGATGGGGTTTGATAACCGTTTTAACGGTTTTGCCTTTTTTTATCTGAAACCGTTAAAACGGTTCATAGAATAAAATTGCATAATGGTCCCACGAATGAATTCGTGGGCTAAAACCAAATCTCTTGCGCTCTTTGCGTCTTTTCTTGGCGTCTTTTGCGGTTAAAATTTATATCTCCGCATGCCTTCTTAAGTTATTCGGGATAGGTTTGCGAGAACCCTTTCTTATCTGCGCCCATCCGCGAAATCTGCGAGCATACCTGCCCACAACCAAACCCCACCCCCTCTTCGTTATCGCCACAAATGGCAAAATCATGCGCACCCAAAACCATATAATATCAACTGAACCAAAATATATTTTTGCCCCTTCAACACCCAATACCAAAACCGACTTATGGGAGCAGACCCCGAAAAAAAACAAAAATGCTCCCGAAAGTCCCAAAGATTATCCTTCCTTTCCCCGTTTTCCCCCAACCATTTTGCTTTCTCTCCTCTCCTATGGAGAGGACGGGTGAGGCACACAATGCCAGATTCGGCCATAGGAGATTTTTCAGCAGCGCCGCAATTGAGCGAGCCTTTGGCGGCGAAAAATATCCAGGCCAGCGATTTACACTTAAACAGCCCACAATGCAGCGCATCAATCTATCATCTACTGCTAGAAGTACAGAGCGGGCAGGCTTGCAGGGCATCGGCACGGCAGGCCTTTTGCCGGGCCTTGATTTTTCTTTGTTACTTTCTTTTTATCAAGAAAAAGAAAGTAAGGCGCGAAACAAACCACCAAAAAAACACCCCACTGATGTCTCAAAACCCCTAAAACAAGCCAAAAACGCCATTTCAGCCCACTGCAAACAGCCAACTGCGCCTTTGCGCCTCTGTATCGTTTCTTCCTTCTTCGCGCTCTTTGCGCCTTTGCGAGACATCTTCTTATGCGCTTATCCGCGAAATCTGCGAGCATACTTACTTACGACTTACCACTATTCACTTACCACTTTTTCCTTATCTTGCTTCACAAACCATGACAACCCATACCCCCTACCTCATCGGCATCGCTGGTGGCAGCGCCTCTGGCAAGACCCATCTGCTGCGGTTGCTCAGACAGGCATTCTCTGAAAAGGAAGTCTGCATCATTTCTCAGGACGACTACTACAAGCCCGTGGAAGACCAAATAAAGGACGAAAAGGGCTTTGTCAACTTCGACCAGCCCGAGGCCATTGACCTCGACCAATTCATCATCGATGTACACAAGCTTTCCATGGGTGAAATGATCACCCGAAAGGAATACACTTTCAACCACCCTGACAAAGAACCTCGCCTCATCACCTTCAAGCCCGCCCCCATAGTGGTGGTAGAAGGGCTGTTTGTCCTCTATTCGGAGGCCATCAAGAGCCTCTTAAACCTAAAGGTGTTCATCAACGCCAACGAGGAAATAAAGCTGCAGCGAAGGCTTAAAAGGGACGCTGAGGAAAGAGCCATCCCCGAAGAGGTGATTCTCTACCAATGGCACCACCACGTATACCCTGCCTTCCTCAAGTATCTTTTGCCCCACCAAAGGGAAGCAGATATCATCATTACCAACAATGACAACACGGAAATTGGCCTTGGCTTACTCACCGATCATATCAGGGCAGTATTGGATGAGAGCAAGAGCTGCTAAAAAACAAAAGGCCGGAGTTGATCCCCAGCCTTCCATTTTATATTTTGGTAAGGTATTTATCTTACACGTAAGGTCTTGCCAATCTGTAAGGTACTACTTGTGGTCAAGCGGTTGAGTTGGCAGATACGTTTGATGGAAGAACCTGTTTTAGAGGCAATCCTAGTGAGATTGTCGCCCTTTCGGATGGTGTAATAGCTGCCTCCTGCATAGGTATAAGCTGCGCCACCACGGCCACCTGTGCCTCCATACCTACTATAGGCATAGGGGTTATAGCCCAATTGGTAAGCAAAGTTAGCCTTGCATATTTTCAAAGTATCTGATTTCAGTGCATAGCCACCTTTTGAGGTGTCCCTGAAATCGATGATGCTTGTAGGGTCAATGGGTTCGCCGAGGTAGCGGGTTTCAAAATGGAGGTGAGGCCCGGTGGAGTGGCCAGTAGAGCCGCCCAGCCCGATAACATCGCCGGCTTTTACAGTCATGCCGCAATGCACCAGCCTTTTGCTAAGGTGGCCATACAAGGTCTCCAGCCCATTATAGTTTCTGATAACGATGCAATTGCCATAGCCGCCATTGTTGTACTGAGATACCCTGATAACGCCATCGAATGCAGCCCTTACCGTATCACCGGTATTCAGCTTCAGGTCAACACCATAGTGGTATACTGACCTATAACGCGGGCCGAAACCAGAGGTGATATACCCAGCAATGGGTGCCAAAAAAGCACAATCCCCATGATCGGTCAACACCAGGTTTACGGTATCGGTCATGTGGGTGAGGTTGAAATGGTAAGGATGAACCATGGTAGTGTCCCAAATCTGATAAACGTTTTGGAATGGAACGATGGACATCAAATTGGCAAATGCAGAGTCGGTAACTGCCGAAGCAGTTTTCACGGCAGTGGTGTCAATAAAATTCTTTGTCGTATCAGCCAAAAAATCGCTGGCGTACAAATTATTGAACATCAATGCGCTCAGAACCGTCAATAAGCCTGTGAAGAGGATGAGTGATTTCTTTTTATTCACGCTTACAATATTTTAGGTTTTTAAATACTCTTCAGCCTTAGATTTATCATCATGAAGCTGCAGAATCAAATCCTGTGAATTCGCAAATTTAACCTCATTTCTCAATCTAGCAAGAAAAAAGACATTTATTTTATCGCCATAAACGTCCTTTTGGAAGTTAAATATGTTGACTTCAAAGGTTTTATGCTTGCCTTCAAATGTAGGCCGATAACCGATGCTACACATGCCTCCATAGGTAGTTTCGGCCATTTTTGCCTTCACCACATAGATTCCATCACTTGGCAGCAGCTTGTACCTTTCGGTTTCAATGTTAGCCGTGGGGTAGCCCAATTGCCTGCCCACTTTCTCCCCATGTACGATAGTGCCTGTGGCATTGTACTCATAGCCTAGGTACTTATTTGCTAACTGCATATCACCTTCCAGCAGCGCGCATCTTATCTTGGTAGAGCTTACAGCGATGCCTTCCATTACTTCAGGGGCCACTTGCTCAGCTTGAAACCCAAAAGAGGTGGCACATTCGGCCAGTTGCTCATACGTGCCTTCTCTGTTTTTGCCAAAGTGATGATCATAGCCTACTACTACCGCACTGGCGTTCAACTTATCCACCAATACTGTCCTCACAAAATCAAGGTAGGTAAGCCGTGAAAATTCTATAGTAAATGGGATAATAATCAAATTATGAAGCCCTGCATCTTCTAGTAACGCTATTTTTTCATCCAGCGTATTTAAGAGCTTTAAATTATCATCGTCAGGCTGTAGCACCATGCGAGGATGAGGCCAAAAGGTGAGTAATACGGTTTCCCCCTTCACCTCACGCGCCCGCTCTTGGAGCGTGGCAAGGATTTTCCTATGCCCAAGGTGCACCCCATCAAACGTGCCAATGGTAACCACTGGGTTGTTAAATGCGGGCAGGTCATTGAAACCATTAAATACCCTCATGCCCTTGGCTATTTATTTTTTGCCTGATCATATCTGCAAAGTCATCTATTTGCCAAGCGTCTTCAAGCCTGTATTCGCCTATTTTTGTGCGGCAAAGGCTACCCATGTAAGCTCCTGCACCAAGTTTACGTCCAAAATCGCGGGCCATGGCTCGGATATAAGTCCCTTTGCTACAGGCTACCCTGAAGTAGACATCTGGCATTTCTATTTTTTCTATGGCAAATTTATAAATAATGATCTTTCGTGGTTCAATCGGCCTTGCCTTGCCTTTTCTAGCAGCGAGATAAGAGGGCTTACCATTTATTTTAACCGCAGAGTATACAGGGGGCTCTTGCTCGCTTTCACCTTCCATGGCGGCCGCCGCTTCAAAAATATCGGATTCTTTGATATGACTGATGTCAAATTTCTCGTCTACTTCAGTTTCCAAATCGAAGGAAGGAGTGGTAGCACCTAGTACAAAATGGCCTGTGTATTCTTTAGGCTGGGCCTGGATGAAGTCAATTTGCTTGGTAGCCTTGCCTGTCGCAATAATAAGCAGCCCCGTAGCTAAAGGGTCGAGGGTTCCTGCATGACCTACCTTTGTTCTAAGGAGGTTTCTCACTTTTTTTACGACATCAAAAGAAGTCCAGCCCTTTGGCTTATCGAACAGCAGGTTTTGATTGTCAAAAGTGTGGGGCAAATGGATAGGTATAAATAATATAGCAGCGTAAATGGAACGCTATTAACTTATGGATAAAGAACGGTAAGCTACTACGCTTGCTTGTCGCTATCCTCTGATTTCGGCTTCTTCATTACGGCATAGATGCCAAATACATAGCCCGCGACGATAAAAAGCGGCGAAATGAAAACCTTGATTGGGGAATATATGTCAGATGAACCCGCCATTAAGATAAAACCTAATACCACGGCTGCAAAGGCAATGCCCATGAGCTTGTAATTGTCGGGGCCTGCAGCAAAGTCCAACTGTTGAGGTGCCGCTTTTTGGGTCTTCTTATAGTCTAAAGGCTTTTTCATATTGCAAACTTAAATCAATTATTCATTAACAACAACCCCATTTTCTTAAAATAGGTCGTCGAGTTTCATCGCAAGATATTTATTTATGGCGAAATAAGAGCTAAGGGCAGTAATAATTATTCCTAGTGCCATGAGCCCCAAAAGGAAGAGCCCAATCTCCAAATAATTCTGTATCACTGCTATATCTGGAAATTTTCCATTGATATATGACAAGGTGGTGACCAACATCAGGCAAGCTACCACACTGCTAACGCCCCCTATGACAAGACCTCGCCTAACAAAAGGCAACCTGATGAAATTTTGGGTAGCACCTACCAATTGCATGCTTTTTATGAGGAAACGCCTAGAGTACAAGGTGAGCCTCATGGTGCTATTGATGAGGGTGATACTGACAAAAGCCATCAACAGGGCGAGTGAAAGCAACACTACCCCCGCAATGTTTACATTCCTATCTATATTCTCTACCAAGGTTTTATTATAGGTGCTTTCGCGCACAATAATATTCTTGTCGATGTCTTTTTTTAGGTTTTCGAGGCTATCTACAGTCACGAAATCAGCGTTGAAGGTAAGCTCCACTGAATTGGGAAGAGGGTTAAAGCCCAGTATCTTCACCGGGTCGTCACCCATCTCGGTTTGCCAGTATTTTAGCGCGCCTTCTTTGGAAATATAGTTGGCTTTGCGGATGCTTTTGCGAGACTCCATTTGGTTTTTCATGCTGATGATATCGGCTTCCTTGGCGTCGTCTTTATAGTAGATATCCAATTCCATATTTTCCTTTATCCTCTTTTTCAACTCTTTGGCATGGATGACAAACAAGCCAAACAACCCGCAAAGGAAAAGCACCAAGGTGATGCTAACGATGGTAGGTAGATAAGTGACGCGCGCTTTAAAAATTCTGCTTGCCAATCTTGTTTTATTTCTCGCAAAGGCGCAAAGTGCGCCAAGGGTTATTCTTTTTACAAATGTATTACCTCGCCATAGGCAGCAGCGGCGGCTTCCATGATCGCCTCGCTCATGGTGGGGTGAGGATGGACGGATTTGATGATTTCGTGGCCAGTGGTTTCCAATTTGCGTGCCACCACTACCTCGGCAATCATTTCAGTAACGCCAACGCCAACCATGTGGGCGCCCAGCCATTCGCCATATTTAGCATCGAAAATCACCTTCACAAAGCCTTCTTTAGTGCCGGCGGCGCTTGCCTTGCCCGAGGCGGAGAACGGAAATTTGCCTACTTTTATTTCATGGCCTGCCTCTTTGGCTTGCTTTTCGGTGAGGCCTACAGAGGCAATTTCAGGGATGCAATAAGTACAGGATGGGATATTTCCATAATCTAGCGGCTCTACATGCTGGCCAACTATTTTCTCCACACAAATGATACCTTCTGCAGAAGCCACATGCGCCAAGGCTGGACCCTTTACTATATCACCAATGGCATAAATGCCTGGCACATTGGTTTGGTAATAGTCATCAGTGACCACTATACCTTTATCTGTTTTGATGCCTAGCTCTTCAAACCCTATATTTTCAATATTGGGGGTGATGCCCACTGCCGAAAGTACGATGTCGCACTCCAAGGTTTCAACACCCTTTTTGGTTTTAATGGTGACGACGCATCCTGCACCGCTGGTATCTACTTTCTCTACAGAAGATTCGGTCATCACCGCCATGCCTTGTTTTTTGAAAGTGCGCGCCATTTGCTTGCAAACTTCTTCGTCTTCCCTAGGCAATATCTCCGGCATGAACTCAACGATGGTAACTTTGGTACCCATGGCATTATAGAAATAAGCGAACTCAGAGCCGATAGCCCCTGAACCTATGACCACCATGCTCTTTGGCTGCTGGGGCAGGTTCATCGCCTCGCGATAGCCAATGATTTTTTTGCCATCGATTTGGATATTAGGGAGGTTGCGCGAACGTGCGCCTGTAGCTATTATGATATTTTTGGCTTCTAACACTTGCTTTTTGCCATCGGCATCGGTCACTTCCACTTTTTTGTCTTTGGTGAGCTTGCCACTACCCATGATGGTTTCTATCTTATTCTTTTTGAACAGGAACTGAATGCCATTGCTCATGCCATTGGCTACATCACGGCTGCGCTTGACAACTGCCGGAAAGTCCGCTGAACTATCGCTCACGGTAATGCCATAGTCGGCGGCATGTTTGATGTACTCAAACACTTGGGCCGATTTCAATAGTGCCTTAGTTGGGATACAACCCCAGTTGAGGCAAATGCCGCCCAATGATTCACGCTCGACCACGCCTACCTTCATGCCTAGTTGTGAGGCGCGGATAGCAGCCACATAACCGCCTGGCCCACTACCTATTACTAACAAATCATATCCCATTTTTCTTGCTCGTTAAAATAATTTCAGCGCAAAACTAATGAAATTAGAAAAGCAAAAGGCTAGGAGAAGAATTTCAACCCTAAATTCCAACAGCCTTAGTAGCTAACTAGAACCTCTAAGTTAAGAAAATTGGGCTATTCAATGATAAACTTCTTTACCACGGTTGAGTGAGTATTTGCTATAGAAATGAAATAAATGCCTTTGGCTTGGCCAGTAAGGTCAATTTGTGAAATTTGTTGACCGCTTATATTTTTGCTATATATGCTACGACCAAGGGCGTCAGCAACACTAATCTTGACATTTTTATTTTCAGGCAATAAAATATAAAATTTCCCAGTAGATGGGTTTGGATAAATTTCAAAATCAAAAGGCTGTATTTTTATATCTGCTATCCCTGTGGATATAATAGACGTAGAGTCAAAGGCGCCCTCGCTTTGGTTATAATAAGTACCGCTGCCGCTTTTTTGAAGCGTCATTGCCCTTACCATATAAATATTGTTGCCGTTGCCGGGTGATTGGTCAATGAAAAAAGTATCCCCTGAAGTATTGCCCACAAAGTGGAATGAATCATTGAGCGAATGTGCCCGATAGATACGATAGCCTAGTACCTTGTCCTTGGAGGCATTCCATTTCAGCGAAACAGAAGTGTCAGATTGCTTGGGCTGCAACTTGAGCTTTGATGGGGGCTTAATGGTATGAAGCCTCAAGGAAGGGTCGCCCATCAGGGCTATGTGTATCCCATTGCCAGCATAGCTGTAATAATAGGTAGCCAGATTATTTTGAGTCAATCTTGCGCTATATCCAATATTTTCTCCTAGCGCCATGTGGTGCATTTCCCAGTAGGGCCTGCCGCTCCAACAACTTGTCAAAGCCATGCCTTTGCCAGCCAACGGTGCCTTCAAGAAATTATCACGGGTATTCCAATCGCCAAAATAGCTGCCGAACATCATATTGAAAACTATGCGAGAGGAATCCGCGGCAAAGCTGTCGGTGGTGCCTACGCCTGCCGCGCTTTGATAAGTACCACCGCCACAGGCGTAGCCAAGCAGCCAGGTTTTATTAATAGAGCTTTGGAGTAAATCACCTGCAGAGATACCGGAGTCGCCAATCATTGGGGCAAAATTACGGTAACCGGAGGCGGCGAATGCTTCGCCATTAAAAATGCCAAAGTTGTCATCTACCAATGCCTCTTCCTTTGCCACAAAAGCCCTAGTGCGAAAGTCATGATCCTTATTGAGGTATCTTCTCATCAATTCATTCTCTGTCTTTCCCATGGCGGGCATATTGTACATATCTACCCGGCCAACCTGTAATTCGACATCAGATGGCAGCAAGTTCTGATCATAAATGCCATCGCCCGGGACATTGTTTTTGGAAGAGGAAGCAGCATTATTGACTGACTGATCAGTCCATATGCCGTCAATATCCCCATAAAAAACATCCGCTGGCCAAGCCCCAAGATGGTCAGGGTGGGCATCAGGATTCAAGTCACCCGAGTATGGCACTGGTATATGCCCTAATAGGAAGAGCGCATTGACATTGGTTTTATCAGAGAGATAGAGCGAGGTGATAATTTTCTTTACGTCTTCAACCTTTTCATTTCGACCTACTACGTGAGTCAATAGTACCCAACCGTCCCCTCTGAGGTCCCATTTCAATCTTTCAATTTCGCTCGATAAGCTGGTGGCAAAGGCAGAATCCACCAATAAAATCATTTTGCCCCGGAAGTTTACGGGCGGAATATTTATGCCTGCGGAAATATATCCATAAGCTGCTACAGTATAATGCCTTGTAACCGCCTTGTAAATTTTGTACTCATATTCCACACCCACCTTCACTCCTGTATCGGTCCACGTGGTAATGCCAGTTGCCCCTGAAGAAAAAACTTTACTGGGAATACCAGGGAAAATTTTAGCAGTTTTTGCTTTTCTATAAATGGCATAAGTAGTAACACTATCATCGGGAGCCCACTGAAGCGTGATAGATGGCGGATTGGCCTTCACCTGGGCATGTACTTGCACAACATAGTCAGATGTTTTTTGCGCAGATACTCCGGACAATGTAAATGCCAATAGAATAAACAAGTAAACTTTTTTCATTATTTCGATCTCTCTTTACTGCAATACTACTAAAATTCAATGAGCTAAAGAGAAAAGCAGTGACTATGTTGTTACAAACTTCTTTTTTTCCACTGCCCCACAACCAATCACTAAAAAAGGCTTTAAATTCGACCCCATAAACCTATAAAAACGATGATCAGATCCTTATTTTACCTTTTACTAATCTTTGCCGTTTCCCCCTTGGCCACGCAGGCTCAAGCCACTGTAAACTATGATGATGTTGGGGTCATCGTGAATAAAAAATCCGCTCTCTCCATGAAAGTAGGGGCTTATTTCATGACCAAAAGAAGTATCCCTGCCCAAAACCTGATTATTTTCGATGGAGATACTGCCCAAGAAATTGACAGTACAAGTTTCGAAGCTATTAGAAAACAAATAGAAGATAGCCTTACCGCAAAAAACCTTGTAAGCAAGCTGAACTATTTAGTCACCACCCGCGGAGTACCGTTAAGGGTATCCCGTGGCAAAGCTTGCGAAATACCATTGGCGGTATTTATTGCCAACCCTTTGTCACTAAATGAAGTAAGATGTTCATCTTTTGATGCTGACCTGATGCTGATATTGGGCAAGTATAAAAACCATATCGCCAAAGGAGACATCCTGATCCCCCCCACCCCCGATGTGCAAGTACAACCCTATTGTGGCGAAAGCCAACATTTCACCAGGGCAAAATATGATATCTACCTCGTGACCCGCCTCACCGCTTATAGCGAGCAAAACATTTATAGCATGATTGACCGCAGTGGCCCCAACACCTTGGTAAACCGGGACAGTGCGCTTTTTGTGATAGATGCAGAATACACCAATGCCAAAGTAGGCGTGGATACTGCCCTGAACAACCAAGCCAAGCGCGCTGGGCTCTTGTTAAAATCAAGGGGATGGAAAGTATTGCTTGACAGCAGCGATAATTTCATACGAAACCAACGCAACGTGCTTGGCTACGTGAGCTGGGGCAGCAATGACGATACAGGCTTCACTGTAAAAGGGAAAGCCAATTGCAAGTTCTATGGAGCCAGCTTGGCAGAAACTTATGTTTCTAGGGCAGGGCGTACCTACAGCAACCCTCCCACCTATGGGCAATCGCTCCTAGCCGACCTCATCAAAGATGGGTGTACTGGGGCAGTGGGATGCATTTATGAGCCTTACACTTTTTCCTTTACCAACGTACAAACCTTATTCGAAAGGTATACCGATACCACCCAAGCTACCCGCTACAACCTTGCGGAAAGCTATTTTATGTCAAACCCTACTATGTCATGGATGACAACGGTGATAGGAGATCCAAAAACTTCCATTATTACCCATATATCTACGGTGGGAATTGAAAAAAGGGAATGGATAGCATCCAAAGTGAGCATCTACCCCAACCCTAGAACGGAAGCTTTATATTAGATATTGGGTTTGGCGACAACACCCCCGCAAAAGTATCAGTAAAGGACATGCTAGGCAGGGAAGTATTTGCAAATCAATACCAATTGAACGGCCAAATGAAGGAAACCATCAATATAAATAACCCAGGTGTTTATTTTATCACCCTACAGATAGAAGGCCAAACCATAACCAAAAAACTGATGGTGCAATAGAAGTTTTTTTTGATAATTGACAAATGATTATTGATAATTGTGAATTGACTTTATCTTTGCCAAAAATTCATTTATATGAGTGCTGAGACCGACCAATTGCTGAAAGATACCACCGCCCACATGGAGAAGGCCATTGACCACTTGAACAATGAACTTTCCAAAATAAGGGCAGGCAAGGCAAGCCCACAGATGCTAGACAATATATATGTCGACTACTATGGTACTAATACGCCATTGAGCCAAGTAGCCAACGTGAGCACCCCTGACGCCAAAACCCTTTCGATACAGCCTTGGGAAAAGAATATGCTCACGCCCATTGAAAAAGCCATTACATATGCCAACCTAGGCTTCAACCCCACCAATGATGGCAATATCATCCGCATCAACCTGCCCCCGCTCACTGAAGAGAGGAGAAAGCAACTTGTGAAGATGACCAAAGAAGAGGCAGAACACAGCAAAGTGTCCATACGCACCTTACGCAAAGAGGCCAATGAGGAAATAAAAAGGCTTGTGAAAAACGGCCTGCCCGAAGACGACGGCAAAGCCTCGGAGGCCAAGATTCAGGAATTGACCGACAGGTACATTGCTAAGGTGGATGAACTCATCAGGGTAAAAGAGAAAGAGATATTGACGGTCTGAGGGATTTCAGCGTTGCCGATCCCATTATTCTTCTCAAATTTTATTAACGCCCCACTGCTTCCGGGCTTTGTTCACAAGGAGAAATTCTTTGATGTTTTCTAGGTCGATAATGCCTACTAGCTTTTTGTCTTCAAATACAGGGTTCATTCCCCTTTCGGCAGCTTCCATTTGGCTATAAACTTCTTGAAGAGGATGAGAGGCTTCCACTGGGATGTAGCCTTGCTCCATCACGTCTGCTACCAGAACGCTATCCTGCCTTTCTGAAAGTGCCTTGATAATATTTTTCTGGGTAAGGATGCCTACTACTTCGCTATTTTGCATCACTAAAAATGCTGTATCCTGCCCATTCAATAGCATATCTACAGCAGTAGAAAGAGGGGTAAGAGCATCCAAAGTGGTGTAGTTTTTCATCATGGCATCGCGCACTTTATATCGCTCCATCACACTTTTGGAGGTTTCCATCACGGCCTCCGCCCCCGCTGCCAAAAATATAAAAATGCCGATAAGTATAAGGAAAACATTATAAAACAACCCCAACAATATAAATACTACTGCCAAACCTTGGCCTATAAAAGCCGCTACCCTCGTGGCTTTTGCCCGCTCCATGCGCATTGCCAAAAGAGCGCGCAACACCCTGCCCCCATCCATCGGGAAGGCGGGTATAAGGTTGAAAACCGCCAAGGTAAGATTGGCCGCAAAAAGGTTGAATAGCAGCGAAGCTTGGCGAATGTCGCTCATCTCAGATAAGTTAGGGAAGGTATTTGAGACTTTGAACCACACGAATAGAACCACGGCTATCCCTATATTCACCGCAGGGCCAGCCAAGGCTACCAAAAGCTCCTGAATCGGTTTTTCAGGCATTCTTTCCATCTCGGCAATACCACCGATAGGCAACAAGGTAATGTGTTTGGTTTCAATGCCATACCGCCTAGCTGTGAGGGCATGGCCATACTCGTGCATCAATACGCAAGCAAAAAGCAGCACAATAAGAGCTACCCCTTCCAAGGCTTCGCTTCGGCTTTGCCCTTGAGATATACCACTGATAAACACCCATAAGAGTACTATTAAGAAGGTAATATTAAGGTATAATGGAATGCGCGCCAGCTTGCCAATGTATATATTCCATTTCATAATATTGTTTTATAGCTATAATAAGCCTAGCCGCGCTTCTTTGTTCGCACAAAAGTTAAATGGCAAAACCGTTGAAACGGTTATAAAGCCCAATTTGCCATTCAGCCACCAATAAATTCGTGGGCTAAAACTGCTAAAAAAATCATGAGAGCGGCTTTAAGCCCTGCCTTGGTACTCGCCGAACACCGCTCGCATGGCATCGGCAATCTCGCCTAAAGTGGCATAACATTCTACCGCTGTGATGATATGTGGCATCAGATTGTCATGGCCTTTGGCTGCGGAAGTAATGTTCAATAGTGATTGCTTTACATCCTCATTGTTTCTGCCGGATTTTAGCTTTTGGATCTTGTCCACTTGATATTTTCTGATGGAATCTTCTACCTTAAATACGTTGATCGGCTTCTCCTCCCCTATCTGAAATTTATTGACACCCACAATAATCTTCGACCCGTCCTCAACTTGCTTTTGGTATTCATAAGCAGCTTTCGCTATTTCGTTCTGCATATAACCTTCCTCTATGGCGCTTACTGCCCCGCCCATAGCATCTATTCGCTCGATATATTTCCATGCGGCGGCTTCTACTTCGTCCGTAAGGGTTTCCACAAAGTATGACCCGCCTAAGGGGTCTGCCGTTTGTGTGGCCCCGCTTTCAAATGCTATGATTTGCTGGGTGCGCAATGCTGTTTGCGCAGCTTGCTCAGTGGGCAATGACAACGCCTCGTCAAAGCCATTGGTATGGAGCGATTGGGTTCCGCCGAGTACCGCCGCCATAGCTTGGAGGGTGACCCTGGTAATATTGTTAACAGGTTGCTGTGCCGTCAAAGTCGAGCCCCCGGTTTGGGTATGAAAGCGTAACATCATGGCTTTAGGGCTAGTAGCACCCAATGATTTCATGATGCTGGCCCACATTCGGCGAGCAGCCCTAAACTTGGCTATTTCTTCAAAAAAGTTATTGTGTGCATTAAAAAAGAAGGATAGCCTTTGGCCAAAAACATTGATGTCCAACCCTTTTTGCAATGCTGCTTGCACGTAGGCTTTCCCATCTGCCAAGGTAAAAGCCAACTCCTGCACTGCCGTAGAGCCTGCTTCCCTGATATGGTAACCGCTAATGGAAATCGTGTTCCATTTGGGCACCGCCGTACTGCAAAAGTCAAAAATATCAGTGATAATGCGCATACTTTGGCGCGGCGGGTAAATATAAGTCCCCCTGGCCGCATATTCTTTTAGTATATCATTTTGTATGGTGCCTGATATTTGTTGTAAATCAGCCCCTTGCTTCTTTGCCAAAGCAATATACATGGCTAATAGTATAGAGGCTGTGGCATTGATGGTCATGGAGGTGGTCACTTTTTGTAGCTCAATGCCATCAAAAAGTATTTCCATATCCTGAAGCGAATCAATGGCTACCCCTACCTTGCCCACTTCCCCTTCTGAAAAGGCGTGGTCAGAATCATAGCCAATTTGGGTAGGGAGGTCAAACGCCACTGATAAACCGGTAGTGCCTGATTTTAAAAGGTAATGGTATCTTTTATTGGATTCTTCCGCCGTGCTGAAGCCGGCATATTGGCGCATGGTCCAAAGTTTATCCCGGTACATGGCGGGATGCACACCCCTAGTGAAAGGATATACCCCTGCATCTTCCAATGGATGGGGCAAATCTTGGTAAATGCGCCCGATTTCAATATCCGAATCGGTTTGGAATACTTTTTCTTTGGTGTTGCTCATCCTCTTGCCAATAAAAAATTGATGGTGCTTCTAATGGCAATCGCCAACTGCGCACACAGGCACAAAGGTAAGGAGAAATGAATAGGATTTTATTTACAACAAGTCCTGGGCCTCAGTCTTGAGGTAGGCTAACGCCTTATAAGTAGGCTGTATGTCCATGCGCATCACAATATCAAATACCGCCTTGCTCAGGTCGAGTGCCGACGCTTCGGCTGGAACCGCACCATAGCTCATATTGATGATTTTGATTATTTCCTCCTTGGCATTTTTTATCAAGTTCCAAGTCTCTGAGGTGATGTATATCTGTTGCGAAATGTTGTGGTCAAATTCTGCCCTGATTTCTGCCAATAAAGCCACTTGTAGGTCAGAGGCGGTCATACCGGTCTTTTTCACCCTTAGTATCAGGTTGTTCACTGATATTCTTTCCAAAAATATAGAAAGCCTTTCATAGGCCTGCAAGCGAATAGGCAGGGATACCTTTGAGTTGTTCTGCTTCAGCTCATACATCCTTTTGCGCGATTCGTTTTCAAAATACCTTTTCAGCATCATGATCACGGTAAGAAATACGATGATTGCCGGCAGGGTCAGTTTTATGATGTCCAATATTTCCAAGTCCCAGGTCATATTTGTTTTGAGCTTTAGTGCTACACTATGTTAATGCAAAAAAAAGCAAATTATTGCGCTAAATTTGCACTTTGATTCAGCAAACGAAAATACACAATAAATCCTATTGCCATCAAAATTAGCGTGTTTAATTAAATCCCTTTAGAATTTTGCTCAAATTCCTTGAAAACATTGCCTTAACGCTCTCTGCCATCCGGATGAACCTGTTGCGGACGATGCTTACGGTGTTGATCATTGCATTTGGCATTACGGCGCTAGTGGGGATGCTCACTGCCGTAGATGGGATGAAATCGGCGCTCTATTCCAGCTTTGCCCAAATGGGCTCCAATACATTCACCATTAAAAACGAGTCTGACCTTGTGCGCTTTGGTATGCGGGGCATGAAGGTAAAGGAAAACAAGGCTATTGACTTCAACCAAGTGCAGTTCTTCAAGTCGCGCTTTGATTTTCCTGCCAATGTTTCTGCTTATTATACCGCCTCTGACCAAGCCATTGTGCAATACCGTTCCACCAAAACAGCCCCTAAGATACAGGTAAAAGGTACCGACCATAACTATATGGCCATCTCAGGGCTTGAATTGGAGGAGGGCAGGAGCTTTACCGCCAGCGAAGAGCAACACGGGCAAAAGGTAGCAATATTGGGCAATACCTTGAAAAATGACCTTTTTGGGGCGCAAGATTGCCTGGGCGAGTCCATAGTGATAGGCAGTCAGAAGTTCAACATTATCGGCTACTTGAAGCCAAAAGGAAGTGCTTTTGGCCAAAGCGAGGACAACCTTGTGATTGCCCCCATTATTGCTACTCAATCAAGTTTCCCTTCGTCAAATGAGTCCTACGAAATAGCGGTACAGGTAAAAAACATCAATGTCATTGACAATGCCATGGATGAGAGCACAGGCCTTTTTCGCACCCTCAGAAAAGTAAAGCTGGGCGATGACAACGATTTCAGCGTTACGAAAAGCGAGGAAATGGCCAATATCCTGTTGGGCAATATCTCTAAAATAACTATTATTGCCTTCGTGATTGGCATTATTACCCTCATAGGCGCAGCCGTGGGCCTTACTAATATTATGATAGTATCGGTTACTGAGCGAACCCGCGAAATCGGCGTCCGCAAGGCTATTGGCGCCAATAATAAAAATATACGCAACCAGTTTTTGAGCGAGGCCATCGTCATCACCCAGATTGGAGGCCTGGTAGGCGCTACCTCTGGCATATTGTTAGGCAACTTGGTAGCCTCTTATTTCAACCAACCTTTTTTCATCCCTTGGGTATGGCTCATCGTCAGCATTATCATTTGCTTTGTGGTCGGCGTTGGCGCCGGGATGTACCCTGCCCTCAAGGCCTCTCGATTGGATCCCATTGAATCTTTAAGATATGAATAAATATTATAGTGATAAGTCGTTAGTGGTAAGTCATAAGTCATTGTTAGATGATACCATCAATCTAGCGATGGGTTTTACACCCATCGCGGGGACTGGCAAAGCCATCTCGTTGGCGATGGGTTTTACACCCATCGCGGGGACTGGCAAAGCCATCTCGTTGGCGATGGGTTTTACACCCATCGCGGGGACTGGCAAAGCCATCTCGTTGGCGATGGGTTTTACACCCATCGCGGGGACTGGCAAAGCCATCTCGTTGGCGATGGGTGTAAAACCCATCGAATCGGCTGAAAGGAATACCTTGGCGGCGATGGGTATAAAACCCATCGCTTTGGGAGCGCATACGTTTTCTAAGGTTTTTCTTATCACAGTCCTTCTTTGTTGCTCCTTTTTCTCCCAGGCCCAAGACTCTTACCTCCCATTAAACTCACCTGTATACAATGTCCTCGACCGACTGGAAATAAAAACAGGGGTACTTAAAAATGATATCTTTCTTGACCTTAAGCCGATTAGCCAACTCAATATCGTTTCTTTTCTCCATCAAGTGGATTCATTGCAGCCCAAACTCACCAAAAGCGATGAATACTGGATTGATTACTTGAAAAACGAAACCCTCCCATTTTCCGGTATCAGTAATGAGAGCAGCAAGAAGCCGATATTGAAATACTTTTATAAAAGTAAAGCCAACCTCTACCAAGTAACCAGCGACCACTTCAATATATTCATCAATCCTGTCCTCAATTTTGAAGGCGGCAAGGAAAAAGACTCTGCAGGCTACCTATACCGCAATACCCGAGGGCTAGAAGTACACGGAAATATCGACAATAAAGTAGGTTTCTATACTTTTCTCACGGATAACCAAGCCATTTTCCCGGGATATGTCGGCCAGTTCTACGAGCGCACCAAATCCATTCCAGGCGAAGGCTATATCAAAACCTTCAAAGGCAATGGCTATGATTTTTTTCATGCTCAAGGCTATATCACTTTGGCAGCCTCCAAACATATCCACTTGCAATTTGGCAATGACAGAAATTTTATCGGCAATGGCTACCGCTCGCTTCTGCTGTCTGATTTTTCAAAGGACTATCTTCATCTCAAGATAAATACTAGGGTTTGGCGATTCAATTATCAAAATATCTTCGCCCAAATGATTGACTTGCATACCAAGGGCTTCAAGCCATACCCTAAGAAATATGCTGCTTTTCACGTTTTAAGCTTTGATGTCACTAAATTCCTCAATGTCGGCGTATTCGAGGGCGTTATGTTTTATGACACCTTGCATAACGGAAGGGGGTATGATTTAAGTTATCTGAACCCTGTGATATTCTATAGATCAATAGAGCAAAGTATAGGCAGCGCGGATAATAGCATAGCCGGCATAAACTTTAGCCTAGTAGCCTTAAAGCATGTCCGCATTTATGGCCAGTGGCTATTCGATGAATTCAGCATCTCCAATTTGCGCAACGGCAAGAAATCATGGCTCAATAAATATGGTGGGCAACTCGGCTTTAAGTGGGTAGACCTCTTTGGCTTGCCCAATATCGACCTCCAATCTGAAATCAATTTCGTGCGGCCTTATACCTATCAACACCTTAGCACAGGCAGCAACTATGTCAACTATAGCCAAGCCATTGCCCATCCTTTGGGGGCAAACTTGAGGGAATTGGTCAATATTTTAAGAGTCAATGTGTACGGCCCAATAGATATAAATATTAAATACACTTACAGCCAGCAAGGCAAGGATACAGGAAACGCGAACCTTGGCGGGGATATCTCCAAGAATTATGCTCAAAATATTCCTTTAAAAGAAGGAGTCAGCCTTTTGCAAGGCTCTTTGTCTACCATCCAATTTTTTGACTTTGTAGCCACTTGGCAGGTAAGGCAAAATATATGCATTGACCTTGAGGCTTTTTCCAGAAAGCAAACCATTGGCAGCAACGCTGCCAACGAAATATACATTGGTGGAGGTGTGCGGGTGAATTTTTTCAAACCAGATTATAATTTTTAAGATGATTGAAGCGAATCCTATATTAGTAGAACGATACCGTGCTGGGGTGTTAGAGAGTTTCCACAGGGGTGTTATTTGCCTCGTGGATGACAAAGGAAAAGTGATTTTTTCAGTAGGCGATATTCAACAAATTTGCTACCCGCGCTCTGCGTTGAAGCTGGTACAGCACCTCCCACTCATCGAGAGCGGAGCGGCTGAGGCTTTTGGCTTTACGTTGGAGGAAATCGCTATTATGTGCGGCTCGCACAATGGGGAGGCTGCCCACCTTAAAGTGGTGAATGGTATCCTTAAAAAAATAGGGATGGAGAAAACCACCCTCAAGTGTGGTGCCCAGTACCCTACCCTCAATGAAGACCGCAATGAATTGATAATAAAGCATAAAAGCCCTGAAGACATCCACAATAATTGCTCTGGCAAACATGCTGGTTTTTTGGCGCTTTGCGTACATCTGGGGCTAAGTACAGAGGATTATCTGGAGCCAAGCCACCCCATCCAAAAGATGATAAAAAAGGTGACTTCAGAAATGCACGAGTACCCTGAAGACAAGATAGTGACCGCGGTGGATGGTTGCTCAGCCCCAATATTCTCCCTCCCGGTTTACAATCAGGCAGTGGCTTATAAAAATCTTATCAATCCTGTTCAATTCGATGAAAAAAGGCGGGCAGCTTGCAAGTTGATCGTGGATGCTGTCACCAGTTATCCATTTATGATTGGCGGCTCCAAGCGCTACTGCACTGAAATGATGGAGATTTGCGGCAAGCGCATCTTCGGCAAAACCGGCGCCGATGGCGTGTATTCCCTAGGCTTTATCAAAGAAAAAATCGGCGGGTGCATCAAAGTCGACGACGGCCTCATGGGCCCCCAATACGCCGTTGCCCAGTTCATCATCGAGAAATCAGGCATCTTTTCGCAAGACGAACTTAAAAACCTCCATACCTACGCCCAGCACCAACTCACCAACTGGAACCACATCGAGACTGGTACGATGAAAGTGAATGAGGAGGCTTTTTCAGGATTGCCGAGCATGGCAGTACAATAGAAAGAAATTGAGCAATATTGGGGCGTTGGTATAAACCATTGCTTCACGTCCGTCACGATTTTTCGAAGCGCAGTATGCATGGCAAAACGGATTGCCTTTGAGAAAAAAACTCAAAAAAAATCTGCCAGTGCCAAAATAAAGCCTTAATTTTCCCTGTCGGTTTAAAGTTGGGTTTCTCTCTCTAAAAGAGCCACATATTTTTGACAAAAGAACCACCAAAAAACTTGGCTTGTGTGCCCTGTAAAAAATTTATAAAACACAAGCGAATAAAAATTTTTTGCTAGTTTTTTTTTGCTGAATTTTACGGGTTCAATCAATAACCTTATTAACAACCGTCGCATTGATTGATTATATGAGCGTCACTTACGAAAAAATATGGGAAAGCTGTCTTAAGGTCATCAAAGACAACGTCAACGCACAGAGCTTTAAGACTTGGTTTGACCCTATCAAGCCTGTAAAGCTCGAAGGGAAGATCCTCACCATACAGGTGCCGAGCCTTTTCTTTTATGAGTGGCTGGAAGAGCATTATGTAAACCTGCTGAAGAAGACCATCAAAAAAGAGCTAGGGCCGGGGGCCAAGCTGGAGTACAATATAATAGTAGAGAACACCAGTGGCGGCAACAAGCCCCATACCATCAACATACCGACTCAAAACCACAATGGCGACGACGAACTGGAAGTAAGCATCCCGCAGAACCTCACTTCCGCGATCAAAAATCCGTTCATCATCCCGGGCATCAAGAAGATGAACATCGATTCACAATTGAATGCCAACCTCAATTTTGACAATTTCATAGAGGGCGAATGCAACAGACTAGGCAGAAGCGCAGGCTTGGCAGTAGCGGCAAGGCCGGGCGGAACTTCATTCAACCCCCTGTTTATATATGGTGGCGTAGGGCTGGGCAAAACCCATCTTGCGCAAGCCATTGGCAACCATATCAAGAACAACCACAAGAACAAATCCATACTGTACGTTTCTTCTGAGAAATTTACCAACCAGTTCATTGAGGCCATCAGGAGCAACTCTTCCAATGACTTCATCACTTTCTACCAAATGGTGGACGTGCTGATATTGGACGATGTGCAGTTCTTCGCCAATAAGGACCGCACACAGGATATATTCTTCCACATTTTCAACCACCTCCACCAAGGGGGCAAGCAACTGGTACTTACCAGTGACCGCCCGCCCAAGGACTTGCAAGGCATGGAGGAAAGGCTGCTTTCAAGATTCAAGTGGGGGCTATCGGCTGACTTGCAGACCCCTGACTTTGAAACCCGCGTGGCCATTATGGAACAGAAGATGTATACTGACGGTATTGAGCTTCCGCGCGAAGTGATAGAATACGTGGCATACAACATCAATGGCAGCGTGAGGGAACTGGAGGGAGCACTCATTTCTTTGCTGGCCCACGGCTCGCTCAACAAAAAGGAGATAGACGTGAGCCTTGCCAAAGACATCTTGCGCAACTTTGTGAAGCAACAGGTGAAGGTACTTACCATCGAACACATCCAAAAGCTGGTATGCGAGCACTTCGACATGCCGGTAGACCTTATAAAATCGAAAACCCGCAAGCGCAACATCGTGCAGGCGCGGCAGATTTCTATGTACTTTGCCAAGAACATGACCAAAACTTCCCTTGCCAATATCGGCAAGCAGTTTGGAGGCAGGGACCACTCGACGGTAATCCATGCCTGCCAAACAGTGCAAGACTTGATGCAGACGGATAACAAGTTTAAAGTGAAAGTGCAGGAACTGGAAAAAATAATTAATATTAATTTCGGGTAAACCCCTAAATCCCCTAAAGGGGACTTGGCAGTGGTGGGCAACAACGTTAGACTTTTTCATTCTTTATTTTATATCTCCATTGTCTGAATCACGGATTTTGATGGAATTGATAGGATTTCACGGATTATTTTTAGGACGATTTTGTATTTGCAATAGCTAGTATTTTTTATATCTGGGAAGTATTTATACATTCTAATATTCTTTTTTTGACCATACAATATTTTCTCTGTATTTAGAGATTGAGCGACTTTTGGGAGCATTTTAAAAAATTTTCGGGGTCTGCTCCCAAAAGTATAATTTGCAATTATAACTCTGTTCTTCAATAATTTGTATTGACATTAAGCTGAAAGTGGGCTTGAAAAATGAAAACATATCCATTTTTATTTTTTATTATTCTTAATACTGTGTAGCACCGCAACGGTGATAATAGATTGGTTGGTTGGCGAAAATCAATAAATTTGACCAGAGGCGGGAGAATTAGAAAAGGGTTTCAGCGCTAAAGGGATACCATACCGTTAAGCTAAATATCAGTGACCTCAACGCCGGAACTTATTCCGTCTTACTTTTCAACGTGAAAATCCGTCTTATAGCTAAATTTGTAAAGATTTAATTATGAAAAAAAATCTATCAACTCTTATAATAATTTTCATTTGTTGCTCTTGCAGCAAAGAAGTGAGTATTGAAAGAAAATTAGCAAGCGGAGGTTATGAGCTGATAAAATTTATTGTTAACGATAATGATTCAACAGCTAACGTATCCCCTAGCCAAATCTATTATGACTTCGGAACACAATTTGGACATGGGAAATTAACATTCATCGTTGAAGATAGCAATTCAACTCTTGCTGAAGATTGGTATTATTTGTCAAGTCCAAATGGCAAGGACTATAACCAAGTAATATTTCATGACATAGATAGCTATCGGGGACTTCAATGGATCTACGTATGAATATCAAATGAAGAAGGTGAAATGAGAACGAGCTTTTTAAACATACTTGTGATAGCAACATTGATTTTTTGCTCTTGTAGTAAAGAAATTACTACTGAGCAAAAGCTTGCATATCAATACTATGTAGATAAATATTTCGTAGATGGTATGGATTCCACTTCAAAAATGTCTCCTTCATTTGTCTCCTTTCACTTCGGAACACAGTTTGGTCAGGAAAAACTAAGTTTAGCATGCATAGTTGGCAATTATGGCACAGTCGCAGATGATTGGTATTACCTTTCAAGCAATAATAAAAAAGACTATAATATCATTATGTTCCATGATATAGAACCGTCATATAAGATTCACCCCACGGATTCAATTAATGTCGGTCCCTTCGGGTTTAGCTATGAGTATACGCCTACAATTACCAAGCTGAAAGGTGACGACCTATGGCTAAAAGGGGACTTCAATGGATCTAGGTATGAATATCGCATGAAAAAGGTAAAATGAGAAGACCTTTAATCATTCATAAACACGTACTGGATAATATTGGCGCCCATTTGGAGGGCTTTTTGGCGGGTGGCAGGGGGGTCTTTGTGCACGTCGGGGTCTTCCCAGCCGTCGCCGAGGTCGGTTTGGTAGGTGTATAGTACTACGAGCCTGCCTTTGTAGATGAGGCCGAATGCCTGGGCGGGCTTGGCATCGTGTTCGTGTATCTTGGGCACACCGGTGGGGAATTCAAATTTCTGGTGGTAGATGGGGTGGCTGTAGGGCAGTTCCACGAGGTCGAGCTCAGGGAATACCTTTTTCAGTTCGCGGCGGATGTAGATGTCCATGCCATAGTTGTCGTCGGCATGGAGGAAACCGCCGCCGATGAGGTAGTTGCGCAAGTTCTCCACCTCGGAGGGGGAAAAGACCACGTTGCCATGCCCGGTCATGTGGATGAAGGGGTAGTTGTATATTTCTTTGCTGCCGGGCTCCACCACATCGTTTTCGGCGTTGATGTTGGTGCCGAGCTGTTGGTTGCAGAAGGCGATGAGGTTGGGCAGGGAGGTGGGGTTGGCATACCAATCACCGCCGCCACTGTATTTGAGCAAGGCTATCTTTACAGTGCGGGTATCGCTTTTGTAGGCAGAGACTAGCACCAGCATTGCCAATATGAAGGAATAGCGGGCTATTTTTTTGAGGCGTCTTTTCATTTTTACTTAAACGTTTTGAAGCTGAATAGTGTACAGGGCGGCAAGGGCGGCGGTCTCGGCACGCAGCCTCAAAGGGCCCAAACCGACGGGCACAAACCCATGGGCGACAGCTTGGCTGATTTCTTCTTTGGTGAAATCACCTTCAGGACCTATCAAAATTAGTGCGCTTTTGCCTTTATGGTAAATGTTTTTTAGGTGGGGCTGGTCTTTTTCTTCGCAATGGGCAATGAATTTCCCGCCATCGAAGTCAATGCGCGTAAGATTTTTGAGGGTTTCGCCCGTGATAATCTGAGGCAGCCAAGGGTTGCCAGATTGTTTCATGGCGGCGAGGGCGATTTTTTTTAGGCGATCATCTTTGAAGCCTGTTTTTTCGGTTCTTTCAGAGGTAAAGACAATTACCTCATCCGCACCAAGCTCTACTGCTTTTTCTATAAGCCACTCCAGCCTTTCGGTTTTTTTGATGGAGGCGATAGCGAGTAAAAGACGATATGGGCGTAAGATTGGCCCAGTTTTCTGTGTTATTAAAACCTCACACTCTTCGGCGGTTGTTTGTGCGACGACGCCTTCAAAGATGCTACCAACCCCATTGAGGAGGCTTATTTTATCGCCCGGCTTTAGGCGCAGCACTTTGTAGGCGTGGCGCGCCTCCTCCCCTCTTAAAAAGGCAGTTACGCCAGTTTCCTGCAAGCCTGGGAGATAAAAAAAATGCATTATTTGCAGTTTTTATTTAACTTTGTGTGAGTTGAGTTGTTTAAACATAGCTCACAAAGATAGCGAATTAATTTTACGCATTTTTGAGTGCGTAAGATTCCTTGTTTTTTGTAACCAATGAACCTTAAAATATTTTCTAATTTTGATGTCCAAATTAACTTATTTATTTTCCCATGAATAGTTTTTTACTAAGATCGCACAAGCTTAATCTCACAAAGTGTGGGGTTGGCAAAACAACACTAATGACGATGGTGTTTGCGCTTTTTCTGGCCTTTGGCTCGAAGGGTGCTGCATTATCAGGAACTTACACTATATGCGGAAGCGGGTGTAGTTATTCTTCCTTTGCAAGTGCAGCATCAGCATTGAGCAGTAACGGCGTAAACGGCGCAGTTACTTTCAACGTTGCCACTGGCTCTTACAATGAGGCAATATCTATCAGCAGCATATCAGGCGCATCATCTACCAATACCATCACCTTCAAGGGCGCTGGTAAAGGAAGCACCAGGCTTTACAATGCACTTTCATCTAACAGTGCAGTGGTAATGCTGAGCGGGGCCAGCTATGTTAGCTTTCAGGACATGACCATCGAGTATACTGGCACCAGTAGCCTCTACACGGTTTACCTGTCATCTGCCAACTACAACTCATTTAAGAATTGTAAGCTGCTCGGCCCGGTCATTACTTCAGTAACCGCCTATCCTTACGTGATTTTTATGAATTCATCAAACTACAACACGTTTGATGCCAATATCATAAGGGGAGGATACTATACCATATACATGAACAATTACAGTTCAAACTACACGTATGGAAACAATACCTTGAAAGGTAATAAAATTACCCAAGGGTACCAATTTTTGATGTATGTTTATGGCTCTTTTCATGATGTTTTTGACGGAAATATTTTGGACTCCGCCACCTACACTTACAGCTATGGCGTATACAGCTATTATGCTGGAGGTAGCATTTACAGAAACAATCAATTCTTAGGAACAAACTTCTATTATGCCATGCTGGCATATTACTCAAACAATTACGGTAGCAACGCTCCGTTTTTGATGTATAACAACATTATTGGGCCACTGAGCTCAAACACCTATTATGGCGTAGCATTCTTCAATTATAACTACGCTACCAACTTCCAGATTTACCACAATACATTCGCTACGCAAAGCAGTAGTGGCTATGTATTCTATGCCTACACGTATGGCACAAGCGTATTTGATTTAAGAAACAATATATTCTATAACAGCGGAAGCGCTACCTTGGCATACCTAGGTACTGCGAGCTGGTATACTTACCTTGACGGCAATGACTGGTACAAAAAATCAGGCGGGGTATTGATGAACTATGCAAGCGCCAACTATAGCGATGTGCCATCTTTCAAAACTGCTGCTGCAACTTCTGGCTTTGCGGCCAATGACCTAGCTGTCAATGTTAACTTTGCTTCCTCTACAGATTATCATGTGGATCAAAACAAGTCCAATCCTTATTCTCCATTCATGGGCTTAACTACGGATGTGGATGGCGACTCACGTTGTAAGCTATACCCTACCACAGGTGCGGATGAGTCAAACTTTGGCAAAGGCCCAGTAGTGGCTAACTTTTTCGGCCCTGATACCGTATTTTATGGCTCACCTGCTATATTTTATAACTCAGCCAAAGCCGGCGAGCCCAAGATATTTGCTTGGTACATCAATGGCGTAAAAGTAACTGACTCTATCCACCTTGAAACTACTAGCCTGAAAGGGCCAGTAGATAAAATTAAACTGGTAGTAGAAGGATGCGGTGGCAAGGATTCTATCGAAAAATTGGTAGTGGTGGATACCCCTTCTGTGGCCCCAACTACTGATTTCATTGCAGACAAAAACACCATCATGCAAGGCTTTCCAGCACAGTGGGATCCGAAGCTTGGAATTCACGTGACTTGAAGTCGCGGC
>JADMIO011398635.1_pt1 | contig 34651 bp, 30 predicted proteins | sample 8958161 | NCBI WGS metagenome assembly JADMIO01 (sample SAMN16585339, study PRJNA669376) | soil metagenome | isolation source: Crop rotation soil | place: USA: Cullars Rotation, Alabama | collected 2011
GCCGCGACTTCAAGTCACGTGAATTCCAAGCTTCGGATCCCACTGTGCTGGAAAGATGGTCCCGGCGTCGAAGAGGCGGGCGATCTCGCGCAACTGCTCGCCGTGCGGCCTCATGAAGAGGAACGAGTAGGCGACGCCGTGGTTGCCGGCCTTGCGCCGGATGCCGGCGCTCAGCAGGCGCATGACCAGGCGCACGAACGCCGGCGCCCCGCTGGATTTTCCGAACTCGGGGTCCGGCGGCCCGGAGATGGAGATCAGCTTGCCGCCGCTCTTGAGCACGCGCAGCGACTTGGCCAGCGTCTTGCCGTCCTGGCTGTTCAGCACCACGTCGTAGTCGCGCAGGACGGCTTCGAAGTCCTGGTTCCGGTAGTCGACCACGACGTCCGCGCCCAGGCGCTTCACCAGGTCCACGTTGCCCGCGCTGGTCGTCGTGGCGACGATCGCGCCCAGGTGCTTGGCGAGCTGGATGGCGAAGGTGCCGACGCCGCCGGAACCCGCCTGGATGAAGACCTTCTGCCCCTTCTTCACGCGGGCCCGTTCCACCAGCACCTGCCATGCCGTCAAGGCCACGAGCGGAACGGAGGCGGCCTCTTCCATCGTGAGGCCCGCGGGCTTGTGGGCCAGGGAGGATTCCCGGACCGGGACGAACTCGGCGAAGGTGCCGATCCGCAGGTCGTCCACGCGCGCGTAGACCTCGTCCCCGGCCTTGAACTGCCGCACCCGCTTGCCGACCTGGACCACCACGCCGGCCACGTCATGCCCGAGGACGGTGGGCAGCCGATACGGCAGGACGAGCTTGAACTCGCCGTCGCGGATCTTCGAGTCCAGCAGGTTCACGCCGGCGGCATGGACCTCGACCAGGACCTCGTCGTCGCCCGGCTCCGGCGTCGGAATGTCCACCCGCTGGAGCGGACGCTTCTTGCCATATCGTTCGAGCGCGAATGCCTTCATGTCTTTCCTTCTTCCCGGGTTTGCCGGGTCTGCGATGCGCCCAGCATCAGGATCTGCCCGTGCATGCTGAGCTTCTTGTGGTCACCCGTCCTGCGATGTCGCATGACGAGCGTCATATAAAATGGCGAACGAAATGGCCGACCGTCACCATCCCTTCAGGCGGTCACGAGCTGCTTCAGCGCGGCCTCGCACAGGCCGTCGGCCAGCGCGGGCTCGTCGACGGCGCGGGCGAGCAGCACGGCGCCCACCATCGTCGCGACGGTGACCATGGCGCGCTCGTGCGCACCGGGCTGGCCCCAGTCGGCCGACTGGCGGGCCACCAGGTCGATCATTTCCTTGACGTGGCGCGTGGTGACGCGCCGCACTTCGGGCGCCTGGCGGGCCGTCTCGGAGCCGAGCGCGACGAGCGGGCAGCCTTGTTCGACCTGTTCCAGGTGCTCGCGCGACAGGTAGATGCGGAGGATGTGTGCCAACGCCTGCTCCGGCGGCACGGCGGCGACGGCCTCGGCAGCGGCCGTGGCGGATTCGGTGCACGCCCGGCGCGCGGCCTCGGCCAGCATGGCCTCGCGCGAGTCGAAGTGGGCGTAGAACGCCCCGTGCGTGAGCCCGGCTTCCTTCATGATGTCGGCCACGCCGACCCCGTCGTAGCCGCTGCGGCGGATGGCCCGCGCCGCGGCTGCCAGGATGCGCTCGTGCGAGGCTTCCTTGGCCGCGGCCCTGAGGTTGTGTCTTTCGGTTGGCATGATGTGAATCATACAGGAATCGAGCGCTGCGTGCCGTGAAATGGTGGTGCGGACGACGGTCCTCAGGCCTCGGCCCAGGGTTGGAGCACCACCTTGCCGCGCGTCTTGCGGCCTTCCAGCAGTGCATGGGCCCGGGCCGCCTGCGACAACGGCAAGACCGTGCCCACCTGGATCGAGAGCCTGCCGGCGAGGATGAAGCCGATGAGCTCGCGCACCGTGGACATCAGCAGCTCCGGGAACGCGAGGTAGGCGCCGATGGTGAACCCGATCACCGAGCGATGGGGGACCGTCAGCCGCCACGGGTCGATCAGCGCCGTCTTGCCGCTCGCCTGGCCGAGGAAGACCATGCGCCCGAACGGTGCCATCGCTTCGAGCGCCTGGCCGACCGTGTCGCCGCCGGCCATCTCCAGCACGACGTCCACGCCCCGGCCCTTCGTCAGGGCGCGCACCTGGTCGACCCAGCCCGCCGCGGTGTAGTCGACCGCGGCGTCCGCGCCCAGGCGCTCGGCTGCCGCGCGCTTGTCCGGCGTGCTGGCGGCGCCGATGACCAGGCCCGCGCCATGCAGCCTGGCGAGCTGGATGGCGAACGAGCCCACGCCGCCCGCCGCGCCTTCGACCAGCACGCTCTCGCCCGGCGCCAGCCGCGCGGCCTGGCGAAGCGCGAGCGCGGCGGTGATGCCGTTGACCATCATCGCCGCCGCCTGCACGGCATCCACGCCCGCCGGCAAGGGCATCACCTTCACGGCCGGCATGCAGATGTACTGCGCATAGCCGCCGGCCCCCGGCATGGCGAGGACCGGCGTCCCGATCCGGGGCGAAGCCACGCCGGCGCCGACGCCGACGACGGTGCCCGCGACTTCCACGCCCAGGACGAACGGCGTGGGCGAAGGCTCCGGATAGTCGTCGCCGCGGCGGCGCATGACGTCCGCGAAGTTCATGCCGACCGCCTCGATGCGGATCAGGACTTCCCCGGCGGCGGGAACCGGATCCGGCACGTCCTCGTAGACCAGGACCTCGGGCCCGCCGGTGCGGTGGAACCGGACCGCCTTCATGGCGCGCCGAACTGCCTGCCGGCGACGGCCGGCGCGCGCGCATGGCGGCAAGACGGGGACGTCACGTCGGCGACGCACGCCGGAAGATCATGGGTGCGTATGAGGTTCGTCATATCTGACGGCGAGCGTGATCGTGGGAAGGTGCGGCGACGGATCGCCTGGCCGAGCGCCGACACGGCGCTCGAGCAGGAACCCGTCGTGGCAGGTGTTCTCGCGTTTCTTCTCGATATCGCATGATAAACATCATACGCAGTTCACGAACGGCACGCCGTGACATCCTGCACGATGTCACGGTCCGTGCCGCGGTCGCGAAGCGGCGCGCGGAGCCGGCGCCGGCGGCGCGCCCGGGTGCTCAGCCCGCGAGCGCGGGGTAGTCGGTGTAGCCCTGGGGGCCGGGCGTGTAGAACGTCTCCGGCGCGGGCGCGTTCAACGGGGCGTCCCGGCGCATGCGTTCGACCAGGTCGGGATTGGCGAGGAAGGCGCGGCCCATGGCCGCCAGGTCGGCGCGGCCTTCGCCCAGCGCCTGCTGCGCACCGGCCTTGTCCAGGCCGCCGGCGAGGATGAAGGGGCCGTCGAACGCCGCCCTCAGGTCGGCCTTGAGCTTCGCCGGGACCGCCGGGGCGCCCATCGCCGAATGATCGAGGACGTGCAGGTACATGAGGCCGAGGGCCGACAGCTGCCTGGCCAGCGCCAGGGTCTGTTCGTCGACGCCCTCGAAGGCGCCGGTGCCGTTGAACACGCCGTAGGGCGAGAGCCGGATGCCCACGCGCCCGGCCCCGATCGCCGCCGCGGCGGCCCGGGCGACCTCGATCACGAGCCGGTTGCGGCCGTCGGCCGAGCCGCCATAGCCGTCGGTGCGGTGGTTGACGTTGGCATTCAGGAACTGCTCGAGCAGGTAGCCGTTGGCCGCGTGCAATTCGATGCCGTCGAAGCCGGCCTCGATGGCCAGGCGCGCGGCCGTCGCGTACTCGGCGATCGCGGCCTGGATGTCGGCCTCCGTCATGGCGCGCGCCGGCGTGTGCGGCTGGTTGCCTTGCGCATCCGTCCACATCTGGCCGGGGCAGGGCCCGGACGCGGCGCCAAGCACCTCGGCGCCGGCGGGCAGGTTGGCCCGGTGGGACACGCGGCCGGTGTGCATCAGCTGCACGACGATCTTGCCGCCCCGGGCATGGACGGCATCCGTCACGAGCCTCCAGCCCTGGACATGGGCGTCATTGAACAGGCCCGGGATGCGGGCATAGCCCAGGCCGTTGGGCGACGGCGAGGTGCCTTCCGTGATGATGAGACCGGCGCTCGCACGCTGGGCGTAGTACGTCGCCATCAGGCTGTTGGCGGTGTTGTCGTCGATCGCGCGGCTGCGCGTGAGCGGCGACATGACCGCGCGGTTGCCGAGGCGGACGGCGCGCAGGGAAAAAGGGTCGAAAAGCATGGGCGGGCCTTTGGGAATGGAAATGGAGATCGGCGTGGCGACGAGGCGCGGAAGGCGCGCGTCAGGCCACCTGGTAGCGCGGGGCCGGCGTTCCGACCTGGGTGCCCGCGAACAGCTCGGTGCGGGCGGCCTCGTACCGGTCCCACAGGCCGGCATCGGCAAGCGACGGCCACGTGACCGCTTCGCCCTGGTCGAGCCCGGCGAGCGCCGCGTCGACCAGGTGGGCGGTCGTCATCACGGACTCCTGCCGCAGCGCGGAGAGCGGCACGCCCGAGGCGTCCCAGATCTCGGTGGCCGTCGATGCCGGGAGTACGAGCTGCACCTTCACCCCGGTGTCGGCAAGTTCCTGCTGCAGCCCGCGGGTGTATTGCAGGACGAAGGCCTTGGTGCCGCTGTAGACCGCGCTGATCGGCAACGCCTGGACGGCCAGGACGGAGGCGATGTTGATGATCACGCCCTGCTTGCGCGCGACGAAGGCCGGCACCGCGGCCTGGGTCAGGCGGGTCAGCGCCGTGATGTTGAGGGCGAGCTGCGACTGCACGTCGCCTGCCGGCATCCCGGCCGCCGGGGCCAGGCGCGCCAGGCCCGCGTTGTTCACCAGGAGCTGAACGTCGTCCCGGGTCGCCAGGAGCGCCTCGACGCGCGCCAGGCCTTCTTCCTGGGCCAGGTCGGCCACGATCGACTCGACCTGGAGGCCGTGGGCCTTCGAGAGCTGGGCGCCGAGCGCGTCCAGACGGTCGGCGCGCCGCGCCACCAGGAGGAGGTCGTATCCGCGCGCCGCGAGGCGATCCGCGTAGACGGCTCCGATGCCGGAGGAGGCCCCGGTGACCAGGGCGACTTTCCTGGGAATGGGATGTGACATGGCTGCTTTTCCAATAAGATTGAGTGCTCAACTTAAAAAGTTGAGGGCTCAAATGTACGATTGGCCGCTCGCGGTCGGTCGATGGTGCAGTACTCAACCATTTTGCGAACATGGGAAACAGGACACACGCTGCCGGCAAGAGCGACTGCCCGGGCGAGGCGCCCGGACCTGAGCCGGACCTGTTGGGCGGACGCGTCTGCACGAACACGGCACTGCGCCTCGCCGCGCGCCGGCTCGGCCAGCTGTACGACGACGCGCTGGCGCCCATGGGCCTCAAGGCCACGCAGCTCGCGCTCATCGCCGAAATCGCCAAGCTCTCGGGGCCCGGCCGACAGGGGCCGGCGCTGCAGGACCTGGCGAGCCGGCTCGCCATCCAGCTTTCGGCGCTGACCCATGCGCTCAGGCCGCTGGTGCGCGACGGACTGGTCGAGTTGCGCCAGGACGGGCAGGACCGGCGCACCAAGCACGGCGTCCTCACGCCGCTCGGAAAGGCGCGGCTGACCGAAGGCGTGGGACGATGGGCCGCCACGAACGACCGGGTCGAGGCCGTCCTCGGGCCCGCCTCGGCCGAGCACCTGCGTGCGCTGGCCGACCAGGTGGCGTCCGACGAGTTCCTGGTCGCCTACCAGGCGCGCAACGGCCCGCCGGTCGCGTAGCCGCTCCGGCCTCAGCGTGCCTGGAGCTGCCCTTGGCAGAGGTACTTCAGGTGCATGTAGTCGTCCAGGCCATGGACCGAGCCCTCGCGGCCATAGCCCGATTCCTTGACGCCGCCGAAGGGGGCGGCCTCGGCGGCGAGCGCGCCTTCGTTGATGCCGACGAGGCCGGCCTCCAGCGCCTCGGCGACCCGCCAGATGCGGCGCACGTCGCTGGAATAGAAGTACGCCGCGAGGCCGAACGGGGTGCCGTTCGCCGCCGCGACCGCTTCGGCTTCGCTGTCGAAGCGCGTCACCGGCACGACGGGGCCGAAGGTCTCCTCGCAGGCGCAGGCCATCGTGGCGTCGGCTCCGGCCAGCAGCGTGGGCGCAAAGTAGTTGCGGCCCAGGGCCTCGAGCCGCTGCCCGCCGACCACCACGCGCGCGCCGCGCTCGACGGCATCGCGCACGTGGCGCTCGATCTTGTCGACGGCGCGCGCATTGATCATCGGCCCGACCTGCGAGCCCTCGTCGCTCGCCGGCCCTACCTTCAGGGCGGCGATGCGCGCGGCGAGCTTGTCGACGAACGCGTCGTGGACGCGCGCCTGCACGAACACGCGGTTCGGGGATACGCAGGTCTGGCCGCCGTTGCGGAACTTGGCCACCATGAGTCCGTCGGCGGCCGCGTCGAGGTCCGCGTCGTCGAAGACGATGAAGGGCGCGTTGCCGCCCAGCTCGAGCGACAGCTTCTTGAGCGTGTCCGCGCTGCGCCGCGCGAGGTGCTTGCCCACCGGCGTCGAGCCGGTGAAGCTGATCTTGCGCACGCGCGGGTCGTCCAGCCAGACGTCGACCACCTCCGCCGCGCGCTCGCGCGACGCCGTGACGATGTTGATCACGCCGGGCGGCACGCCGGCCTCCTCGGCCAGCTTGACGAGCGCCAGCGACGTGAGCGGCGTGTCCTCGGCCGGCTTGCACACCACGGTGCAGCCGGCGGCCAGCGCGGGCGCGATCTTGCGCGCGATCATGGCGGCCGGGAAGTTCCACGGCGTGATCGCCGCGACGACGCCCACCGGCTCCTTCAGCGCGAACATGCGCCGGCCGGCGACCGGGGCGGGGATCACGTCGCCGTTCGCGCGCGTCGCCTCTTCCGCGAACCATTCGACGTAGCTGGCCGCGTACGCCACTTCGCCGCGCCCTTCGGCGATCGGCTTGCCCTGCTCGCGCGAGATCAGCCGGCCGAGGTCCTCCTGGTGCGCGACGAGGAGGTCGTTCCAGCGCTTGAGGACCTGCGCGCGCTGCTTGGCGGGCAGCGCGCGCCACGCCGGGAAGGCGGCGTGCGCGGCGTCCAGGGCGGCGCGGGCGTCCGCTTCGCCGCTGTCGGGCACGCTGGCGAACACGGCGTCGGTGGCGGGGTCGGCGACGTCGAAGCGGCGGCCGTCCTGCGCCTCGCACCAGCAGCCGATGAAGTTGCGGCCCGGCAGCAGGTCGGCGCGGTGGATGGAGAGCGACATCAAAGTTCCTTCACGAGGTCGGCGATCGCGCGGCCGACGTCTTCGGTGTGGGCTTGTCCACCGAGGTCCGGCGTGCGCGGGCCGCGGGCGATCACGGTCTCAATGGCCTTCAGGATGGCGTCGTGCGCGGCGCGGCCGGCGCCCTGGCCCTGGATCAGGAAGTCCAGCATCAGCGCGCCCGACCAGATCATCGCGATCGGGTTGGCGATGCGCTGGCCGTAGATGTCCGGCGCCGAGCCGTGTACCGGCTCGAACAGCGACGGGAACCGGCGCTCGGGGTTGAGGTTCGCGCTCGGCGCCAGGCCGATCGTGCCGGTCGTCGCCGGGCCGAGGTCCGACAGGATGTCGCCGAACAGGTTGCTCGCGACCACGACGTCGAAGCGCTGCGGCTGCAGCACGAAGCGGGCGCTGAGGATGTCGATGTGCTGCTTGTCGAAGGCCACGTCGGGGTAGTCCTTGCCGACGGCGTCGGCGCGGCCGTCCCACCACGGCATGCTGATCGCGATGCCGTTGCTCTTGGTGGCCACCGTCAGCTGCTTGCGCGCGCGCGAGCGCGCCAGCTCGAACGCGTACTTCAGCACGCGGTCGGCGCCGAAGCGGGAGAACACCGTCTCCTGGATCACGATCTCGCGCTCGGTGCCCGCGTACATCACGCCGCCGAGGTTGGTGTACTCGCCCTCGGTGTTCTCGCGCACGACGAAGTAGTCGATGTCGCCGGGCTTGCGGCCGGCCAGCGGGCACGGAACGCCCTCGAACAGGCGCACCGGCCGCAGGTTGACGTACTGGTCGAACTCGCGCCGGAACTTGAGCAGCGAGCCCCACAGCGAGACGTTGTCGGGCACCGCGTCGGGCCAGCCGACGGCGCCGAAGTAGACGGCGTCGACGCCCTCGAGCTGCTGCTTCCAGTCGTCGGGCATCATCTGCCCATGGCGCGCGTACCAGTCGCAGCTCGCCCATTCGATGTGCCGGATCTCGAGCGCGAAGCCGAAGCGCTCGGCGGCCGCCTGCAGCACGCGCAGCCCCTCGGGCAGCACTTCCTTGCCGATGCCGTCGCCGGCGATCGCGGCGATGCGGAACGTGGGTGTCATGCGATTCACTCCTTCAGGCGACCAGCGCCGGGCGTTGTCGATCAAGCTCGTCCAGCCAGCCGCGGCGCAGCTCGGGCACGGCGCGGGCGAGCTGCTCGTAGTAGGGATGGTGCGGGCCGCGCTCGTAGTCGGCGCGCGCCACCTGCGCCAGCTTGCGGCCGTGCTGCATGACGACGATCTCGTCGCAGACGGATCGCACGGTGTGCAGGTCGTGGCTGATGAACAGGTACGAGACGCCGAGTTCGCGGCGCAGTTCGGCGATGAGGTCCAGGACGGCGGCGCCGACCACGGTGTCGAGCGCCGAGGTCACCTCGTCGCAGAGGATCAGGTCGGGGTCCGCCGCGAGCGCGCGCGCGAGGTTCACGCGCTGCTTCTGCCCGCCCGAGAGGCCGCCGGGCAGGCGGCCGGCCAGCGTGCGCGGCAGCTTCACCAGGTCCAGCAGTTCGTCGATGCGCCGGCGCAGCGCCGCGCCCTTGAGGCCCTTGTAGAACTGCAGCGGACGCGCCAGGATGCGCTCGATCGTGTGCGACGGGTTCAGCGCGGTGTCGGCCGACTGGAACACGATCTGGATGCGCCGCAGCTCGTCGCGCGAGCGCCTGGCGAGCTCGGGCGTCAGCGCGTGGCCGCGGAACGCCATCGTGCCGGCGCTCGGCGGCAGCAGCCCGGCGACCGCGCGTGCCAGCGTGGTCTTGCCTGATCCCGACTCGCCGATGACGCCGATGGCCTGCCCGCGCCGGAGCTCGAGGTCGATGTCCTCGAGGATCCTGACGGACTGGTCGCGGCCGTAGCCGACGCACAGGCCCTGCAGGCGCAGCAGCACGTCCGCATCGGCGGCCTGGGCGGCCGGCGCGCGCGGCGCGGGCCGTGCGGCGGCCAGCAGGCTCTTCGTGTACTCGTGCTGCGGCGCCGTGAGCAGCCGTTCCGTCGTGCCGACCTCGCGCATGCAGCCGTCGCGCAGCACGAGGATGTGGTCGGCCATCTGCGCGACGACCGCCAGGTCGTGGCTGACGTAGACGGCCGTCACCCGCCGCTCGCGCACGACGCGGCGGAAGGCGCGCAGCACCTCGACCTGGGTCGTCACGTCGAGCGCCGTCGTCGGCTCGTCGAGGATCACGACCTCGGGGTCGGTGATCAGCGCCATCGCGGCCATCAGGCGTTGCAGCTGCCCGCCGGACACCTGGTGCGGATAGCGCTGGCCGATCGTCTCGGGCTCGGGCAGCGCCAGTTCGCGAAACAGCGCGATCGCCCGCAGCTCGGCCTCGGCGCGGCGCAGCGTGCCGTGCAGGCAGGCCGGCTCGACCACCTGGTCCATGAGGGTGCGCGACGGGTCGAACGACGCCGCCGCGCTCTGCGCGATGTAGGCGACCGTGCGGCCGCGCAGCGCGCGCAGCTGGCGTGCGTCGAGCGCCAGCACGTCGACGTCGCCGACGCGCACGCTGCCGCCGCTGATGCGGCAGCCGCGGCGCGCATGGCCCATCAGCGCCAGCGCGGTGGTGGTCTTGCCGGAACCCGATTCGCCGATCAGCGCGAGCACTTCGCCGGGCTGGATGGTGAAGCTGAGGGCGTCGACCAGCGTCGCGCCGCCGGCGCTGACGGTGAGGTCCTTCACGACTACAGGGCTGCCCATCAGCGTGCTCCGCGTTCGCGGGCCCGACGGCCCGGCAGGTTGTCGATCACGAGGTTGACGGCGATCGTCAGGCTCGCGATCGCGAGCGAGGGGGCGATCACCGACGCGCCGCCTTCGGACAGCGCGAGGATGTTCTCGCGCACCAGCGAGCCCCAGTCGGCGTTGGGCGGCTGCACGCCCAGCCCGAGGAAGCTCAGGCTCGCGAGCAGCAGCACGACGTAGACGAAACGCAGCCCCAGGTCCGCGAGCATCGGGCCGGCGATGTTGGGCAGGATCTCGCGCAGCATCACGTAGCCGGTGCGCTCGCCGCGCGTGCGCGCGACCGTCACGTAGTCCAGCGCATTGATGTTCACGGCCAGCGAGCGCGCGATGCGGTAGGCGCCCGGCACGTAGATGAAGGCGGCCGCGACGACCAGCGTCGGCACCGACGATCCGAAGCCCGCCACGATCAGCAGCGCGAACATCTTGCTCGGGATCGCGGTCAGCGTGTCGAGTCCGCGGCTCAGGCCCACGTCGATCCACCGGCCGCTGGCGGCGGCCAGCAGCGCCAGCAGGGTGCCCGTGCCGCTGGCCAGCAGCGTCGCGACGAAGGCCACGCCGACGGTGTAGCGCGCGCCCTCGACGACGCGCGCCAGCATGTCGCGCCCGAGGTAGTCGGTGCCCAGCCAGTGCGCCGTGCTGATCGGCGCGAACACGTCGCCGCCGCCGGCCGAGCCGGTGCGCGAGAGCAGGGCCGGTCCGACGATCGCGGCCAGCGTCCAGAACAGGACGATCGCCAGGCCCAGCCAGCCCGACGGGCCGAACTGGGCGAAGCGCGCCCGCCACGGGTGGGCGCTGCTCGCGAAGAAGCCGCTCGCGGTGGTGGTGGTGGTGATCAACGACATCGGAGGCCCTTTCTTCAGCGGTGCCGAAGCCGCGGGTTGGAGACGATGCCGAGGATGTCGGCCGTGGTCACCAGGATCAGGTAGCCGGCGCAGAACAGCATCGCGCAGGCCTGCACGAGCGGCATGTCGCGCTGCGCCACGCCGTCCACCATCAGCTTGGCGATGCCGGGATAGTTGAAGATCGTCTCCACGATGATCACGCCGCCGAGCAGGTACGACAGGCTCAGCGCCACCGCGTTGGCGATCGGCCCGACGGCGTTGGGCAGCGCGTGCGCGAGCACGACGCGCAGCGGCGATGCGCCCTTGAGCCGCACCATCTCGATGTAGGGCGCCTCGAGCTGGTCGATCACCGCGGCGCGGCTCATGCGCATCATCTGCGCGACGATCACGCAGCACAGGGTCAGCACCGGCATCGCGAAGGCGCGCAGCATCTGGCCGAGCGACTCGATGTCGCTCACGTACGAGAGCGCCGGCAGCCAGCGCAGCTTGACCGCGAACACCAGCACCGCCAGCGTCGCCACCAGGAACTCGGGCACCGACACGACCGCCACCGCGCCGGTGGAGGCGGCGCGGTCGAACCACGAGCCGCGCCACACCGCCGATGCGACGCCGAGCGCGAGCGCGATCGGTACCGAGAAGAGCGCCGTCACCGCGGCGAGCAGCAGGGAGTTCGGCAGGCGGCTGCCGATCAGCTCGGCCACCGGCTGCTGCGCCGTGGACGAGACGCCGAGGTCGCCGTGCAGCAGGCCGCCGAGCCAGTGCGCGTAGCGCCGCGGCGCCGGCACGTCCAGGCCCATCTGGGCACGCAAGGCGGCCAGCGACTCGGGCGTCGCCTCCCGGCCGAGTTGCTCCTGGGCCGCGTCGCCCGGCAGCACCGCGGTGATGGCGAAGACGATCACGGAGACCGCCAGCAGCGACAGCAGGGCCAGCGCGACGCGCTGGGCCAGCAGCTTGAGGACGAGGGCGTTCATGGTCGTGGCCTGCGCGTCAGGCGGCGGTCTCGAGCCACACGTTCTCGGCGAAGTTGTAGCCCATCAGCCCGCCGAGCGGGATCGGCGACAGGCCCTTGAGCTTCGTGGAGTGGCCGTCGAGGCTCGCCAGGAACAGCGGGATGCCGATGCCGGCCTCCTGGTGGATGAGGGTCTGCAGGTCGGCGTACATCTGCTTGCGCTTCGCCACGTCGGTCTCGGCCCGCGCTGCGACGAGCACCTGGTCGAACTTCGCGTTCTTCCAGCGCGATTCGTTCCACTGCGCATCGGACTTGAAGAACTGCGTCAGCAGGATGTCGGCGGTGGGCCTCGGGTTGACGTTGCCGAAGCCGACCGGGCTGTTCAGCCAGTGGTTGCTCCAGTAGCCGTCGGCAGGCATGCGCTTGAGGTCGAGGTCCAGGCCGATGCCGCGGGCGGTCTGCTGCATCACGAGCGCCATCTCGACCGAGTACTCCGCCGCCGGCGACGCGACGACGGGCACGGCGCCGGAGATGCCGGACTTCTTCAGGTGGAACTTCGCCTTCTCCGGGTCGAACGGGCGCTGCGGCAGGCCGGCGAAGTAGAAGCGGTTGGTCGGGTCGACCGGCTGGTCGTTGCCGATCACCGCCTGGTCGAGCGCGATGGACTTCTTCATCTGCTCGCGGTCGAACAGGTACTTCATCGCCAGCACGAAGTCCGGGTTGGCCCCGGGGCCGGTGTCCTTGCGCATGATGAGGTCCGAGTAGACGCCCGACTGCGTCTTGAAGATCGCGTAGCCCGGCGTGCCCGCGACGCGTGCCACGGAGCGCGGGTTGACGGAGCTGACCAGGTCCATGCCGCCGGACAGCAGCGCGTTGACGCGCGCGCTCTCGTCGCCGATGCCGACGAACTCGATCTCGTCGAGGTAGGGCTTGCCGGGCTTCCAGTAGTTGTCGTTGCGGACGACGACCGAGCGCACGCCGGGCTTGAACTCCTTGAGCTTGTAGGGCCCGGTGCCGATGCCGGCCGCGAAGTCCGTGGTGCCTTCCTTGACGATGTGGAAGTGGAAGGTGCCGAGGATGACGGGCAGGTCGGCGTTGGGCGCGGCGAGCACGACCGTCACCTCGTTCGGGCCGGTGGCCTTCACGCTCTCGATCTGGTCGGCCAGCACCTTGGCCTTGGAGGCGGTGGCCGGGTCCTTGTGGCGCGCAAGCGAATAGACGACGTCGGCCGGCGCCAGCGCCTTGCCGTCGTGGAAGCTCACGCCCTTGCGCAGCTTGAAGACCCACGTCTTCGCATCGGTCGTGGCGAACGATTCGGCGAGCGCGGGCTGCGGCGTCAGGCTGCCGTCCAGCGAGGTCAGCCCGTTGTAGAGCATGTTGCCGCGCGAGTAGTCGGTGTGGTTGGACTGCCTGGCCGGGTCCAGCGTGTCGCTCGCGGCCGCCGAGGCGCCGGCGACGCGGAGCTTGCCGCCGCGCCGGGGGGCCTGGGCGTGCGCCGACACCGCCGCCGTCGCGAGGCCGCCGGCGAGCGTGGCCTGCATGCCGCCGGCCATCAGCATGGCCAGCATGTCGCGACGGGTCGCGCCGCGCTGCAGCGCGCCGAACAGGCGCTGGCTTTCTTCGGGGCCGACGAGGGCGTCGATGGACGTGCGGTCTGTCATGGTGCTCGCTCCTGGTTGTCCGGTGGTCGCGTGATCGGGGAAGGCAGGGACGTCCTCAGGCGAGGCGGTCCTTCAAGCGGAAATACAGGCCCATCGCGGGCAGGAACCACGGCGGCCCGAGGTGCCCCGGTATCGCGCGCCAGTCGCGCCCGTGCCACGGGTTGGCGGAGGCGTCGCCGGCCATCACCGCGGCCATGCGCTCGCCCATCATCACCGACATCTGCGTGCCGTGGCCGCTGTAGCCGGTCGAATAGAACAGGCCGTCGCGCTCGCCGGCGTGCGGCAGGCGGTCCTGCGTCATGTCGACCAGGCCGCCCCAGCAGTAGTCGATGCCGGTGCCGGCCAGCGACGGGAAGACCTGCGCCATGCCCGCGCGCAGGATCTCGCCGCAGCGCGCGTCCGACACCGGGTCGCTGACGCCGAAGCGCGCGCGCCCGCCGAACACCAGCCGGTGGTCGGGCGTGAGGCGGAAGTAGTGGTGGATGTTGGCGATCGTCACGTAGGTGCGGCGCTCGCGCAGCAGCGCGGCCGCGCGTTCGGCGCCGAGCGGCTCGGTCACGACGATGAAGCTGCCGATCGGCACGATGCGCCGGCGCAGCCAGCCAAAGCTTGCATAGCCGCCGTGGCGGGCGGCGCCGTTGGCCAGCAGGACCTGCTGCGCCTGCAGCGTGCCGGCGCCCGTATGCACGCGGTGCGCGTGGCCGCGGCCGAGCCGCTCGAGGCGCTGCACGCAGGTGCCGGTGCGGATCTGCGCGCCGCGCCGCTCGGCCGCCTGCGCAAGCCCGCCGGCGAAGCGGCCCATGTGCATCTGGCCGCTGCGCTTGTACAGCAGGCCGCCGACGAAGCGGTCGCTGTCGACCTCGGCCCGCACGCGCGCCGCGTCGAGGATCTCGACGTCGCCGTCGACGCCGTCGGCCACCAGCCGCTCGGCGCTGCGCGTCAATGCCTCCAGCTGCGCCGGCTTCGTCGCCAGCTTCAGCTTGCCGTGGCGGACGAAATCGCAGGCGATCGACTCGTCGCGCACGATGCGCTGCACGGTGTCGACCGCGTCGTCGTAGGCGTGGTACCAGGCGCGTGCCCGCTCGACGCCCACCTTGGCGGCGACCTCGGCATAGTCGACCGCGAGCCCGTTGTTGACGTGCCCGCCGTTGCGCCCCGACGCCTCGGCCGCGACGCGCTCGCCCGCTTCCAGCACGACCACCGAGGCGCCCCGGCGCGCCAGCGCCAGCGCCGCCGACAGCCCGGTGAAGCCGCCGCCGACGATCGCCACGTCGCACTGCGACGGCAGGCCGGCCGCGCGCGGCACGAAGGCCGGCGCGGAGGCGGTCCAGTACGACTCGAGCTTCATGGTCCGAACCTTGGTGGCGAGTGGTCGTTCAGAGGCCGACCACGCCGGCGAGGCCGCCGATGTCAGAGATCTCGACGTAGCGGTAGGCCGGGTTGCCGGGGCCGTGGCCGCGGTTGACGAACACCTTGTCGACGATGCCCAGGTCGTCTGCCGACATCAGGTCGTAGCGCAGGCTCGACGACACGTGCAGCACGTCCTCGGGGTTGCAGCCGAGCGAGTCGAACATGTACTCGAAGGCCTGCAGCCGCGGCTTGTAGGCCTGCGCCTGCTGCGCGGTGTAGACGCGGTGGAAGGGCGCGCCCAGCATGGCGACGTTGCGCTGGATCTGGTCGTCCGCGGCGTTGGACAGGATCACCAGCGGGATCTCCTTGGCCACCTTGGCGAGGCCGGCCGGCACGTCGGCGTGCGGGTCCCAGGTCGGCACCGCGTCGTAGTACTGCTGCGCCTCGGCATCGAGGTACTGCAGCTTCCACTTGCGGCACAGGCGGCGGATCGCGTTCTTCAGCACGACCTCGTAGGGCTGCCAGTCGCCCAGCACCTCGTCGAAGCGGTAGGCCGCGAAGTCCGCGACGAACTGCTCCATGCGCTCGGCCGGGATGCGGTCGGCATACATCTCGCGCGCCAGCTCGCCCATGCGAAAGCGCGTCAGCGTGCCGTAGCAGTCGAAGGTGATGTACTTGGGTCGGAGCTTCATGGATGTCTCGCGAGGTGGTTGAGGGGCTTTTGCGATGGGTTCATTGCAGCACGCGACCGCGGCGCGCATGTCGTGAAATGCGGCCCGCGCCGGATCGAAGCTGCCGTTTGGCGGGCCTGCGACGGCATGCCGTGCGGTGCGCCCCGCGGGTGTGCGCGATGCACGCCGTGGTGCTCACGAAGCCCCACGATCGACCACTGCGCGCTCGTGCCGCGAAAGGACGTCGGGCGCAGGGCGACCGAAGCGACTCGCAACGACAGGTCTGTGAGGGCAGGGGGGACATCTCGCTGATGGCGCCGTGGAATTGGCTCAGATGCTAGGCGCGGGACGACGGCATTTGCGCCTGTTCGAGCGGCGCGGACAGCATCGATGTCGCAAAGCGCACCCCCGCCGCAGCGCATGCTGTCGAATTGCATGCGGGCCCGCATTCGGGCTGGCATCGAGGCGCGATTGCGACCAACATGGGCGCCACGAACGTTCATGGGAGCAGACACGATGGGTGCAATCGACGCACCGGTTTCCGACGGCGTGGCGCTGCGCGCGATGACCTCGGCCGACCTGGTGGCCGCGCAGGCGCTGACCGCCGAACAGCGCTGGCCGCATCGCCCGGCCGACTGGGAACAGGCCTTCCGCCACGGCGAGGGCCTCGTCGCCGTGCGCGACGGCCAGGTCGTGGGCACGGGCCTTCGCTGGCGCTGGGGACCGCGGCACGCGACGGTCGGGCTCATCGTCGTCGCGCCGGCCTGCCAGGGGCGGCGCATCGGCCACCGGCTGATGACGGCGCTGCTCGACGGCCTCGGGGACCACACCGTGCTGCTGCACGCGACGGCCGAGGGCCGCGGCCTGTACGAGCGCCTGGGCTTCGTGCGCATCGGCGAAGTGCGCCAGCACCAGGGCACCGCGCAGCCGACGCCGCCCATCGCGCTCGATGCCGGCCGGCGCCTGCGCCCGGCGACCGAGTCCAGCCTGCCGATGCTGCGCGCGCTCGATGCCGGCGCGCGCGGCATGCCGCGCGACGCGCTGGTCGACGAGCTGTTCCGCGAGGCCGAGGCGACGGTCGTGCTGGACCACGACGGCGACGCCTGCGGCTTCGCGATGCTGCGCCGCTTCGGCCGCGGCCACGCGATCGGCCCGGTGGTCGCGCCGGACGCCGAAGGCGCGAAGGCCCTGATCGCGCACCTGTCGGGCCTGAACGCGGGGCGCTTCACGCGCATCGACATCGACTTCGACACGGGCCTGGCCGAATGGCTCGAGACGCTGGGCCTGCTGCGGGTCGACGCGCCGACGACGATGCTGCGCGGCGCGCCGCTCGCGCTGCACGCGGACGAGCCGCGCCTGTTCGCGATCGTCACGCAGGCGCTCGGCTGATGCGGCCGGTGTTCGTCTACAAGGCCGACCCGGATCGCGGTCGACTGTGGGCCGCGATCTTCGAGCGCGAGGCGCCCGAGATCGGCTTCCGCCTCTGGCCCGACACCGGCGAGGCGGCCGACGTGCGCTTCCTCGCCGCCTGGGAACCGCCGGCCGACCTGGCCACGCGGTTCCCGAACCTGCAGTTGCTGCTGTCCACCGGCGCCGGCGTCGACCAGTTCGATTTCGCCGCGCTGCCGGCCGGCCTGCCGGTCGTGCGCATGATCGAGCCCGGCATCGTCGCCGGCATGGTGGAGTACGTCACCCACGCCGTGCTGGACCTGCACCGCGACATGCCCGCCTACCGGCGCGCCCAGCAGCAGCGCCGCTGGCAGGTCCTTCCCGTCCGGCCGGCGTCCGGGCGGCGCATCGGCGTGCTCGGGCTCGGCTCGCTCGGCCAGGCGGTGCTCGGCCAGCTGGCCTCGTTCGGCTTCGACTGCGCCGGCTGGAGCCGCTCGCGCCACGAGGTGCCCGGCGTCGCCTGCCATGCCGGCCCGCAGGAACTCGACGGCTTCCTCGCGCGCTGCGACATCCTCGTCTGCCTGCTGCCGCTCACCGACGCGACGCGCGGGCTGCTGGACGCGTCGTTGTTCGCGAAGCTGCCGCAGGGCGCGAGCCTCGTGCACGTCGGCCGCGGGCCGCAGCTCGTCGCGGCCGACCTGCTGGCGGCCCTGGACGAAGGCCGCCTCGCCGAGGCGGTGGTCGACGTCACCGACCCCGAGCCGCTGCCGCCGGACCACGCGCTGTGGACGCATCCGCGCGTGCGCATCACGCCGCACGTCGCGAGCATGACGCAGCCGCAGACGGCGGCCCGCGTGGCGATCGACAACGTGCGCCGATTCGTGCGCGGCGAAGCGCTGGCGGGCCTCGTCGATCGGCGGCGCGGCTACTGACCGGCGCCGCAGCATCATCTGCCGAAGCGGCCCCGTCAACGACATCAAGCGCGGGGAGCGCCCCGCAAAGCAGCACCGCGCCGCGCGGGCCTGGCCCTACGCTCTGCAGCACTGCCCTCCCTCTGGAAACGATCGCCATGAGCTCCGCCAGCCTCGCCCCCGACGCCCTCTCCGCGCTCGATCGCGCGCACCTCGTCCACCCGGTCTCCGCGTGGCGCCAGCACGAACAGCGCGGCCCCCTGGTGCTGGCCTCCGCCCACGGGGCGTGGCTCACCGACGTCCGCGGCCACGAGCTGCTCGACGCCTTCGCCGGCCTGTGGTGCGTGAACGTGGGCTACGGCCAGGAAAGCGTGGTGCAGGCCGCGACCGCGCAACTGCGCTCGCTGCCCTACGCCACCGGCTACTTCGGCTTCGCCAGCGAGCCGGCGATCCGCCTTGCGGCCAGGCTGGCGGAGATCACCCCGCCGTCGCTGACGCGCGCCTACCTCACGCTCGGCGGGTCGGAGGCGGTGGACGCCGCGGTGCGCTTCGTCGTGCAGTACTGGAACTCGCTCGGGCGGCCCGCGAAGAAGCACTTCATCTCGCTCGAGCGCGGCTACCACGGCTCGTCGTCGACCGGCGCGGGGTTGACCGCCCTGCCGGCCTTCCACCGCGGCTTCGACCTGCCGTTGCCGACGCAGCACCACATCCCGTCGCCCAACCCCTATCGCCACCCGCAGGGCGGCGACGCGCAGGCGCTCATCGACGCTTCGGTGGCGTCGCTGCACGCGAAGGTCGCCGAGCTCGGCGCCGAGAACGTGGCGGCGTTCTTCTGCGAGCCCATCCAGGGCTCGGGCGGCGTGATCGTGCCGCCGGCGGGCTGGCTGAAGGCGATGCGCGAGGCCACCCGCGCGCTCGACATCCTGTTCGTCGTCGACGAGGTGATCACCGGCTTCGGCCGCACCGGGCCGATGTTCGCGTGCGCCGCCGAAGGCGTGGAGCCCGACCTGATGACGCTGGCCAAGGGCCTGACCGCCGGCTACGTGCCGATGGGGGCGACGATGCTGTCGGAGCCGGTCTACGCCGCGATCGCGGACGCCGCGCCGGCCGGCGCGCCGATCGGCCACGGCGCGACGTACTCGGGCCACCCGGTCGGCGCGGCCGTCGCGCTCGAAGTGCTGCGGCTCTACGAAGAAGGCGGCGTCCTCGCGAATGGCCAGCGCATGGCGCCCCGCTTCGCCGCCGGGCTGGAGGCCTTGCGCGAGCACCCGCTGGTCGGCGACGCCCGCCACCGCGGGCTGCTCGGCGCGCTCGAGCTCGTGAGCGACAAGGCGAGCAAGCGCGGCTTCGATCCGGCGCTCGCGCTGCCCGACCGGCTGTTCGCCGCGGCGTGGCGCAACGGCGTGGTCTTCCGCTGCTTCGGCGACGGCGTGCTCGGCTTCGCGCCGGCGCTGACGTTCACGGAGGACGAATTCGAGCAGCTCTTCGCGCGCCTGCGCCGCACGCTCGACGACGTGCTGTCGGCACCCGATCTGCGCGCCGCCTTGCGCTGAACGCGCAGAATCCCGTCCAACGCCACCACCGACCACCGCCATGGCTGAGGCCTTCAAGCTCGACCGACTCGACCTGCGCATCCTCGCGCAGCTGCAGAAGAACGGCCGCGTCACCAACGTCGATCTCGCCGACGCGGTCGGCCTGTCGCCGAGCCCGTGCCTGATCCGCGTGAAGCGGCTCGAGCAGGCAGGCTACATCTCGGGCTACGGCGCGCACTTGCGGCTGGAGAAGCTGGGCGACACGCTGACCGTGTTCACCGAGGTGACGCTGTCGGACCATCACCGCGAGGACTTCCTGCGCTTCGAGACCGCCATCCGCGAGGTCAACGAGATCATGGAATGCCACCTGGTCAGCGGCGGCTATGACTACCTGCTGCGCTTCCTGACGCGTGGCGTGAACCACTACCAGCAGGTCATCGAAGGCCTGCTCGAACGCAACATCGGCATCGAGAAGTACTTCAGCTACATCGTCATCAAGTCGCCGTTCATCAAGACGCACTGCCCGATCGAGCGGCTGTTTCGGGAGCGGGCGGACTAGGAACTCCCGCGAGCGAGCGCTCGGCGACTTCGCAGAACCAGCGCACGCCGTGCGGCAGCGCGTCGTCGTTGAAGTCGTAGCACGGGTGGTGCAGGGGACGATCGCCGTCCTCGCCCGCCGCCGCGCGGCCCTGGCCGAGCCAGAGGTAGGCGCCCGGCCGCTCGCGCAGGAAGAACGCGAAGTCCTCCGACGTGAACGCAGGCCGCGGCGCCATGCCGGCCTGCAGTCCGGCGGCCGAGGCGGCTTCCAGCGCGAGCTGCGCCTGCGCTGCGCCGTTCACCGTCGCCGGGTAGTAGCGGTGGTAGGCCACGTCGGCCTCGACGCCGTGCGAGAGCGCGACGCCGGCCGCGGCATCGCGCAGCGCGGCCTCGATGCGGTCCTGCACCTGCGGCTCGAAGCTGCGCACCGTGCCGGTGACCGTCGCTTCGGCCGGCAGCACGTTGTGGCTGCTGCCGCCGGCGACGCGCGTGACGGACAGCACCGCCGACTCCGCCGGGTCGATGCGGCGCGAGACGATCGTGTTCAGCTGCACGACAAGCTGGCCCGCGGCCAGCAGGACGTCGGGCGTGCGGTGCGGCTGCGCCGCGTGGCCGCCCCGGCCGCGCAGCACGATGTCGAAGCGGTCGGCGGCCGCCATGATCGGCCCGGGACGCGTCCGCGCCTGGCCGAGCGCCAGCTCGGGCCAGTTGTGCAGCGCATAGACGGCGTCGCAGGGGAAGCGTTCGAACAGCCCTTGCTCGATCATCACGCGGGCGCCGCCGCGGCCTTCCTCGGCCGGCTGGAAGATGAAGTGCACGGTGCCCTCGAAGCGGCGTGTCCGCGCCAGCTGGCGCGCCGCGCCGAGCAGCATGGCGGTGTGGCCGTCGTGCCCGCAGGCGTGGTGCACGCCGGCATGCCGGCTCGCATGGGCGAGGCGCGACTGCTCGGCGATCGGCAAGGCGTCCATGTCGGCGCGCAGGCCAACCGTGCGCGTGCCGGGGCCGTGGCGCAGGGTGCCGACCACGCCGGTGCCGGCCAGGCCTTCGTGCACCTCGAGCCCGAGCAGGCGCAGTGCGGCGGCGACGATGCCGGCCGTGCGCGTCTCCTCGAACGCGAGCTCCGGGTGGGCGTGCAGGTCGCGCCGCAGGGTGACCAGCTCGGGCAGCAGGTCGGCGATCGTGGCGTGCACGCTCATCGGCCGGCTTCCCGCGCGAGTGCCCGATCGCGGGCGCCGGCCGTCGTCATCGACTGTGTCATGAGGTCCCCATCGTGGATCGGGGCAGCTTAGCGGCCGGCGGACGGGTCGTCGCGTCGAAGCGCGCCGTCGCCGCGGCAGCGAATGCCGTCCTCGCACCCGCAACAGGAGAATGTTCGGCGGCCACGGAAGGGCGCCTGCCTTCGCCGTGGGCTCCGGGCTGCGCTCGCCGGAATGCGCGCGCGGCGGGCGCGGCGCGACGGCAGGATCTGCCGTGGCGCTTCGCACAACCGCAGCCTGCTTTTCGCGCGGCCCTCATTTCAGCACCGGCGTGAGGGGCGCGCCGCCTAAGCTCGTCGGACATCCCAAGGCCCCGCCACCTCGCTCCAACATGACGCATTCCCCCGCACGACCCGGCCTCCCGCCGTCCCAGGACGGCCGCGCCCACGCCCTGCATGCCGCCGTCATCGGGCACCTGCGAAGCGCCGGCTGCCTCGATCGCCACTACGTCGATGGCCAATGGGCCGTGCCCGCGGGGCGGTCGCGCGGCGCCGTTGTCGACCCGTCGACCGAGGACGTGGTCGCCGAGATCGCGCTGGGCGGCGCCAGCGATGTCGCTGCCGCCGTCGCTGCCGCGCGGCGCGCCTTCGCGAGCTGGTCCGCGGCGCCCGTGCAGGGCAGGGCACGGGTGCTCGGCCGCCTCCACGGCCTGGTCCTCGAGCGCGCCGAACTGTTCGCCCAGGCGATCTCGCTGGAGATGGGCGCCGCCATCGGCTTCGCGCGCAGCACCCAGGTGCCGTCCGCGGCAGAGCATCTCCGCGTGGCGTGCGACAACGCGCGCCGCTATGCGTTCTCCAGCCGCCGCGGGGACATCGAGATCGTGCGCGAAGCCATCGGCGTGTGCGGCCTGATCACGCCCTGGAACTGGCCGCTCTACCAGATCACGGCCAAGGTCGGACCGGCGCTGGCGGCGGGCTGCACGGTCGTCCTGAAGCCCAGCGAGCTGTCGCCGCTGAGCGCCTTGCTCTTTGCCGAAGCGGTGCACGATGCGGGCGTCCCGCCGGGGGTGTTCAACCTGGTGAACGGCCATGGGCCGGAGGTCGGCGCCGCCTTGGCGGAGCATCCCGACGTGGACATGATCTCGATCACCGGCTCCACGCGGGCGGGCGTGCTCGTCGCCCAGGCCGCGGCGCCGACGGTCAAGCGCGTGGCCCAGGAACTCGGCGGCAAGTCTCCCAACCTCGTCCTGCCGGATGCGGACCTGCTGCGCGCCGTGCCGCCCGGCGTGGCGGCCGCCTTCCGCAACGTCGGCCAGTCCTGCAGCGCCCCGACGCGCATGATCGTGCCGCGGGCGCACCTCGCGGAGGTCGAACGGATCGCGCTCGAGGCGGCCGGCCGCATCGTCGTCGGCGATCCGCGTTCGCCGCAGACGACGCACGGCCCCGTGGCCAATCGCGCGCAGTTCGACCGGGTGCAGGAGATGATCCACGTGGGCATCGCCGAAGGCGCCCGGCTCGTCTGCGGCGGCCCCGGGCGGCCCGCGGGCCCGGCCCGCGGCTTCTACTGCCGTCCCACCGTCTTCAGCGCGGTCCATCCTGGCATGCGCATCGCGCAGGAGGAGATCTTCGGGCCGGTGCTGGCATTGATCCCCTACGACAGCGTGGACGAGGCGGTGGAGATCGCCAACGGCACGGTCTACGGCCTGGGCGCCCATGTGCAAGGGACGGACCTCGCCGCGGTGCGCGCCGTCGCGGCGCGGATCCGGTCCGGGCAGGTGCTCGTCAACTATCCGGCCTGGAACCCCCACGCGCCCTTCGGCGGCTACAAACGGTCGGGCAACGGGCGCGAATACGGCATCGAAGGCCTCGAGGAGTACCTGGAGACCAAGGCCGTCCTGGGCTTCGGGGAGGCCCCGGCTGCGCCGGCGGCCGCGACCGCCTGACCGGTTTTCCAGTGAATTCATCGCGCAACGCGCAGGAGCAATCATGACCGTGGCCTTCGTGCTGCATCGCGCCGACGGCGCGCCCGTTTCGACCCCGTTCCGCAAGGCGGCGTTCGGCAAGGACGATCCTTTCGCGCGCCATCGCGAGATCGCGTGGGAAGGGCCGGGCGCGATGGTCGCGGGCCGGGCCGGCTTCATCGGCGAGCTCGACGTCGCGAGCTTCCCGCACATCGAGACCCTCGTCGTGGTGGAGGGCGAGCTGACCTTGACCGTCGCCGGCGCGCAGCCGCTGGTGCTCGGGCCGCAAGCGGGCGCCGTGATCGGGAGCGGCACCGCGTTGCGCATTCACGCCGGATCGCGCGCGCGCTTCGTGTTCTGCGCGGCGGCCTGCGACAGGCCGACGAGGCGCGGCCTGTTCGCGCTGCGCGCCGACGCCGACCTCAAGCCGTCCGCGACGCTGCCGGCGGACGTGCTGCTCGGCCCCGCCCCGCAATGCCGCAGCGACAACGTCTTCGCCGACGACGCCGCGGGCGTGCTCGCCGGCACCTGGGATTCGACGCCCTACCACCGGATCGTCCGCCCGCATCGCGTCAACGAATTCATGCACCTGCTGGCCGGCGGCGTGCGGTTCGCGGCGCCGGACGGCAGCGTGCTCGCGGCGCGTGCCGGCGACGCGCTGTTCGTGCCCCGGGGCGCCCCGATCGGGTGGGAGAGCCGCGAGCGCGTCGCGAAGTTCTATGTGGTCCAGAACGTCCCAGCCTGAAAGCCGAACCCCATGTCGCCTCCGCTGCAATTCGTCAACACCTCGCCCAAGCCGCCGGCCTCCGCCGACGTCGTCGTGATCGGCGGCGGCATCATCGGCGTCTTCACCGCCTACTACCTCGCCCGGCGCGGCCTCTCGGTCGCCCTGGTCGAGAAGGGCCGGATCGGCGCCGAGCAGTCGAGCCGCAACTGGGGCTGGTGCCGCCAGCAGAACCGCGACGCGCGCGAATTGCCGATCGCGACCAGGAGCCTGGACCTGTGGGAACGCTTCGCCGCCGACAGCGGCGAAGACACGGGCTTCCGCCGCTGCGGGCTGCTGTACCTGAGCAACGACGAGGCCGAGCTGGCCCGCTGGTCCCAATGGCATGACTTCGCCCGCACCGCCGGCGTCACGACCCACATGCTGGGCAGCCGGGAAGCCGCCGAGCGCGGGCAGGCGACCGGCCGCGCCTGGAAAGGCGGCGTCTTCTCGCCCACCGACGGCACCGCTGATCCCGGCAAGGCGGCGCCCGCCGTGGCCGCCGCGATCATGAAGCTCGGGGGCAGCGTCCACCAGCAATGCGCCGCGCGCGGCATCGAGACCGAGGGCGGGCGGGTCAGCGGCGTCGTCACGGAAGCCGGCGTCATCCGGACCCGGACGGCCGTGCTCGCCGGCGGCGCCTGGGCGTCCTCCTTCTGCCGCCAGCTGGGCATCCGTTTTCCGCAGGCCTCGATCCGCCAGTCCATCCTCAGCGTGTCGCCGGTGGCGCATCGCCTGCCGGACGCCGTCGTGTTCGCCGGGGGCGTGTCCGCCACGCGGCGCAGCGACGGACGCTACGCGCTGGCCATCAGCGGCCGCGCGCGCGTCGACGTCACGCCCCAGTTCATGCGCTTCGCCCCGCAGTTCGTGCCGATGTTCGCCAAGCGCTGGCGCAACCTGCTTCCCGGCGGCCTGGAAGGCATCCGCGGCGGCCACGAGACGCTGAAGCGATGGCGGCTCGATGCGCCCACGCCCATGGAGCGGGTACGCATCCTCGATCCGAAGCCCGACCTGCGGGCCATCCGGGAGACCCATCGCCGCGCCGTCGAACTGCTGCCCCAGCTGCGCGACGCGACGATCACGGACGCCTGGGCCGGCTTCGTCGACAGCACGCCGGACGGCGTGCCGGGGATCGGCGAAGTGCCGGAGCTGCCCGGATTCATCCTCGCCGCCGGCTTTTCCGGCCACGGCTTCGGCATCGGCCCCGGCGCCGGCCATCTCATCGCGGACCTGGCCACCGGCGCCGAGCCGATCGTCGACCCCGTGCCGTACCGGCCGGAGCGGTTCAGCGGCTCGGCGTGGGGGAAGGTGGCTGATTTCTAGGGCGCGCCGGCGCGCCTCAGGCGGAAGCCGGCGTCGCCTCCCGGCGCTGCTTGGCGACCGAGACATCCAGGTCGGGCTCGAGCGCCACGCCGTTCTTCACGGCGATGACCTCCGCCATGATGCTGACGGCAATCTCGGCCGGCGTCCTGCTGCCGATGAACAGGCCGATCGGCCCGCGCAGGCGCGACAGGGCGGCCGGCGAGACGTCGAAGTGCCGGGCCAGGCGCTCCCGCCGGGCCTTGCTGTTGCGGCGGCTGCCGATGGCGCCGACATACATGGCCTCGGTCGCGAGCGCGTCGATGAGCGCGAGGTCGTCCAGCTTCGGATCGTGGGAGAGCGCGATCACCGCGGTGCGGGCGTCCGGACGAAACGCGGCCACCGCGTCATCGGGCATGTCCGTCGTGACGCGAACCCCCGGCACGCTCCACGCGCCGCGGTATGCCTCGCGCGGGTCGCAGACCGTCACGGCGAAGCCGTCGAACTGCGCCATCGTCGCCAGGTACTCGGCCAGTTGCCCGGCGCCGATCAGGAGCATCCGGTAGCCGGGGCCGAAGGTCTGGGACAACGACGTGCCGTCGATCCTGAGCGCTTCGGGCGTGAGCGGCGCCGCCAGGCTCACCGCGGCATCGGCCAGGCGCAGCGTGCGGCGAACCAGTCGCCCTGCGGACAGCTGGCCGACAAGAAGCTCGAGCGCTTCGAGCCCGGAGTCGAACTCGGCCACCAGTTCCAGCGTGCCGCCGCAAGGCAAGCCGAAGCGGTGCGCTTCATCCGCGCTGATGCCGTAGCGCAGGAGCGGGCACGCCGCACCGGACCCCGCGTCCTGGAGCTCGCCGGCCGCGACGAACCGGTGCACGAGGTCGTCCTCGATGCACCCGCCGCTGACCGAGCCGACGACGGCACCGTGCCCGGAAAGCGCCATGAGCGCGCCGACCGGACGCGGCGACGATCCCCAGGTGCGGACCACCGTGAACAGCGCCGTCCGGCATCCCGCCCGGCGCCAGTCGCGAAGGGTCCGGAGGACCAGCAGGTCGAGGTTGTCCATCGTCGCCTCCGTCAAGCGATGGCGGGCAGTCCCGCAAGAAGCTTGTCGAGCGTCAGCGGGTAGTCGCGCACGCGCACGCCGGTGGCGTTGTAGACCGCGTTCGCGACCGCCGCGGCGACGCCGCACAGGCCGAGCTCGCCGATTCCCTTCGCCTTCATCGGCGAGGCGGTGGGGTCGACTTCGTCCAGGAAGAGGACCTCCTGGTGGGGAATGTCGGCATGCACCGGCACCTCGTAGCTCGCCAGGTCGTGGTTGACGAAGAAGCCGCGCCGCTTGTCGACGACCAGGTCCTCCATCAGCGCGGCGCCCACGCCCATCGTCATGGCGCCGATGACCTGGCTGCGAGCGGTCTTCGGATTGAGGATGCGGCCCGCGGCGCAGACGGCCAGCATCCGGCGCACCCGAATCTCGCCCGTCGCCGCATCGACGCCGACTTCCACGAAGTGCGCGCCGAAGGTCGATTGCTGGAACGTCTTGCCGAGGTCGCCATGGTCGATCGCATCTTCGGCCACCAGCTCCCCGGCCTCGGCGGCGCGGCCCAGCGCAATGGATCGTTCCCCGGCGACGACGTGCCCGCCCGAGAACGTGGCGGTCTGCGGCAAGCCCAGTCGCGCCACGACCTGCTCGCGCAGCTTCACGCAGGCGGCATAGAGTCCGGAGGTCGAGTTCGCGGCGCCGAACTGGCCGCCCGAGCCGGACGACACCGGATAGGCGGAATCGCCCAGGCGCACGGTGACGTCCTCGATCCGGACGCCCATCATCTCCGCCGCCGTCTGCGCGAGGATGGTGTAGCTGCCGGTGCCGATGTCGGTCATGTCCGTCTCGACCGTCACGTGGCCACGGCCATCGAGGCGAACCCGGGCGGCGGACTTCATGTTCAGGTGGTTGCGGATGGCGGCCGCCATCCCCTGGCCGACCAGCCAGCGGCCCTCGCGCACCTGGCCCGGCTGGCGATGGCGGCGCGACCAGCCGAAGCGCTCGGCGCCCAGCCGCATGCACTGCACGAGCTGCCGTTGCGAGAAGCGGCGCGCCGGCTTCTCGGGGTCGACCTGCGTGTCGTTGAGGGCGCGGAAGTCGACCGGGTCGAGGCCGAGCTTCTCGGCCATCTCGTCCATCGCGATCTCCAGCGCCATCAGGCCCGGCGCCTCGCCCGGCGCCCGCATCGCGTTGCCTTCGGGAAGGTCGAGCAGCGCCACCCGCGTGGCCGTGAGCCGGTTCGCGCCGGCATAGAGCAGCCGCGTCTGGTTGGCGGCCGTCTCCGGGCCGCCGCCGGGCAGGTTGCCGGACCAGGTCTCGTGCGCGATGGCCGCCAGCCGCCCGTCGCGATCCGCGCCCAGCCGGATGCGCTGGTGCGTCGCGGGACGGTGCGTCGTGTTGTTGATGACGAGGGGACGCTGCAGCGCGACCTTGACCGGCCGCCTCGCCGCCTTGGCGCCGAGTGCCGCCAGGATCGCGTCGGTGCGCACGAACAGCTTGGCGCCGAACCCGCCGCCCACGTACGGCGACATGAGGCGCACCTTGCCCGGCGCCAGGCCCAGCGTGGCCGCGACATCGCCGACGCTCCAGGCGACCATCTGGTTCGACGTCCAGAGGCTCACGCGGTCGCCCTCCCACCACGCGATCGACGCGTGCGGCTCCATCATGGCGTGCGACTGGTCGGGCGTCGTGTAGGTCGCATCCAGCGTCGTCGCGGCCGACGCGAAGGCACCGCTGAAATCGCCGACGGCGGTCTGCGGCGGGCCGTCGAACGGGTTGGGCGCGGGCAGCCCGGCGTGGTCGCGGGCACGCTCGAGATCGAACGCGCCGCCGGTGGGCACGTAGTCGATGCGCAGCAGCGACGCGGCATGGCGCGCCTGCTCGAACGTCCGGGCGACGACCAGTGCCACGGCCTGGTGGTAATGCTGGACGTCCGGGCCGCCGAAGAGCTTGGCCACGTTGAAGCTGCCCTTGCCGAGCTTGCCGGCGTTGGCCGCGGTCACGACCGTGATGACGCCGGGCGAGGCCAGCGCCTCGTCCATCTTCATCGACGAGATCCGCCCCCGGGCGATGGCGGCGCCGACGACGAATCCGTAGGCGGGCGCCGACGGCAGGTCGGCGTGATGCTCGTAGGCGTACCGGGCCGTTCCGGTGGTCTTCAACGGCCCGTCGATGCGGTCGACGGGCTTGCCGACCACCTTCAGCGCGTCGATCGGGTTGGCCGAGGCCGGGGTATCGAACTTCATGATCAGCCCTTTGCTTCCGCCATGACGGCCGCCAGCGTGCGCTCGGCCAGCGGCAACTTGAACGCGTTGTCGGGTGTCGTCCGGGCACCGGCGAAGGTGTCCGCCGCGATCGCCTGCGCGCTGCGGACGCCCTCGGCCGCCTCGACGCGCCAGGGCCTGGGTGCCACCCCGCCGAACGCCGCCCGCGTCCGGCCGTCCGGCAGCACGACGGCGGCCACCGACACGAGCGCGAAGGCGTACGAGGCGCGATCGCGCACCTTGTGATATCGGTGGACGCCGCCCGGCGGCGGCGGCAGCGTCACCGAGGTGATGAGCTCGCCCGGCTCGATCGCGGTCTCGACGTGGGGCGTGGCCCCGGGCAGGCGGTGGAAGTCCGCGATCGGGATGCGGCGCCGCCGGCCGTCCGCGCGCACGGTGTCGACCGTGGCGTCGAGCACGCGCATCGCGACGGCCATGTCGCTCGGATGCGTCGCGATGCAGGCATCGCTGCCGCCGATCACGGCGAGCGAGCGCGTCGCGCCGCCGAGGGCGCTGCAGCCGGTGCCCGGCTGGCGCTTGTTGCAGGGCTGGGCGGTGTCGTAGAAATAGGGGCAGCGGGTCCGCTGGAGCAGGTTGCCCGCCGTGGTCGCCTTGTTCCGCAACTGGCCGGAGGCGCCCGCCAGCAAGGCGCGCGAGAGGACGCCATAGTCGCGCCGCACGCGGGCGTCTGCGGCGAGATCGGTGTTGCGCACCAGCGCGCCGATCCGAAGGCCGCCGTCCTCCGTGGCCTCGATGCGATCGAATTGCAGCGCCCCGATGTCGACGAGGTGCACCGGCGCCTCGATCTGCAGCTTCATGAGGTCCAGCAGGTTGGTGCCGCCGGCGATGAACTTCGCGCCCGGCTGGCGCGTGGCCGCCGCGACGGCCTGCACGGCGGTCGCGACACGCTCGTAGGTGAACGGCTTCATGCGACGCCTCCCGCGACTTCGGTGATCGCCTCGACGATGTTGGAGTAAGCCCCGCAGCGGCAGAGGTTGCCGCTCATGCGTTCTCGCAACTCGTCGACCGAAAGCAGCGGCCGGGCTTCGATGTCCGCGCTGGCGTGGCTGGGGACGCCGCGCCCGAGCTCGTCGAGCATGCCTACCGCGGAACAGATCTGGCCCGGCGTGCAATACCCGCACTGGTAGCCGTCGTGCTTGACGAAGGCGGCCTGCAGCGCGTGCATGCGATCGGGCGTGCCCAGCCCTTCGATCGTGGTGATCCTGTCGGCCGGGTGCATCACGGCCAGGCTCAGGCACGCGTTGATGCGCCGTCCGTCGACGAGCACCGTGCAGGCGCCGCATTGGCCGTGGTCGCAGCCCTTCTTCGTGCCGGTGAGGTGCAGGTGCTCGCGCAGCGCGTCCAGCAGCGTCGTTCGCGTGTCGAGCGTCAGGTGGTGCGTCTCGCCGTTGACCGTGAGGGTGACGGCGGCGGTCGGCAGGCCAGGCGCCGTTTCGCTGTTCGACGCGGCCTGCGCCGCCGGGGCGGCCAGCGCAGGCCCCGCCGCGCTTGCTGCGCTCGCGATCAGGAGATCGCGGCGCGATACCTTGAGGGAATCACTCATCATCGGTTCCAGGCTGGGGAAGGGTGGGGATCACGACGGCGATCGAGCTCACCAGGGCTGGTTCGCCGGCCCGACGGTGAACTCGTTGACGGTGGTGTCTTCGGGCTGGTCGATGGCGAAGGCGAGCACGCTGGCGATCCGCTCCGGAGCGATGCCGAACTTGTCGTAGATCCCTTGCATCTGCTCCAGCGTGCTCTTCTCGCTGATGGTCGTGAGCAGCTCGGTGTTGACGGCGGCGGGATAGATCGTCGTGGCCCGGATGTTGGAACCCTCCATCGCGGCTTCCATCCGCAGGACTTCCATGAAGTCGCGGACGAACCACTTGGTTCCGCCGTAGACGGCGCCCCCCGGATAGGCCTTGAGGCCGGCCACCGACGACGTGGCGAGGACGTGCCCGGCACGCTGCTTCAGGAACACGGGCAGCGCCGCCGCCACGCCGTTCAGCACGCCCTTGACGTTGACGTCGACCATGCGGTGCCAGTCGTCGGTCTTCAGCGCCGACAGCGAGGACAAGGGCATCAGGCCCGCATTGAGGAAGATGGCGTCGAGGCGTCCGAATTCCTCCTGCGCGAGTTGGACGATGCGGTCGTTGTCCTCTTGCTTCGTCACGTCCATGGCCCGCCAGGCGACGTGGCCGCCCGCCCGCCGGATCGTGTCGGCGATGCGCTTCAGCGCGTCCTCGCGGCGTGCGCCGAGGACGACTTTCGCGCCCTGGGCGGCGAGCAGCTTCGCGCTGGCCTCGCCGATCCCGGAGGACGCGCCGGTGATGATGACGACCTTGTCCTTGATCATGATGTTGCCTTCCAGAGGGGTGAATGGTTGCGGCATGGCGCCGTGTCCGGACCGATCCCGCGCGCGGGCGGGACGTCAGTCCTTCGAGAATTCGAATCGCGCGCTGCCCGGCCCGATCGCGCCCGCCAGGCCGGCCGGGGCGTCGACGCGGCCCAGGCGCGTGTAGGAATACGGGGACGCGAACGATTCGTAGAAGACGACCAGCGTCTTCGACCCGTAGAGCATCACGTCGCCGGCATGGATCGCGCCAGGTCGGCTCGCGGCGGCGGGCAGCGCCTGCGGCAGCTCGGCGTGCTTTTCGTTGCCATTGAGGTCGCCCATGTCGAACGCCAGCGGCAGCCGCGCGGCGAAGGCCCGGGCCGCGTCGGTGTCGGCCAGGGTGACGGCGAAGCGGCGCCCGCCGACGGTCATCCACAGGCGCGAGTTCTCCTGTCGGATGGGGGCGGTCGCCGCCGTGGCCGACGACGCCGCCGCGCCAGGCGGCGCGGCGTCGCATGCGCCGGGCAGGCCGATCGCGCACAGCGCGGCGAGCGCGCGCCGCAGCGGCGGCCACGCGCGGCGCCGGGCGGGGGCACGCGCCTTCCTCGTCATCGCGTTCATGGCGACTCGCATGACGGTGCCCGGGCCGCAGCCATGGAGCCATCGGATCGCCCGCCTTCGCGCGGCGACGTCGCGCGTCCGAGCTTCGTGCCGTCGCCCACCACGATGGCCGCCGCGGCCAGCAGCGCCGCCGAGCCGACCATCGTGGCCGCGATGGACCCGTGATCGAGCAAGAGGCCGCCCAGCCCGGCGCCGAGCATGATGGCCAGCTGGATGGCGGCGACCATGAGGCCGCCGGCCGCTTCCGGGGCGTCCTTCACGCTGCGGGCCAGCCAGTTGAACCAGGCCACGGGCACCGCCGCGTTGATCGCGCCCCAGGCGAACAGCAGCAGGGCCAGCGTCCACGTCGACTCGGCGGCCGGCAGCAGGCCCAGCGTCACGGCGCCCAGCGCCAACGGGAGGCCGCGCAGCATCCGGTAGAGATGGCCCTCGATGGAGGCGCCCGCGGCCGCGGTGCCCGCGAAACCGGCGACCCCGAGCGCCAGGAGGAGCAGCGACAGCCCGGCCAGCGAGGCATGCGCGCGGCTTTCCAGGAAAGGCCGGAAGTACGTGAACGCCGTGAACGCGCCGCCGAACGTCAGCATGGCCGCCGCCACCGCGCGCGCCACCGCCGGGCGGCGCATCAGGCCCAGCACGCGCCCCATCGGCACGCGCTCGGTCGAGGGCATGGCGGGCAAGGTCGCCCATTGCCACGCCATCGTCGCGGCCGCCAGCGGCACCAGCGCCCAGAAGACGCCGCGCCAGCCGACCAGGCCGCCCAGGGCGCTGCCGATGGGCGCGGCGAACGCCGTGGCCATCGCGTTGCCCATGTACAGGACGCCGAGCGCCTTGGGCACCGCCGGCTCGGGCACGAGCCGCACGAGGGTCGCCGTGGCCAGCGACCAGAAGCCGCCGATCGTGACGCCCAGCAGCGCCCGGGCGACCATCAGGAAGGCGAAGCCCGGGGCGATGGCGATCAGCACCAGCGACACCAGCATCGTCGCCGTCAGCCCGACCAGCAGCCGGCGCCGATCCATCCGGCCGAACACCGACGAGACCATCAGGCTCGTCGCCACCGCGAACAGGCCGGACACCGAGATCGCCTGTCCCGCGAGGCCTTCGGTCGCCCCGAGGTCCTGCGCGATGGGCGTCAGCAGGCTCACCGGCATGAACTCCGACGCGATGAGCAGCGCCACGCACAGCGTCATCGAGCCGATGGCGCTCCAGACTTTCAGCGGGACGTCGGCGGTCGAAGGCTTTCCAGGAGTCATGCGGCGATGCTAGGAGCCGGACGCCGCCCCGGCGCACCCGCCGCCGCATGCGTCTATGACCGGGGGCTCATGAATCGGCATGCGACCATTCGGGTTGGCTCATGACTGGCCGCGAGCCGCGAAGCGAGGCGCCCCATGCTGGACCACATCAACGACATCATGAATTTCCTGGCCGTCGCCAACGAGCGCAGCTTCACGCGCGCCGCGGCCAGGTTGGGTGTCTCGCAATCCGCCCTGAGCCATTCGGTGCGCGGCCTCGAGGCCCGCATGGGCGTGCGGCTGCTCACGCGGACCACGCGCAGCGTCGCGATGACCGAGGCGGGAGAGCGCCTGATGCGCTCGGTGGCGCCGCGCCTGGCGGAGATCGAGTCCGAGATCGCCGCGGTCAGCGAGCTGGGCGACAAGGTCGGCGGCACGATCCGCATCACCGCCATCGACCATGTCGTCGAGTCCGTCATCTGGCCGCGCATCGACCCGCTGCTCCACCGCTACCCGGACCTCAAGGTCGAGATCAGCACCGACTACCGGCTGGTCGACATCGTCGCCGAGCGCTACGACATCGGCGTCCGTTGGGGCGACCAAGTCGCCAAGGACATGGTCGCCGCGCGAATGAGCGCCGACCAGCCGACGGCCATCGCGGCCTCGCCGGGCTATCTGGCCGCGCATGGCGTGCCGCGGACCCCGCAGGACCTGCTGCGCCACAACTGCATCACGCTGCGGCTCGCGACGAGCGGCGGCATCTATGCCTGGGAACTCGAGCACGAGGGACGCAAGACCGAGGCCAAGGTCACGGGCCAGACCGTCTTCACGAGCGTCTACCCGATGCTCGCGGCCGCCGTCTCCGGACACGGACTCGTGTTCCTGACGGCCGACCTGGTGCAGCCCCACGTGGACGACGGCAGCCTGGCGCTGGTCATGCCCGAGTGGTGCCCGCGGTTCCCCGGCCTCCATGCGTACTACACGAGCCGGCGCCACCCCACGCGTGCGTTGGCGACGGTGATCGAGGCGCTGCGGATGCCGGCGGAGGGCGCGTGAGTCGCTGGGGTTCGCGGGTCGTGCCGGTCTGTCGTGCGCCTGGATTTGGCCCTCCATTAGTCGCTCTGCAGCACCACTTGCGATGACTCACGACCTGCGGGGTATCGGCTTGCCTGCGGCGCTTTGCCTGCGGCGCTTTGCCTGCGGCGCTTTGCCCGCGCTGGCGCGCGGGCGGGTTTGCTTGAGAGCGCCTCTTCGGCGGCAGGCCGAGCAGGGGGCTGCCTCGCAGGCGCCGCCAGCATCTGCATGCGGCCTGGACGGCCGCATGCCGCGGGCCGGCTTGCGATGTGTCGACCGCGCGCCGTGGCGGGGCCAAGCTCCGGCACCGGGCCAGCACGTCACGGATGCCCGCAAACGTGTGCCGGCGCCTGCGAGCCAGCCCCCTGCTCGCCCTGCCGCGGCGACCGCTCGGTCGGGTGAGGGGTTGGCATGCCTCGGCCCATCGAGGGCCTCGGCAGCAAGTGCGCCAGCACCTCGACAAGGATGACATCATGGCCGGGAGACATTCGTGCCGCTGCCGTCGCGGACAGCGCGGCCGCGCTGCCGCGCTGCCGGCACGGTGCTCGGCGCCGATCGAGCTCGATGCCTGCGGCCTGTCGGTGCCCGTTCACGCCGCGGTTCGTCAGCAACGGCGCGCCGATCGAAACGCTGGCGGGCATGCACGCCCGTTTTCACCGAGACGCTGGCCAGCCTGCTGCCGAGGCCCTCGATGGGCCGAGGCATGCCCACCCTTCCCCCGACCGAGCGGTCGCCGCGGCAGGGCGAGCAGGGGAGTGGCTCGCAGGCGCCGCCACACGTTTGCGGGCGCCGGTGACGTGCTGGCCCGGTGCCGGAGCTTGGCCCCGCCACGGCGCGCGGGCGACACATCGCAAGCCGGCCCGCGGCAGGAGGCCGTCCAGGCCGAGTGCAGATGCTGGCGGCGCCTGCGAGCCACTCCCCTGCTCGCCCTGCCGCCGAGATCCGCTCGCAAGCAACCCAGCCCGCGCGCCAGCGCGGGCAATGCGCCGCAGGCAAACCCGTCTCCCGGCAGAGTTGTTACCGGCACCGGCACCGGCACCCGCACCCGCACCCGCACCCGCACCCGCACCCGCACCCGCACCCGCACCC
>JADMIO010607093.1_pt1 | contig 34645 bp, 25 predicted proteins | sample 8958161 | NCBI WGS metagenome assembly JADMIO01 (sample SAMN16585339, study PRJNA669376) | soil metagenome | isolation source: Crop rotation soil | place: USA: Cullars Rotation, Alabama | collected 2011
CACAGCCGCGGTCCGTTGCAGAAGCCTTCGCTTAATTCAATGGCAGATCTGAAGAGTTTTAGTCAACTGAGGTGGTCAAAAAGATGAGCAGGAGACCCGGTCTGGAGCTATTTTTCCGGCCCGTCATCGCGCAAATTGCCAAACGCGCCGTTCTCGCGCGCTTTCTTGAGGATCGCGATTTCGTTTTCGTCGAGCTCTTGCCGGCAGGTTTTTAGGATTTCATCTTCGAGCTGACCTCGGTTTTCGAATTCTCCACCAATCAGTTTGCGTTTCATGATGGCGGTAATGCCGGTTTCGAGGGCTTTTGATTTCTCCGCGCTCAGGGTGATCTGCTTGCGTATCCGGCGGACGAGCCGCCCGGCGATGATGCCCGCTTCCTCTTCGCTGAGGCGATCGACATCACCGCCGCGAAACCAGCCATTGCCCGAAAAGAATCCGGCGAGCAACTTCTCGCGCGCTTTGTCTTTGATCTCCACAAATTTTTGGCCCTGCAATGATGATTCAAGAGACTTCGCGCGATGCGCCGCCGTCGTCTTCTGTTTCCAGACGACGGCGATCACTGTTCCAGAGCGATTCAACCACGCCTCGCTGACGTTGGTGCTCCGCTCGAGTTCGAGCAGGAGCGGTTTTGCGACGCTGCCGCAGCCGATCAGCGGAGCGGCTGGACAAACGAGATCCACGTGATAGAGACCGACACGATCGCTGCTAAGTTGGCGCGGCCCAGCCTGCGAATGCAGGACTGAAGGCAGGAGCGCGAACCATGCGAACAAAACTGCGAGACGTCGGTTCATCGGAGAGTTTGCTAAGGACCCAAAGAAAGATAACGAGCCGGTCGGCCGCGGCAAGTATTCAGTGTTCACTTTTCACTGGAATCGGTCCCCAAATGACATTGCGACCACGGCCAGAATTTGCTACGGTAGCGCTGACCGTGTGTATTTGGCGCACCCCTGTTTGGGTGCGCCGTTTTTTTATCGGCCGTTGAAAAACTGAACGATTTGCCATTGGCCATTGATTCGGCGAAGAGGGATGTCCCACGGCGGAACGCCAGGACCAATCTGAACCTGCGCCTTAACCTGTTCTCGTTCTCCCGCGGCATCGTTTGCAGGCTCCGCCAGCGGACTGTCCATTGACTCGAGACTGACGATCACAAAACCAGGAATATCATCCGTACCGCGGAAAAAATCATCCGCCGAAAACTGGCCTTGCTGTTGCGCCTTTTGCAGCGGTTCTCTGACATTCGGCGCCAGGGTATTGAGCCAGGTTTCGAAGTCTTTGTTCTGAAGCGCCCAGAGAAAGGTCTGAAGCGTGTGTTCAGGAGTGTCATATCCGGAGAATTTCGCGTCGGCTTTGCGAAGATAAGTGGAAGAGGACGGTCCATTGGTCGCGCGGCTGGCCAATTGCCCTTTGAGCCTTTCGTTCTCGCGGCCAATGGACGCCAATTCATCGCGCCGTCGCGTTAGCTGGCTCACCGCATTCCGCAGCTTCAGCAACTCTGCGGACACAGCATGCGCAGGGGTTGGACTTGCCGCCCCGGGCACATTTGAAGATTCCGGAGGCTGCGCCGCGACCTGCTCATCACTGTGCCGCTGCTGCTCTTGAGCGCGCAGATCATTGAGCTTGCTCCGCTGCACGAACGCGCAGCACAACAAAGTGAGGCTGAGCGCCGCGGACAAAATGAGAATGATCGATCTCCGGTTCATTGATTTGGCGGTGGCTGGAAATAGAGCTTGCCATCGCGCTGGATCAGCCACTCAGGATGCTTTTTACCGACTTCGCTTTGCACACTGCCATCCGCCAGCCCAATGTTGCCATGAATCGGACAGCGAACCATTACGCGATTAGGCTCTTCAGCCGGCTTTTCATCCTGGCCCGGCACAAAATATTCGTAAGAACAGTTGCCTGAACTGAACGAATTGAAATCGCGAGCTTCTGTATGCGCTGTATCCGATGGGCAGATGAGAATCTTGGGCGTGCTGAGTTCATTGCTGATGACCTGGAAATTCGGCGGATAGGCATCGTGATTATCGAGCGACCATACCCGCATCGCCAAACCGATTTGCTTGAGGTTGTTCACACACTGAATCCTCTGGGCCTTTTCTTTGCCCTTTTCGAGGTCGGCTTTCTCCTGCTCTGTTAAATTCCCGAAAGACGAGGCAGCCAACTGTGCGCGAAGCTTCTCGTTCTCATCCTTCATCTGGTGCAACCGCGTGATTTCCTCCGATAGCTTCACTGCCAGATTTCTCAACCGCTGAATCTCCGCCTGTTCGTCAACCACGGTCGTTTCCGCGCCAGAGGCCGATTTCGATAGAGCGATGTTAGTCGGCGCAGTCGTTGGACGAGTCTCAGCGATCTCAACCGGCGCTGCCAATTTCTGCTTAAGACTGCGAATTTCCAGTTGCTGACTCGTGAGCACGGCGGCACACGCGAGGGATACCCCCGCGGGCCCAAGCGCCGGCCACCAGCGCCGCAACCAGGCCGCTCCGTTGTTTGTGGCCCAACCACTCAACCGCTTCTCTGCTTTGTTTGGTGTCCACCCGTTAGGGTGTCCCACTCGAACCGAACGCGCGGCTGGCGGCATTGCCGCGCGCATCTCCGCGATCAGTGTCTCTTCGAGATTCGATGGCGCCGCCGGTTTCGGCGCGCTCCGCAAAACGTTTTCAAGCTCCTGGTCGTTATGTTTCATGGTTTCGTTAAGGTTGGACTGCGGACTGTCGCGCCATCCGTCGCAAGTTTCTGTTGCAATTCCGAAATCGCCACGCGCTGCCGGTACTTGACCGTGCTCGTTGCCACCTCCATGGCGTCGGCCGTTTCTTGCAATGAAAGTCCCTGGTAATAGTGCAAGTGAATGGTTTCCCGCAGATCGGCCGCCAGAAGATCCACCAGATGGTACAGCCGCGACGCGAGGTCGTTCCGACCCGCAATCTCATCTGGCGAATCTTCGGGTGAGGGGCGGGTTGCCCACCATTGGTCCGACCTCGGCTCCGCTGGCCTTTGTCCCCGCCGCCAATCCACATAAATGTGGTACGCGATCCCATGAATCCAGGATGATAACGACGATCGGCCGGCGAAACCCTCAAGCGCCTGCCACACCCGGCTGAACGTGCGTTGCGTGAGGTCCGCCGCATCCTCTTCGTTGCCCGATAATCGCCGCAAAAATGCATAGACTCGTTGATAATAGAGATGGATCAACCGTGCCGCTGCGGCTTCATCACCGCTTCGGATCGCCTCGACCATTGCCTGGTCACCGGGTTCCATTCCGTTCATATGATTAGTCGAAGCAAAGGGCAGGGGTGGACAAAACAATTTGAAAGAGGATGGGAGTTGCTCGGCTTCGGGAACAGCACCAGCAATGGCTGGTTCCAGTTTCCTGATCCAGGCCGCGCCAACCGGTCCTGCTGTTTCTATCGCGCCGCCGCGCCCTGCACCTGGACACCACTACTGCAATTCAAAATGGTAACACTTGTTCACGCTGCGCTCGTCGATATAACGCGAGAGGCGCGGCGAGGCAGCGCCGACAAAAATCGGTCCATTACTGGCGTTGAACGAAAGAGCGTAAATGTCGATAACACAAATGAGGTTTGGATCGCCGCAGTGGTGAGAGACTTTGTAGGGATCCTGGTTGATGATTTCCTGTTCCATCCCGGCTTGAATGGAAGCCGAGTTCGCTCGGACTTCGGCTGCAGTCATGCCGTCGATTTCCGTGACGAACTCGTCAATGACTGCATCGCCCGGGGCTCCATAGCCATGCCAGGTGCCGCCATCGCCATTCTTCTGAACATCCACGTTGTGAGCAATTTGGGCAAGGCTATCGTTCGGATGGACGAGGTTATTGAACATGGCGCGAGCCTGATCGGCGGCGCTTCTGATGGTGCTGGTGATTGTGGCCGAAGATTGTCCCGCGGCACGCAGGGAGTCTTTGACGATGTCGAGCATTTCGGGCCAAACAATACTGGCGTTCGCTGAATCGCCGTAATTGACTTTCACATCGTTCAACGAGCCCACACTGGTGGGGCTGGCGACGGCAACGACGTGGCTCACGCCATCCGGATCATCGGCCAGCATGCTCCCATCAATGCGCACAGGGCCATAATGACCAGCAGGAGTGCCGGCAGGCACTGTGTAAATGGAGAGAGGGCTGCCCATTCGATTCTCATAGCCCGCGCCATTGGCCCAGTACACGTCTATTTCGGCCTGCTCCGGCAAAGGGCCATCCTTGACTTCAAATGAGAGGTTAATGCCGCCCGCAGTATTGTTCCACGCAAGGCTGGGCAATACGTGGTCTTTTACTTCTTCAACGAAATCGACGACCACCTGTGAATCGAGCAAGCCGTCCGCGACGTTGGCGACAGCGACGCCGACCTCGACAACATCGCCGGCGGGGTCCACGTGAAGAGTGATCTGCCTCCAATCGGTCGCGCCGCTCGCATAATCGAAAGCATCCAAACCCAATCCGTTCATGCTATTGGCTTCCTGGCTAATCCCTGCGCCGTTTTGGCTCCTGATGGTGACCCGAAAATAATCATTGTATTGGCTTCCGAAGTAGCCCCCGGGCACCTCGCTCGTAATAAAGCGATAACGCACGCGGACGGTTGAAGTCCCGGGTTGCGTGTGGAACGTGCGCGAGATCAATTGCTCTCCCTCTCCCGAGGTTGTCAGAGTCATATCCTGGTCCATCACGTTCGGTTCCGGCAGCGCCGCGCCCTCGCCAGGTAGCCTGGGCACCGCTACCGGCATTCGGGGTTTCTCACTCCTTAGGTTCCGGCCCACGGCCAAAGACTTCATCGTTGGAGGGACTCCTTCGTCATGGGCGCTGATCTCGACAGAGGTCGAGGTTGTCTCCCATCCATCCAATCCCAAACTAAAATCATTATTGTCAATCAGGCTTGGCGGCTGGAATCCGAGAATGGTTATTTGCGCAAATCCGACGTCTCCGACGACACCAGTAAGAGCGGATTGGTTTCCGCCGGCCAAAGCATTTAGAAAGATCGTGCGAGAGGGAAGGTTCTCGAACTGAACACTCCCGGTCGAAGTCTGCTTTTGGGCGATGATCGTTTGGTCATCACTGAGGCTGGCCGTGACGGTGGCCGCCCCCTTGAAAAGAGTGCCATTAGGATTGACCAGGCTGACTTGCAGAGTATTTGGCCCGGCCCAGAGGACTTGCGAAAGGAACAAGGGGCGGCCCGCCAGGTCCACACCGGAGAACGCAATCTCATTTCGGCCATCGACCAGCGCGTTTACCACAGAGATCGTATGATGATCGAGTGCCAGTTGCCCCGTGGACACCTCTTGTCCATTGAGCGCGAGATGAAACTGTGTGACATCCGGGCTGAAACGTATCTCAGTAAGACTAAAACTCAATGGCGCGAACATGGAATGGAAGCCGCTTTCCGAGGCGCCGTTTATCACCAGTGATCCGGCAGGCAGTGGCGCATCCTCGAGCGTATCCGGGGCAAAGTTTGCGCCGGAGTTGAAAGTCACGTCCCCGCTTTCAGTGGACCCAAGGAAAAATCCATAACCGGAGCTCTGCTTCTGCAGGATGACACCGCTAAAGCTCAGCCGTTTTCCATTTGCCGGGTTATTCATAGCGCCTTTGAACAAGCCGGTTCCAGAGGTGACGCTCATGACCAGTTTGTTGGCTCCAAGATCTGTTACCTTGTTATCCGAGCTGACGATCACATCATTGAAAACGGGTGCAGATAGATTGCCCCGGATCAGACCCACTTCCCCGGCCGAAAAATCGAGCAGCGGCTGCGGGGCGCTGGGCTGATATTTCGAGCCCACGATTTGCGTGAGATTGCTGAACCCGTCGGGATATAACTTCGATTTCTGCGCGGTCTTCACCCAATACACCGAACCTTCCATGTCCGACGAGGGTTGGTTGCTGAGGGTCAACCAGCCGGAAATGGAGCCATGACCCGCATATAACCCGGCATAAAATGGCAAAACTCCCGTGGCCGAGATTTGTGATTTTTGTGTTAATTTTGTTCCGTCCGGCAGCACACCGCTGATCGCGACACCGCCCGATGTGCTCACGGCCATCGTCGCAAATCCGTGGCCGGCGGGGGCGCCGCTGGCAGCCGCATCAGCAGCAATATAAAAAGTGTATTTCCCATTCTGCGGCGCGGGATTGATTTTGGCGTTGTAAACCCCGCGATAGGCGGCCAGGTTCGCAGTCCAGGCCGCGCCCTCGCTGATCTGACCCGATAACCTATCCGTGGCTGCCGAATCGAGTTGGAAATGCACGTTCAGAGCCGCCAATCCCGGGCGGAAAATGGTGCCGGAGAAACTGCCGTCACTCGCCACAACTCCTGAGAGCGATGATGTTTTTCCGCTAACTTGCACTTTAATGCTGGCGCGCCCAGCAGTCGTGAGTGTTGCCGTGAAAAAAAGATTGTGACTTGCTGGATCATTCGAGTCGAATGCCAGTCCAGAGTAAGTGCCTGCCCATGCCGCCCATGGTCCGGCCACCTGGGATCCTTTGGTTTCAATGGGAAAGCAGATTGCCCAGCTTATGAAAAGGAGGGCCGCGGCGGTGAGTACGGTTCGCTTCATGATGGTTGTCTTTCTGATTATCGGCATGCTCGAGAGTGAAGCGGTTCAACTCCACTCGCTTTTCGAGCATCGGGTTCACGGCATTAGAAACAAATTCCTTGATTTTGCGCAACTGGTTTTTGCCATCATTACAGAGCGGCTCCCCTGCAATACCTATGAAGCGATCACGCTGGCTGTGAGGGATCTGATCGCGAGGCAGGCAAGTCCGATTTACGATCAATCAAGGCCTGAAAGCGTACTGCCGAGCGCTTGCGCAGCGGTTGGATTTTTGCTCCCCTGCGAGCAATCTCCATGCGGGCAGGCGAAGGCGGGCAACCTGATGCTCAAACCAGTGTCACCACCGTAGATAGCAGAAACGGCTGGTTCGACACAACTCATTGGAGCGCGGTGGTCACGGCGGGAGAGGAATCCGCGAAGGGTCATGATGCTTTGAGCCATTTGTGCCAGACGTATTGGCACCCCCTCTACAGTTACGTCCGCCGTTCCGGACACAGCCCGGAGGACGCGCAGGATCTCACCCAGGAGTTCTTTGCTCGTTTGTTGAGCCGCCACTATTTGAAAGCTGCCGACCCTCAGAAAGGGACGTTCCGCTCATTTCTGTTGATCGTGCTGAAGCGCTTCCTGGCGAACGAATGGGACAAGGCCCAGCGCCAAAAGCGGGGCGGTGGGAAGCCAATTCTGTCGCTGGATGCGCAGGACACTGAGAATCGGTATCTCTGCGAGCCGGTCGAGGAACTGTCTCCGGAAAAACTATACGATCGCCGCTGGGCGCTGGCATTGCTGGAGGAGGTGATGCGGCGGCTTGCCGCCGAGTTCGAGAGCGACGGAAAGGCAACGCTCTTTCTGGAGATCAGACCCTTCCTGAGCGGTGATGACGAAAGCATTTCGTACCGCGAACTCAGTCAACGCACAGGCACAAGCGAAGGCTCCCTGCGCGTTGCGGTGTGCCGGTTGCGGCAGCGTTATCGCGAAGTATTGCGGCTCGAAATCGCCAATACCGTGCGATCGCCGGAAGGCATCGATGACGAAATCCGCGATTTGTTCAGCGCCCTCGGCTAACCCCGCCTGTAACAAATCTAGCCAGGCGCGTAAGTAGCAAGTGGTGATGAAGATGAAATGACATGAACTCGCCAGGACCGGAAGAAACGATTCTGGACGCTGCGCTGGCCAGGCCCCGCGCGGAGCGGCCGGCTTTTGTCGTGCAGGCGTGCGGCGGAGACCAGCGGTTGCTTTCCCTCGTCCAGGCGCTTCTCCTGGCGCATGATCGGGCGGCTGTGGCCAGCATTGCGGCGCCGATTCCGCCTGCTCTTCGAGTCACGCCCTCTGTTGGCGAAAGCCCAGGTGACCGCATCGGCCATTACAAGCTCCTCCAAAAGATCGGCGAGGGCGGCTGCGGCGTGGTTTACATGGCCGAGCAGGAAGAGCCGGTCCGGCGCCGCGTCGCGCTCAAGGTGATCAAGCTCGGCATGGATACTCGGCAGGTAATCGCCCGCTTCGAGGCGGAGCGCCAGGCTCTGGCGATCATGGACCATCCCAACATTGCGAAGGTCCTGGACGCCGGCGCCACCGAAAATGGCCGTCCCTACTTCGTCATGGAGTTGGTGCGCGGCATCAAGGTCACGGAATACTGCGACCAAAACAATTTACCGACGGAAAAGCGGCTCGACCTGTTCATTCAGATTTGCAAAGCGATCCAGCATGCTCATCAGAAAGGCATCATCCATCGCGACATCAAGCCGTCCAACATTCTGGTCACGTTGCACGACGGGATCGCGGTCCCGAAGGTCATTGATTTCGGCATTGCCAAGGCCATCGAGCAACGCTTAACGGACAAAACGTTGTTTACCGCACTCGAGCAATTCGTTGGCACGCCTGCTTACATGAGTCCGGAGCAGGCGGAAATGAGCGGGCTGGATATTGATACCCGCAGCGACATCTACAGTCTGGGCGTGCTGCTCTATGAACTGCTCACTGGCAAAGTACCCTTCGAAGCCAAAGATCTTGCCGCGGCCGGGCTCGAAGCGATGCGACAAATCATTCGTGAGCGCGACCCTGTCCCGCCCTCCACTCGCATCAGCACGCTGGACGCGGCGGAGCAAACCACGATCGCGCGACGGCGGCAGGTCGAACCGCCAAAGCTCATCCACATTGTTCGCGGGGACCTGGATTGGATCGTCATGAAATGCCTCGAGAAAGATCGCACGAGGCGTTACGAAACCACCAACGGCCTGGCGCGTGATATCGAGCGGTTTCTCTCAAACGAACCGGTTGCGGCCCGGCCGCCCGGCAATTACTACCGGTTCAGAAAGCTGGTTCGCCGCAATAAAGCCGCCTTTGTGGCCTCCGCCGCGATTGTCTTCTCGCTCGCCCTCGGTTTTGGGGTTTCCACTTTCCTCTTCATTAAGGAACGGGCCACTCGAAGACAGGTCGTCAGCGAAGCGGGCAAGTCTGAAGAAGTCGCAAGGTTTCTGCAGGACATGCTGCAGGGCGTCGGGCCTTCCGTTGCACAAGGGCGGGATATTACCTTGCTCAAGGAGATTCTTGATCAGACGGCCAAGCGCGTCGGAGCCGAGCTGGGGAATCAACCTGAGGTTCAGGCCAAGTTGCGCAACACCATCGGCCAGGTCTATTACGCGCTGGGCCTGTATCAGCAGGCTGCCCAAATGCATTCCGAAGCTGCGCGGCTGCTGCGAATGCTTCCTCACCACGAGCATGAACTCGCCACAACGCTCGATTATCTCGCTCACTCGGTTCTCGATTTAGGCAAGCTCGATGAAGCGGAAAAGCTGGAGACTGAATCGCTGGCGCTGTTGCGAAAGGTCCTTGGCAACATGAATGCCGAGGTGGCTGTGGGGTTGAATAACACGGCCATGCTGCTCCATCACCGCGGTCGATTTCGCGAAGCCGAACAGATGCATCGTGAGGCGCTCGAGATCGAGCGCAAGCTTCTCGGCAATGAACATCCCGAGGTCGCCACTTCGCTCGAAAACCTCGGCGTTGTTATTTACAGTCAGGGTCGCGGGGCGGAAGCGGAACCCCTGATGCGCGAAGCGTTGAATATTCGCCGGCGCAGTTTATCCGAGCAAGCGCCTGAAACGGCACATTCGATGGATACGTTGGGCGCAATTCTGTGGGATCTAGGCAAAGCCCAGGAAAGCGAACAGATGCACCGTGACGCGCTCGCTTTGAGACAAAAATTGTTCGGCCCGGAAAATCCCGAAGTCGCCAAGTCACTCAACAATCTGGCGGCCGTACTCACAGAACAGGGCAAGCTCGCCGAAGCCGAGTCCACTTACCGGCAAACCCTGGCCATGCGCCGCAAACTTCTGGAAAAGAACAACCCGGACCTGGCAATTACGATGAAGGCGCTCGCCTCCGTTTGCCGGCGCCAAAATAACCTCGCCGAAACGGAGCAGCTCCTGCTCGAGGCCATTGCCATTGAAACAACCGTGTTCGGCTCCAATAGTCTTGCCGTCGCCTGGTCCACCGACGCCCTGGCAAGCCTGCGCTCGGCACAGGGGCGGTGGGCGGAAGCCGAAACTCTGGCGCGACAGTCATTGGCGGTTCGCCGAAAAATGCTGCCACCAACACATCCCGATCTGCTGGTCTGTCTCGATACGCTCGCGGTGGCACTCCGTGGCAGTGGCAACCTTGCTGAGTCGGAAACCCTCTTCCGGGAAGCTTTGGCCAGCACCACCAAACGTTTCGGCGAGGAACATCGCCGGGTCGCGGGAGCTCTCGAAAATCTGGCCGAAACCTTGCGCCTCAAGGGCGAACTCGCCGAAACCGAGCGTCTCTTGCGCGCCAGTCTTGCCATTCGAGAAAAGAAGACACCTGATGATTGGCGAACCTTCCATTGCCGCGGATTGTTGGGGGCCGTTTTACTCCAGCAAGATAGGTTTTCCGGTGCCGAGCCGTTGCTTCTGTCCAGCGATGAAGGATTGAACCAGCGTAAAGAGAAGATGATCCCGGCCGACAGAATTCATTTGGCCGAAAGCGGCACCAGGCTGGTTCGGCTTTATGAAGCTATGGCCCAGCCCGAAAAGGCCAAAGAGTGGCAGGATAAGGTGAACCGGCTTGCCGAGGAACGGCAACAATGATCAGTCGCCCCAATTGTGAGCATCTCAATTTTTGAGCGTCGCAGCACGTGTAGTTTGTTCCTCCAGCGCGCTCTCATGCTCACCCCTTACCCAGCCCCACTGCCATTGAGGGGATTTTCCACCATGATGATTGACCGGGCCGGTGTTGGAGTGCACACCTCCGGGGTGCAGAAATGGCCCTTTACCTGTTGCAATCGTTTACGTCGCAGTGTGCACCACTCCAGCATAGTGGCCTGAGGCACATCGTTCATTTCTGCACCCCGGAGGTGTGCACTCCAACACAACTTTGTAACAATTCTGTCCCCGCGCTTAAGTAACCATAGTAAGGCGAAACCGAGCCCTCCGCACAACGCCGGGCCCGGTTGCCAATAAAAAAACAAACACAGCCGGGCGCAGTCCGCCTGATCTGACTGACAGAAAACCAAAACAAAAACCGCGGGCGTAATGCCTGCAAACAGTAGAAAGGCAAACTCATGAAACAACGTTATTCCAAGTCACCCCTGCAATCGTCGCTCACAGCGATCGTCGCCGGGATTGCGCTCACCCTCACCGCCGCCGCCAGCTTTATGGCCAATGCGGCCATCCTGCCGATCAACTCGCACCCGTATGGCAAGACCTATGGCCAGTGGGCGACGGCCTGGTGGCAATGGGCGCTCAGCGTCCCGGCCGACAGCAACCCAGTTACGGACACCACCGGCCAGTTTGCCGGCGAGGGGCAAAGCGGACCCGTATGGTTCGTCGCCGGCACGTTCGGAGACAGCGCCGAGCGCTACTTCTCCGTGCCCGCTGGAAAGGCCCTCCTGGTTCCCATTCACGTCTGGATCTTTGGCGCTATCGCGGGCGACTGCGAGCCTTCGAATCCCGGCGTCTCCTGCGATATTCCCACTCTGCGCGCCGCCGCTGCTGCCGCCGTGTCCAGCGTCCAAACCATGGACGTTTTCATCGATGGCCAGCCCGTGCCTGACCTGGCAAGCTTTCGCGCGAAGTCGCCTGGCGGTTTTGATGTCACCCTGCCGCCGGACGCCGTCCTCGGATTGCCGACCGGAACCTTCGGCCCGAATGTCGAAGATGGTTACTGGCTGATGCTGACGCCGCTGCAGCCCGGAACACACACCATCGCCATTCATGTCGTTAATCCGCCCTTCGGCTTGGATTACACCGTGATCGCCCATATTACCGTCCAGTAGCGGCGTAACGACTTTGGGCACGTTCAGACTGGACGCCGCGGCTGCAACGCCCCGTTCCGTGCAAACGCACGAAGCCCGAAACGACGCAACATATGAAAAAACCGCCGTGGCCCTGCCGCGGCGGCTTTTTTGCTGGCTGTGGAGTGATCCTTTGATTCGCTCCCATTCCGCTTCGGATTACCTCGACCATTGCCTGGTCACCGGGTTCCATTCCGTTCATATGATTAGTCGAAGCAAAGGGCAGGGGTGGACAAATAAATCTGCAACTCCTCAATAAATCATCATTTTCTGTGGATCTTCGTCTTTTAGGCCGTATTTCATGGCGAAACGGAGGAGGGCCAGGCTGTAGGCAGAGGTCGAGGCAGCGCCGCTGAAGATCCGGCCCATGTGCTTGTTGAGATGAGGAAAGCTTAGTTTGACCAGCAAGGTGTCGCGCAGCATTTGGCCGACATGAAAACAGGTGAACAGGCGGCCGTTGTAGAAGTAATCGACGATTTCGTGCCAGGTTTCCAGGTGATGAATGATCTCCCGCTCGTACTGCTTGAACGCTTCCGGTGTGGCTGCGTGAATGGCTTCCGCGAGCGAAAACGCCCCATGCATGCCGATGAACAGGCCGCTGGAGAAAACAGGATCGATGAATCCGCCGGTATCGCCGACCAGCGCCCAGCCGTCGCCCACGATGCGCGACGAGACGAGCTGATAGTTGGTGTATTCCATCACGGGCGTGAGACGCTTTGCGCCAGCGGCGACTTTTCGCAGGACGGAATCGTTCTCGAGCAAGCCATCGAAGCGGTGCTCGGGCGTGTCGCCGAACTTCGGCAAGTGTTCAGAGCCGATCACCATGCCGAGGGAAACGCGGCCGGGCAGGGGAATGCGCCAGCTCCAGCCGTGATCCAGCCGGGTGGTGTGGACGTGCCCCTCATGGTCGAGATGGGTGCGATCGACATGGGCGAACAAGGCGGTATCCTGGCGCTTGCCGCTGCGGCTGGGGATGCCCAGCAGCATCGGAAGCAGGCGAACGCGCCCGGTGGCGTCCACGATCAGGTCAGGTTGGGCGGTGAAAAAGTCTCCCGCGGTGTGCAAGGTTGCGGCGGTGAGTTGGACTCGATCGCTATTCGGAACTTTCTCGACCGATGCGCCCGAATCAAAAACCTTCGCGCCGGCTTTGCGCGCGGCGTTGAGGATGGCATCATCGAATCGATCTCTCGGCACGTTGTAGGCGTAGCGCGGCATCGATCCCGAGAGCTGCGAAAAGGGAAACGAAAAATTGACGCTGTCGCCGATGTTGAAGGTGGCGCCCGGCTTGAGCAGGCTGAAATGACGCACTTCGTCCTCGACGCCCAGTTCGCGCAGCATCGGGATGATCGCCGGGACGAGCGATTCTCCGACGAGCAGCGGCGCGCGGCGCGGCTTGCAGAAAATTGCGACGCGAACGCCCTTTCGCGCCAGCAGAGTGGCGAGCGTGCCGGCGACCGGCCCGCCACCAAGGATTGCTACCGTCTTGATTGCTCCATCGGCGCGCTTCATTTGGTTCCGTGCAGTACCATTCGAAACCCGAGATGATGCCGGTTAATTTTGTAATTTTCCAGTCCCGCTTCGTCCGCCATGGATCGGAGTTCGGCGACACTAAAAGCAGCGCGGCAGGAAGCCACCGCATCCTGTCTGACGATTTCGTCCCGCATGACGGCGCCGGCGAGAAGGGGTGTGGCCAGGATCGAAAACCAATTTCGCCTCAGATCATTGATAATGTAACCAAGGCGCGCGATTTCGTGAACGCGGCCAAGGATTTTCACAGCATCCGCGCGGTCGAAATGGTGCAGGGCGAGCGAGCAGATCACCACGTCAAAAGTGTCCGGGCGGTGGGGCAGGGTGAGCAGGTTGTGATGTTGCAGCGAGATTTCAGGCCAATCGCGGCAAGCGGCTTGAGCGAATTCGAGCACGCGCGGGCTGCCATCGACGGCGGTCACGCTGATGTGGAGTTTACGCGCCCGCGCGAACGCGACGAGGGCGCGGGGGATGTCGGCGACACCGGTGCCGAGGTCCAGAACGGTCAACGACCCGGAGGAGCGGGACCCGAGCAGGCGCTGGAGATAATGGAGGACCAAATGATGGCCGCCGAGGCGGCGGTTGGCGTCCTCGAGGGCTGAGAGTTCCTGGCGCAGCGAGTCCCGATCGAGATCCGGTCGATCGATCAATTCGGGTTGGGTTGAGTCGAAACGCCGGCGCGGGACCAGCAATCTCGCCAACGTTTGTCGTGTCGGCCTTCCGTTCTGACGGATCCCGTGATATCGTCGAGCATTCCGCAACTCCATCGCGTGATAGAATACGCTTTGCAATGGCGTCCGGCAATTGAAGGGAAGTGTTCAAGAGTATTCAGTGTTCAGTATTCAGTATTCAGTTCTGAACACTGAAGACTGCAAACTGAATACTTCAAAAAAGTCGTGGGGCCATCGCGAAGGCATAAGAAAGCGCAGTGATTTGAGCCACTGCGCTTTCAACCAGTAGTGCCTCGCAGAAACAGGAAAGATCAGGGTGAGAGATCGACTCTGCTGCTCTGGCTGGTGCCCAGCAGAAAACCGTAACCGACATTCATTTTCTGAAATACGGCGCCGCTATAGGGCATCGTTTTGCCGGTGATGGGATCGGTCACGAGGCCGCGATAGATTCCGTTCGCCAGGCCGAAGCCGAGGCTGAGCTTGTTGTTGCCCATGTTCGTCACTTTGTTGTGAGGGCCGATCGTGATCAGGTTGCTGAAATCGGCGGAAAGATTGCCGCCGCTGAAATCGACGGAAGCTTCGCCCGCCGTCAAAATCTCATTGGTGCCTGGAGGACGGAAGGTGGAGCCGGCAGCGCTTGAAATGTAGTCAAAGCCATTGGAGTAATAGCGCGATTTGATATTGGCAGACTTGATCCAGCTCAACTGGCCGCCGACATCGGAGGACGCCTGATTGGTGAAGGTCAGCCAGCCTAACACAGACTCGCTGCCGCCAGCGATCGAGGCATACATCGGCCACACGCTGTGCTTCGAGAGGGGAGAGGATTGGGCCACATGCGAACTGTCCGACAATGATCCGGCATAGGTGACGACGCCACCGGTGGTGACGCGGACGGTGCCGTAGCTATGGCCGCGAGGCTGCGTGGAATCGAAACTGCCGGGAATGACGAACGTGTAGAGCCCAGCGGCGGGCGCGGGATTCGTGCGGCTGTTATAGAGGGCGCGATCGCCCGTCAGTCCGGAAATCCATGAACCATCAGTGAGATTGCCGAAGATCTGGTCGATCTCGCCGTTCGTGCCGACTCTCAGGGTAAGAGTCAGCGGTGAAAGAGTTTTGGCGCGTTTGATGGCGTTGGTCGCCACACAACCGAGGGTCAGCTTGCCTGTGAAAGGATAGCGGTGCGCGCCGAGCTGAACTTTTCCGGAATATTTCCCGCGGGTGGTGAGCGTCAGGGCAACTGCGCCGGCGGAACTTTGGCGGACCTGATCGCTTTCATAGAACAGCCCGTTGTAGGTTCCGGCGAGCGGCAGGAATGGGCTGATGACGAAGTTCGCCTGCAAAGTAATGCTGTTGGTGACTTTGACCGTGAGTTTGGTTGAATCGGAACTCAAAGTGCCGGTCCAATCCTGGAATTCGCTTCCTGAATCAGGCGTGGCGGTGAAGGTGTAAGTCGCGCCAGCAACCACTTTCAGCCTGGTCGGGTCGGGAGTTACTTTGCCGTGACCATTGATGCTAATCGTGAGGGAAGGCGCTGAGCCGGGCTGGACGGTCACTGCGAAAGTGGCACTGGTGGTGGCGCTGCCATCGCTGACGCTGAGGGTAATGTTGGCTGCGCCACTTTTGCCAGCGGTCGGGGTGATGGTGACGGTGCGACTGGCGCCGCTACCGCCAAAAGCGATTCCCGATACGGGGACGACGCCAGGATTTGACGATGCGGCCGAAACAGTCAGACTGCCGGCGGCTGTTTCCACGTCGCCGACGGTGAAGGGAATGGCAGCGCTGGAGCTGTCCTGCGCGATGGTCTGATCAGGGACTGCCGAAATCGTGGGGGGATCGTTTACCGCGTTGACGCTCACCTTGAACGTGCGCGTCATGAGATTGTTGGCGGCCTGGCCATCGTTCACCGTCACAGTGATTGTCGCCAAACCGCTGGCATTGGCAACCGGCGTGAACCGCAAGGCGCCGGTGGTGTTCGGGCTGGTGTAGGTCACGCTCGGATTGGGAATCAGCCCTGTATTATCCGAGGTGGCGGTGACCGTCAGCGTTTGATTCTCGGAGGGCGAACCGGAAGTGATTCCGGAGAGATTCACCGTCTGCTGCGCCGCATCCTCATTGATCGTTAGATTGGCGATGGCATTGAGGGTTGGGGCCTGATTACCGCTGGAAGGGACGACGTAATTGGTCTCGCTCGAGTAATCGCTTTCAACCCCAAACGAATCATACGCAGTCGCGGCAAAATAATATGTGGCGCCACCAATCAGTCCGGACACAGTCACATTGGTGGCGTTGCCGGCGGTGACCATGTTCGTGTATGTGTGGCTGGCCGGGCCGTAGTAAATATTGTATCCCGCAACGCCCGCGCTGGCGCTTGGGTCCCACGCCAGCGTGACACTGCTCGCGGCATGGGCCGTTTGAGTTGAAATTGCTGCGAAAACCGCAAACAACAGGGATGTTAAGGCAATTCGCCTTACCTTACCGCAAAGTCCTTCTTCGTACATCGACTGGTCTAGATGCATAAGTGTTGCCAATTCCTGCCGGACCCGGCAGCAGCTTCGGTTATTTTGAGATCGGGCCATGACACGGCAGCGCCCGGCTTTCCGAGCGGCCAAAAATGAGATTTTGTGCCCTGTTTTCAGGCGTTTGTGCCGTGCTCCGCGCCCGGTTCATCGTGCTCTCGAATCGGGTCCGTAAGGACGGCAAATTTTTCAAGACATGGCTTGTCCCAAAAACCGAAAAAGTGGAACTGGGAAAAACCTTGCGGGTATTGGCAATTTGGATAGTGCTCAAACAGCATCCTCCTTTTTGTCGTCTTCCTCATTCTCTCGGTGTTTGACAGAGCGCGCGGTTTCCCAAATTCTGGCCGGCGTGTCAGAGCTACCGTGGTTCGTGGCGCACACGAAACCGAGGCGCGAGAAAAAACTGGTTGAATTCTGCGAACGGCAAGGGTTCGTGGTCACATTGCCCTGTTACAACTCAGCGCATAAATATCGGGGAAAAACAGTCGTGTTCCGCAAGCCGCTCTTTCCCGGGTACGTTTTTTTGCGGCTGGGTGACGGGCAGCCGTCAACGATTCGCCAGAACGAACATGTCGCGAATCTGTTGGAGGTGTTCGAACAGGAGACGTTCGAGCGGCAATTGCAGGATATTCTGAAAGCGATCGAGGCAAATGTCGGTGTGCGCCTGGCGCCCGCTATTGGCGAAGGCATGCGGGTGCGCATCAAGGAAGGACCGTTGCAGGGAATGGAAGGATGGGTCGAGCAGCGCTACGGGACCACCACCGTTCTGTTGCGGCTCGATTTCATCAGCCAGGCTGCCGCCGTAAAGGTCGAAGCGCACCAGTTGCAATTGATTTGAGAATTCGAGCTGAGGAATTCGACGGCACGAATTCGAGCTGAGGCTTGACTATTCCGCAGAGGTGGTATGTTGATTACGCTCGGTTGGACCCAAAAGAGTTTAGGGATTCAGTGACTACGGGAACAAAATAAAATCAGCAAATTATGGCATACGAACTACCTCCGCTTCCATATGCGAAGAACGCGCTCGAACCTCATATCGATGCGCAGACGATGGAAATTCATCATGACAAACATCACGCCGCGTACGTGACCAATGTGAACAAAGCGATCGCCGGCAAGGCGGACCTCGAGAAAAAATCGGTCGAGGAATTGATCAGCAACCTGGACGCGGTGCCTGCTGATATTCGCGGCCCCGTGCGGAACAACGGCGGCGGTCATGCGAACCATTCGATGTTCTGGAAACTGATGGCGTCCGGCGCTGGCGGCGCCCCAAGCGGCAAATTGGCTGATGACATCAAAGCAACTTTCGGGAGCTTCGATGCGTTCAAAGAAAAATTCGAAGCTGCCGGATTAGGCCGCTTCGGCAGTGGTTGGGCGTGGCTGGTGGTTCACAATGGCAAGCTGGAGATCGTCTCGACCGCCAACCAGGACAATCCGATCATGGGCAAAGCGGTATCAGGGGCCGAGGGCAAGCCGATCCTGGGCTGCGACGTTTGGGAACACGCCTACTACCTGAAATACCAGAATAAACGCGCTGATTATCTGAAGGCGTTCTGGAATGTGGTGAACTGGACCGAAGTCTCGAAAAACTACGACGCGGCAAAACGGTAGCCGGAAGGCTTATCGAGGTTTGCAACCGCGGCTTCCCAACCCAGAAGCGCTCGCTTGCGCGTCTCGCCCCAGCGGTAACCGCCCACGATTCCGGTTTTGCGGATGACGCGGTGGCAGGGGATGAGGTAGGAGATGCAGTTGCTCCCAACTGCTGAGCCAATGGCCCGCGAAGCTTTGGGTGCGCCAATCATTTCGCCGATTCTGTCGTAGCTGATCAGGCTGCCGGGTGGAATCCTGAGCAGTGCATTCCAGACCTTGAGCTGAAAATTGGTGCCCATCACCAGCAGGCCTAATGGTGAGCGCTTCCCATTTCCAAGCTTTCCGAAAATTTGTCGAACAGCAGGTTGGGTGCGACTGGAGTCCTGAATGCAGCGGGCGCCGCTCCAGTGGGACTTGAGTTCGCGCACCGCCGCGGTGTCGCCGGCTTTCTCTTCAATGAAGCTGAGCCAGCAAATGCCCCGGGCCGTCACCCCGAGGAGGCAGCGGCCAAAAGGTGTGGCATGAAAGCCGTAGTGGATTTCTATGCCTTCGCCCCGCCTTTTGAATTCACCGGGCGTTACGGCTTCGAGCGTCACGAAGAGATCGTGCAAGCGGCTTGGTCCGGACAAGCCGGAGTCGAGCGCCGTAGCGAGCAGGTTTTCGGAAGCCGCTAATTGTTGCTTGGCGTATTCCACCGTGAGGAACTGGAGGAAGCGCTTGGGGCTGATCCCCGCCCAGCGAGTAAACACGCGCTGAAAATGAAATTCGCTCATATGAACCGACTGCGCGACGGTCGCGAGATCGGGTTGATCGAGATGGCTCGCGGCGAGAAAGGAGATGGCTTTTTCGATTCGGTCGTAATCGAGCAGGTCTTGAGATTTATCCAAAACAATCATGTTAACAAGATACGCTTTCGAACTCCGGCCTCCCACCCGAATCTTGCGGTCTTGCCTAATCCGTCCAAAGGAGAGGATGGCGGAGAGGCACATTGCGCAAGATCTCTGGAGTGGTGGGGTCGGCTTTCAGCCGTTTCCAGACTTCGAGGTATTGCGGGTTTTCGAATTTCATCCCGGCGAGCACCAAACTGGGCTGGCGCACCGGCCATTCATCCCAATACAACACGTCATTTTGGTAGGGCCATTTCGATTTGTCCTGAATGAATGGAAAAATGAATTCCATGGCTTTGCGCATGCCGCGCCCGTCGGGCAGAGTAAAAATCCATAGGTCATCCTGCGGTGTTGATGCGATCTGCGCGATTCCAGCCATGGCATCGACGACGAACAGAGAATAACCATACGGCTTGGTGCGGCGCAGTTCCTGGGGAAAGCTGCCGTCTTTGTCCATTTGCCGGGCGACGAAGGCCTTTTTGAACTGCTCGCGGATCGCTGCGAGCTCTTTCTCGTCGCCAACCAGTTGCGCAAAGGCGGCGGCTTGCATGGCCCAGCAGACCGCGTGATTGTTGTGGGCGGCGCGTTCTTCGACGCCGTACGGATGAGTGGTCAGCCATTTGAGGTATTCCGTGAACCACTGTTTGACGGCTTCGAAATCTTCGTGAGAAAATGCTTTTGATTTGCCGAGCAACAGAGTTCCACGCGCGACCTCCACCAAATGAATGGTGTCGATGACGCCGGTGCTGCGCCCGGTGGCCCGGCCTTTGATCGCCTGCGCATACAGGAGGTTGGGATTCATTTTCGTTTCCGGATCGATGAACCATGCTTTGAGGTGGCGGACGGCCGCGCGAACGTACTGATCATCACGGGTGAGCAGGTAAGCTGACGAGAGCGTTCCGATAATCTCGCTCAGCCGAACCATGGCGTGCCGATGCTCGACGAAGTTATCGGGATTCGTCAGGCCATCGCGCTGAATGTATGGACCCTCAGGATCGTTCGGATCGGGCCACCAATAATCGCCTTCCGAAAAGAAATCGTGCAGGCCACCCGCGCTCCGATCGCAATGGGAGGCGGTCACCGTGATCGGCCTCTCTTTGAGATACCGCGCGGCCTTCTCCATGATGCGCGGCCGCTCGATTTCGCGAAGATCAAAGGCTGAGGTTTTAGGTGCTTCTGCGGTGGCTGCGGTAAATCGCGCTGCCATAACCCCGGCTAACAGGAGGAGAAGCGCGAATGGCTTTGGGCAAGTCATTGGATCGTTATACTTGCGGGGACGCTCCGCCTCAAGATTCGACAACACAGTGCGAAGGGTGTGATTTGGGCGTTGCTAAAGCCGCATCCTGCCCTTATTTAGCTACGCGATTTACTGACGCACTGCATGGATTCCTCGGCTACCACGCCCGCACCGGCGGCTCCTTCCAAAGCGAAGATTTTTGTGCGGCGCTTCATCAGCTCGCTAGTGCTCTGGACGATCGTCCTGTTGTCGCTGTTCTCCAGCCACAAGCTCCTCTCGGATGTCGTTTTCATCGTGTTGATGCTGGTCCTGGCGGTCGCCGGCCTGGCGGAGTTTTATGGCCTGGCTGCCAAACGCGAGCTGGTGTGCTTCGCCGGCTGGGGGATTTTCGGGGGGATTCTTCTGATGGTGGGGACGTTCCTCAATCTGACCGGCCACCTGGGCACCTCGGGTTCGCCGGCCCGAGTGAACGATTTCGAGACCAGCTTCCTGATCCTGTTCGTGCTGGGGCTCTGCACGCGCCAATTTTTCTCGCGCAGTAATACGGCGGGCATATTGGCGATCTCGACGACCCTGTTCGGTCTGATGTATGTCCCCTGGTTGCTGAACTTCATCCAAAAAATCAACTTCTTCCCCAACGTCGAGGGCCGCTATTATCTCTTTTACTTTGTCCTGATCACGAAATTCAGCGACACGGGCGCGTATGCGGTCGGGTCGTTGATTGGGAAACATAAGATGATCCCTCGCATCAGCCCGGGCAAAACGTGGGAAGGTTTTGGCGGAGCGATTGGCGTATCCACGCTCGCGAGCGTGATCTTTTTTCATTTTTGCCAGCACCAGATGCGCGGCATGAACTATCTGCATGCGGTGATCCTCGGTGTGATTCTCAGTGTCACGGCCGTTCTCGGCGACTTGATCGAATCGCTCTTCAAACGCGAGGCCGGCGTCAAAGATTCCGGCAAGTTCTTCCCGGGCATCGGCGGCATCCTCGACTTGCTCGACAGCCTCCTGTTTAATGCGCCGATCATGTATTTGTACCTGCGTCACGTGCTCACGCGGCCATGAAAAACGTTGTCCTGCTCGGAAGCACCGGTTCCATCGGCACCAGCACCATCAAGGTCGCTGAGGATTTGCCCGACCGGATCAGGCTCATTGGCCTGGGGGCGGGAAACAACGCCGAGTTGCTCATCGATCAAACCCGCAAGCACGAGCCGGCGGCGATCTCGATCGGTGATCCGGTCAAAGCTCGAGAGTTGCAGGGTGCCTTGGGGCATATCGACGTTTACTCAGGCGAGGAAGGGTTGATCAAACTGGCAACGATGCCCGCCGCTGATATCGTGCTGATCGCGATTGTGGGCACGGCTGGATTGAAGCCGGCTCTCGCTGCAATCCGCGCGGGCAAAGACATCGCCGTTGCCTCCAAAGAAATCCTCGTCATGGCGGGTGAGATCGTGATGGCTGAGGCTCGGAAGCAGGGTGTGCGCGTTCTGGCGGTGGACAGCGAGCATTCCGCGATTTTTCAATGTCTGGATGGTAAACCACCGGGCTCCGTTCGCAAGCTGTGGCTAACGGCCTCTGGTGGGCCATTCCGCACGACGCCCAAGGAGGAGTTTGCATCGATCACGGTCGAGCGCGCGCTCAAGCATCCGTCCTGGGTCATGGGCCGAAAAATCACCATCGATTCGGCAACGCTCTTCAACAAAGGCTTGGAAATGATCGAGGCGCGCTGGCTGTTTGACATCGAAATGGGACGCGTAGGCGTCGTGGTGCATCCGCAAAGTGTGGTCCATTCGATGGTTGAGTTTGTCGATGGTTCGATGCTGGCTCAGCTCTCGACGCCGGACATGTGTCTGCCCATCCAATATGCGCTCACTTATCCCGAGCGCGCGGCGAGCGAGCGCGTCCAGACCAACCTGGCCAAGCTGGGCAGTCTTACGTTCGAGGAGCCGGATGCCGAACGGTTTCCGGCAATTAATCTCGCGCGCCACGCCGGCGAAATCGGCGGGACCATGCCTGCAGTGCTCAATGCCGCCAACGAAATCGCCGTGGACGCATTCGTCAACGGCCGAATCAGTTTCCCCGAAATTTCCGATACTGTTCGGCGTACGATGACAGCGCACAAGGCAACGGCGCATCCGACGCTGGAGCAGATTTTGCAGGCGGATGGCTGGGCGCGCCAAGCGGCGGCGAAGTAAAGCTTCCAGAATCGGCTTTATTCTTTGCGTTGATTTTGCCAACCTTGGCGCGACCCAGGTGAGAGCGGCAGAATGAGCGAAAGGGCACCAGCGATATTTGCAGATCCTGATGCCGCCCATGAAAGGGCGGAGCGGGCGGAAGCCAACTACCGGGCTATCTTCGAGAACGCCACGGAGGGTATTTTCCAGACCACTCCGGACGGACGATATCTCAGCGCGAATCCCGCGCTCGCCAGAATGTTCGGATACGATTCGCCCGAGGAGATGATCGCGAACATCCACGATCTGGCATGGCAAACGTACGTGCATCCGGAACGGCGCGAGGAACTGAAACGATTGCTCGAGGCGCGGCCATCGGTGCAGGGCTTTGAGGCGGAGCGCTTCCGCAAGGATGGGCAGCGGTTTTGGATCTGCATCAACGGCCATGCCGTGCGGGATGCCAAAGGAAAGGTGCTTTATTACGAAGGCACGAATCAGGATATCACCGCTCGAAAACTTGCGGAAATGGTTCTGCGGCAAAGCGAAGAAAAATTTCGCAGTTTCTTCGAGTTCGCCCCCATCGGAGTGGCGTTGCACAACGCGGAGGGGCGGTATGTGCAAACCAATCAGGTGTATCAGCAAATGCTGGGCTACAGCGCGGAGGAGTTGTTATCGGTGGGCGTGAAACGCATCACCCACGCGGACGATATCCAGGAGGCGCAAGAGTTGTTTGTGGAGCTGCGCGAGGGCAAGCGCGATCATTATCGGCGCGAGAAGCGCTATTGGGCGAAGGACGGGCGGCTGGTGTGGGCGCATTCGTCGGCCTCTGCCGTGCGCGATGAAACGGGGGCGCTGCGGTATGTCATCTCGATGGTCGAGGACATCACCGAAAGAACGCGAGCCGAGGAAGAGCTGGCGAGGACACAGAAATTCCAAAAGGCGATTTTGGACAATATTCCTGACCCGGCCTGGCTGAAGGATGCGGAAGGGCGGTTTCTGGCGTGCAACGAACCGTTGGCGCGGCTGTTTGGACATAGCGCCGAAGGCATCCTGGGCAAAACGGTTTCGGATTTTATTCTTTGGGAGGCAGACCGGCTCGAGCATCGCGACCAGGCGGTGTTGAAATCGGCGAAAGCGGTTTCGGGTGAGGAGCGATTGGTCGATGCGCGAGGAAAGGTGAGATGGTTCGAGACCATTCGCAGTCCTGTGCTGGATGGGTTCGGCGGGGTCGGCGGCATTGTCGGGATCGCTCGAGATGTCACTGACCGGAAATGGGTGGAGAGCCTGCTGCAGGTGCAGCGGGATTTTGGAACATTTTTGGCCTCGACCAATGATCTGTCGGCAGCGGTCGAGAAGTTATTGAAGATCGCGCTGCAAACGGAGGCAGTCGATTGCGGAGCGGTTTACCTGGTGGAGGAGAACTCCGAGGATTTCAGGCTCGAGGGGCAGCAGGGATTGTCGAGTGGCTTTGCGCAGTCCGGTTCATATTTCGGGCGGCAGGCAGCGCAAATGAGTAACCAGGGCGGAGTTGCCAGCGGCCAGGGGCCAATGGGCGCAATGGTCGAACAGTTGAAGGCGGAGGGATTGCGCGCGCTGGAGATCATCCCGATACAGCACGCGGCCCGGGTCGTGGCGGTGCTGGCCTTGGGTTCGCGAGTGAGCCACGAAATTCCAGTTCGTTCGTGTCAGGCGGTTGAGGCCATCGCGGCGCAGGCCGGCGGAGCAATTGCCCGGATCAGGGCGGAGCAATCGCTGCGGGCGAATCGGCAATTGCTGGAGAAAACACTGAACAGCCTCCATTCGGCCGTCTTTATGGTGGCTGCGCAAAGCTCCGCCATCCTCGAATGCAACCCGGCGGCGACCCGGATATTCGGCTACGGTCGCGAAGAGTTGTTGGGCCAGAAAATGGATTTGTTGCAAGTCGATGAGACGCGCGCCGCCCAATTCAGAAAGCGCATGGCGAAGGAGGCGAAGAATAACCACGGCGCGGTCGAACCGTTCGAGTTCCAGATGCGCCGCAAGAATGGAAGCGAGTTTGCAACCGAAAACAGCCTGCGCCCAATCAAAGATGAATCAGGGAACGCGGTGATTTGGGTGAGTGTCATGCGCGATTTGACGGATTTGAAGCGAGCGGAGGAGGATTTAAGGCAATTGTCGCAACGGATCATTGCCGCCCAGGAGATGGAGCGCTATCGCGTCGCCCGGGAGCTGCACGATGGCGTGAACCAGGTGATTGCGTCGGCAAAAATGAGATTGGCGAAGGTGGCGGGGAGTTCCAAGGTGAATCCGGCAAGCCGCGAGATTTTGGCTCGATGCAATGACCTGCTGGTGCAGGCGCTGGAGGAGAATCGCCGAATTGCCTACAATCTGCGGCCGAGTGATTTGGATGACCTTGGGCTGGCGGCGGCCTGCCGGAATTTTTGCAAGGAGGTCCAGGCGCGCACCCGGCTCAATCTAAAGTGCCTGATTAGCGCGTTGCCTGAGAATTTGCCCGAGGCAATGGAATTGAATCTGTTCCGGATCGCGCAGGAAGGGATCACGAACATCGAAAAACATGCGCAAGCGCGAACGGCGAGGCTGCAAATCACGCTGCAGGACAAGTCACTGCTGCTGAAGATTCAGGATGATGGCCGCGGATTCCGTGTGGACGCGAAAAAGCGGAATGGCAAATGGCGAGGAATTGGCCTCACTAACATACGCGAACGAGCCGCTGCCCTCGGAGGAACGTGCCAGGTCGAATCAGCACCGAAAAAGGGCACCTGTATTACCGTCCGTGTTCCTCTGACCAGGGCGAAGTAGCGGTTTTTTCGAATTTCGATTTTCGTCATTCGAACTTTTCCTAAACTTCCTCTTCCTCCTCCTCTTTCTCTTCCTCTTCCTCTGCTCGTTGGTTTCCTCAGCCCTCTATCGCCTGCCCTCGAACCTTTCCTGCCTTGCCATCGTCTCGTGCGACGGCACCCCGGCCATAATGCTTGGACCACGCGGCGGGAGATTAGCGAAGCCGCGTTATTCGAATTTCGTCACTCGTCCTTCGACTTTTGGCAGTGGTATTCGAATTTCGTCATTCGTCATTCGAGTTTCGTCACTCGTCCTTCGAATTTCGTCACTCGTCCTTCGAATTTCCATCACACCTCTCCCTTCTCCGACCAGCAAACGGCAAAACGTATCAGCGCATTATCGGTCTTCAGTTTGAGTTTGGTTTTGAGCTGCTTTGATCGTGCTGCAACTTCCGTGGGGCTGAGGCCAAGTTCCGTCGAGATTTCATCGTTGCTCTTGCCTTGTCCGAATTGTTCCAGCAACTCGAGCTCGGAGTCCGTGAGTTCGGCCAGAGGATTAGCCCGTTCTGCTGCGGGAGTCTGTCTGGAGCCGTTGCCATTACCACTGCCATTGCGCGGAGACCCAGTCGATCCCATCACCTGTTCGCTCACGTAAATATGGCCGGCGAGCACATCTCGGATTGCATGCAGAATCTCTTCCGGATCTTCCTGCTTCATGATGTAGCCATCGCCCCCGGCGCGAAGCACACGATCGGCATACAGTGCCTCGTCGTGCATGGAGACCACCAGGAGTTTCGTCTCGCGGTCGCTAGCGCGAACTTTCCTGATCAGTTCGAGGCCGCTTTGGCCAGGCAGTCCAATATCCACCAGGACGAGCTGCGGTTTGAGTCGGGGAATATCTTTGAGGGCTTGCGAGGCATCACCAGCGGTGCCGCACACGGTGAGATCGGGTTCGCTGTTCAATACCTGAGCGAGGCCCTCGCGAAAAATCGGATGATCTTCGACGATGAATATCCTGCGCCGCGTGTTCGAACTGCCTTGAGCTGAATTTGCCATAGCCCGCAGAGTTTTGCGCGTTAATGATGACAAGGTCCGGTTGTCATGACTTCTTTACTTCGGAGCCCCGCAACGACCTGGCAAGCAAACTCGGCGCGTCTTTCCGCGGAATTTTGCACTCAGTTCGTGCTCTCGCCGGGCCCCACGATAGAAAAGTCCATGCCATGTTAGTCGTAGGTGAACGAATGTCAATGAGAGGGTTCCACGGCTGTCCTGCCGAAGCGTCGGAAGACTAAACACTTTTACACTTCGGCGATGCCGAGCCTTCCTTAGGAAGGGCGCGTCGAGACCTTGAATCGGCGGGCGATTTGGAAGTTTTCTGGCAAACGCAAACTGTCGCGCGCGCCGGCCCCGCGTGGCCCAATTGTGCATGCGAGTGTCCCGAAGTTAGATAGCACATTGCCTCCAATTTTGGTCTAACAGAGTATCCAAGCCGAGACGGCAATGGCTCGGTTGAGAATTATGAACAAGCACGGAAAGAGTTATGGCCCGGAGGTGAAGGCGGCGCTTGCGAGGACGCCGGCCACCAGACCCCAGATTGCCTGACGAAAGAAAATTTTGCGCTTACCGGATATCCAGACGTTTGAGGATGAAGCTTGGTATTGCGTGCGGACGCAGCCGAAGCACGAACATATTGCCTCCGCCAACCTGCACCGTAATCTTGGTCTCGAGGTTTTCCATCCCCGGCTGAGGCTCGAACGCCCGACTTGCCGCGGGGTCGTGCGCGTGATCGAGCCGCTTTTCCCCTGCTACTTGTTTGTGCGGTTCAATTTGAATGAGCGCCTGGATGAAATCCGCCATGTGAGCGGCGTCAGCAGCCTGGTGCACTTCGGCCATGGCATTCCGGTCGTGCCCGATGCCGTCATCGATGAATTGCGGCAATGCTTCGAAACGGAAGAGGCCATGAACGTCGAGGAACCACTGCGGCCGGGCGTCGAGGTCACAGTGGCGCAGGGATCGTTTTTGGGTTTTCGCGGGATTGTCGTGCGGTTGATGCCTTCTCGCCAGCGCGTGCAGATTTTGCTCGATTTTCTGGGCCGGACGACCGTCGCGGAAGTCGAGCGGACGGCTTTGACTTTGGAAGATCGGTGTGTAGCGGATCTCGTGCCTTCCCTGGCGATGTCGCCTCGGAGGTGCGCCGGAGTGGTGGGCTGAGTCCGCATCCGTTTCCGCCGCAAGGCAGATCGGAGAGAAAAAGTTGGCGAAGTAGAAGGAATTCTACAAGTGCGGAGCCATGTACTGATCGCGACCGTAGTGAACCGGCCTGAGCACTGATCGAATCTGATTTCGGAGGAGTTGAATTCGTTTCGATGGTCTTACCTGACAAACAATCATCCGTTCCGTCGGCCGAGAGCGCGGGGAAGACGAATATTCCAGCCTGGAAACGCGCGCTGGATGTCTTCTGCATCGTGGTCACAGCGCCCGCTTGGGCAATCATCGGAGCGGTTACGTATCTGATCGTAAAACTCGTGTCACCCGGGCCGGCTTTCTTCAAGCAAGAGAGGATTGGTTATCGTGGCCGGAGCTTCGGCTGTTACAAGTTTCGCACGATGTCCGTCAACGCCGACACCGGTGTGCATCAGGGACATCTCGAGCAACTGATGACTGCGAATACGCCGATGACGAAGCTTGATTCGGCCGGTGACAAGCGGTTGATCCCTTTCGGACGGGTGCTGCGGTCCCTCGGTCTCGATGAGTTGCCGCAGATCATCAATGTCCTGCGCGGCGAAATGAGCCTGGTCGGTCCGCGGCCGTGCTTGCCGTATGAATATGAGCAGTACTTGCCAAGGCATAAAAAACGCCTCGCTGCAGCGCCCGGGCTTACCGGCCTGTGGCAAGTCAGTGGCAAGAATCGCACAACCTTCGAAGAGATGGTCGATCTCGATGTGGAGTATGCCGCCAGGCAATCTCTTTTCCTTGATCTCAAAATCATCCTTCTCACGCCCCTCGCAATCATCCAGCAGGTCTGGGACGGGATAAAGCGTCGCAAGGCGCGACTCACAGCGCAATTGTCCCCCGCAAAAACGTCCAAGCGCGCGCTCAATGCGCAGCCGTGACCATTCTCGCTGCAATGCGACCGATCTCCAATCCCGAAGCGATTGCGTCCTCCAGCCCAAGGGTTGCGAGGAACGAGCTACCCTGGATTAACAATTTTTGAATGTGAACCCTGAAAGCGTTCCGGCGCGGTTCCGCCACCGTTCGAAATCCAAGCACTTCTTCGCCGCGGGAACGGGAAAAAATCCACCAATCCACCAATCCATCAATCCATCAATCCACCAATCCACCAATCCATCAATCCACCAATCCACCAATCCACCAATCCACCAATCCCTTCATCCGCTCATCCATTTCCTCCGCTGATCCATCATTCAGTCCATCCACCATCCCACTCCTATGACCTCTCAAATTAAAGTCGGTGTTGTCGGTTGCGGCTATTGGGGCCCCAACCTCATTCGAAATTTCCGGTCGTTGTCGGATTGCAACCTCCAGATGATGTGCGATGTCAGCGAGCCGCGGCTGAAGCATCTCAAAGGCCTCTACCCGGAGGTCACCGGCGAAACGAACTACGACCATCTGCTCAACGGAGCGGGTCTCGATGCCATCGTGATCGCGACCGCCGTGAAGTACCACCACGCCATGGCCAAAGCGAGTCTTGAGGCCGGCAAACACACCTTCATCGAGAAGCCGATGGCTTCATCCTCCGCGCAGTGCGAGGAACTCGTCGATATCGCCCGCAAAAACGGACTCGTGCTGATGATCGGCCACACCTTCCTCTATTCGCCCGTGGTCAGAAAGATCAAAGAGATCGTCGATAGCGGCGACCTCGGGGAAATCCGCTACATCGCCGCGCGCCGGCTCAACCTGGGCCTCTACCAGAAGGACATCAACGTCGCCTGGGACCTGGCGCCCCACGACATCTCCATCATCCTGCATATAATGGACGAATTGCCGCGCAGCGTGAATTGCCGCGGGGCTGCGCACGTGACACCTGGCGTCGAAGACGTGACCTCCATGTGTCTGAGCTTTCGCAAGAGCCGCACGGCCATCATTCACAATAGCTGGCTCGATCCGCGCAAGATTCGGGAAATGACCATCGTCGGCAGCAAGCGCATGATCGTTTACGACGACGTCTCGCAACTCGAAAAGCTGCGTGTGTTCGATGCCCGCGTCGAGCGCCCGCCGCACTATGATACCTTTGCCGAATTCCAATACGCCTATCATTACGGCGACATGTATGTCCCTTACGTGAAACAGGAGGAACCGCTTAAGGCCGAATGCCAGCATTTTATCGACTCTATCCGCAACGGCACCCAGCCTCTGACCAATGGCGAGCGCGGCCTCGAACTCGTCCGCATCCTCGAAGCCTCCTCCGCCTCCCTGAAACAAAACGGCGCCTCCGTTGACCTCTTCCCGAGCGCCATGGAAAACGGCCGCCCAAGCTTGAACGTCCGCATCCCCAGGATGCCTTATCCTGCTGTATCGACCGCTCACCAACCAGCCGCCGCCGCTGTCGTTGTCTAACAGTGATGGGCGTGCTTCATACAACCTCGTCCCCGAGTTTCAGCCTTCACGTGCAATCGATTCTCTCGCCAGTTGAGATTTCGGCTCGCAGCGAGCCTGGCCCCGGCCAGCAGGAATGGGCCATTTGCAATCCGCTTGAACAATCGAATTGGGACGCGCTCCTAACCGGCCATGCCAAAGCTTCAGCTTTTCATACACAGGGGTGGGCTCGCGTGCTTCACGATAGCTATGGCCATGTTCCTTTCTATTTCTGTCGATTTGGAGACACCGGATTGACAGATCTATTCCCCGTCATGGAGGTGAGCAGTCGCGTCACTGGACGCCGCGGCGTCTGCCTGCCCTTCACTGATTTTTGCGAACCTTTGACCTCGAGCCTGTCGGTTTCCGCACGACTTCATGACCTCGCAATGGAACATGGCCGAAAGCGGGGATGGAAATATTTTGAATGCCGAAGCAGCTCCTCGTGGAACCACCAAGCGGACGCGGTAGAATCAATTTCCTTTCACGGCCATGTTATTGCACTCGACCGGAATGAGCAGACATTGGTCAAACAGCTTGAGGGCGGTGTGCGTCGCGGCATAAAAAAAGCGCAGGCTTCCGGGTTGCGGGTTGAATTTGAAACGAGCGCAGAAGCGATGCGTATCTTTTATGGCCTGCACTGCAAAACCCGCAAACGGCACGGCCTGCCTCCCCAGCCTTACCGGTTTTTCGCGAACATCGCGCAGCACCTGATGCAGAAGGACAACGGCTTTGTTGCGATGACATTGTATAATGGAAAACCAATTGCTGCGCTCGTTTTTCTTCACCATCGCCGTGAAGCGCTCTACAAATTTGGCGCTTCCGATTATGAATTTCAGAATCTCCGTCCGAATAATCTGGCCCTATGGGAAGGCCTGAAACATTGCGCTGCTTTGGGCTCTACACGATTGCATCTTGGCCGAACCTCACTGGCTAACGAAGGGCTTCGCCGCTTCAAGCTTGGGTTTGGCGCCAGTGAGGAGACGATGGTTTGTCGAAAGTATGATTTCTCCACACATTCATTTGTGAAGGATGTCGATCGCGCCGAAACCTGGATGAATAAGGTCTGGCGCTGCTTTCCCATCGCCGCCCTGCGTCTGGCTGGCGAGGCGATCTATCCACACCTGTCCTAGTCGCACAGTCTCTTTGCACGGCTTCCAATACAGATGATCGATAAGCCTCCCGCCCGTTCGCAGTCTTCCGGATTGAACCTTTCCCTCCCGGACGTTTACTTCATCATTTTCCGCCACAAGTGGAAGATCCTCGGAATCTTTGGCCTGGCAGTCCTGGCAGCTCTGCTGCTGCCTCTGATCCGCCCCGTTCCTTACCAATCAGAAGCCAAGCTCTACATCAGGTACGTCCTCGAAAGCAAATCCCCAACACAAGTTGACGCGAACGATTCTACCATACACTCCCCCGACCTTCGGGGCGACAGTCTCGTCAATACCGAGTTGGAGATTTTGACTAGTCTCGACCTGGCGCAGCAGGTCGCCGATACGATTGGCCCGGAGAAGATTGCTGGGAAAGCAAATACAGCAGATCGTTACAAAGCCGCATTGTTGCTGCGCAAGAATCTCACCGTCGAAGTCCCCAAAAATAGCACGGTTATCCGGCTGATTTTTCAGCACAGGAACCCGGAGATCGTCCAGCCTGTGCTTTCGCAATTGATGGACTTCTATTTCAGAAAACATTCTGAGATCCACGCCGTCGGCGTATTTGATGACGTGCTGACCCAGGAAACGGACCAAATCAAAACAACCCTTGCGGAAATCGAACAGGACTTGAAAAAAGCTATGACCAATGCCGGCGTGATTTCGCTTCCCGAAACCAAAAAGTTTCAAACAGAAGAGATTGCACGCCTCAGACAAGCCATTTTCGAAGCTGAAGCTGAATTGGCCGAGTGCAAGGTCACCGCCAACGAGGCGGCCCGCGTCCTTCGCTCCCAACCGGGAGGAGCCACAAATTCGTCGGCTGCGGCCTCAGCCGAAAGGCTGGCGGAGTACACTAAAGTCACAACGTTACTGGAAACTTTGCGCAGAAAAGAGCAGGAGTTCCTGCTCTTATACACTCCGGAAAGTGTGATGCTGAAGCAGGTCCAGGAACAAATAGCTGATAAGCTGAAAACCAAAAAACAGTTGGAAGAGGAGAACCCTGACCTTCTCACGAGAGCGGCCCTACTTGCCGCAAAACGCGGCGATGGGCCAACGGCCCCACACAGCGATCTGGCCAATGAAATGGCACGTGCCACTGCGCTCGATGCCCGTATTGAGACATTGAAAGAGCAACTCCAGCAAATCCAAAAGGAGGCTGCCGCTGTCGCTGATGCCGAAAGCACGATAAATGAGCTGCAGCGGAAACGCGATATTGCCGATGATCGCTACAAGAAGTTTATTGCGAACCTCGATCAATCGCGCTTTAACGAAAAACTGGGCAGTGGCAAGGTGATGAATATTAGCACCATTCAGAAAGCATCGCCTCCGTCCCGCGATCCCTCAAAACTTCTCAAGGCCAGGTTGGGCTTGATCATTGGGGGCTTCGCCGCGGCGCTGGGGTTGGCCTTCCTGCTGGAGATGTTTCTGGATACCTCTTTAAAGCGTCCCTTTGAAATAGAAAACAAGCTCGGTTTGCCGCTTTTTATGACAATTCCGCTGATGACGGACCGTCCCAAAAGCGCTTGGATCGGCAGATTCCGCCAATTGCGACTATGGCCACAGGCTCTTTCAAAAACTGAGCTTCCAGCGGAGTCTGCCGTTTCCACGCTCCATTCTGCATTGCCTCTTTCATTATTCTTTGACGGATTGCGCGACCGGCTTATCAGCTTTTTTGAACTTAAGAACCTGACGCACAAACCCAAACTCGTCGCCGTCACGAGCTGTGGAGAAGGCTCTGGCGTCACCACTATCGCTAGCGGATTGGCGGCGTCACTGTCCGAGACCGGCGACGGCAATGTGCTCCTGGTCGACATGAGTCACCCGAATGGGACCGCTCAACACTATGTTAACGGCCGTCCGAGGCTCGGGCTGGACGCCGCGCTTGAAACGCAGCAGCGCAGCGCCGCGCTGGTTCAAGACAATCTGTACATGGTCACTGAGTATGGCCCTCCTGCTTCAGATGGGAACGGTGTGTCCAGCGGAATTGCTAACGCCATCGCAGCGAACGGCGCTGCGGAACTTCAGGAAGCCCTCAACGGAACGGCAGTCGGCGAAAACCAGAGCAATGGTGAGGCGCACCTTAATGGCAGCAACCATGAAAAATTACCCCGTGTTCTGCCCAAACGATTCACATCCTTAATGCCGAAACTCAAGGCGAGCGATTACGACTACATTATTTTCGACATGCCACCGATCAGCCAGGTGAGCATAACGCCCCGGATCGCCAAACACATGGACATGGTGTTGCTCGTGGTTGAGGCCGAAAGGACGGAAATCGAGGTCCTGAAGCGCGCGACAGCATTCCTCTCGGAATCCAAGCCCAACCTGGCGGCGATCCTGAACAAACGTCGCACCCACGTTCCCAAGCTCCTGCAGCAGGAACTTTGATCTTTGCGCTTTCCTTCCGCGTATGCCGCGTACTCCGCGGTTAAAATTCCTGCCCTGTCACTGATTAGAGTCTCGGTTAACTCTGTTCCCTCCTGTTAAGATTCCGCATTCCGCACTCCGCACTCCGCATTTCCCGCCCATGTTCCGCACCAAGATCTATTACCGAATAAAACCTCTCGTTCCATGGCGGGTTCGCGTTGGCGTCCGTCGCCTGTTTGCGTTGAGAAAACGCGCTCTGTACCGCCAGATTTGGCCTATCCTCCCAGGCTCTGAACAGCCTCCAGGGAATTGGGCGGGGTGGCCGGACGGGAAAAAGTTCGCTTTGGTCCTCACCCATGACGTTGAGAGTCTGGCCGGCGTCGCCAAATGTCGCCAGCTAATGGAACTCGAGCGCTCCCTTGGTTTCCGCTCCTGCTTCAGCTTTATACCTCAGGGTGGTTACTCGACCTCCCGGTTGTTGCGCAACGAGCTCACCCGCAACGGCTTTGAAGTTGGGGTTCATGACCTTCACCACGATGGCAAACTTTTCCAAAGCGCGCACGATTTCTCCGAAAAAGCTACTCACATCAATCATTACCTGAAGCATTGGAATGCGGTTGGCTTCCGGTCCGGATTCATGTTTCACAACCTCGACTGGTTTCATCAGTTAAACGTAAGCTACGATGCCTCAACCTTCGACACCGATCCATTCGAACCTCAACCTGATGGTGTGGGCACAATCTTTCCGTTTTGGGTCCCTCGTCCTGAGCCTCCGTCCCTCAACTCTCAAAGGTTCTCGTTCGAAAATGGCTTCCGTCCCTCAACTCTCAACTCTTCAGGCGGTTACGTCGAGCTTCCATACACTCTGCCTCAGGATTCGACGCTCTTTCTGCTGTTCCGGGAGCGCACGCCCGATCTGTGGCTGCAGAAGCTGGATTGGGTCGCGCGCCATGGGGGTATGGTCTTGGTCAATGTCCACCCGGACTACCTGTGGTTCGATGGCGAGCCGCGCACGCCCAATACTTTCCCGGCTGAGTTTTACGCCGACCTCCTGGAATACGCGCGCGCTCGCTACGGCGACTCGTTCTGGCACGCTTTGCCGCGCGACGTCGCCACATTTGTCAACGAGCGGAAGGAAAATCTGATGGCCAGAAAGCGGTCGTGGCGCGGAGTTGATCTTCCCAAAAGCAAAAGGATCTGGGTGGATCTGGAAAACACCCCTCACATCCCCTTCTTCAAACCCGTTGTCCGTGAGTTGGAGAAACGCGGCTATCATGTCGTGCTGACCGCTCGCG
>JADMIO010690320.1_pt1 | contig 34639 bp, 30 predicted proteins | sample 8958161 | NCBI WGS metagenome assembly JADMIO01 (sample SAMN16585339, study PRJNA669376) | soil metagenome | isolation source: Crop rotation soil | place: USA: Cullars Rotation, Alabama | collected 2011
CGCGACAACTTGTCCACGTGGAATTCTAAGCTTAGGATCCCAATGTGCTGGAAAGACGCCTCGTACTTGCGCTGCTCGTTTACCAGCGGCCCAACGTTCTGCTGCTCGACGAGCCGACCAATCACCTCGATCTCGAGATGCGGCACGCGTTGACCATGGCGCTGCAGGATTTCGGCGGCGCGATGGTGATCGTTTCGCATGACCGTTTCTTGTTACGCAGCGTCACCGACCGTTGGCTGATGGTGGCTGACGGCAGTGTGCAGGAGTACGACGGCGACCTCGAGGAGTACAGAGCCTGGTTGAGTGAGCGGCGGGCTGGGCAAGTGCAGGTGACGGACGCTGTCGATAGAGCCGACAGCGCGCAAGCGCGCAAAGAGCGCAAGCGCACCGATGCGGAACGCCGGCAGCGCGAGCAGCCGCTGCGCAAGAAGATCAAGGAGCTCGAGGCGCGCCTGCAGTCGTTGACGCAGCGCCGCGCGCAGATCGAGGCGCAGCTTGCGGGCGGCGAGGTGTACACGAGCGCGAGCAAAGACGATCTGAAGGAGCTATTGCGCGACCAAGCGCGCGTCAACGGCGAAATAACAGACGTGGAGGACGCTTGGCTTGAAGCGAGCGAAGCGCTGCAGCATTCAGCGGCGCGCGAGGCGCCTTAATTCCTCGGGCCGTAGTGCGGCAGCTCGTTCCCTTGCTCGTAGGCGCCGATATCCGGGGCCGCGCCGCTAAAGCCGTCTGTCACGTTCGGCAATGCTTTGCCCTTGTCGATCGCTGCCGAGCCGCTTCTCAAGCGCAAGTCGTAATCGGCTGCAGGGTACAAGTAGCTGATGTCGCTCTTGTTTGGCATCGTAAAGCGCATGAAGCTCGCGGGATCGAACATGATGCTGTGGGCGTCTTGCCCCGTGCCCTTCGTAAACTCTCGCAGATTGGCAAAGCTGCGCGGAACGGGCTCGTTTTCGTAGTCGGCGACCACGCCATTCGGCGGGGACGACCAGTTGAACGGGCTGTCGAACGACGCCCCGAAATAGAACCCGTTGTAGTCCGAGCTCGAATAGTTGGTGTACGTGATGAGACCGAAGCCGCGTTTCGCGCCTTGGCCGCCGTGGCTCACGAACAGATTGTTGATGAAGTGAATGTTCGAGGCGATGCTCATGTCCTGGTGCTCGCCGACGAACGTGTTGTTGATGAGCAGCACGCCGCTCGGCGTGATGGACAGCTTGGCGGCTTGATCCGCACCGGCCACCATCACGTTGCGAATGAAGTACGCCGGGCCGCCGTAGATCGTCTGCATGCTGAACGCGCCGCCGGCGCTGTTGAAGCACGCGTTGGCGAAGACGCGGATGTTGCGCGCACCGCCATCGGCTTCGATGCAATTGTCGGCGAACGCGTCCAGGAAGTTGCCGTATATATCGATGGATGCCGGCACGAGACTCTCGTCCGCTTCGGGCGCGCCATACGTCGCGACGTCGATGCCGTCGTGGAAATGCCGCACGTCGTTGTACGCGACGACGTGTCCGCGGCCATAGACTTTGACCGCATACTCGGAGCCGCCGGGGCCCGAGATCTCCTCGGGGAAACCCTGAAACTCACGCCAGTCCTCGGTCCATCCCATGAGCGCCGTCTTGCTGTGACGCCCGACGAAGACGTTGTCGGCAATGTAGAAATCGTCCGAGCCGGCCCAGTCCCCCTGCACGCCACGGCCGACGTCCTCTACTTTCGAATTCGTCAGCGTGAACCCATCCGAGCCGACGATGCCCTTGATGCCGGTCAAGAACGCCACCTCGGTGTTCCTGACCGTAATGCCGTCGAAGTGGTGATAGTCGCCGCCCATCATGTTGAACAGTACGGCATTGCCGGCGCCGTCGAAGACGACTTCGCCGTCGCCGGCTGCTTTGATCGTGATCGGCAGCTCCGGCGTGCCGTCGGCGGTCAGGTAATAGGTGCCGTCGAACGGCGTGGCCAAACGCGGCTCGGTCCGCCCCTCAGCGCCTGAGCCGTAGTGCTCGCGGGCGTCGCGATAGACGCCCGCGTGAACGAGGATCGTGTCGCCGGGTTTGACTCGCGTTGGGCCCACGGTCGCCCAGTCTGCGTGCCGCGCTTCGCGAAAGTACGCGGCCAACAGGCCCGTGAACGAAGGCTCCACTCGCGGGCCCGAGTAATTCCACGGATAAACGTGATAGACGCTGCCGGCTGCCGTGGCCGTCGGCTCCGCGCGCGTTCGGAAGCGGCCCGACTGCTGCGCGATGCCCTGAACTCCGTCGGGATCCGACATCGTGACGCGCACTTCGTAGGCGGTGTCCGGTTCGAGGCCGAATAGGCTGCCCGAGAACATGTTCGGCACTTCGTACTCGAGCAGCGGGCGGTTCATCATCACGCCTCGGCCGCCGCGGCCCGACGACTCGGTCGCGTTGCCGCCCGGGTAAGCATTGATGTCCTCGTTCTGCAGCCGGAACAGATCGAGGCCCCGTTGCCACTCGCTGGCTCCGGCCGCTCGATACTCGACGGTGACCGCGGCGTTACGGTTATCGTCGCCGTGGATCTTCCAATCGACGCCGCCCGACACGACGGTGGGGCGAACGATCTCGATGTCTAGCGCGGTGACTTTGTCGGTAGCGGCCGCACCGTGTGCTATTAGCACGCCTACGAGAAACGCGGCCGTCGAGAACGGGCGGGCGAGCGGAATGTCGTAACGCATCTACGCCTCGGAGCGATGAAACGCCGTCATCGTAGCGCAGAAGAAATCTCGGGTTTTCGCGGTTTCTTCGCGCTCAGGCGGGTCGGTCGCGGAGGGCGAACGTACGTTTCGCCTCGTCGAGCGAGCCCGAATATGGTCTATGTTGACGCGAATTGCATAGACCACCTAGCGCCGCATTTGCCCTTGACACCGGCGTTCCTGGCATCGAGCCTATGCCAGCGTTGGAAGAACGGGGGGAGGGCGCATGAACGTGCGACAGAGCGTGCTCGGCTTGTTGCTGCTGCTGGTGAGCTCTGCGGCCGCCGCTTGCGACCTGCCCGCGCTGATGGTCATTCCGCCCGCTGGAACCGTCGACGACTACGCAGGCCAGCGCATCGCGCAGATGCAGCGTTACGTTGCGGGCATACGTGAATACACGGCGTGCGTGCAAGCAGAGATCGCGGCCGCGCCGGAGTCGATGCGCGACGTGCTGATTCGCCGCAACAACGCCGCTGTCGCCGAAGCCAAAACCGTGATGGACCTGTTCGGCGAACGCGTTGCACCCGTTAAGGATTTGTATCTCGCCGAGTTCATCAGCGGCGAGGGCGACGAATGCATTCCGACAGCGCGCCTCGACTCGACGAGTATCGTCAACGACATGGCCGTGCTATTCATCGAGAGGGGCGGGCGCGCGCATATGAACGTGCTCGAAGCGACGTGCCGGGACCTCGAGCGCTACGGCGAGTTCGAAGTTCGGCGCAAACCGATGGGCTCGCGCTTGAACGGATTGGGCGGTATCGAAACGACCTCGCTATGTAGCCGAGAGTTCATCTTTCCCGTCTACACTATCGACACTCGAAGATCGGTGGAGGGTTGCGGGCTCGGCCGCTTCTATGAAGTAACCGAGGAGCAGGGCACGCGGCTGATCGCCGTCGGCGCCGCGAATCGTGAAGCGGCCGCGGCGCAGCTGGAATCATCGACCACTCCGGAATAGAGAAACGCCGAACGCTACCGCGCTACCGCGGCCACCACGGCTGCGGCGGCGCCGCGACGAGCCGCAGGAGATCAGGGAACGACAGCGGCGTGTCGCCCCGCACTCGAATTCGGCGGACAAGCTCCTTGTTGTACTCGACGTCCATCCACGTGGTCGGATCGGACGGTGTCCGCATCAGCTCTGCCGCGGGCGCGAGGTAGAGCAGCGCATCGCCCGCGACGCCGGTATCGATTTCGTAGAACCGATGCTGCAGCCGCGCCAGCTCGTCGGCGGGCGGCAGCGGATCGAGCCCGCGCACCGTCTGCGTCATGCACTCCGGGCGCATGAGGTTGTCTTCGAGCGTTGTGCCTCGGACCGGCGCGATGAGCACTTCGTTCGGCCACTGCATCTCTTCTTCGAGGGCGGCCGAGCAAGAGGGCTTCTCATAGCCGCCATAAGGCATGATCAGATAGAAAGCGCCTGGATGTTTGCGCTCCACGAGCTCGCCCAGCGTTTCGGTCCCGCTTGACGGAACTGGCATCGTCGAGGGCCATGGGAATGAGAAGAAGTGGCCGGTCCCATAGATGACGAGCGCCTTTTTTCCGCGGTCCAAGATCTCCGTCGCGATCACGTCGGCGGCGTGACGCTCGCGTTGGTCGTAGATGCGCTGCCACGCATCCCGTGTTTCAATCGCGCTCCAGTCGATCGGCGGCTCGCTGAGCCAAACGCGGATGCGCCGGTCAGGTGGAAGCGCGGAGTTCACGGCTCGCGCTTGGGCAAAGAAAGTCTGGTAGCCGACGCCTGTGAGGCTGGGGTCCCAGGCGACCGTATTGCGCCAGACGTTCGCCAGCTCGGCGTACGGAACGTCATCGCCGGCCAGGTAGCGATCGAGGATGTCCTGGTGCTGTGAGGCGCCGAACTCGACCACGACATTGCCTACCGTCGCGGCGAAGCGCGGATCTCTAATCAGCGTGGCGTAGAACGTCTCCTCATTCGCAAGCTCGTGCAAGTCGCCAAGCCCCACGAGCGGATGCGTTTCGAACGCGGCAAAGATGCCGTCCAGGGCCGGCCGGACCACCGGCTCGGCCGCGCGGGACGGTGCGAGGAGTGCTAGCGACAGAAAAGCGAGCAGGAACGTCGCAAGCGTTGACGTGATCTTCAGTCGGCGCATCTCGATCTCCCCACGAAAAAAAGCGCCGGACGTCTGGTCGACGTCCGGCGCTCGTCTCAAGCACTTTCTAGTGGCGAATCTGAGTCGAGATGTCGTCGAGCTCTTCGGCTTGGCAGTCGCCGCGCTCCGTGCCGAGCAATGCCGCGCCGCCGCCGCCGGGTCCTGTGCCCGAGGCGAGGGTGCGCAGCATCGGCGTCATCTTGTACGGCTGCAGCAGCACTTGCGGGTCCTCGACCGTAACCTCGTAGAGCATCTGATCGCCCTTGCGCGTGAAGCGCTCGGTGACCTTCATGTCTTCGGAGTGGAAGAAGCCGCCGCGCGCAAGCCAAGTCTCCGGCGTGAAGCCGACCGACTCGATGACGAGCGTGTCGCCGTCCCAGTGCCCCACCGAATGACCCGTGTACTTCGTCTGCCGCGTCTGCTGCGGGTCGAACGCGCGGCCATCGGTCGGGATCACGCGCAGGTCCGAATAGCCGCCGCCGCCGTCGCCGCCGCGACCGTAGAGCAACGTGATGTCGCTGTCAGTATGGAAGATGCGCCCCGGCGGTCCTTGTCGCGGTTGACCCATCGGTTGGCAGGTCATGATGGGATCGAGTTTGTTCGTCCACATGTCCTTGTAAATGACCTCGTCCCAGTGCTCGGGCTTATAGAGCGGGCGATTCGGCCCGAAGCGTGAAGCCGCTTCGAACTCGAAGTCGAGCGTCTGATTCCACGCTGGGCTACAGCCGTCGAGCTGGGTCGGCGCGCAGCGGCGGTTGCCGTAGCGCCAGATGAAAAATTTGCCGGTGCCGCCCCAGGCGCCGGTCAAGTCGGGCTTGCCGTTCGCCAAGCGCGGCGTCGGCGCGGTCGAATCGAGCACCGGCGCCTTCTGGTCGCTGCCATACATCGGCAGCGGCTCCGTGGGGCCGACGTTCGAGGGTACCGGCACGACGACATAGACGCTGCCCGTTTCGGCTACGACCGTCTTGATGTCGCGCACGACCTGACCGTTCTTGCGCTCGACCATTCTGCCCGGCAGATAGGTTTCGATGCGGTTCAGCGGATTGTTGTAGTCGTTGTAATCGCTGTACGTGAACTCGTATTTGTTGCGGCCCTGCGTGACGACGACCGATGAAGCCATGAAGCGGTCGTCGAGCTTGGCAACGGCCGTCGCGTCCGGGACGCCCGGTATCGGGAAAGTAACGACGGGCGTGTTGCCTTCCCAGGTGACGGACGTATTGCCGATCTTCGAAACTCCGTCCTGCAACAAGCCGCCGGGATTGCGGAATACCTTGAGCGGATCGATTCCGGCGCCCGCCAGGGCTGCCTTCGCCGCGCCTTGCGGGCCGGCCCACAGACGAATCAGGCGCTCGTCGACGCTTTCGCGCATCGGCTTCGCCGTGCCTTCACCGGCCACGAGACCGCCGCCCGGGCGGTCTTCGTCCCACGCGTACTTGCCGCTGACGACCTCGATGTTGGAATAGGTGCGACCGTTCGGCAGAGTGCAGTTGATCTGCGTGCGGCTGCCGGCGAATTGGTACGCGTTGCTGATGCGGTAGCCCGACGTGCCGAGCTCGCCCTCGCGACCTTCCTTATAGGGCGCGATCGTGCAGGGTTGGCCGTTGACTTGGATCGTGCCTTCGCCGCGATACTCGAGCGTCACGGCGAGCTCGTGCTCCTCGATGCCGCGCAACATGCCCATGTGCCAGGGCCAATTGAACAGCACGGACTTGGCGTCCTTGGCGCCTTCCGCGGGCGTGTAAGGCGTCGGCGGCGGGCCGCCGAACTGCGCATACGCCACCACCGACAGCGCGCACGCGAGACCGGTTGCGAGCGCGAGACGCGATGACGTCGATCCTATTCTCAAGGCCATGTGGTTCCCCCTATACCTCTGGATGCGGCTGTTATTTGGATGGCATCCGCTCCGTACGAGCCTATCACTGGCGGTCCCTTCGTCCCAACTGGGCTAGACGTCGAATACAGAAGAAAACACAAGCGACTTATAGGCATGCGCCGTAAGGCTACGCGTCGGGACGAGCCGCCTCGTCCCACGAGCGCCAGTACGTCCCGATGCTCCCGATGAAGCGCCGCGGCTTTACCTGGTACAGCCGCGCGCCGAGCACCCGTGCCTTGTTTTGAAGCTGCCTGCGGCGCCGATCGATGAGCGCGAGCAACGCATCGAGATCGGCGGGGTCGGCGAATTGGTCGCTCTTTCGTTCGGACGCGTCACGCAGCACCCAAAGATCGTGATCGTCGCCCAAGTAGTCAGCTAATTGATGCGCTTGGTCCGCCAACTCTTCGATGACGCCCGGCCAGAGCGGCTCGAGCATTTGCAGCTGGTGCCACAAGTTCTTGGCGTCCTTGCGCCACTCGTGGAAAGCGTCGGGTGAGGGGCCGTCGGCGGTCGCACGCAGCTGCTTACGGCCCCGCGCGTACACCTTCTTGAGGCCCGCGCCGATGACGTCCCAATCCTCGCCGTCGATGTTCAACTGCGTCAGCGCTCGCTTCGATCGACGCAGAAGCCGGCGCGTGGCCGTGATTCCGCGCGGCGAGCTGATTAGACGATGCTCGATTGTGCGGCGGTCCTCGTGCAGCGAGCCCTCGAAACGTCCGAAGCGGCGGTCCTGCGCGGGCTCGCGATACCGCTCGAGCAGCTTGTGCAGCGTGTCGATGAGAACCTGCGCGTCGCGCCCTTCGCTCAGCGGACGCGCTGCATCCCGCAGCGCGCGGTTCTGCTCGCGAAATGCGCGCTCGCCGGCTCCGGCTCGCAGCAGTCGCAACCATGCACGCGCCTGCTTCAGCGCTTTGCGAGCCGTATGGATGTCCTCGGGCGACACGGCGTTGCCCGATAAAGTCTCGAGGGCTGCAGCGCACTTGGAAGCGATGGCGTTCCGAACGCCATCGATTGCCCGTTTCTCCGCCGCGAGATCGCTCACGAGACGGTCGTGCGATGCGCTTCGATGGCCGCGCGGAGCAGTGTGTTCGCGCGGCGCGCATTGAACCGCGACACGATGCGAAGCGAGCGTCCCTGCACGCGATTGTAGGAAACGAAGAACTCCTCGATCTCGTGCAGCCGCGAGCGGCCGAGCTGGCGCAACGAGTGAAGCTCCGGCTTGTTCACTTCTGTGTGCGGCAGCGCGATCAAACGATCGTTGCGCACCTTGCGCCGTTTCTCGAGTTGCTCGACGTGAAGCCCGCCGATGAGGCGGGCCGTCACCAAGCATCCCGCGAACGTCGGCGAATCGACCAACACGAGCACGTCGATCGGGTCGCCGTCGTCGGCGTGCGTGCCGGGAACGGACCCAAAGTCGTAAGGGAAGTGCATGCCGGCAGGCAGCATCCGGCTGATTTTGAAAATTCCGAGCTGTTCATCGTACTTGTACTTGTTGGCGCTGCCGCGCGGCGTATCGATGACGACGTTTACGAGCCCGCTCTCGTCCGCGCGAGGCAAGAGCCGACGATAGGGATTGAGCGAGTCATTCATACGAGCGCCCGTGTCGACGGCCTTAGTGCATGCAAGGTTCGTGCGCGACGGCCCTAGGCTGGCACGGTCATTGCTATCGATTTCACGTGGAAGCCGTGCGTCCGCCCATCGAACCGATGCTCGCGAAGCTCGCGGAGGCGCTCCCGCCGGAAGGGCGCGTGCTGTATGAGCCGAAGTGGGACGGCTTCCGCGCGCTCGTGTTCAAGAACGGCCGCTCCTTGTTCCTGCAAAGCCGCGATCTACGCCCGCTCGATCGGTACTTTCCTGACCTACATGACGCGCTGCTCGAGCGCGTGCCGAAGAGCTGCGTGCTCGACGGCGAGATCGTCATCGCGACGAAGCACGGTCTCGATTTCGATGCGCTGCAGCTGCGGCTGCATCCGGCGGCTTCGCGCGTCGCGAAGCTCGCAGCGGCGACTCCTGCATCGTTCGTGGCGTTCGATCTGCTCGCCGTCGGGCGCAAGAACCTGATGTCGTGCACGCAAGCCGAGCGGCGCGCTGCGCTCGAGGAGCTGCTCGCAGATGCCGCGCCGCCGCTCTATCTGACGCCGATGACTCGCAAACGCGGGATCGCGCTCGATTGGCTCGACCGTTTCGAAGGAGCGGGTCTCGATGGCGTCGTCGCGAAGCCGGAGGAAGCGTCGTACCAACCGGGTAAGCGCGCAATGATCAAGGTGAAGCACGTGCGCACCGCGGACTGCGTCGTCGCCGGCTACCGGCATCACAAATCGGGTCCCGACGCCGTCGGCTCGCTGCTGCTCGGCCTTTACGACGACGCGGGCGTGCTCCAGCACGTGGGAGTCACTTCGTCGTTCACGATGGCGCGGCGCCGCGCGCTCATGAAAGAGCTCGCGCCGTTGCGCCGCGACGCGCTGCACAATCATCCGTGGCGCGACTGGGCCGGCGCCGCGGCCGAGTCGCGCCGGATGCCGGGCGCGCAAAGCCGGTGGAGTGCCGGCAAAGACCTCTCGTGGGAACCGCTGCGTCCCGAGCGCGTGTGCGAGGTGAAGTACGATCACTTGCAAGGCGACCGCTTTCGTCACGCCGCGACGTTCTTGCGCTGGCGGCCGGACAAGCCGCCCGAGGAATGCCGTTACGATCAGCTCGAGTCGACGGCGCCCTACGAGCTCAAGGACGTGCTGTCGTCGGGGTCGAGCGCTTCCTGAGCCGGGCGCAACTTCTTCGGCACGTGCTCGAGGTTCAAGCGGATGCGCGTCCACGTCGTGTACCGCCCGCGCATGGCGTCGACGAGCACGTCGGAGTCCTCGAGATGGGCGGCCGCGCTGCGATGGCGCTTCTTCCAGCGCTCGAGCCCTGCGAGCGCGTCTTCTTCGCGCTTCGCGCGCCCGATCTCGATCAGCGGCCGGCGCGGCTGGCGCTTACGGGCGGTACGTGCCTTCGACGGGCGCACGCGCGGCGGCTCGCCTTGCTGCTTGCGGTAATGCGGCGGCCACGGCGCATCGCCGAGGCCCTGCGATTCGTGCAGCGCGAGCAAAGAATCGAGTGAGCCCGGGCAGGCATCGATCTTCGAGTGCGGGTCGCCGATCTTCGCGAAGCGGCTCGGCATGCTGACTAGCGTGAAGTCCTCCGGTTCCGCGTCCGCGACTTCGTCCCAGGCGAGCGGCGCGGAGACCGTCGCGCGTTCGGTCGGCCGCACGGAGTAGGCCGCGGCTACGGTGCGGTCTTTCGCGTTCTGGTTGTAGTCGATGAACACGCCGCGGCGCTCCTCCTTCCACCACTTGCTGGTCGCGAGCTCAGGGGCTCGCCGCTCCACCTCGCGCGCGAGCGCGAGCGCGGCGCGCCGCACTTCGTCGAATGTCCAGCGCGGCTCGATGCGCACGTAGACGTGCAGGCCGCGTTTGCCCGATGTCTTCGGCCAGCTTGCAAGGCCGAGCTCGTCGAGCACCTCGTGGACGACGCGCGCGACGGCGCGCACTTGCGCCCAGCCCACTCCGCGCACGGGATCGAGATCGACGCGCAGCTCGTCGGGATGATCCAAATCGTCGGCACGCACGGGATGAGGATGCAGCTCGAGGCAACCCAAGTTGGCGAGCCAGACGAGCGTGGCCGCATCGCGCGGCACGACTTCTTCGGCGCTGCGGCCGGAGGGGAACTTGAGCTCCACAACCTCGACCCAATCCGGGCGCGACTGCGGCGCGCGCTTTTGATAGAAGAACTCGGCACCGATGCCGTTCGGGTAGCGCACGAGCATGTTCGGGCGGCCGCCCGCGCCGCGCAGCGCTCCGTCGGCGACAGCGAGGTAGTAGCGAGCCACGTCGATTTTGGTATACCCAGCGCTTTGAAATAGCACCTTGTGCGCGTGCGTGATCGCGACGGTTTTACCCGCAACGTCGATCAGCTCGGTGTCCTCCTTGGCCATGTCAGGATGCTCGACCTCGATCGAAGATCGCAAAGAGCTGCTCGACGTCGCGTTCCTCACCCGCTGCGTCATAGTGCAGCGCCTTCAGCGTGAACTTCGCCGCGTGCTCGAGGGCGGGGCCCGTCATCAGCGTGTCGAACGCGAGCCCACCGAGGATGCGGCACGCGACGGTCAAATAGAGCCGATCGAGCGCGTCGTCCGCGATCAACGTTTCGAGTATCTCGCCGCCGCCGATCAGCGCGATGTTCCGGTGCGCCTCGCGCGCCAACGCTTCGATCAATTTGCCGCCCTCGACGCGCGGGCCGTTGCCAACGGTGAGCACGCGCGCGCCCTGCGACTCGATGTGGGCAACTCGCTGCGGGTCGGCGGCGGAGCCCGTTGCGACGTATACCGCGCGCCCGGCGTCGGTCAGCTCGAGTAGCGGCGGCAGCTCGAGGCTCGCTGTAACGATGACCACGGCCGGCTGTGCCGGTAAACCGCGCGTCACGCGCGCGCGCACGAGATCGGCATACTCGGGCTTGGTGCTGACGGGGAAGCTCTGCGGCGAGACGCCGTTCGCGAGGTCGCGAACGTGGCGGCCGCTGGTGAGAAGCGCATCCGCGCACGCCGCCAGCTCCTGAAAAAGGCGCCAGTCGCGGCGATTGGTGATCGCCGGCGGCGCGGCGCGCTTCGACGTTCGCGGATCCGGCAGCGAAATACGTCCGTCGAGGCTGGCGATGAAGTTGGCGTACACGAAGCTCGCCGAGCGCTGCGTTGGCGGGGCGAACCGCTCGCTCGAGTAGAGCCCGTGCAGCGGCACGGGCGCCGCGGGCGTCGGAAAGAGCCGCAGCAACTCTTTGGCGTCGTCGGCGGCTTTCATCATGTGCTACGGCGCATGACCGGGCTCGATGTCGCGCGCCTTCTGGAAGGTCAGCTGCTCCCCGCGCGCCTCTTGGCCCGTGTCGATGGGCGTAAGCAGGAAGCCGACGTGATCGCCGAAATCGATCTGCTCGAGCACTTTGCCCACGAACCAGCGTTCGCACGCGTCGAATATCGGCACACCGTCGACGAAGTGCCAGCCCACGCGAGCGAACTTGTCGATCTCGTCGCCGGTCTCTCCGCCGAACAGCTCGGCGATCCATTTGTCCTTTTCTTCGATGATATGGACCGCGATCGTCGGTGCTCGAACCGCGAGCAGAAACGTGTGGTTCTTCTTCGAGATGCAGGCGAGAAAGCGCGGCGGATGAATGCTGCATTGCGTGGCAAAGCCAATCAAACAGCCCGAGGGTTGCTGCTCGAGCACTGTCGTGACGACGTACAACGGGTAGTCGAGGGTCGCGACGAGCCTTTCGAACCGAGATGTCATGGCGCGCGAAGCCGTTCCAGGAATAGAGCTACGGCATTCGTCTCGTCGGTGTTGGCCGCAAGCAGCGGTGCGACGCCCCACGAAGCGAGAATGCGCTCCTGCACTCGGTTCGGCTGTGTCATCAGCACGTACGATCGCGGCCGAGCGCGCTCGCATCCCGAGGCGCGCCAGATGCGGTGCAGCCGATAGAGCAGCAGGCGCAGGTTGATGTCCGACACGCTGTAGCCGATGAACAGCAATGCCTTGCCGAAGGCGTCCGCCACCAGCTTGATGTCGAGCGGCTGCTCGAACGACAACCTGTCGAGGTAGTCGGTCTCGCCAAGCACCATCGACGAAGGGTCGTCGAGATCGCCATGGAACTTGACGATCGTCGGCAGCGCAGGATCGATGCGCGCAAAGTCTTTTGCAGTCACGATCTTGTTGAACCGTCGATGCTGGGAGCGATAGGCACGTTCGAGCAGATGGTCGTAATTCGTGGTGTAGACGATCGGAAAGTCGAGCTCGACGATGTGCCTGTGCGCTTGCGAAGACGCGAGCTTCTCGTCGCTGATCTGCCATTCGCGAGCGATCTTGTCGCGGAGCGTTTCGAGCGAGCCCTTCTCCAACCGATAGAACTCGGCGAGCGAACGAAAGTCATGGCTCAGGCCCAGGAACTCGTGCGGCTCGAAACCGAACTCGCTGCCGAGCCGACCGATGAAGTCTTGCCACGTCGGCAACCCGAGGCCCGCCGACACGCCGGCGCCGACGAACAAAATGACTTGCCGCTCGCGAACCTCGCGCCCTAGTGCGGCCAAGCTGCCGGTGTCGTCGCTGCCCGCCGGCCCACGCTGCCGCAGGTGCTGCGTGTGTGGTCCAGGTGCGACAGGTTGTTGATTGGCCATGCCTTCCAGCGGTGCAAGCGCTGGGCCAACTCTAGGCTGGCATGACTTTTGCTCAACTACGGTATCAGGGTTGATGCAGGAGGCATTATGAAACACGGGCACAAGTACGCGGCGTATGCCGCTGCGTTGATATTGGCTGCGGGCACTGCGGGTGCGCAGATTCCCACGAAGACCGAGCGCGCGCAGGAGTTCTCGCGGTCGGTGAGCTACCAGGACTACATCAAGGGCAAGAATCTGCGCGCTACAGAGCTCGTCGGCGAGCGAGTCCACAACGCAACCGGCGACACGCTAGGCGAGATCAAAGAGCTCGTGATCCCGTCGAACCGGGATCGCATGCTCGTGATTCTTTCCGTCGGTGGTCTCGGCGACCTTCGTGACAAGCTCGTCGCGATGCCATATGACGACTTGCGCGTTTCAGAGGACGGTCACAACTTCTTTTTCGACCGGACCGAGGAGCAGCTGAAGGCCGCGCCGGAATACTCGTACGACGCGTCCGCCACTCCGGCTGCCGCACCGCGGCAAGCGCAGCGCGATGTGCAAGCGGCGCCGGCGGCGACCGCGCGAACGGATGCTGATCGTCCGCGAGCGGCGACGCCAAATCCAAGTCCGGCGAAGTCCGATAATCTCGCGCTGGACGCGTTCGATTACCGGGCGTCGGATCTGATCGGTGCAACCGTCCTCGACGATCGCGGCGAGCACGTGGCGAAGGTCGATGACATCGTCGTGTCGACCGAAGACAACAAGCTACACGCGGTGCTCGCGGTCGGCGGATTCGCAGGATTCGGCACGAAACTGATCTCGATGCCGTTCTCGGATCTGCAGATCAATGCCGAGGGCGACCACCCGCAGGTTCGTATCAAGATGACCGGCGACCAGCTCCAGCAGCTCGCCGATTCGCGCGCGCCGTTCCGCTACGAGCGGCAAGTCGCGAAAGCCCCGGGCAATCCCCGCGGCTGAACCGCACGTGGTTCGTGGCCGGGCGTGGCGAGAGCCGCGTCCGGCCTCTTCGTATTCGGTTCGCGCAGAGCGCAACTTTAGAGCCGAAACACCGGCGGTTCAGCAATCGCGAGCTGAAGCTTCGGCAGCTCCACGGCCATTGCAGGCGGCGTGCGCTCCGCCGTGACAGAGCTTCGGCTCGGGCGCTTCGCCGTCACGACGATCTCTTCGATCATCGCTGCCACGGCGGGGCGCTTTCCGGTGACCACGATGACCTCGACATCCGCTTGCGCGTCGACGTTCGCCGGCGCCGCGGCGCGCGTTCCGGCCGCGTTCGCGGATAGAGCGGTGAGCGAGAAGAGCGTGCCAAGCGTGAAGCGAAACGACGTTCTCACGGAAGTTCTCCCAAATGATGCTCTCTACGCGAACAAATACGCGCGAGAGGGTCAGTGGGTTACACGGTTGCCGTGAAGAAAGCCGAAGAAACATCGCGCGCGCTGAAGAGAGCGCTCGTATGAACGGCGCTGACGAGGTTTCTTGCTAACGTCAGCGCGCCGGCACGAGGTTGCTCCAGGTCTCCGTGAGCACGTTCTCGCCGTTCTGTAGATACGCGCGCAGCTCGACCGGTTGCTTCGCGTCGAGCTGCTTGACGAGCACATACATGCGCCACGCGCCCGTGGCTTCGACGTAGTACGCGTTCGTCTCGAGGATCTCGCCGTTGCTGGGGGCAGAGACCACGGCTTTGACGGGCGCGCTTGGCGGCAGCGCCGCCAGTGACGGGCCCATGAAGTCGACCTGGAATTGCTGCTGGTCTTCGGCGAGCTCGCGGTAGCCGCGGCCGACGCGCGACTGAACCACGCGAGCGCCGGGCGGCTCTTGCACGACCCGTGCGCCCTGCCAGTGCAAGCGATACGAGAAGTCGAGCGGCTCACCGGCCGGCGGCGCTTGCTCCGGCACCCAGTACGCGACGACGTTGTCGTTCGTCTCGTTCGGCGTATGCAGCTGCACGAGCTCGACGCGGCCGGGCCCCCAGGCGCCTACCGGCTCGATCCACGCGCTCGGCCGCAAGTCATAGCGTGCCTCGGGGTCTTCATAGCTCGTGAAGCTGCGGTCGCGCTGCATGAGGCCAAAGCCCTTGAGCTCGCGCATCGAGAACGACGTCGTCAATATCTGCTCCGGATTGATCAGCGGTCGCCAAATCCACTCGCCGTCCCCGGTCGCGACCATCAAGCCATCGGAGTCGTGCACCTCCGGCCGGAAATCGGTTCGATGCGGTTGGTTCTCGCCGAATTGGTACATCGTCGTCAGCGGCGCTAGCCCGAGCGTGCGGATCGGTGCGCGCAGATAGAGACGAGCTCGCACTTCGACGACGGTCTCGTCACCCGGCATGACGTCGAACTGATACGCGCCGCTCACGCGCTCCGAGTCGAGCAGCGCGAACATTCGCAACGAGCGCGCGTCCGGCGCCGGCTTCACGATCCAGAATTCCGGGAAGTAGGGGAACTCCTCGCCGGCGCCGCCGACCGTATCGACGGCCAAGCCGCGCGCCGACAAGCCGTAGCGCACGCCGCGCGCCAACGCGCGGAAGTAGCTTGCGCCGAGGAACACGATGAGCTCGTCTTTGTACTCGGGGCCGTTCAAGTGGTAATGCACTCGCAGGCCGGCGTAGTCGAGCTCGCCCCATGTCTCGGGCGAAAGCGTGTTTTTGCCGAAATCGAAGTCGGCGCTGTCGTAGGGAATATGCCGCGCTTTGCCGTCGACGATCTCGTTCATGCGCACGCGCGGGTTCGATTGCGCGCGGTGGAAGAACATGAGATCGAAGGGCAGACCCTCGGCGCGCCAGATTGCGCGATCGGGCCGAAAGCGAATGTCGCGATAGCGATCGTAGCCGAGCAGCTCCAGCTCCTGTGGCTGGGCGCGATCCTGCGGAACGAACGGTGCGCGTGCTTTGCGCCGCGCGAGAGCGGCGACGTCGTCGAAGTCGAACGCGAACGCGGTGCTCGCGCTCGACAGAATGGCGACCAGAACGCACGCAGCCACCCTGCGGGCCGCGCGCCGTGCAAAGAACGTCAAGATCATGTGTCCAAACCTGCTGCTGTACTTCTCAGCAACATAGCCGGTTGCGCCCGTCTTCGGCTAGGGCCAAAGGAAGCGATGCTATGCTCGGGATGTGTCTGCCGCCGCCGCCATTTCCGTAGATCGGCTCGTCGTCAACCGCGGCGGCCGGCGCGTGCTCGACGAGCTCATGTTCGACGTTGCACCTGGGGAGATCGTCGGCCTGATAGGGCCGAACGGCGCGGGCAAGACGACGACTCTTGCGGTTCTATCCACGCTGCTTGCGCCGCACGCCGGCGAGGTGCGGATTGCAGGCCACGACTTGCGGCGCGCGCCGCAGGCCGTGCGCCGGTCGATCGGCCGCGTTCCGCAAGAGGTTGCGCTGTATCCCACGCTGACCGGCCGCGAGAACGTGGTGTTCTTCGCGCGGCTCGGCGGAGCGCGAGCGGCTGCGGCCGGCCGCGCGGCAGACGTCGTGCTCGAGCAAGTCGGGCTCGCAGCGCGCGCCGACGAGCCTGCCGCGGCGTATTCCGGCGGCATGCAGCGGCGGCTGAGCCTCGCCTGCGGGCTGCTCGGCTCGCCGCCCGTGCTGCTGCTCGACGAGCCGACCGTCGGCGTCGATCCGCAGTCGTTCGAGAGCATCGTCGTCGCGATTCGTGCGCACGCTGCGCAAGGCGCCGCGGTGCTCTACAGCACACACCACATGGAGGAAGCCGAGCACCTCTGCGATCGCGTCGTGCTGGTCGACAGCGGCCGTGTCGTTGCGACAGGCTCGCCTTCGAAATTGATCCGTGACGCCGTCCCCGGGCTGCTGATCGATGTCATTACAGATGAGGCGCTGCCCGACGGTTGGCTCGGCGGGCTCTTGGGAGCGCATGCGTGCGCGCCTCCGGACGACAGCGGCGCAATTTCGCGCGGCAGGTCCGTGCGCGTCGAGCTCACGGACGTCGAGCTCGCGCCGCGCGTGCTCGAGTGCGCGGCGCGCGACCGCACGCTGCTCGACTTCCGCGTGCACCGCCCGAGCCTGCACGATGCCTTCCTCGCGTTGACGGGACACGCGCCGCGTGATTGAGGCGCTCTCGCTGTGACCTCGCTCGCAGTGATCATCGCCAAGGATCTCAAGCTGCTGCTGCGCGATCGGACGGCGCTGCTGTTTCTGACGCTCGCGCCCATCGTTGTCATGACGGTCGCGGGCTTCTCGCTTGCGAGCCTCTATGGCGCCGATCCGGCGGGGCAGACCGCCTACGATCTAGCCGTGGTCGACGAGGACGGCGGCGAGCTCGCGCGGCAAATCGAGGAGCGCTTGCGCGGCGAGCCGAGCGTGCGCGTGCGGCCTGTCGCGTCGCGCGAGGAAGCGCGGCGGCTCGTGCGCGACAAAGTCGCCGGTACTGCGTTGGTGATTCCGGCGGGCACGCAGAACGCGCTCGCAGCGGGCAACCCCGCGCGCGCCGTGTTGTACACCGATCCGGTGAAGTTTCTCGAGCGCCTCAATGTGACGTTGCGCGTGCTGAAGGTGCGCGACGAGCTCGGCGACGCTGAACGCGCGCGGATCGTCGCGCAGCTGAACGAGCAACGCGTTAGAGCGAGCGAGCAGCTCGAGGAGCTCGCGGCAACGGTCGAGCGCGTGCGCGCGAACCTCGCCGTAGTCCAGCGCGAGGCAGCAGAGGCGCGGCAGCGCGCGGCCGGCGCGCTCGATGCACAGACGCAGCGCCTGCGCGCGGACTTATCCACTCAGATCGACGCGCAACTGAAGCAGCTCGCCGCGCAAGTCAACGACGCCGTCGCGGCAAGAGTCGTTGCGCTTCAGCGGCCGGCGCGCGAGTACTTCGACGCTCTGACGAAGGCGCGCGGCGAGCTCGAAGCGTGGTTCGCGGAGCTGCAGCGGCTCGCCGCGCGCCGCGCGGACCGGATTCCGGAGCCGCCAACGTTTCCCGAGCCGCCGCCCGAGCTTCTGCGCGCGCTCGAGGAGCGGCCGGCGCCGCTGGAGATTTCCACGGCTCTCGAGCTGCGCATTGCGCCGCCGTCGCGTGCGGCGCTCGATGCGCTCGCCGTGGGCGACCTCGACCTTGAAATTCCACAGCTGGAGGTTCCCGACGCGGTGGTGCCTGCCGCGGCGCTCGGGGTCGAGGAGATCAGCGCCGACGGTGGCCCGACGACGATCAATACGTTCGACCAGAACGCGCCGGGTTTCAGCGTCACGTTCATGCTGCTTGGCATGTTGTTCGGCGTATCGCTCGGAGTGCTCGACGAGCGCGATTGGGGAACGCTCGACCGCGTGCGTTCGCTGCCCGTGCCGGCGCGCAACGTCGTGCTCGGCAAGCTCGCATCGCGCTTCGGCGTCGGCGTCGTGCAGATGGTCGTGCTGTTCGCTGTCGGCTTCGTGCTGTTTCGGATCTCGCTTGGCCCGCAGCCGTGGGCTTTACTGCTGCCGATCGTCGGCATCGTGTTCGCGGGCACGGCGCTCGGCCTCATCGTCGCCGCTATCGCGCCGAGCCGCGATGCGGTGGTGCCGCTCGGCTCCGTGTTGATCGTGACGATGGCCGCCGTCGGGGGCTGCTGGTGGCCGATCGATATCGAGCCGCGTTGGATGCGCAGCGTGGCGCAAGCGTTGCCGACGACGTGGGCGATGGAAGCGTTCAACGACCTGATGATCCGAGGGCGGCGCGCCGAGGCGGCCTACGCGCCGACGGCCGTGTTGCTCGGCTTCGGTGCGGCGTATCTCGCGATCGGCCTCGCTCTGTTCCGCCGGCGTCTCGCGAAAAGCTAGCTCGTCACGCGCGGCGGCAGATAAGCACCGCGTTGGTGCCTCCGAACGCGAACGAGTTCGTCATCGCGAGCTCGATGTCTTGATCGCGCCGCGCGACGTTCGGCACGTAGTCGAGGTCGCATTCCGGATCGGGCACGCGCAAGTTCAGCGTCGGCGGAATCGTGCCGGTACGCGCCGCCAGCAGCGTAGCGACGAGCTCGATGGCGCCGGCCGCGCCGAGCAGATGGCCGTGCATCGACTTGCTCGAGCTCACAGGTACGTTGGCCGCGCGCGCGCCGAAGACGCGCTTGATCGCCGCCGTCTCGACGGCGTCGTTTTGCAAGGTCGCGGTGCCATGCGCGTTGATGTATGCGATCGCGTCTGCCGGTAGCTCCGCGGAATCGAGCGCGAGCTGCATCGCGCGCGCCTGGCCGTCGACTGTCGGCCGCGTGATGTGCACGCCGTCGGTCGAGAGCCCGTAGCCGGCGATCTCGCCGTATACCGTCGCGCCGCGCGCAGCGGCGCGTTCCCACTCCTCGAGCACCAGCACGGCCGCGCCTTCGCCGAGGACGAGACCGCTGCGATCCTTCGAAAACGGCTTGCAAGACGCCGACGGATCGTGCGTGTCTTCGGACGCGAGCGTCTTCAACGCTTCCCACGCCTTCAGAGTGCCGAGCGTCAACGGCGCCTCGGCTCCGCCCGCAAGCATGACCGGCGCGGCACCGCTGCGAATCCTGAGCCAGGCCTCGCCGATTGCGACGGCGGACGACGAGCATGCGGTCGAGAACGTCAGGTTCGGTCCCGAAAGTCGATGCTCGATCCCAATCCACGATGCCGCGGCGTTGTTCATCGCCATCAACACGGTGTACGGTTTGATGCGGTCGGAGCTTTCTCGGTACAGCGTGCTGTAACCGTCGTCCGTCGTGCTCGCTCCGCCCATTCCGGTGCCGAGAAACACGCCCGTCGTCGCACGTTCCTCGTCGCTGAGCTCGAGCGCGGCGTTCTGCAGCGCTTGCTTCGTTGCCACGAGCGCGAGCTGGCTCACGCGATCGAGCATCCGTAGGCGCGGGGCAGGGAAGTAGGTGCTCGCGTCGAATGCCGCGGCGGCTGCGATGCGCGTCGTGAGACGCGCGCTCGCGTGCGGCAGAACGCCGATGCCGGAGCGTCCCGCCACGAGGTTCGCGAAGAATTCGTCAGGGTCGTTGCCGCACGGAGCGACCACGCCCATTCCCGTGACGGCGACGCGTTTCATCAGCGCTAGGAGCCCGTGCGAGCGGCGGGCGAGTCGCGCTCCGCGATCAACTGATCGATGTACAAAGCAATGTCGCCGAGCGTGTGCATTCCTTGACCATTCGTCTTGGCCACCACGTTGAACTCGTCCTCGAGCGCGAAGATGAGCTCCGTGATCGCGAGCGAGTCGAGATCGATGTCGGCGAGCGGTGTGCCGGGCGTGAGGCGCTCGGGCTCGAGCTCGTAGTCCTTGACGATGATGCCCTTCATCGTCTCGAAAGTCGTCGTGGTCATACGTCTTTGTCTCCGAGCCTCGGCACCGTCGCTGCCACCATAGTACGCGCGCGAACGACGTCATTGCCGGCATCGAGCCGCCGTGCGTCGAGCGGCCGCACCTTGCCGCCGAGCCGCGCAGCGATCGTCAGCAAGCCGGGCGCCGCGCGCAGCAGCGGCAGCAGCGGGCGGGCTAGATCGGGGCGCATCGCGAGGTGCGCGAGGACGGCGGCGAAGCGCACGCGCGCGGCGAAATGTCGGCGCCAGTCGCGCGCGTAGTTGCGTCCCACGGCCTCCAGCGAAGCGCCGCCGAGCACGGCGTCGCGCTCGCGCACGAGCCGCTCGCACAGCAGCCAAGACGATTGCATGGCCATGCTGATTCCCTCGCCAAGAATCGGGTGCGCTTCGCCGGCCGCGTTGCCGACGGCGAAGCCGAAGCGCTCGCTCCAGGCTGCGCGGATGCCGGGCCGCACCGGCCCGACCGAAAGCCACGGTCCCTCGCGGCGCGCGCCGGCGAGCGCGGCACGCACGCCGTCGCAGCCCGCTGCAAGAGCCGCTTGCACCGCGTCGCCGGCGTTCGCCGCCGGCGCCGCGGCGCGCCACGCGCGCAACGTGTCGCGGCGAACGCAGCAGGCGAGCGTCAGCACGCCGCCGTCGGCAACGACCATGCCGCCGTATCCGCCGCGGAGGGCGAGCACGGGCAGCAGGCCCGGCTCGAGAGCCGTTCCGCTGAAGTTCGCCTTGAATGCGACAAGATCGCTCGACCGCGCGCGCTCCGAGCGTTCGCGCCACGGTTGCGGTTCCCACGAGCCGTGCGCGGCAATCACGACGCGCGCCTCGAGCAGCTCGGTGTCGTTTCGGTCCGCGCTCAGCCGGCATCGGTAGAGCAAGCCGCGCCGCTCGAGTGCCTTGACGGTCGCCGGCTGGCGGATCGCGACGCCGAGCCGCGCAGCGCGCTCGAGGAGCAGCGTGTCGAGCCGCTCGCGACCGAGCGCTCTCGCGTAAGCGGAGGCTCCGCCGTGGAGCCTCGGCAACTCGGCGCTCAAGGTCTCGGAGCCGGTGTAAAGGCCGACGCGCGTGAGCGGCGGCCCGGCGGCCTCGGCCAATTCGGCGCCGACGCCGAGGGCTTCGAGCAGCGCGAGATTCGGAGCGGCGATGCACTCACCGCAGACTTTGCGGCGCGGGAACGGCCGCTTCTCGACGAGCGCAACGGACCAGCCGGCCGCCGCGAGCAGAATCGCCGCCGTTCCGCCGGCCACACCGCCCCCCACGATGATCGCGTCGTAGCGTTGCATCACGCTGCGCGCCTCGCGACGAACATGTGGCTGAAGGCGCCGGCCGGCGTCTCGTCGACCCGCCAACCGGTGCCGGCCGCTCTTTGCCACGCGGCCGTGAGCTCGCGCTCGCGGAAGCCCGCATGCACGCTGACGACCGCATCGTGGCGCGTGACGTCGTTGCAGCCGATTGCCCACAGCAGGTGGCTGCCGAGCAGCGCGAGCCGCGCGCGCCGCGGCTCGCAGCAGACGAACGCGGCCGCTTGCGCCGCGATGCCGCGCAGCAGGTGCGTGAGCCGCTCGCCCTCGAAGTGATGCACGAACAGGTTCGCGAGCACGATGGCATCGCGCTCGGCCGGCGAACGCTCGAGCCAGTCGAAGACATCGGCGGCAATGACCTCGACGGTCCAGCCGACGCCTCGCAGCGCGGCCAGCGTGGCGGGCGTCACCGTCGGCTGCGCGTCGAGCACCGTGACCGCGGCGGGCGGCCAGCGGCGCGCGCGGCGCTGCGCCAGACGCTCGAGCAGCGTGCCGTCGCCGGCTCCGAGCTCGACGAGGCGCAGCGGTTGGCGTGTCGCGACGGCGTCGAGCGCGTGTGCCAGCATGCCGGCGTGACCCATGATGCGGTTGACGACGCGCAGGTCGCGCCGCGAGCGCAGCGCGCGTGGATCGTCCGCCGGCAGCTCGTCGAGTAGCTCTGGAATTACGCGTCGCGGCCAGCGCGTCTCTTGTTCCGCATTTTGCGCCGGCGCATTCATGCGACCTCGAGCAGCGCGCCGTGGCAGCTGAAGCCGGCGCCGAACGACGACATCCACCACCAGCCGCCGCGTGCGCGATCCGCGAGGGCCGCTTCGAGCACGAAGTACACGAACGCGCTGCTCAAGTTGCCGAAGTCGCGCAGAACGGCCGCGCTGTAGCGCGTGTGCTCTTCGCTGAGACCCAACCGGTTGCGCAGCGCGTTGAGCACATCGCGGCCGCCCGCGTGCCAGACCCAGGCGGCGATGTCGGCGCGGCCGACGCCGGCGCGGCCAAGCACGTCGTCGAGCACGCGCTCGGCATGCGACGCCGCGAGCTTCGGGACGGGGCGCGTAAGGACGTTGCGCAGCATTCCGCTGCGCTGCTCGAACCGCAGCGCTTCGCGCTCGACGGGATTCAGTAGAGATCCAATCGTCTTGCATTCGATCGAGCGCTTGTCGGCGGCGGCGTGCTGTGACAGCACCGCCGCGCCGGCGCCGTCGCCGAACAAGCACGCGCTTACCAGAACGCCTGGATCGTTATCGAGGTACATCGCCGCGCTGCTGACCTCGACGCACACGGAGAGCACGTTTTCGCAGCGGCGGGCTGCGAGCAGCGCGTCGGCGATTTGCCAGTTCGGCAGCGCCGCGGCGCAGCCGTGCCCGACCAGATCGAACGCGGCGAGGTCGGGGCGCAGCCCGAGCCGCTCGATGACGTAGCCGCTGAGCCCAGGGCAGAGGTAACCCGTGCACGTGCTGACGACGATTGCGTCGATGTCACCGCGCTCGAGGTTCGCATCGAGCAGCGCCTTCGCGGCCGCATCCGCCGCGAGCTGCGGCGCATGCGCGAGGAACCGCGCGTGCAGCGTGTCGGGGTCGATCGCGAAAACTTCCTCGAGCGAGTCGAGCGCCAAGTGCCGCGCGTTGATGCCGTTGTCGCCGGTCAGCACGACCTCGGCGATCGTGCGTGCGCGCCGGTCGAGCTTCAAGAACCACGCCGAGCCCTGAAATGCCTCGAGGCAGTCGGCCTTCGTGTAGCGCTTCGCGGGGTGCGCTGTGCCCAGTCCGCGTAGAAACATGGTCGCGTCCTCCAGGGGTCGTGACGGATCGGCATTCCGCGATCGTGCCACGCGGCAAGCATGCGGATCTTAAGCTTTGACCCGAGTGAGTGCCGGCGGCCGGTGTGCGCGTTCAGCAGTTAGACCGGCCGAACGACATTAGCCTGTCGCAGGACTGAGTCGCTGCTCCAATTTATGCAATTCCAGGCTCCCGCCGCACCGCTTGGCCCTACGAACGCCGCGCTCGCGGCGTGTGGCACATTTTCTGCACGACACACGGCGCCGCGAATCCCCACCCAAAGGTCGAATATGGACAGAAAAGACGCTTCCGCGAAACCTGCAGCAGGCTCCGTGCCGGCGGACCGCGAGGAATTCGCGGCGGAGTGGTACGAAGGCGTCGATCTCGCGCCGCGGCTCGAGAGCCTCGTGCCCTGGGATGTATCGGCGCGTGCTCTGCGGGAGCAGGCGCGGCTGCGCTCGGCCGCGTACAGGATCCCGAGAGGAATCCACGGCGGTTACTGAGGAGCGCTCGGCGTCGCTAACGACGCCCGTTATTGGAAGCGCTACCGGACTCTGACGCTTCGCCTTCTCGTGCCGCTATTTCGATGAAGCTGCCTTCATGCCAGCGGATGCGGAGCGGAGCGCCGGCCGCCTCGCTCGATTCTTCGCTGACGTCGTTTCCGAGACCGTAGTTGATCTGCTGGTCCGCCCGCTTATTGATTGCCAGCGCCAACACCAACCGGCTGCCGGGCTGCAGCCGGCGGCCTACCATGCGATCGCTTTGAAATGGCAGCTGCTGCCTGACGCCTGCCTGCAGCAGATGACGGTGGACTCGATCGCGCGCGTAGCTGGCCCGGAACACGAATGGCGGATCGAAGAGGCTCACGTATTCGCCGTGCGAGCGAAGCTCATAGAGCGTGACCACCAAGTCCACGTCTTGCTTGTTGACCGTGAAGTCGAGCTCGCCGCGCAGACGGCCGGCGACGTCGACTCCCTCGTCGAACGGCTCCGTCGCGAACAGCATTCCAACGTTCGGATCCTCTTGCAGGACGAGCTCTTGCTTCGGCCGCGACTCCGCATCGGTCCGATCGCGAAGGTTGGCGGTTTGCGTCAGCGACACCGGCATTGCCGGCTTGACTGTGAGCAGCGCGTGCGGCGCGCCATCCGGCGAGGCTGCGAGATAGAAGCGGTGACGGTTGCTCTCGAGTGCCGCAAGCGACGGCGCGTGGTGCCATTCATTCGCGCCGTCGAGCTGGTAGTTGATCTGGCCGCGGAGCAGGGCCGGCTGCTCGGCGCCGCGCAGCACGTGCGCGAACCATTCGTAGCGCACGTTGGCTGGCGCAATGCGCGCAACCAAGTCGAGGCCGAGCTCGCGAACCGAAGCCGAAGCGCCGTGCTCGACGGCGTGCTCGTCGAACGGGCCGATCAGCAGCGTGTGATCGGCGTTCGCGTTGCGCCCGAGGTGCTGCGTGACGTAGTAGAGCGCGCCGGTCTGGCCGGCCGAGTAGTACCCCGTGACGGTGAGAATGGGTATGTCGACGCTTGCGAACTCAGCGCCGAACGGCAGCCACTTCTGCCAGAACCGGTCGTAGCTCGGGTGATTGAGCCAGCTCCGAAAGACGGCGCTGCCGCGACCGGGTAATGAGGGAAGGTCGCGGTAACGGCGGCCGGAGCGATACCACTCTTCTTCGAAGGCGCGCCAGCGCGCTTCGTTGCCCCTGAGCTCGTCGCCGGGCGGAGCCAGAAGCTCGTAGACCCAGCGGTAAGAGGAGCTCAAGAAAATACCGTTGCGGTTCGGCACGTCGATGCCGGGCGCCAGCGGGTCGGATGTGGCGATGGCTTTGAGCGCGGCGGGCAGCTTTTTCGCGGCGGACCACGCCACGAAGCCGCCGTAGCGTGCGCCCTGCATGGCGACGCGGCCGTCGCTCCACGGCTGGTGCGCGAGCCAGTCGATGACCGCGCGCGCGTCGTTGCCGTCGGTTTCGAACGGTGCGCGGGGGCGCGACGCCGCATCGTCGGTAATGCGTGCGAGCGCGAGCACGCTGGCATAGCCGTGGGCGGCCGCCTCTCGTGCGTCGCGGCTCGAGCGGTCGAGCGTGAACTCGAGAAGCGCCGGCAAAGTGTCCGCGTCGGCGCCTCGCGGCCGCACCATCGTCGCCGCAACGGTCGCATCCTGGCCGACCGGAATGGCGAGCTCTTCGACGATGTAGCGCCTGGCGATGTCCTCGGCGAGCAGCGGCCGCACCAAGCTGTCCGCGCTGCGATAGGCGTCGAACGCGAACCAGGTTTGCACAAGCTCGAGTGCTTCCTCGAGCGTGATGGACGTCTGCCCGCGTTGGCGGTCGAGCGCGTGCTGGAAGGCTTCGCGCAGCGGCTCGACCGGCGCCGTGAACCAACCTTCTACCTCGTACGCGGCGAGGTCGTCGAGACCGCCCATCGTTTCGTTGAACGCCTGCATATACGCGGTCGCGAACGCGACCTTGTCCGTCGATTCGAGTGCACGTGCGCCGACGTAGATGTCGTACACGATGGCGCGGCCGGGCGGCAAGACGCTTTGCTCGCTTTGCAGCCGCTCGCGCAGCGTCGCGCGCGACGTGCGTGCGGCCGCGGGGTCGCCGACGGCCATCTGCAGCGCCGCGAGCGTCGAGAAGTAGCGATCGGGATCGTTCTCGGAGTACACGGGCAGCACACGCTCCGCGAGATCGCGCAGCGCCGCCGGCAGCGCCGGGTCCGTGGCTTCGGTCGGCGGCTCGAAGCCGAAGTTTTGCGCGGCCGCAAGCGCGGGCCACGCGCCCAACGTGAAAAGAAGGGCGAGCAACGGCACGCTTCTAGCGAAGTGGGATTTCATCGCCCTCGGCGCAGCAAGCGCTCAGTCGCCCACTGCTCTTTTTGCTCGCCTTCGTTTAGGACTCTCGTCAGATGCAGAACGCGCGAGAACAGAGGCAGGTGTGCCTGCGTGCTGCGCCCGATGTGGATGATCGTCGTCCGAGTGAGATCGCGTGTAAACACATCGATGATCCGCTCGAGCGTCTCGTCCTCCATTGACGAGAACGTGTCGTCGAAGATGACCCAATCGGGGGCCTGCAATACAACGCGCGCGAGCGCCAGAGCCATCTGCTCTTCCTCGCGCAGCTCGCGATCCCACCGCTGCGCCGCATCGAGACTCTTGGTATACCGCCCTAGGCCCGTGCTCTCGAGCGCTTGCAGGTACGCGCGCTCGGGGAAGCGGTCGGTCAGCAGCGGGTAGGCGAGCACTTCGCGCAGCGTTCCACGGGGCAGGTACGGCGTGCCGCGCGGCACATACATCATCGATTCGTTCTGCGGACGCACGATGCGGCCGCTGCCCCACGGCCAGAGCCCCGATAAGGCGCGGAACAGCGGCGTCTTGCCCTCTCCTGGTGTCCCGCAGATCAGCACGTGCTCGCCGGCTCGAATGACGACGTGCCCTTCGCGAAACCCTTCGCGGCCCACAGGCGAGTCGACCTCGAGATTCTCGAACGCCATCTCGCCGGGCGGGCCGTCTGCGTACTCGATGCGGCTGCCGACGTCCTCGGTCGATTCGGTAGCGAGCAGCGCGGCTCTGAAGTTCGCCACGCGCAGCAGCGTGGCGCGCCAGTCGGCGATCGCCCCGAAGTTGTCGACGAACCAGCGCAGCGAGCCTTGTGCCTGCGTGAACGCGGAAGCGGCCAGCATCATGCCGCCGAACGAAGTTTTGCCGGTGAAATACAACGGCGCCGCGATGAGTATCGGCGCAATCCCCGTGATCCAACCGAAACCAGCCGTCACCCATGTGAGGTTCGTGAGCCCGCGCACGAGCCGACGCATGGCGAGCATGACATTGCTCAAATGCATCTCGACGCGGCGGCGCTCGTCGTCCTCGCCGGCGGCGAGCGTGATGCCGTCGACGTGCTCGCTGATACGGACGAGTGCGAACCGCAAGTCCGCTTCGCGGGCATAGCGGTCGGCGTTGCGCCGGATCAGGCTGCGGCCCACAAAATAGGAAAGGAGCGAGCCGATGAGTGCATAGAACAGCGCGGCCCACAGCATGAACCCGGGCACGGCGTAATCCGTGTCGCCAACGCGGAACGTGAAATCGTTGGAGATCGTCCAGAGAACGCCTGCGAAGCTCACGAGGAGCACGGTCGCGCGGAACAAGCCGATAGAGAGATCGGCCGAGATGTCGCAGAGCTTGTGAGCATCCTCGGCCAGGCGTTGGTCGGGGTTCACGGCCATTTGGCCGCCGCTGGTGGCCAACCAGAACGCTCGGCGCGGCGCCATCCAGAGGTTCAACAGATCGCGAGTCAATCCTTCGCGCAGTCGAAACTTGAACGTTTCCGTGACCCAGCGTTGCGAGACGTCGAGGACGAGCAAGCACGCGACGATCAGGAAGTACACACCGAGCTGGTAGAGGAACTCGTTCAAGTCGCGGCGCGTGAGCGCGTCGTAGAACGGCTGGTTCCAGTCGTTGAGGATGACTTGGCCGTAGCTCGTGATGAGAATCGCGACGATCAATACGAGCGTGAGCACGATCACGCGCTTGCCGGCCGGCGACTTGAGGATCGCGCGCAGGATCATGCGCGCCTGACTCGTGACTCCGGCGCGCGCGGATTCGTTGTCGGGGGCGGCGTTGCTCGTATCGGCGCTTTCGGTCATGGCGGCAGCACGGCTCGGCGCGCCGTCACGCACGAGATGAACGCGGCATAGCTCCACGCGAGGTGCTTCGCCGAAGTCTGCTCGCCGGTGCGTTGATCGAACTGCTCGGAGAGATCGCCGCTCAGCGGCGTGAAGGCGCGAACCGTTTCGAGAAACGCGTCGCCGCGCGCGACCCACGCGCCGCGCTCACTGCTGCCGTGCCCGTGCGCTAAGGCAGCCAGGAAGCAGAACTCGGCGGCACCGAGCGTCGAGAAGTAATAAGCGCCGCCGGAAAAATAGACGTCGCCTTCGTAGCGGCCCAGCGCGGCAGCACGCGTGCCGGGGCGCTGCCGATTGATGGGATAGAGCCTGTCGAACAGCGCTTCGAGCGCGGCGAGGGTCGCGTGCATTCGCGTATCGCGTACGGAGTGGGTGTCGTCGTCCGCTCCTCCGTGAACGGCGGCGAGAATGACCGCGATGTCGAGCATCTTGGTGGATGCTGCGCCCGGCGGCATCACGCGCGAGCGGTAATACCGCTCGCGTGGCAGCCAATAGCCGTCGAGCGTCTCGCGAATGGCCTGCGCTTCGGCGCGTAGCGCGGCGGCCTCGGCCGCCTCGCCCAAGCCGAGCAGCCAGTCGGCGCCCTCACGCAGCGCCGCTGCAGAGACGCGCAGTGTGTAGTAATGGTGGCCGAGCTCTTCTTCCCAGATATCGAGCGACGCGTCACGCCAGTGGACAGCTGTTAGCGCCAGATCGGTGCGCAGCAGACGCGCGGCGTCGGCCAGCACCTCGTCGCCGACCGCTCGCACGCCGAGCGTTCGCAGCCAGCGCCGCACGGCCAATGCTCGCAGCGGCGCGCCGTCATGCTGCGGGCGGCTCCAACGCGAAACGTCGAGCGTGCCGTCGGGGTTCACGCGCGTGTCGGCGAAAACCGCCTCGCCGGCGACGAGCAAGAGATCGTCGCCGCGCAGGTACTGCACGAACTCGGGAGCGACCTTCAGTCGCCAGTGCGGCGACTCGGCGAGCGCGCGGCCGTCGAGCGCTTGCAGCGACAAGCTGAAGCGCACGAAATCTGCGAAGTGCGTGAGCGCTTCGGCACCTAGGCGGTCTGCTTCGTACAGCAAGCGGACGGCATCGATGACGACCGCGGAATCGCGGAACCAGTGAAAGAAGTAATCGGGATCGGGATCCCAGGAGGCGAGGACGGGTGAAGCAACGATCGAGCCCGCGACCGGCCGTATCCGCTGCCCGAACCCTGGGCGCTCCTTCTCGAGGCCGACGGCCGAGACGCTTCGCAGCATCGCGGCTGCGGCTTGGCCGTACTCGCGGCCGAGCCACTGCGCGAGGCTTTCGGTCACCGCGCGGCTTCTTCCAGGTGCGGGCTCGAGAAGCCGAGCCTTCTTAAGCCCGCCCGCACTTCCGGCACTGCCATGAATAGCTTCCAAAGGAGACCCGTCCGATGGTTCTCGAGCATCACGATGATCGGCCCCTGATCGATGGCTAGAAAAGTATCTGCGTACCATTTTTGGCTCTCGCAGAACGCGTCGATGAAGCCGAGCTCGCGCCACACGTGTTTGCCGTGCCGCGTCAAGAAGTGCCGCAGCACGGCCATGACCTCGGCGGGCGCATACGGCAGGCTCGCCAGAGCGGCCGTCGGGCTGATCGTGCCGTTGTCGTTGTCCGGCGCATGCGCGGAGTACCCCCCTGGTTCGTCACTCGCTGTAAGACCCCAGCAGGACTCGCCGTACCCTGTGAATTTCCCTGGATTCTCAATGCAATGGGCGCGGTTGATTCGGACATGATGCACGTTCTGTGCCCAGTAATCGGCGTATTGATCCTCAAGACCGCGGGGATCCAAGCCGCAAAACGAGTAATGCGTGAAGAACAACGGCCCGCCGTACGCCATGCCGAGCGGTAGCTCGATGCCATACCAGGACTTGCCATTGCGAAATTCGCCGCTGTTCGCGAAGCCCTTGTGGTAGACCTCGGGCTCGATCGCATAACGCGGCGACGACGCAGCGAGCACGTACGTAATGAGGCACTCGTTCCAGCCGCGAATCTGGTGATTCATGGCCCAGCCGTTGTACGGGCTCCAATGCCAATAGAGGACGTCGCGTCCGCCTTGCGTGAACCAATTCCACTCGACGTCGTTCCAAAGCTGCGAGATGCGCGAACGCGCGGCCGCTTCGGCGGGCGCGTCGCGATCGAAGTACTCGCGCGCGGCGAGCAAGCCCATCAGCAGCAACGACGTCTCGACCAGATCTCCGCCGTCGTCCTTGCGGCCGAAAGGAATTGCCTCGCCCGTGCCTCCGTCCATGAAGTGCGGAAACGTGCCGTGGTAGCAACGCGCCCGCGCGAGCAGCTCAAGCATCTTTGCGAGGCGCTCGAGCGCAGCGGCGCGGCTGACCCAGCCGCGTTCCGCGGCGACGAGCAACGCCATGACTCCGAAGCCCGAGCCGCCGATCGTGATCGCGTCGGTGTCCTTCGAGCGCTTGCGCGAGGTTCGCCGATCGAAAGCGAGGCCGCTGACGGGATGTGCGCCTTCCCAGAAATACCGAAACGTCTGGCGCTGCACGATTTCGAGCAGCGCGTCGTCGGGCAGTGCCGCGAGCGTCTTTGGATCGGCGTTGGTGCGCGCTGCACGCGAGGTTTTTGCGCCAGTTTTTGCGCGGCGTGTTGCAGCGGCTTTGGTCCGTCGGGACAATTTGGACTTCCGCAAGTGACCTCCTGTCGTGTGGCGCCGTGACGTCGCGTTGCTCGAAGTGTCCGAGCTGATCAAGGATGATTGCCTTCATGAACACGATTGACAAGCTGCTTGGCCGCATGACCCTCGCCGAAAAGCTCGGCCAGATGACCATGACGTCCGCGTCCTATGCTGTGACGGGCCCCGTCATCGCCGGCGATTCGACCGAGTCGATCCGCAACGGCACGCTCGGCAACTTGCTCAATCTCGTCGGCGCGAAGCACGTTCACGAGATGCAGCGAATTGCCATCGAGGAATCGCGCCTGCGCATTCCGCTCATGATCGGGTTCGACGTGATCCACGGCCATCGCACTATCTTTCCCGTGCCGCTCGCCGAGGCGGCGTCGTTCGATCCGCGCCTATGGGAGCTCACGGCGCGCGAAGCCGCTCGCGAGACGGCGGCCGACGGTCTCGCGATGACGTTTGCGCCGATGCTCGACGTCTCGCGCGATCTTCGTTGGGGCCGCACCGTCGAGGGGCCGGGCGAGGATCCGTGGCTCGCGGTGCAGATTGCGCGTGCGAAAGTCCGCGGCTTTCAGGGCATCGATCTCGCGCAACCGGAGTCCGTCGCTGCGACGGCCAAGCACTTTTGCGCCTACGGCCCGGTGATGGGGGGGCGCGACTATGCCTCGGTGGACATCTCCGAGCGCACGCTGCGCGAGGTGCATCTGCCTCCATTCGCGGCGGCCGTCGAGGCAGGCGTCGCGGCGATCATGCCGGCGTTCACCGAGCTCGGCGGCGTTCCGATGACGGCGCACAAGGCGCTTCTGCGCGATTACCTGCGCGGCGAGCTAGGTTTCGACGGCGTGCTCGTCAGCGATTACAACGCGATTCGCGAGCTCATCCATCACGGTGTGGCAGGCGACATCGTCGAGGCCGCAACGCTCGCGCTCAAAGCGGGTGTCGACATCGACATGATGGCGGAGGCGTATCGACACGGCTTGCCCGTCGCGCTCGAGCGCGGCCGCGTGACGACCGACGAGATCGACGAGTGCGTGCTGCGCGTACTGCGACTCAAGGAACGCCTCGGGCTGTTCGACGATCCTTATCGGCGCGGCTCGAAGGCCGAGGAGGCCGAAACGATCGCTGCGCGCCGGCGCCTGGCCCGCGAGGTCGCGACGAAGTCGCTCGTGCTCGCGAAGAATTCCGGCGGCACGTTGCCTTTTCGAAAAGAGATTCGACGTGTTGGCGTGATTGGGCCGCTTGCCAACGCGTGGCGCGAAATGCGCGGCCCGTGGGCCGCCGCAGGCTACGAGGAGCCGAGCATCACGGTGCTCGCGGGACTCCGCGGGGCGCTGCCGAGCGCGGAGATCGTGCACGCGGAAGGCACGGCGATCTCCGGCGTGGACGCTGCAGGCATCGCCGCGGCGGCGGAGCTGGTCGCCAGTGCCGACATCGTCGTGCTCTGCCTCGGCGAAGCGGCGGAGATGAGCGGCGAGGCCGCGTGCCGCTCGTCGCCCGAGTTGCCCGGCGAGCAGCGCGCGCTCGCCGAGGCGGTGCTCGATCGCGCTGCTCGGGACAAGGTGCCCGTCGTGGTCGTGCTGTTCAGCGGCCGGCCCCTGATCGTATCGCGCCTCATGGAGCGCGCCGACGCGCTGTTGATCGCGTGGTTCCCGGGCACGGAAGCCGGCAACGCCATCGCCGACGTGTTGACGGGCCGCGCCTCGCCGTCCGGCCGCACGCCGATCACCTGGCCGCGCGCGCTCGGGCAGATACCGATCTTCTACAGTCAACGCAATTCCGGTCGGCCCGAGAACCCGAAGGACAATTTCACGAGCAAGTATCTCGACGTGCCGAACTCTCCGTTGCTGCCGTTCGGTTTTGGCTTGACCTACGGCCGCTTCAGCTACGCGAATCTAAGTGTGAGCCCGGAGGTTGCGACGGCAGGCGACACGATCGAGGTTGCCGTCGAAGTGACGAACGAGGGTGCGCGCGCCGCGGAGGAAACGGTGTTCCTGTTCATTCGCGATCGAGTTGCAAGCGTCGCGCGTCCGCTGCTCGAGCTCAAAGGCGTCACGAAAGTCTCGCTCGAGCCCGGCGAGACCCGCACTGCGCGATTACGGTTGCCCGTCGAGGAGTTGCGCTTCTTGGGGCTCGACTTCGAGCCGGTGCTCGAGCCCGGCGAAATCGAAATCCACGTCGGGCCGTGCGCAGACAGCGCGCAGCTCGAGGTCGCGCGCGTGCGGCTGCGAGTGTAGGCGGCTCACTCCACGTTCTTTCGGTAGCGGATGTCGGACGCATCCGGCATCTGTGCCACGTACGGCTGCTCGAGAATGCGCCGCGTCTGCTCGGGGTAGTCGATTGCGGGTGCGTCTGCCGGCGAAGGATACGGCGACGCCCACGCCGAGTGTCCCGGCGCGAACTTGTAGAGCAGACTGCGCCGCTCGTGTTTCGCGCGCCAAGGCCAGGTGCCGTGCGTGCAGGCCTCGCTGAAGATGATCACGTCGCCCTTTTCCACGGGCACGCGCAACACCCAGGGCCCGGTCTTCTCGAACAAAATGAATGGCTCCGGAACCCTGAAGTTGGCTTTGTGGCTTCCGGGCACGACGGCGAAACCACCGTCGTTGGGGCCCGCGTCGCTCAGCGCGAACGACAGGACGACCAGCCCGTTCAGCATCTCGCCGTCGCGGTAGCGATATTCCTGCGCCGGGTCCCACGGCACGCCGCCGCCGTGCAGGCCGAGCTGCTTGGCGCCGGGCCGCATCAGCAGCGCGTGGCCGTGGTCGTAGCGGAACTTGGGGCCGACGAGCGTGTGCAGGTACGGCAGCATTTTTGGATGCGCGAGCAAGCGCCTGAACGGCTCGTCCCACGTGTGCAGGGCACCGACCGTCATGAAGTTCGGGTCGTTGAGCCAAGCCGCCTCCTGGCCGGACTCCGCCTTGCGCCACAAATCGTATGAGTCGATCAGCGCGTTGAGCTCGTCGACCTCGTCGCGCCGCAGGACCTGCTTCACGACGAGGAAGCCCATCAGATCAAACAGGTACTTCTCTTCAGTATCCATCCAAAGAATCTCCCGTCCGACTCCGTTATAGACAACCGCGGTGGCGAGCTGCAACCGCTCGTAGATATGGAACCTCGACTTCGCCGCCTCGCAGCAAGTTCCGCGCCCGCGAACAGCGGTCGAGCCATAATGCCGAACTTCAGATCTGTCGCAGGAGACAAATGAGCGCAAGCGACGCGGCCGTAAGTCGGGCTTTCATGGAGCAGGCGCTCGCTTGTGCGCGCGAGGCCGAAGCAGCAGGCGAAGTGCCGGTGGGCGCCGTGATCGTCGATGCCGCCGGTGCCGTCGTCGCGCGCGCCGCCAATGCACCGATCGCGCGCAACGATCCGACGGCGCACGCCGAGCTGCTCGCACTGCGTGCGGCGGGCCGGGTTCTCGGCAACTACCGTCTGCCGGGTTGCGTGCTGTACGTGACGCTCGAGCCGTGTGCGATGTGCGTCGGCGCGCTCGTGCACGCGCGTATCGCGCGCATTGTGTTCGGCGCGGCGGATCCCAAAACGGGAGCGTGCGGCTCGGTGTTCGACCTCGCCGCCAATGCCAAAATGAATCATCGGATCGAGGTCGCGGGCGGCGTGCTCGCCGAGGAATGCGGCGCCTTGTTGAAGCAGTTCTTCGCGGCGCGACGCGGCCGCGACGCGACGTCTTAGCCGATCGGCTCGATGCCTGGCGGCGCGAACTCGCGCGACGTCAACGTCTCGTGACTGTCGAGCCACATGAGAATCTCGTAATAGCGGCGCACGTTCTCGACGTAGGTAACCGCGGTTTGCCCCGGCGCGAACCCGCGCTGTACGCGGCTGAACCAAGCTTTGTCGCTCAACAGTGGTAGCCGCTCGCGGACTTCTTCCCACTTGTCGGGATCCGCGCCTTGCGACTGAGTGAGGATGCGCGCGTCCTCGAGATGCCCGAAGCCCAAGTTGTACGAGGCAACGGCGAGCCAGGAGCGGTCGGGCTCGCGGATGCGCTCGGGCACCTTGCCGCGCACGCGCTCATAGTAATGTGCGCCGCCGAGGATGCTCGAGCGCGCATCGTGCCGGTCGCCGACTTCCATCATGTCCGCCGTGTGTGCGGTCAGCATC
>JADMIO011409317.1_pt1 | contig 34639 bp, 32 predicted proteins | sample 8958161 | NCBI WGS metagenome assembly JADMIO01 (sample SAMN16585339, study PRJNA669376) | soil metagenome | isolation source: Crop rotation soil | place: USA: Cullars Rotation, Alabama | collected 2011
GCGACAACTTGTCCACGTGGAATTCTAAGCTTAGGATCCCAATGTGCTGGAAAGCATGCGCGCCTGCGGGCTCGACCTCGAAAGCCATCCGGAGCTGCGCACCACCGACCTCTATACGAGTCACGAGGCGCTGCTGCTTGGCTTTGAGGAAGCGATGACCCGCGTCGATTCGACCAGCGGCGACTGGTACTGCACCTCCGGTCACATGGTCTGGATTGGCGACCGCACCCGCCAGCTCGATCATGCGCATATCGAATATTGCCGCGGCATCAAGAACCCGATCGGACTGAAATGCGGGCCGTCGCTGAAACCGGACGACCTGATCAAGCTGATCGACCTTCTCAACCCCGACGATGAGGCCGGTCGCCTGACCCTGATCGGACGTTTCGGCAACGAGAAGGTCGGCGACCACCTGCCCGCGCTGGTTCGCGCCGTGAAGCGCGAAGGCCGGACCGTGGTCTGGTCCTGCGACCCGATGCATGGCAACACCATCACCTCGGTTTCCGGCTACAAGACGCGGCCATTCGACCGCATCATTGGTGAGGTCAAGGACTTCTTCGCCGTGCATGCGGCCGAAGGCACCTATGCCGGTGGCGTGCATCTGGAAATGACCGGACAGAACGTCACCGAATGCACCGGCGGTGCGCGGTCGATCTCGGATTCCGATCTGAACGACCGCTATCACACATTCTGTGATCCGCGCCTGAATGCCGAACAGTCGATCGACATGGCTTTCCTGGTGGCCGAACTGCTCAAGAAAGAGCGCGCCACGCACGCCAAGCCGATGCCGCAGGTCGCAGGGCTGTAATCATGGAGCGGCAGGGCCTGCGTCTGCGCAATGCTGCGCTCGCCCTGCTCTTCTGTCTTGTCGGGAGCGGCGCATTCGCCGATGACGTCGCCGATTGCAATCAGCAAAAGGATCTCGATCTGCGGATCCGCGGCTGCGGTGCGCTGCTGAATAACCCGCAGCTTCGCGCCGGCGACAGGGCTGTCGTGCTGCAATTGCGTGGCAATGCCTATCGCGTGAAGCGCGATTTCAGCAGCGCGCTGACCGATTACGTCGAGGCCATGACGTTCGCCGATGACGATACCGTTCGGCGTTCGGTCGAAGGCGGAATCATGATGACGCTGACGCAGGGCCCGCCGGAATTGCGCAACTCGCCGAACGGCAAGAAGGCGGTCGAATTGCTGGAAAAGAATTTCCAGAAATCGAAGGCGGCAAGACCCGCACCGAAGCAATAGACGCGCCGCCGCCACTCGCGATCGCAGCCTGCATGGTGAATAAAACGTTCCAGCGCAACGCAGGATGCCGCCACAGCGCGCCTTCTCTTGCGACGCCGACCGGGCGATTCCGCTCCCGTTAACACTGTCATCGGACAGCGCCCCATGCCCTTCGGGGGCGGAAATAAATTGAAAGCAATTTGATTCAAATTTTGCTCCCACACGGGGGCGCAAGTGGCGACCACTAGAAAAATAGCCATGGCGGCAATTGCGATCGCGGGGACGCTCTGCCTCTCCGCGATCGCCAATGCGGCTGGCGACAACGGCCCGCAATGGCCGAATCTCTACGAGCCGAAATGGCCGAACGTTTCCGGCGAGCCGCCATCCCGGCCCGCGGCGAAGCCGAAGTTCGGACCTGCGCCCGTTCTCACATCGGCACCCGCCACCATTCCCGCTCGCGAGCCCGAAATCACCGGCTCCGTCAATCCGGTCTACAAGGCCTCGCCCGTTGCCGCGCGCTGGGGCGAGTTCAAACAGCCGCCTGCGATCTTCGGCGAGTTCGGACTGCGCTATGTCTTCTCGTCGAACAAGACGTCGAAGAACCTCTACGATATCGGCGGCGGCGCGATGGTGTCGCGGCTCACCTATAGCGGCGTGGACGGTCACGCCGCCGAAGCCTTCGGCCGCGTCGACCACACCTCCGGCTTCTTCCTCAAGGGCTACGTCGGCGCCGGTATCCTGCTGAACGGCAAGTTGCAGGACGAGGATTTCCCGCCCGGCATCGTCCCCTATTCCTCGACCGACAGCCGCCAGAATGACAGCACCATGGCTTATGCCTCGGTCGACCTCGGCTACAGCTTCATTCGCCAGCCCGGGCTGCGCGTCGGTGCCTTTGCCGGCTATCACTATCTCGATCAGACGGTGAACGCGTTTGGCTGCGTGCAAGGCGCCAGCAATGCTGCGATCTGCGGCGGCGGAGGGCTTCCGGATACCTGGAAGGTAATCTCGCAAAACAACCACTGGAATTCGGTCCGGGTCGGTCTCGACGCAAAGATCGCGCTCGGCGACCGCTTCAGCCTGAACCTCGATGCGGCCTGGCTGCCCTATGTCAAGCTCAGCGGCGCCGACACCCATTGGATGCGGATCGGCGACTATCCCGGCGCCTTCACGGGCCCGATCCCCGAGGACGGCAAGGGTACCGGTTATCAGCTCGAGGCCGTGCTGTCCTATGCGGTCAACCAGAATGTCAATGTCGCGGTCGGCGCCCGTTATTGGCGCATGGAAACCGATGGCAATACCCATTTCGAGAACCACGTGGTCGGCTTTACCGCCTATCCGCAGCCGGTCGAATGGAAGGTGGAAAGCCTCGGCGTGTTCGTGCAGGGTTCGTTCAAATTCGGCCCCTATCCGACCGGTGGCTTTTAGTGATTTAGTCCGCCTCCCCGACGCCGGATTCCGCCCGCCTTGCAACGTATCCTTCGCGCCACCCTCAATACCTTGAACGGCCTTCGCGCCGCCGCCGCGAGCGAAGCCGCGTTCCGGCAGGAACTGTTCCTGTTCGCCTTGTCGGTACCGCTTGCGATCGTGATCGCAACCGACAACTGGACGCGGCTGTTCCTGATCATGATGGTGGTCGCCATCATGGTGGTGGAATTGCTGAACACAGCGATCGAGAAGCTCTGCGACCGGGTGACGCTGGAACACGATCCGCTGATCGGGCGCGTCAAGGACATGGGCTCGGCCGCGGTCGGGATCACGTTGCTGATGGCCGGCGCGGTCTGGCTTTTCGCAATCTGGCAGCGCATTGCGGCGCTGCTGTCCTAGCATTGCGGCCGGGCGCGCGCCCGCGTAGACCTTGGGCATGAACGCGCCACCTGCAAGCCTTTCCATTGCTCTGGCCCAGCTCAATCCGATTGTCGGCGACGTCGCCGGCAATGCCGCGAAGGTGCGGGCGGCGCGCGCCGCCGTGCCGGATGCCGATCTGATCCTCTATCCGGAATTGTTCATCGCCGGCTATCCGCCGGAGGATCTCGTGCTGAAGCCGGCCTTCCAGGCCGCCTGCCGCGAGGCGGTGGAGCAGCTTGCACGCGAGACTGCGGATGGCGGCCCGGCGCTTATTGTCGGCACGCCCTGGGTCGAGAACGGGCTCCTCTACAACGCGGTGGCCTTGCTCACCGGCGGCCGAATCGCGGCTTTGCGTTTCAAGGTCGATCTGCCGAATTACGGGGTGTTCGACGAGAAGCGCGTATTCGCGCCCGGGCCGATGCCGGGGCCGGTGAATTTCCGCGGCGTGCGCATCGGCATTCCGATCTGCGAAGACATCTGGGGACCCGAGCCCGCCGAATGCATCGCCGAGACCGGGGGCGAAATCCTGCTGGTGCCGAACGGGTCGCCTTATCGGCGCGGCGTGGTCGATCAGAGGCTGTCGGTCGCGGTCGGTCGCGTCAATGAGACCGGCCTGCCGCTGATCTATCTCAACCAGATCGGCGGACAGGACGAACTGGTTTTCGAGGGCGCTTCCTTCGTCCTGAACGGCGACGGCTCGCTCGCCGCGCAGCTTCCGGCTTTTGCCGAGGCGATCGCGACCACGCGTTGGACAAGGGATGCCGACGGCTGGCATTGCGCGCAGGGCGAGGTCGCGCCACTCGATCCGCAGGACAAGCAGGATTACACCGCCTGCATGCTGGGCTTGCGTGACTATGTCGGCAAGAACGGCTTTCCCGGCGTGGTGTTGGGACTTTCAGGTGGCATCGATTCCGCCCTGGTCGCTGCGATCGGCGTCGACGCGCTCGGCCCCGACCGGGTCCGCGCCGTGATGCTGCCCTATAAATTCACCTCGCAGGAATCGCTGAAGGACGCGGCCGACATCGCAGCTGCGCTCGGCATCCGCTACGACATCGTCCCGATCGAGAGCGCAGTGCTGGGACTGGAAAAAACCCTGGCGCCGGTTTTTGAAGGATTGAAACGCGACGTCACGGAAGAAAACCTCCAGGCGCGCGCGCGCGGCACGATCCTGATGGCGCTGTCGAACAAGTTCGGCTCGATGGTGATGACCACCGGCAACAAGTCGGAAATGTCGACGGGCTATGCGACCCTGTATGGCGACATGAATGGCGGCTTCAACCCGATCAAGGATCTCTACAAGACCGAAGTGTTTCGTCTGAGCGCGCTACGCAATACTTGGAAGCCGCAAGGCGCGCTCGGTCCGGACGGCGTCGTGATCCCTCCCAACGCAATCGCCAAACCGCCGACCGCGGAATTGCGCGAAAACCAGAAGGACCAGGATTCGCTGCCGCCCTACGACGTGCTGGATGCCATCCTCGAGCGTCTGGTCGAACTGGAGCAGCCGATCGCCGACATCGTCGCCGCGGGCTTCGATCCCGCGGTCGTCACGCGTGTCGACCGCATGCTCAACATCGCCGAATACAAGCGCAGGCAGGCGGCTCCCGGCGTGAAGGTCACCTTGCGCGGCTTCGGCCGCGACCGCCGCTATCCCATCACCAACAAATACCGCGATCCGGGCACGCCGCTGCCCAGGCCCGATCCCACGATCGTCAGCGCCAAGCCGACGAAATCAGAAGCCTTCGATTTCTGAGGCGCTGATGACCAAAGAGCACTCCGTCAGCCCCGCTGACAACCGGCGCGGCATGATCGCAATCACCGTCGGCATGGCGGGTTACACCTTCAACGACACAATCGTGAAAGTGATCGCGCGCGATCTTCCGCTGGGCGAGATCATTTTCCTGCGGGGCATCGTCTCGGTAGCGGTACTTGTTTTGGCGCTTGGCGTGGTTTCCGGACTCGGCGGGCTGATCGTTGCCATAAATCCGCGGGTGTTCTGGCGAGCTCTGTTCGATGGGCTGGCGACCGTGTTCTTCGTGGTGGCGCTCATGCACATGAAGCTCGCCGAATTATCGGCGGTGGTGCTGACCTCGCCCCTGATCGTGACCGCGCTCGCAGCCGTGACCTTGCGCGCGGAGGTAGGCTGGCGGCGCTGGGCGGCGATCGTCGTCGGCCTCGCCGGTACACTCTTCATCGTGAAGCCGAGCCCGGCCACCCTGGATGTCTGGGCGCTGGTCGCGCTGATTGCTGCGGTATGCTCGGCTTTGCGCGACCTCGTAACCCGGAATATCGGGCCGGCCATTCCCTCGCTCGCGGTCAGCGTCTATTGCGCCGCCACGGTGACGCTGTGCGGCGCCGCCATGGGGGTCAACGAAAGCTGGCGGATGCCGGATGGATCGCATTGGGTCGGCGTCCTCGGAGCCGGCACCTTGCTTGGACTCTCGACCTATCTGATCGTGATCGGCTTCCGGGACGTCGATATTCCGGTGGTGGCGCCGTTTCGCTACACCCTGCTGATCTGGGCGGCGATCGCCGGATATTTTGTATTCGGCGAAGTGCCGGACCTCTGGGCCATGGTCGGGGCCGCCCTGATCGCCTGCTCGGGCCTCTACGCCCTGCACCGGGAAAGCCTTCGCAGACGCGAATTGGCCGCGACTGCCATACCGCCTGCCTGATACTCGTCCAACTTCCCATTGACGCCCGCCCCGCGGTTCGGAATAGCTGAACGTCAGGCCGGAACGGGCATGCCAGGATGCCGGCCTGGAGGGGACGTCTTGAAGCCGTTGCTTGAAATCAGCCGTGGCATCGACTGGATCAACGACCGGTTCGGTCAGATCGCGACCTGGCTCGTGCTGATCGCCACCCTGATCAGCGCCGGCAACGCCGCCAGTCGCTACCTGTTCAGCGCGAGCTCCAATGCCTGGCTGGAAATCCAGTGGTACCTGTTCGCCGGCATGGTGCTGCTCGGAGCGCCTTATGTGCTCAAGATCAACGAGCATGTGCGGGTCGACCTCCTCTACTCGATGATGTCGGAGCGGGTCCGGATCTGGGTCGATCTGCTTGGCGGCATTTTCTTCCTGATGCCGATGTGCATCGTCATGATCTACTTCACCTGGCCGTGGTTTGTGGATTCGTGGCGCATCCATGAAGGCTCCATGAATGCCGGCGGCCTGCTGCGCTGGCCGGTCAAGCTCGTCCTTCCGGTCGGCTTTGCGCTGATGGCGCTGCAAGGCGTGTCGGAAATCATCAAGCGCATCCAGGCCCTGATCGAACACGGTCACTTGCAGTTCGAATACGAGAAGCCGCTGCAATGACCTCGTTCATCGCAAGCAACATGGCCCCGCTGATGTTTGCGGGCCTTGTGGTCTTTCTGTTGATCGGTTACCCGGCGGCCTTCTCGCTTGCCGCGGTCGGCCTGTTCTTCGGCATGATCGGGATCGAGCTCGGGCTGATCCGTCCGGATTTCCTCGGCAACCTCACCTATCAGCTCTTCGGCATCGTCTCGAACGATCTGCTGCTTTCCATTCCTTTCTTCACGCTGATGGGCGCGATCCTCGAACGATGCGGACTGGCCGAAGACCTTCTGGATTCGGTCGGCCAGCTATTCGGTCCGGTGCGCGGCGGGCTGTCCTATGCGGTGATCCTTGTCGGTGCGATCCTCGGTGCCATCACCGGTACGGTAGCGGCCTCGGTGATCGCGATGGCCGTGATCGCGCTGCCGGTCATGACCCGCTACGGATATTCGATCCGCCACACCACAGGCGTGATCGCAGCGTCCGGCACGATTACGCAACTGATCCCGCCCTCGCTGGTGCTGATCGTTCTCGCCGACCAGCTCGGGAAATCGGTCGGCGACATGTACAAGGGCGCGATCGGTCCGAGCATGATCCAGCTCGCGCTGTTCTGCGGTTATGTTTTCGTGCTCAGCATCGTGCGCCCGCAGGACGTTCCGGCCTTGCCGAAGGAAGCGCGCACCCTGCATGGCTGGGCGCTGTGGGCGAAATGTCTGCGCGGCATCGTGCCGTCGGTCGGCCTGATCTTCCTCGTGCTCGGCACCATCTTCCTCGGTCTCGCCACCCCGACCGAAGCCGGCGCCTTGGGTGTGGTCGGCGCCTTCGCGCTTGCCGCCTTCAATCGCACCCTGACCTGGCCGCTTGTCTGGCAGGGCATGTCGACGACCATGCGGATCACTGCCTTCGTGGTCTTCATCCTGATCGGCGCACGCGTCTTCAGCCTGGTGTTTCAGGGCGTCGGCGGCAAGGAATGGATCGAGCATTGGCTCGCGGCCCTGCCCGGCGGCCAGATCGGCTTCCTGATCTTCGTCAACATCTTCATCTTCGTCATCGCGTTCTTCCTCGATTTCTTCGAAATCGTTTTCATCGTGATTCCGCTGCTCAGCCCGGTGGCGGAAAAGCTCGGCATCGACCTGATCTGGTTCGGCGTTCTGATTTGCGCGAACGTGCAGACCAGCTACATGCACCCGCCCTTCGGGTTTGCGCTGTTCTACCTGCGAGGCATCGCGCCGCCCTCGGTCAAATCGTCCGATATCTATCTGGGCGCGATCCCCTGGGTTTTTCTGCAAGTTCTGCTGGTGATTATCCTGATCTTCTGGCCGGGCTCGGTGACCTACTGGCTCGACAAGCCGAGCAGCGTCGATCCCAGCACGATTAAGCTCGACATTCCGCAGATCGAGGCGCCGCAGCTCGACTTCAGCGACCCGGTCAAGAAGAAATAGCGCGGTAAGGAATGAAGCCCCGCATCGTGACGTTGACGCGTTTTCCTGACGCGAACCGGTATCCGCTTCGCTCGAAAACGCTATGGCGCGGGGCTTCTCGATTGTTTCAGGATCGCGTGCGCGCGCGGATCATGTAGCTGTCGAACCCGATTTCGGCGACCTGCCACCACAGATATTGATCGTTCCGGAACGGCACGACGCTGTCATAGACCTTCTTGAATTCCGGGTTGGTGGCGGAGATTTCCTGATAGAGCTCGTTGGCGGCCTGGTAGCTCGCATCCAGCACCGGTGTCGGGAACGATCGTATCTGCGCGCCGGCGGCGATGAGCCGCCGTAACGCCGCCGGATTTCCCGCGTCGTAGCGCGCCATCATGGTGGTGTTGGCGACATGCGACGCCGCATGGACAATCGACTGATAGTGCTTCGGCAGCTCGTTCCACTTCCCGAGATTGATGAAGTTGTGCAGCATCGCGCCGCCTTCCCACCAGCCGGGATAATAGTAATAGGGCGCCACCTTGTAGAAGCCGAGCTTCTCGTCGTCATAGGGCCCAACCCATTCGACCGCGTCGAGCGTGCCCTTTTCCAGCGCCGGATAGATGTCACCACCGGCAAGCTGCTGGCTGACGAGACCGAGCTTGGCAAGCACGCGTCCCGCAAGCCCGCCGATCCGCATCTTCAGTCCCTTGAGATCGTCGGTCGACTTGATCTCCTTGCGAAACCAGCCGCCCATCTGCGCGCCGGTATTGCCGCAGGGGATCGCGTAGATGTTGTACTTCTTGTAGAAGTCGTTCATCAGCTCGGCGCCGCCGGCCGAGAACATCCAGGCTTGGATCATGCGCTGGTTCAGCCCGAATGGCAGCGACGTGCCGAAGGTGAAGGTCGGATCCTTGCCGACGTAGTAATAGGACGCGGTGTGGCACATCTCGACATTGCCGGCCGCAACGGCGTCGGCCGCCTGCAATCCCGGCACGATCTCGCCGGGGGCGAAGACCTGGATCTGAAATCGATTGTCGCTGAGCTCGGCCACCGCCTTGGCGAACACTTCGGATGCGCCGTAGATCGTGTCGAGCGATTTCGGATAGCTTGAGGTGAGCCGCCAGCGGAGCTCCGGGCTCGATTGCGCGATCGCGGGCTTTGCGACGACCGTTGCCGCAAGGCCGACGCTTGCCGTCTGAATGAATTTGCGACGCTTCATGACCTTCTCCCTCGGACGGGCGTCTGAGCTGCACCCTTTCCGGTCGTCATCCTGACCGACTGCAACCGCGATATCCAGACACAAAAAAGGGGCCGGCTTTCGCCGGCCCCTTCAGGGCTCTGCTGACCCGCCGCCTCAGAACCGCGTGCGGGTGCGGATCATGTAACCGTCATAGGAATATTCGGCGACCTGCCACCACAGATACTGATCGGCGCGGAACGCGGCGATGTTGTCGTAGATTTTCTTGAAGTCCGGGTTCTTCGCGGAATAGTCCGCATAGACCTCGTTCGCAGCCTTGAAGCAGGCATCCATGATAGCGGGCGAATAAGGCCGCAGCTGCGCGCCCCCTGCGATCAGCCGCTTGATGGCGCCGGGATTTTCCGCGTCGTATTTCGCCGTCATCGAGATGTTGGCGGTATCGGAAGCCGAGCGGACCACCTGCTGATAATTCTTCGGCAGCGAATTCCACTTGTCGATGTTGATGAAGTTGTGGATCGCGGTGCCGCCTTCCCACCAACCGGGATAATAATAATACGGCGCGACCTTCTGGAAGCCGAGCTTCTCGTCGTCGTAGGGGCCGACCCATTCCGCCGCATCGATGGTGCCCTTTTCGAGCGCCGGGTAGATATCGCCTCCGGCCAATTGCTGCGGCACGACGCCGAGCTTCTGAAGCACGGTACCGGCGATGCCGGCGATCCGGAATTTCAGGCCCTGCAGATCGGCGACTTCCTTGATTTCCTTGCGGTACCAGCCGCCCATCTGACAGGTCGTGTTGCCGGCCGGAAGCGCAATGAATTTGAACTTCGCATAGAACTCGTCGAGCATCTTCGAGCCGCCATGCTGATACATCCACGAATTCTGCATGCGGGTGTTGAGCCCGAACGGAATGGCGCAGGCCAGCGCGAAGGTCGGGTCCTTGCCGAAATAATAATAGGATGCGGTCTGGCACATCTCGACATTGCCGTTGGTGACGGCGTCGGCGGCCTGAAGGCCCGGAACGATTTCACCTGCGGAGAATGCCTGGATCTGGAACTTGTTGTCGGTCGCTTCCGCCACCGCCTTGCAAAAGGTCTCGGCGCCGCCCCACAGCGTGTCGAGCGATTTCGGGAAGCTGGAGGTCAGGCGCCATTTGATCTCCGGCGACGATTGCGCGATCGCGGGTGCCGCGACCGCCGAAGCGGCAGCACCGGCGCCAAGCGTCGCGATGAATTGACGGCGTTTCATGCTTTCCTCTCCCGAATTTTTTGCTCCGGGCCGCAGGGCCCGGTTTGTGAACGGCCGCGATCCGTCGCCGGACCGAGACGTCCGGCTTTCACAAATCAGACGGCGAGCGTCAATGCAAAAATGGTATGGGCGGCCGGGCCGTGACCGGCGGAAAGCGCCTTTCCCGTTGGTCTCGCGCTACTGGAGGCCGGAAACCGCGAGCTTGGCGGACGAGGCAGCGGAAAGAAGGTCGGCTTCCGTCACCTTGGGATTTTCCGGCCGGGCGAGGCCAGGATAGGCCTTGCCGAGTTTGGCAATCGCATCCTGCATGGCGCGAGCCTTTTTGGCGTCCTTCTTGTTCAGCCAGGGCAGGATCGCACGCGCCTGATCCTGCGCCGCCATGACGAAACCGAGGCCGTCGAGATAGGGCTCGATATTGGCCTTGTCCTTCTGCGCCAACGGATATTGCGCCGCCGCACGATCGATCAGTTCCGCCGCGACCTGCGCCTGCACCGCCTGTGCCGACTCGCTGGATTTCGGCGCTTTCTTCGCGGCCGCGGCGAGCGCCGCGATCACATCGTTGACCCGCTTTTTCACTTCGGCGGACGGCTTCTTGTCATTCGCAGCGGCGATCGTCGCCTCGAGTTTCTTGCCGAGATCGACCACGCCGAGCTTTTTGAACAGGTCCTCCATCTCTGCGTAAACTTCCGACATGCCATGAGCGAACATCTGCGCGCCGGCTTCCTGCTGCTTGCCGGCATAGGCCGCAAGGCCTGCGTGGTAATGCGCCGCGATCACCTGCAAGGCCACGCCATAGGCAACCGGATCCTTCGCCGCGGCTTCGACATCGATGCCGGCTTCGCCGCCCTCGCCTCCTTCGCCACCCTCACCTCCGGCGCCGTAGGTCTGAGTTTGCACGAAATCCCGCCACGCCGGACCGGCACTCGCTTGTCCATGGACGCTTGCAGCGGACTCCGCGGAGGGACCATCCTGCGCGGTCGCGGGCACCGGCGATGCGCTGCCGCCTGCGAGAATGAAGGCGCCGACGCCGAGCCAGATTTTACGGGATTTTTTCATGGCCGATCTCACGAGTTCGCGCCTTGCGCGCGCGAGGCCACCCATAGCCATCCGGCAAGACAAGGCAATAGGTTGCGGATTTGAATCGTTCCAATCGCAGTGGCGGATTTGCCGATCTCTCCGGATTCGGGCACCAGAACGGCATACGGCGAGACAGACATGCAAATCGTGATCGGCGACATTCTGAAATCCGAGGACCTCGCGGCCATTCGCACGGCGCTCGACGGCGTGCGTTTCATCGACGGCCGGGAGACCGCGGGCTTTGCCGCGCGGCAGGTGAAGGACAATCGTCAGGCCGACGCGCGCGACCGCGGCCTCGATCCGGTGCGCGAGATGGTGGCGAAGCGGATTCTCGAGAACGACCTGTTTCGCATTGCGGTGCGTCCGAAGCGGCTCTCCCCGCTCCTGTTCTCGCGCTACGAGCCCGGCATGGCCTATGGCAGCCACGTCGATGATGCGCTGATGTCGGGCCTGCGCACCGATGTCGCCTTCACCCTGTTTCTGGAAGACCCGGAACGCTACGAGGGCGGCGAACTGGTGATCGAAAGCCCCGGCGGCGAGGACGCAGTGAAGCTGCCGGCGGGCGCGATGATCGCCTATCCCGCGACCACCTTGCATCATGTCGCGGAAGTGACGCGCGGCCGCCGCCAGGTGGTGGCAGGCTGGGCGCGCAGCTTTATCCGCGACGCTGCGCAGCGCGAATTGCTGTTCGACCTCGATACTGCGCGCCGCGCGATCTACGCCCGAGACGGCAAGAGCAAGGAGTTCGATCTGATGTCGAAGTCGCTCGCCAATCTGCTCCGGATGTGGGCGGAGGATTGAGCCGCGCGAAAACTACGGGGCGGGAGCATGGCGTTCGCGATCAAGACCGGGATTTCCGATCCGCGCGCGAAGAGCTTCGCATTCACCGCGCAAAAGACGATGTATGGCGGAAAGCATATCGCTGAAGGCGACACGATTTTCCTGTTCGCGAGCGAGAACGAGGGCGGATCCGGCCTGATCGCGCGCGGCATCGTCACCTCAGCCGAAGCGGTTGCGAAAAAACGCGGCGTCCTCCGGCAAACGCTGCGTGTCAGCCTCACCGTCAGGCGCACGGCGCTGGCGAAGCGTCCGCTCGGACGACGCGAGCTCAAACGACGGACCGACTGGAAGGACGGCCAGCCCGGCACCGAACTCAATTTCAAATTCTATCGTCAGGCCACGAACAAGATCGTCGGTATCTCGGAGGAAGCGGCTGCGTTTCTTGACGGATTTTTCTAGTCCGCAAGCCTGACTCAAAGCCCGGTTGAAAACTTCGTCATCACCACAATGATCGCGATCTGCATCGCGCCCTGGATCGCAACCACCCGCACATAGGTCTTCATCCAGCGCGCGATCTTCTCGCCATCGGGATTGGACTTGCGCATTTCGAGATAGACCCGGATGTTGATCGGCGTCAGCACGCCGAGACCCTGGATCGTCAGCACGGTGATAATGAACAGCGCCGCCGCGACCCACCAGAATTCGGGATATCCGAGTTGCAGATAGCCGGTCCGCTGCGCGAGGAACCAACCCGCCGTGCCGGTAATGATGGCGAGTGTCGGCATCAGGATCATGGTGCGTGGAATGAGCGCGCCGATGACGCTGCGCCTTGTCTCGAACGGCAGCCTTCGCAATAGCGGTCCGAGCACGAAGCCGAGAAACAGGTCGATGCCGGTCCAGAGCACGCCGCTCATCACATGGACCCAGCGCAGGAACCAGATACTGCTGCCGAAGATCGCAACGAACATCGCGATCAAGGCGAGTGCGGAGGCAATGATGTAAAGCGGAGGGATGCCGAACCCTCTCGCCGCGGGCGCCGCGGTGACGCTGGTCATGAATGCATGCCTCGAAAACCTTTGTCCGGATGACTCATGCCTCGATCACGATCTTGGGCGCGGCGCGTCCGCTGCCGGGACCGGAAAGCGCTCCCCGCACCTTCTCGGCGATCGCGCGATAGACCTTTGCATGCGGCCCGTCGGGCTGTGTCGCTACCACCGGCGCTCCGGCGTCCGAGGTCTCGCGGATCGCCATGTCGAGCGGCACTTCGCCCAGGAACGGCACGCCGAGCCGCTCGGCCTCGTGCCGCGCGCCGCCATGCCCGAAAATATCAGAACGCGTGCCGCATTGCGGGCAGACGAAATAGCTCATGTTCTCGATCACGCCGAGGATCGGCACATTCACGCGCTTGAACATGGCGACGCCGCGCCGGGCATCGATCAACGCGAGGTCCTGCGGCGTCGATACGATCACCGCGCCCGCCAACGGCACCTGCTGCGCCATGGTGAGTTGCGCATCGCCGGTACCCGGCGGCATGTCGACCACCATGATATCGAGCGCGCCCCATTCCACTTCGCGCAGCATCTGGGTCAGCGCCGACATCACCATCGGGCCGCGCCAGATCATCGGGGTCTCTTCTTCGATCAGAAAACCGATCGACATCACCTTGAGACCGTGGCGCTCGATCGGCTTCAGCCGCGTGCCGCCGATGGTTTCCGGCTTCTCCTTGATCGCGAGAAGCTTCGGCAGCGAGGGACCATAGATATCGGCATCGAGCACGCCGACCTTCAGCCCGAGATCGCGCAAGCCGAGCGCGAGATTGATCGCGGTCGTCGATTTGCCGACCCCGCCCTTGCCCGACGCCACCGCGATGATCGCTTTCACGCCCGGCACGCCGGACGGTCCTTGCGGCGCGCCATGGCTGTGTCCATGGCCGTGTCCCGAGCGGGCCGCAGGCTGCGGCGCCGGACGCGCCGCGCCGCCGGCACCACCCGCGCGTTCGGCGGTGAGCGCGATCATCGCCGTGGTGATGCCCGGCATGGATTTGATCGCTTCTTCGGCCTGTTTCCGCACCGGTTCCCAGGCTTTGACCGCGGCGGCATCCACGCTGATCGAGAAGAATACCTTGCCGTCGCTGCCGACCACGATGTCGGATACGGCCCCGCTCTCCGTGAGCTTGCGCCCGTCCGGGGCCGGGATCGCCGCAAGACGTTCCAGAATCTGCTGTTTGGTCGGCGCCACTTGCGCTATCTCCCTGCCCGCTTCTGCGGTTATGCGTTGCCCCTAGATAGGGCGGGTTGACGGCTGCGCACAAGCCGTCACATTGGCGCCCGATCGAATGGCAGGGCGGCGTTCAAGGCCCTTTTCGGGAGGAATCGATGGCGAAGGTGGCGTTTCTTGGCCTTGGCGTGATGGGCTATCCGATGGCCGGGCATCTCAAGAGCAAGGGCGGGCACGACGTCACCGTCTATAACCGCACCGGTGCGAAATCCGACAAATGGGTCGCCCAGTTTGGCGGAAAGTGCGCCAAGACACCGAAGACCGCTGCCGAAGGCCAGGACTTCGTGATGTGCTGCGTCGGCAATGACGACGATTTGCGCCAGGTCACGCTCGGACCCGATGGCGCCTTTGCCGCCATGAAGAAAGGCGCCGTGTTCGTCGACCACACTACCGCCTCCGCCGAAATCGCGCGTGAGCTTTACAAGGCCGGCAAGGAGCGTGGCTTCGATGGGATCGACGCGCCGGTCTCCGGCGGCCAGGCCGGTGCCGAGAATGGCGTGCTGACCGTGATGTGCGGCGGCGATGCCCCTGCCTTCGACCGTGCCAAACCGGTGATCGATGCCTATGCGCGAGCCTGCAATCTCATGGGCGCGCCGGGCTCGGGTCAACTCGCCAAGATGGTCAACCAGATCTGCATCGCGGGCCTCGTGCAGGGGCTCTCCGAGGGTCTGCATTTCGCGCAGAAGTCCGGTCTCGACGTCGAAAAACTGATCGCCACCATTTCGAAGGGCGCGGCGCAGTCCTGGCAAATGGAAAATCGCTACAAGACCATGACCGACGGCAAGTTCGATTTCGGCTTCGCGGTCGACTGGATGCGCAAGGATCTCGGCATCTGCCTCAACGAAGCCAAGCGCAACGGCGCGAATCTTCCGGTGACCGCCCTGGTCGACCAGTTCTACGCCGAAGTGCAGTCCATGGGCGGCAAGCGCTGGGATACGTCGAGCCTGATCGCAAGACTCAATCGCTAAAGATCAGCGCCGCCTGCCACCGCCGAAACCGCCGCCACCGCTGCTGCGGAAGCTCTGTTGCGGGCGGAAACTCTGCGCGCGCTGGACGTTCACCCGCTGGACGCTGGCACGCTGAACGTTCTGACGCTGGAAATTCTGACGCTGAACGTTCTGCCGCTGAACGTTCGCGTTGCGGTTGCCGACATTTGCCTTCCGGGTGTTCTCCTTGGCGCGCACCGCGTTGTTCACCCGATTGTTGCCGCGCGCATTTCGCAGATTATCGCGGTTGTTCTTGCTCACATCGCGATTCTGCTTGGCGTTGTTCTTGCGGTCCTGCAACGTGTTGCGATTCTGGTCGAGCTTGGATTTCTGCTGATCCTTGACGTTGTTGATATTGTTGTTCGGCAGATTGGCCTGCTTCGGGTTTTGATTCTGGTTTTGGTTCTGATTTTGATTCTGTCCCTGATTGCGCTGGAACGGGATCACCGGATTGCGGTTCTGGTTGCTGTTCTGGCCGGGATTGTTGTCGCGCCCGCGCGGGAAGTTGATGACCGTCGCCGAACGATTCGCATTGAAACGGAAATTGCCGAAATTACCCGTATTCAGCCGCGGATCGCCCCTGCGCGGGAGTGAGATTTCGATCGGGCGCGGCCGATCCTGCAACTTGCGGGCGGCAACGAACATCGCGCCGTCGCTGAAGCGCGAGGCGAAGCTCGCATAGGCGTCCGGCGTGTTGCGATAAGTGACGTTCTGCCACTCGAGCATTTCCTTGCGCAGAGCGAGCTTGCGCCGCGCGTAGACCGCGAGCGGATCGGCCGGATAGAGCCGGATAAACTCCTCATAATATTCCGGAGAGTCTTCCTCGATCACGATGTCATAGGCCTGGATCGCCGGACGCGAGCCGAGATCGGCGACCGTGACCTTCTCGACCCGTGCGCCGGCGGGGATGCCTGACGCGCGACCGCCGGAGGGCGCATTGGCGCCGCCGGGTGCATCGGGCGTACCCGGCTGTCCGACGAGACTCGAAAAGAACGTGAAGTCTGCGGTCAGCGAGGAGCTTTCCCACGGCGTCTGCTTGTTGTCGGTGGAATCGTTGACCAGCCGGCGGATCTTCTTGAACACCTGCTCGATCGGAACGTCGGGCTGCTTGACGGTCCGCATGAAGGCCGCCGCGAACGGGCTGTGCTTGCCGCTGCCGTCGAGCGCCTCGGTTCCCGGTGCGGTCGAATAGGCGACGATGGTTCCAGCCGGCGCATCGACGATGGCAAGACCCTTGCCGGCGGACCCCGACGTCGAGAACGGGTTGTTGCGGCAGGCATCGAGGATCACGATACGGATCTTGCTCGGCGCCGATTGCAGCGCGCCCATGATGTCGGCGAGCTTGACGCCCTGCTCGGCGAGATCGTCCTCCTTTTCGAGCTTGGCATCGACCGGGACCAGGTAATTCTCGCCGTCGACCTGCAGGCCGTGTCCCGCATAATAGACGAGCGCCGCGCTGTCATTGCCCTTCTCGCCGATGCGCGCAGCGAATTCCTCGATCGTCTGCTTCATGATCTCACGCGACAGGTCGAAGGCCATGACGACCTCGAAGCCTGCGGAATTCAGAAGCTGCGCTACCGCCTGCGCATCGTTTTGCGGATTGGCGAGCGGCTGGTTCTTTTCATAGGCGGAATTGCCGATCACAAGCGCAAGCCGCTGCTCGGCGGAGGCGGCAGTCGGCCACGCCAGACACCCGCAAAAGCCTGCAAAAAAGGTGACGACCGCAAACAGACGCTGCCACATCGAACGCTCCCTGATCCGAATGCCGCCGGTCTAACGGCCGGCTGCGGCGATGTCCCCTTGCCGGAACCAAGAATAGGACGTGTGGCCGGGTTCCAGCAATCACATTGAGGTGCGCAACAGCAGAGGGGCCGGCTTTCGCCGGCCCCTCCAATTTCGTTTCGGCCTGCTTTGGTTAGCGACGGCCGCGACCGCCGCCACCACCGCCGCCGCCACTGAAGCTGACCCGATTTCCACCGCCACCGCCCGACGAGAAGGACTGGCGGGGAGCCTGGAAGCTTTGGCGCTGGACCTGCTGGACCTGCGGAGCGCGCTGGATCACCTGCGGCTGACGCTGGACCTGCTGCTGCTGGAACTGCTGGCGCTGCTGAACCTGTTGGACCTGCTGGCGCTGCTGCTGCTGCTGCTGCTGGATCTGCTGCTGACGCAGGACCTGCTGCTGTTGCTGCTGAACCTGCTGCTGACGCAGGGCCTGCTGCTGCTGTTGCTGCTGCAGGTTGGCCTGATTCTGCTGCTGCTGACGCAGGACTTGCTGCTGGTTCTGCTGTTGCTGCTGGTTCTGCTGGTTCTGCTGCTGCTGGCGAAGCACCTGCTGCTGTTGCTGCTGATTGACCTGGTTCTGCTGCACGTTGTTGTTCAGGCCATTCTGCTGACCGTTCTGGCGACCGTTGTTGTTATTGTTGTTCAGCCCGTTCTGCTGACCATTCTGCTGCTGATTGCCAAAGCGGTTCTGGTTGTTGTTCAGCTGCTGGCCATTCTGCTGGCCGTTCTGCTGCAGGTTGCCGAAGCGGTTGTTGTTGTTGTTGTTATTCAGAGCATTCTGCTGCTGACCATTCTGGCGGCCGAAGTTGTTGTCGTTGCGGTTCTGGAAGTTGTTGCCCTGACGGCCACCCGCATTGCGGAAGTCGATCACCTGCTGACGGTTGTTGTTATTGTTGTTGTTCAGGCGGCTGAAGTCGATGCGGTTGCCGAAGCGGCCGTCACCGAACCGGCCTTCACCCTTGCGCGGGAAGGCGATGTTGATGACGCGGGGACGCTCCTGCAGACGGCGGGCGGAGAAGCCCAGATCGGTGTTGCCAAAGCGACGGCGGAAGTTCTCGTAGGCATCCGTCGAGTTGGTATGGGTCGCAACCTGCCAGGCAACCATCTGCTGACGGCGGCCGAGCAGCTTGCGGATATGGTCGCAGCGCGGATCGGTCGGGTACAGACGGATGAATTCCTGGAAATACTCTTCCGAGTTTTCCGCAATCGCTGCCTCATATGCGACCTCGACCGGCTTCACGCTGAGTTCGGCAACCGAGACGCGGACCGGGAGCACATCGGCAGCCGGCGCACCGTTGTTGACGTTGTTGTTGGCGAAGAACACGAAGTCTTCGGTCAGCGAAGAGCTTTCCCAGGGGGTCTGCTTGGTGTCGGTCGCCTCGTTGACCAGCACGCGCACCTTCTTGAAGACCTGCTCGATCGGCAGGTTCGGCTGCTTCACCGTGCGCATGAAGGCGGCGGCATACGGGCTGTGCTTGCCCTTGCCGTCGAACGCTTCGGTACCGGGAGCGGTCGAGTAAGCGACGATCGAACCCGCCGGCGCGTCGACGATGGCAAGGCCACTGGACAGACCGCCGAACGGATTGTTGCGGCAGGCGTCCAGGATCACGATGCGCATCTTGGAGGTGGCGGATTCGAGAGCGGTCATGACTTCGGCGAGCTTCACGCCCTGGTCGGGCAGCTCGGCTTCCGCCTGAAACTTGGCGTCGATCGGCACCAGATAATTCTCGCCGTCGACCTGCAGACCGTGGCCGGCGTAATAAACCAGCACGACGGTGTTCGGCCCCTTCTCGTTGGCACGAGCGGCGAATTCCTCGACCGTCTGCTTCATGATATCCTTTGCGAGATCGAAGGCCATCACGACTTCGAAGCCGGCGGTGTTCAGGACCTGGGCAACCGCCTGGGCGTCGTTGATCGGATTGTTGAGCGGGGTATTCGCCTGATATTGCGAATTGCCGATTACCAGCGCGATGCGGCTTTCGGGTTGGGCCTGCGCGAGCTTGAAAGTGGTTTCCAGCGCGGCGGTACGGACTTGCGCATTGGCGGAACCGGCCCACAGGAGGGCGGTTGCGGCGGCGGCTACGGCGATTGAAGCGACCTTGCGGAACATGACGTCCTCCTGATGGCAAAATGCCTTTGTCGGAGGTTGGTCGCCGCGGGGAGCGCGATGGTTCAGCCTTTTTGGCCTGCTAACGCGCCCGTGATCCCTTTGTTTTCAGGGACTTGCGGGCGCTTGACCGCGATGTCACACCTGCCTGCCCTGTATCTCGAAATTCCACAACACAAACAACACGTTAGGCATGAGGTAGCAATCAGGCGCGCGCGCTAGGCCGCGCCGCCAGTTCCGCATGCCAACGAGCCACGTTCGCCATCTCCGCAGGCAGCGGAAGCTTGGCGGCTCGCAGAAAGTCCACCGCTACCAATCCTGTGATATCGGCGACCGAGTATTGGTCGCCGGCCGCGAAGCGCCGGTTCGCCAATTCGCGATCCAAAATCCCAAGAAATTCCAGCACCCGGGGTTTGTTCGCCTCGCCCCACTCGGCGACCTGCGGGACCTCGTAGGTTTTCATGCCGGGATGGAGGTGCCGGAACACATGCATGATGCCGAACATCAGGTGCATTTCGATCCGGCGTTGCCACATTTCGACGGTTGCAATCTCCAGTGGCGTCCGCCCGAACAATGCCGGTTCGGGTTGCAGCGCCTCGAAATAACGGCAGATGGCGATGGACTCGGTGAGGATGGTGCCGTCGTCGAGCTCCAGCGCCGGGACGCGCTGCAACGGATTGACCTCGCTGTATGCCGGAGACTTATGCTCCATAGCCGCCAGATCGACCGGCTGGATCGGGACCTCGATCCCCTTCTCCTGAAGGAAGATGCGGACCCGTCGCGGATTGGGTGCCCGCCCGCCATCGTACAATTTCACGGCGATCTCTCCGTATTCGACAGGTTTTACTCGAGCATTAAGGTTGCTCTTAAGGTTTTTGCGGGAGTTTAGCCTGATTTTTCAAGGACGGGCGTATCGAGCGTATGACGACGAGTAACGCAAGTGATCAGCGCGAGGAGGCTGCCGCCAAGCGCCGGCGGGTCGCCACCCAGCGCGTCCGCGATGCGCGCGACCGGCTGACCTCGACCACCGGCACGCGACCGGCCTTCGACTACGAAATGATGAGGCTGTTCGCGCAGAACCGCCTGTCTGCCTCGATGGTGGTCCTGCTTCTGGTCGGGACCGTGGGCTTCCTGTCGAGCCTGTGGACCGGGGCGGCCACCGCCGGCATCTGGACCGCCGGCGTCCTGCTGATCCATGCCGTCATCATCACCAAGTGCCGGCAATTCCTCGCTTTGCCCCAGTTCGAGGTGAACCTGAAGGCCTGGCGCCTTCGTTTCGTGCTGCTCGACCTGTTCTTCGGCCTCTCCTGGATGTTCAACCTGGTGCAGCCGATCGGTGTGATCGAAGGCACCGGCACCTTCATGCTGTTCGTGATGCTGCTCGTGGTTGCGGTCTCGAGCATGCTCGCCTTCTCGCTGCCGATCGCGGTGTTCGCGTCCACGGTGCCGGTGACCGGAGCGGTCGCGATCAATTTCGCGCTGCAAGGCAACCTGCATTCCTACATCCTCGCGATCATGGCAGTCACTGCGCAGGGCTATTTCCTGCTCCTTGCGCACCGTCTCTATTCATCGGCCTTGCAGACGCTTCAGGCGCGCGCCGAGAAGGACATGCTGATCGGCGAACTGGAACAGGCGAAGACCATTTCCGACGAGGCGCGCCATCGCGCCGAAGCCGCCAATATTTCGAAGTCACGCTTCCTTGCCCAGATGAGCCATGAATTGCGCACCCCGCTCAACGCCATTCTCGGCTTCTCCGAGGTGATGAAGAACGAGATTTTCGGCAAGCATTCCGTCTCGGCCTACAAGGAATATTCCAACGACATCCACGATTCCGGCCAGCACCTGCTCGGCCTGATCAATGAGATCCTCGATCTTTCGCGCATCGAGGCCGGGCGCTACGAACTGAACGAGGAAGCGGTCTCGCTCATCAATGTGGTGGAGGATTGCCACCACCTCGTGAAGCTGCGCGCCAAGAACCGGCTGATCACCATCCACGAGATTTTCGAGGCGGACCTGCCGCGAGTGTGGGCCGACGAACGCGCGATCCGTCAGATCGCGCTCAACCTGCTGTCGAACGCGATCAAGTTCACCCCGCAGGGCGGTGAAATCTGGGTCAAGGTCGGCTGGACCGCATCGGGCGGTCAGTATTTCAGCGTCAAGGATACCGGCCCCGGGATTCCGGAGGACGAGATCCCGGTGGTGCTCGCCTCCTTCGGCCAGGGTTCGAATGCGATCAAATCCGCCGAACAGGGCGCCGGCCTCGGTCTGCCGATCGCCAAGAGCCTGGTCGATCTGCATGGCGGCACCTTCACGCTCAAGTCGAAGCTGCGCGTCGGGACCGAGGTGATCATCGCACTGCCGCCGGAACGCATCATGGCGGCGCTTGCGCCGATGACCGAGCCCTCGCCCGCCCTGCACTCCAAGGAACACCCGGACCCGATCGACGAGCGCAATACTGCCGGCGGCCGCGCCTGACACACTTCCCGTTTGCTCGTGACGCGCTTATGTTGCGGCGCAGCCAAATCAGCCGCAGCCAAATCTGCCGCAGTCATGCCCGCCATCGAAACCCCGATAGACTCACCTTGCCTGAAAATCTGCGTGATGGAGCCCGGATCGAAGCTGTGCCGCGGCTGCGGTCGCACGATCGACGAAATCGCAGCCTGGTCCACGCTGACCGGCAGCGAGCGGCAGCGCATCATGGCGGTCTTGCCGGCGCGGCTCGAGGCCGCGGGCCTGTCGACGAAATCCGGCGCAGCGTGAAGGGAACGCTCCTTGCGTAGTACCCTGTTCTGGATCGTGATGACCGGCATCGCGCTCGCGCTGGCCGTGCTGCTGATGCGGCACGATCAGGGCAATGTCGGCGGGATGTCCACCGACGATTTCGCTTCGCTGTCGATCAAGATCGTGTGGCTCGTGGCGCTCGGAGGCGCCGCGCTCGTCGTCTTCCGCGAGAATGTCGCGCGCGCGCTGCGCATCGTGCTGATCTGGGTGGTGATCGCGCTGATGCTCGCGCTTGGCTACACCTACCGCTTCGAACTGCGCGGCGTCTATGACCGGCTGATGGCTGAACTGGTCCCCGGCCGCGCCGCGACCCGCGGACGCGTGGTCGAGATCGCGCGTGGCCAGGCCGGCGAATTCAGCATCACGACAACGGTCAATGGCGGCACCGTGCAGATGGTGCTCGATACCGGCGCGACCGCGGTGGTGCTGACCCAGGATGCGGCAAAGGCCGCGGGGCTGCCGCTGGAAATGCTCAACTACAACGTGACGGTGGACACCGCAAACGGCAAGACGCGTGCCGCCGGCGTCACGCTCGATCGGATCGGCGTCGGCGGCGTGATCGAGCGCTCGGTGCCGGCGCTGATCGCGCAGCCCGGGCAATTGACCAAGAGCCTGCTCGGCATGAGCTTTCTCAATCGCCTCGAAAGCTGGGAAGTGCGCGGCGACAGACTGATCATGCGGGGTTATCCCTAACCCTCACCGCTTGCGCGATTGCGGCAGCGCGTGCCGCCACGCCATCTCCAGCGCATTCCGAAGGTCAGCAATCGTCAGCTCCGACAACTGCGCCGTGGTCCAGCCCTGCCGGCCGAAGCCGCCCGCGACCGGCTGGAAAGCATCGGGCAGCACGGTGCATTTCAATTCCTGCTCGTCGGGCGCGAACTTGAAGTTCGCGGTCCGGCGGTCGGCCGCGAGCGTCACATAGATCCGCTTCACCTTGAACGCCGCCCGGTCGAAATGCGGCGCCTCCGACGTTCCTTCGAGCGACAGCGCGATGCGTCGCAGGTCCTTGGCATCCGCCATCAAATCACCCCCAGGGAAGAAGGCTCAGCACGAACCGCAGCGCCACGATCCACAGAAAGATGCCGAACGCAATTTCCAGCTTTCGCCGTGGTAGTGCATGCGCGATGCGCGCGCCATAAGGCGCAAAGAACGCACTGACCGGTCCCATCAGTACAAAGCCGACCAGCGAAACATAGCCGATCGACAGCGGCGGCATCAGGTCCTGATGCGGGAGCCCCGCGATGATGAAGCCGATGGTGCCGACCACCGAGATCACCACGCCGACGCCTGCCGAAATGCCGACGGCGGGAAGGATCGGCTGACCGTACAAGGTGAGAACAAGGGTCGCGACCGCGCCGCCGCCGACCCCCATCATCGCCGAGTAGAAGCCGATGAAGACGCCGTAGAACGACATCAGCGGCCGTCCGGGCAGCGTGTCGCTGATCCGCCATCCCTGTTTCGCGAACAGGAATTTCGCGCCGATCATCAAGGCCATGATCGCGAAGAAAATCTTGAACACGGCGGTCGGTGCGAACGCCGCAAGCACGCTGCCGAGTGCCACGCCCCCCGCCACCGGCACGATCCAGCTTTTCAGCACGCCCACCGGCAGCAGGCCCTTGGCGCGGTGCGCGAGATAGGAACGGATCGACGTCGGGATGATGACGGCGAGTGAGGTGCCGACGCAGAGCTGCACCCGCACGTCGTCCGACACGCCGATTATCCGAAAGATTTCGTAGAGCACCGGCACGATCACCGCGCCGCCGCCGACGCCGAACAGTCCGGCGAGCAACCCCGTCAGGGCGCCGCCCAGGACAATCGCAAGCGCAAGCCAGGCAAGTTCGCCGGCCGGTATGCCGAGCATGGAAACTCCAGGGAGATTGGCCGGGACCGGCCGATCAGGCCGCTGCGGTTTGCGTCAAAGCAGCGGGACTGTCCATCACGAGGTCCAGCGCCTCGCGCAGGACACCTATGCCGGCGCCGGGTTTCACTGCATGGATCGCAAGATGCCGGCGGAACGCGCGCGCGCCCGGCACGCTGCGGAACAGCCCGAGGATATGGCGGGTGATGGAGTGAAGCCGCGCGCCTTGCGAGATTTCGCGCTCGATATAGGGGAACATCGCTTCCAGCGCCCGCCGCGGCGACGCATGGGGCGCCGGCTCGCCGAACAATTCAGGGTCCGCAGCCAGCAGCCGCCACGGCTCTTGATAGGCCGTCCTTCCCATCATCACGCCGTCGACATGACGCAGGTGTTCGCGCGAAGCCTCGATCGAGGGCACGCCGCCATTGATCGAGACATGCAGGTCGGGATGCGCGCGCTTCAGGCGATAGACGCGATCGTAATCGAGCGGAGGGATGTCGCGGTTCTCGCGCGGCGACAGGCCTTCGAGCCAGGCCTTGCGCGCATGCACAATCAGCGCGTCGACGCGCGCTGACTTTACGGCTTGCGTCATCGCTTCGAGCGCCACTTCCGGATCTTGCTGGTCGATGCCGATGCGGCATTTCACCGTCACCGGGATTTTCACCGCAGCCTTCATTGCGGCAACGCAGTCGCCGACAAGCGCCGGCTCGGCCATCAGGCAGGCGCCGAAACGGCCGTCCTGCACGCGATCGGAGGGGCAGCCGACATTGAGATTGACCTCGTCATAACCGAACTCCTCCGCGATGCGCGCGGACTGCGCGAGCGCCTGCGGATCCGAGCCGCCGAGCTGCAAGGCGACAGGATGCTCGGCGCCGTCGAAGCGAAGCAGCCGTGCGCGGTCGCCATGCAGCACGGCGCCAGTCGTGATCATCTCGGTATAGAGCAGCGTGCGACGCGTCAGCAGACGATGGAAAAACCGGCACCGACTATCGGTCCAGTCCATCATCGGCGCGACGGAAAAGCGTCGCGCCCGCTCGGTTGCGGATGCGCTCATTGGGCTCAGATGGCGCAGAATGGCTGTTAACGCAAGGCGCGCTAACCCGCCATTTCCGCAAAGGCCGGCGTCATCCGCTCCTGCGGGCCTCCCGCGCCGCGCACGACAAACCGCGCCGCGATCCCGCGTTCGCGGGCGAAGCGCATCCCCTCCTCCGCCCCCAGCACCGACAAGGCGGTCGCGAGAGCATCGGCCTTCATGCAGGACGGCGCGAGCACGGTGACGGACGCAATATCCTCCGGGACCGGATAGCCCTTGCGAGGGTCGAGGGTGTGCGAGAGCCGGCGGCCGCCCTCTTCGATATAGCGCCGGGCGTCGCCCGAGGTCGCAATCGACATGCCATGCAGCGCGACCACCAGATCGGAGGCATCCTCGATCGCGACCCACCATGGCGTCAGGTCGGGCTTGGTGCCGCTGCCGCGCAACTCGCCGCCGATCTCGACCAGATGATCGGTAATGCCGCGCTTCGACAAGGTTTCGGAGACGAGGTCGACCGCGAAGCCTTTCGCAATCGAGGACAGGTCGATCTGCATGCCGCCGGGTTGCAGCACGGCGCGACGCGTAGCATCCAGCGTCACCCGCCGCCAGCCGCCGCGCGCGCGCGCTTCGTCGATGGCGACCACATCCGGCACATCGTTTCGGCGTCCGGACGCACCGAAGCCCCAGAGTTCGGTCAGCGCGCCGAGCGTCGGGTCATAGGCGCCGCCGGTATCGCGAGCGAGCGAGAGCGCATAGCCAAGGACGTGGACAAATTCTTCGGAGAGTTCGCACCAGGCGCCTGCGGGCGCTGCGTTAAGCCGGCTCAACTCCGAGTCAGGCTCCCACTGACTCATCTGCGCGATGACCAGCGAGAAGCATCGCTCGATCAGCGGACGCAGCTGATCATCCGCAATCCGCGTCACCGCTTTCACCGACCATGTGGTCCCCATGGTCTTGCCGGACAGCACGGCGACTTCCGCAGCGGCCTGTCCCGAAACGACTTGTCCCGAAACGACTTGCGCCGCCCGCGGGGCGAGCGGCGCAAGCGTCGGCACGTGCGAGGGTATCAGGACGCGCCGCATTATTGCGGCAGAACCTCGAAGGTCGCGGAATAGCCGGCGCGGCGCTGCTTCACTTCCTTGATCGGCGTCGCCTCGTCGCGCACCACCGCTTCCATCCAGTACATGCCGGGCTCCGGCCATTTGACGGTGAACTTGCCGTCGGCGCCGGTGGTCAGGTTCATCTCGCCGAGCTTGTCGCGATAACGGTTGCCGCCGGGCACGACCGAAATCTTCACATTGCCTGCGGGCTTGCCGTCGAGCATCAACTGGAAGGTCGCTTCGTTGCCGGCGGTGAGATCGTTCGGATGCGTGATCGGCAGCATCTCGAGGCCCGAACCGGTGATCTTGAGGATGTCCTTGGTCGGCTTGCCGGAGGTCACGAAAGTCTCGATCCGGCTTTGCGAGAAGGAAGCCTGCAAACCTTCGGCGTTCTGCGGCACTTCCTTGACGAAATTCTCGGGACTGCCGCGCCAGCGCTTGACCTGCCCGCCTTCCTTGTAGGAAGCGAACACGCCTTCATTCTGAAGCGCGATCCGGTAGGTGCCCTTCTGCTTCAGCGGCACGTCGAAGGTCGAGCGATAGCGCCCGGTCGATCCGTTCACCGCCTCGACCTTGGAGCCGTCCGGTGCGATGACGCTGAGCTCGGCACCGGGGCCGCCACGGGCGCCTGTGGTCTCGGGCTTCGTGCCGAGATTGGCGATGCGCATCGGCTGATGCTCGAAATAGAACAGGTCATTGGACACCGCGGCGTCAACCGTGACCCAGAGATCGTCGCCGCTGCCGGAGAGGATGGTGGCGGAAGGCAGCAACCAGGCCCGATGCGCCTGCGCCGATAGCGGCAGGCCCAAACACAACGCCAGAACAAGCCATTTGCGCGAAAGCATCAGGAAGCCCTCCTCTTTGCCTCAGTATATCACGGTTTCAATTCGAGCCCGACCTGGCCGAGTTCGTGTTCGCCTTTGACTTTGGGATTTTCCCCGGCCTTGACCGGCCACTGGAACGGGATGCGCAGGATTTCGCGGCCGCCGACTTCGCGCGCCGCCTCGATCACCAGGTGATATTCGCCGGCGGCCAGATCCTTCACCGGCGTCTTGTCGAGCGCGACCGCGAACGAATGTTCGCCCGGCGCGCGCGTGGCGCTGGAAAGCCCATCCACCGGCATCGACAGTTCGCGTCCGGACTTGCGCCACCATTGCCGCATGTCCTTCAGCCACTTGGTGCCTTCATTGTCTTTCAGCTTCAGATCGTACCAGACCGCGATATTGCCGACGAAGGCCTGGTCCGGCTTTTCCAGCCACACCGCGACGTAGGGCCTGTGATATTCGGCGACGTTGAGCCGCGGAATCTCGATGCTCACCTTCATTTCGGCGGCGAAGGCCGGAAGAACAAAAGCGCCGGACATGGTGATCGAAAGAAAGCTGCGCATCCTGCTCCTCAATGAATAAAGAATAAGGCGATCAGCATCGGGATCGCCAGCCCAAGTCCGACCAGCGGCCAGGTCGATGGCCGCCCGACCGACAGCAATTGAAGAAGCACCAGCCCGGTCAGGCAGAACACCACGCAGGCGATCGCGAACACATCGAGAAACAGCGACCACGCAGCGCCGGTATTGCGGCCCTTGTGCAGGTCATTGAGATAGGAGATCCAACCGCGATCGGTGATCTCGTAACGCGCCTCGCCGCTCTTGCGCTCGATCGTGAGCCACGCATCGCCGCCGGGCCGCGGCAGCGCCACGTAGATTTCGGATTCGGAAATCTCCGCCTCGCGGCCGCTGATGTCGACCTTGAGAGCGACCGAGGCCCAATCGGCGAGCGCTTGCGGCACGACCATCTTGGCCTTGGCGGGAAGACCGGCCGCAACGGTTTTCAGGGCGGGGGGAAGGGTCGCAACCCGTTCGGTGACGACGGGCCGGGATTCAATCGAGCCGGCATGGTTCAGCGTGATGCCGGTGACGGCGAATAGAAGCATTCCAATCAAGGAAATGGCGGCGCTGATCCAGTGCCATTGGCGCATCTGACGCAGCCAGAAGGCCCGGCTGCCGAGCGACCCTTTGGACTTCATGGGAAACGGCTTGGAATCTGCGCCTGCAATCGATTGAGACATTGGTCACGTCAGTAACCAAGAACAAAAGATGCCGCAAACACAATGATTTAGGGAAATTCCAAACTGCGGAAGAACAAGGCCGGACCGCGAGCGGCCCGGCCGGAAGCAAAGTCGGATTCAGGGGCCGCTATTTCGCGCCGAGGCCCGCCGCCTGAAACATCTTAGTATAGCGCTCGGTATCGTTCTTGATGATCTCGTCGAACTGCTTCGGCGAGGAAGTCATCACCTCGACGCCGCCCTGCTTGGCCATGCGGTCCTGCATCGCCGGATCCTTCAGTCCGTCAATCACATCCCGGTTGATCTTCTCGATGATGTCGGCGGGCGTGCCCGCGGGCGCCATCAGGCCGAACCAGGATTCGTAAGAGAAGCCGGGCAGCCCCGCCTCGTTCAGCGTCGGCACCTCCGACATCGACGGGACGCGCTTGCCGGTCGCAACGCCAATCGCGCGCACCTTGCCGGATGCCACAAGCTCGGCCGCGGTGTTCGCCGGCGTGAAATACATCTGCGAGTCGCCGCGCACCACGCTCATGTTGGATTCGGGCGCGCCCTTGTAAGGCACGTGGACCAGATCGAGCTTGGCCGCATCCTTGAACATGGCGCCCGCAATGAAGGTGGTGGAGCCGAGTCCTGGCGAGGCGAAATTCATGGTGCCGGGCTTGGCTCGCGCGAGTTCGATGAATTCCTTCAGCGTCTTCGCCGGCAGTTCCGGATTGATGATCAGCACCAGCGGCACCGATGCGATCGGCGTGATGCCGGCAAAGTCCTTCACCGGATCGAATTGCAGGCCCTTGTTGAGCACACCGGCAACGGTATGGCCGTTCGAGGTGACCATCAGCGTGTAGCCGTCGGCCGCGCTCTTTGCGACCGAGGTGGTGCCGGCAATGCCCGGACGATTTTCGACGATGACCTGCTGCTTCCATTTTTCGCCGAGCTTGTCGGCCACGGCGCGCGCCAGAAGGTCGGTCGCACTGCCGGGCGAGAACGGCACCACGATGCGCACCAGTTGGTTCGGATAACCCTGCTGCGCCTGCGCAGCGGTATTCGACAGAATGAATGCGGCTGCGACCAGCCCGGCCGAGAGCCTTGCCCAACGAATCATCGATTTCCTCCTTGGCATCCCGGCTATGCTGCCGGCTTACGCCCCTTCTATCAGGTCACAGAATTTCCGGATATGGAGGTCATTGATAATTCGATTGCGGCCAATCCGCCGGCTTTCACATCCTCGAAGGAACTACCCTATCCATGCGCACCGAACAGGCCCGACCCGTCCGCCTTCAGGATTACCGTGCGCCGGACTGGCTGGTCGACCGCGTTCATCTCGACGTGTCGCTGCACCCGACCGCCTCCCGCATCCGCTCGACCCTGAACCTGAAGCCAAACCCTGACACCGCACCCGCTCCGCTGGTGCTGGATGGCGACGGCCTGTCGCTCTCGCAGGTCCTGCTGGATGGCAAGCCGCTCGCGGCGGACGCCTATGTCGCCTCGCCCGACAAGTTGACCATCGCGCAGCCGCCGCAACGCGCCTTCGAACTCAGCATCGAAACGCTGGTCGACCCCTCGGCGAATACCCAGTTGATGGGGCTCTACCGGTCGAGCGGTACCTATTGCACGCAATGCGAGGCCGAGGGCTTCCGCCGCATCACCTATTTCCCGGACCGGCCCGACGTGATGGCGGTCTATACGACCCGCATCGAGGCCGACAAGGCGCAGGCGCCGGTATTGCTCGCCAACGGCAACCTGACCGCCGCCGGCGATCTTCCGAACGGCCGGCATTTCGCGGTCTGGCACGATCCCTTTCCGAAGCCTTCCTACCTGTTCGCGATGGTCGGCGGCACGCTTGGCTGTGTCGAAGACAGCTTCATCACCATGTCGGGCCGCAAGGTCGCACTGAAAATCTATGTCGAGCCCGGCAAGGAAGACCGCTGCGGCTATGCGATGGATTCGCTGAAGCGCTCGATGCGCTGGGACGAGCAGGCTTTCGGCCGCGAATACGACCTCGACATCTTCATGATTGTCGCGGTGTCCGACTTCAACATGGGGGCGATGGAGAACAAGGGCCTCAATGTCTTCAACGACCGCTATGTGCTGACCTCTCCCGACACCGCTGTCGATGCCGATTTCGCCGCGATCGAGGCGATCATCGCCCACGAATATTTCCACAACTGGACCGGCGACCGCATCACCTGCCGCGACTGGTTCCAGCTCTGCCTGAAGGAAGGGCTGACGGTCTACCGGGATCAGGAATTTTCCGCCGACATGCGCTCTCGCCCGGTGGAGCGGATCGGCGACGTGCGCAATCTGCGCGCGCACCAGTTCGTGGAGGATGCCGGGCCCCTCGCCCATCCGGTGCGGCCGGAGGTCTATCACGAGATCAACAACTTCTACACGACCACCGTCTACGAGAAGGGCGCCGAGGTCGTGCGCATGCTTAAAGTTCTGCTGGGCGCCGCCGATTTTCGCAAGGGTATGGACCTTTATTTCGAGCGCCATGACGGCGAGGCCGCGACCATCGAGCAGTTCGTGCAATGCTTCGCCGATGCCGGCAAGCGCGACCTCTCGCAATTCATGCGCTGGTATTCGCAGGCGGGCACCCCGGAAGTCTTCGCCGAGGGCAGCTACGATGCGGCCGCCAAGACCTTTACGCTCAATCTCACGCAGGCGATTGCGCCGACGCCGGGGCAGCCCCTGAAGGATCCGATGGTGATCCCGCTCAAGCTGGGTCTGGTCGCCGCGAATGGCGCCGACCTCGCACTCAAGGTCGACGGCAAGCCGTTCGCAGGCGACGTAGTGGCGCTGACGAAACCGAGCGACACCATCGTGTTCCAGGAGGTGCCGGAGCGTCCGGTCCTGTCGATCAACCGTGAATTCTCCGCGCCGGTGAAGCTCACCACCAACCTCGACGCCGAGGACCTGACGCGGCTTGCCGCGCATGACCGCGATCCGTTCAATCGCTGGCAGGCCTTGCAGACGCTGGCGACCCGCCTGCTCGTCCGCAATGTCTCCCTGATCCGTGCCGGCACCGCGCCCGCCGACGACGAGGGACTGATTGCGGCGCTCGCCGCCGTCCTCGCCGACAAGACGCTGGAGCCCGCTTTTGTCGCGCTGTCGCTCGCGATGCCGAGCGAAGGCGATATCGCGCGCGAGATCGGCCGCGAAGTCGATCCCGATGCCAACTTCCGGGCGCGCAAGCATTTGCGGGCCTGCATCGGCCGCGCGCTCTCGGCGCCGCTCGCCAAGGCCTATGCAGACATGCAGTCGACCGCGCCCTACAGCCCCGATGCCGCCGGTGCCGGCCGCCGTTCGCTGAAGAATACCGCCCTCGACCTAATGGCCGCGGCCGCAGACGCGAAAGCGATCGAGCGGGCGCTCACGCAATATCGCAAGGCCGACAATATGACCGACCGGATGGCGGCGCTCGGCACGCTCTCCCAGCATGACGGCCCGGCGCGCACCGAGGCCTTGCAGGATTTCTACGAGCGCTATCAGTCCGACCCGCTGATCATCGACAAATGGCTGGGCTTGCAGGCGATGATCCCGGAAGCCGGCACGCTGGAGCGGGTGCGGTCGCTGACCACGCATCCCGCCTTCTCGATGAACAATCCGAACCGCGTGCGCTCGCTGATCGGCTCGTTCGCGCAGGGCAACCCAACGCAGTTCAATCGGGCGGACGGCGCAGGCTACGAATTCGTGGCCGATTGCGTGCTGACGCTCGATGGCAAGAACCCGCAGGTGGCCTCGCGGCTCGCCACCGCCTTCCGTTCATGGCGCGCGCTGGAAAGCGGACGGCGCGAGAAAGCCCAGGCGGCCCTGCGGCGCATCGCGGCGGCTTCCAGCCTTTCAGCCGATGTGAACGACATCGTCAGCCGCGCGCTGGCGGATAGCTGATTTCTCAAGGTCATCGCCTGTGAATTCCCGGGGCACGCGTTAACGCGCGTGTCCCTGGAATGACGGACAAGTGTGTTTAAGGATTTTTTTACATTCTTGACTCTTGGGACTCTCGACAAATCACCCAGCATCGATTCTTATGATTCTCGATTCGGGACCAGATGCGGCACATCCTCCCGGTCAAGGGTTGTGTTCAGGGCGAACAATCCGACACGGGGGCACTTCATGGCGCGCGCCGAGGCAGCGCATGCGTCTGCGCGTTCCGATTCCATCAAGGGATTGGCGCAGTCGATCGCGAAACCGGCTTATCGTCGCCTACTGACTGCAGAGCCCGCTCTGCGGCGCGCGGTACCCGCTCTCATCATCGCATTCCTGATCACCATCGCGGTCGGAGCCTTCGTTCAGGTTCTCGATCACAGGCGCAGCGCGCTCGCAGACGCTTCCAAGGATATCGAGACCATCGCCGAAGTGCTGTGGCAGCGTCTCGAGCGTCCGCGCAGCGGCGATCGCATCAATGCCTGGCGGCGCGTGCAATCTGAACTCGATCAGGCCCGCACCGCCCGCACGACAGCCGCCGGCCGGCAGATCCTCGTCAGCAATCCCGACGGCGTGGTGATCGCGGCAGCGCCTGCAACCGCGGGGATCGTCGGGCGAAAGCTGCTCGACGTTCTGGGCGACGCGCAGCCGCTCACCATCATGGGCGCGGGCGCGGGCGTCATGGACATCATCCTGCCCGACAACAAGCGGGCGCTCGCCACCGTGCGCACGCTGGAGGAGCCGCTCGGGCAGATCGCCGTGTTCCAGCGCCGCTCCGATGCGCTGGCCGCGTGGCGCTCCGATACCGCACTGACCGTGACGCTTTCGGCCACCACCGGTTTTGTCCTGCTGATCCTCGGCTTCGCCTTCCACTGGCAGGCGACGCGCGCGCGCGAGGCCGACCTGATCTATGACACCGTCCGCAGCCGCATCGATACTGCCCTCAATCGCGGCCGCTGCGGGCTGTGGGATTGGGACCTCGCGCGCGGGCGGATTTTCTGGTCGCATTCGATGTTCGCGATCCTGGGGCTCGATACGCGCGACGATCTCCTGACCTTCGGCGAGATCAACAAGCTCGTGCACCCGGAGGACGTGGACCTCTATCTGCTCGCGACCCGGGTCGCCGATGCCAAGCTGAACGCCATCGACCACGATTTCCGCATGCTGCATGCGAGCGGCCGCTGGGTGTGGCTGCGCGTGCGCTGCGAAGTGGTGCGCCAGCCGAACGAGCCCGGCCTGCATCTGATCGGCATCGCGGTCGACGTCACCGAGCAGAAGACGCTGGTGGAGCGGACCATGGCCGCGGACCTGCGGCTGCGCGACGCCATCGAAACCATCCCGGAAGCCTTCGTCTTGTGGGATGCCGACAATCGCCTCGTGCTCTGCAATTCGAACTTCCAGGACCTGCATCAATTGCCCGACGAGATGGTCGTACCAGGGGTGGAATACGAAACCATCGCTGCCGCGGGCCGCGCGCACCTGCACTCGAGCCGTGTGGCCGATCTCGGCCCGGATCAGCCCGGTGCGCGCACTTTTGAAGCGCAGCTCGACAGCGCGCATTGGCTGTTCAGCGAGCGGCGCACCAAGGACGGTGGCTATGTCTCGGTCGGCACCAATGTCACGAGCCTGAAGCAGCAGGAGCGCAAGCTGAAAAGCAGCGAAACGCGGCTCCTCGCCACCGTCGAAGACCTGCGCCAGTCCAAGCAGCAGCTCGAAGACCTAGCCGAGAAATATGTAGCAGAGAAAGACCGCGCCGAGGAAGCCAACCAGACCAAGTCGAAGTTCCTGGCCAATATGAGCCACGAGTTGCGTACCCCGCTCAACGCCATCATCGGCTTCTCCGAGATCATGGAGAAAGGCATGTTCGGCGCGCTCGGCGTCGACAAATATCACGAATATTGCGGCGACATCCGCCAGAGCGGGCAATACCTGCTCGACGTCATCAACGATGTGCTCGACATGTCGAAGATCGAGGCCGGCCGCCTGAAGCTCGAACCGGAAGAGCTGATGCTGGAAGATATCGTGGTCGACGCCATGCGGGTGGTCTCGACGCGCGGGGAGGAAAAAGGATTGGAGCTGTCGGCGCACGTTACGCCCGGCCTGAAGCTGCGGGCCGACCGCCGCGCCATCAAGCAGATCGCGCTCAATTTGCTCTCGAATGCGGTGAAGTTCACGAATGCTGGAGGGAAGGTGACAGTACGCGGCCGCCAAGTTGGCGACTGCGTACTGCTCTCCATTTCGGATTCCGGCATCGGCATCGAGAAGGAAGCGCTGGCGCGGCTCGGCCGGCCATTCGAGCAGGTCGAAAGCCAGCTCACCAAGACTCAGCACGGCTCAGGGCTAGGCCTTGCCATCGCAAAATCGCTGATCGAGCTGCATGGCGGATGCATGCGGATCCGCTCCACACCCGGCTCCGGCACCGTGGTTCAGGTGCGGTTGCCAGCGGGCGGGCCGATGACGGACTTGTTCGGGACGCTGATCAAGTAGCGCGCTTGTCAATCAGCGCGGAATTGCCCTCGATCGCCGACGGCAACGGCTGGGTGGTAAAATAGGTCTGCACGGAGATCGCGGCATCCGCGTCAACCAGCTTTCGCAAAGCCCCACTTTCCAGCACAGTGGGATCCGAAGCTTGGAATTCACGTGACTTGAAGTCGCG
>JADMIO010817165.1_pt1 | contig 34631 bp, 38 predicted proteins | sample 8958161 | NCBI WGS metagenome assembly JADMIO01 (sample SAMN16585339, study PRJNA669376) | soil metagenome | isolation source: Crop rotation soil | place: USA: Cullars Rotation, Alabama | collected 2011
CTTTCCCCGGGCGGTGGTGGTCGCGGAGCTGGCGGTGCGGCGGCAGCGCCGGCGCCGACGGGACCGGCCGAGTACACCGTCAAAGCCATTCCGGGCGTGGTCGCCGCGGGACAGCGGTGGCGCGTGCTGTGGACCGACACCGGCAACAACGCTGACAGCCCAATCGGCGTCGCCGACGGCGTGCTCGTCGCGCAGAACGACAAGAGCCAGGTGTTGAAGGTCGGCCTGAACGGCAAAGTGGAGCTCGTCGCGACCGACACCTACACGGGCGGCGCGCTCGCGATGACGAAGGACGGCAAGCTGTGGGTCGGCGAACGCGCGCTGAACCGCAGCATCTGGCAAATTCAACCGAAGCGCATGCTGTTCGCCGACAAGAAAGACGGCGAGCCGCTCGAGTGCCTGGGCGCCGGCGTGCTGAACGACATGGTCGCCGACAGCAAGGGCGGCATCTACATGACGATGGGCGGCGTGTACTACGCGAATCCGCAAGGCGTCGTGATGGGCCGCTTCGGCGTGACCGGCGGTAACGGCCTGATCCTGAGCAAGGATGAAAAGACGTTGTACGTCACGGGCCGTCTAATGACCGCGATGCCGCCGGCCGACCTCAAGGTGCCGGAAGGCGCGCCGATGCCGACGGGCGGGCTCGTCGCATTCGACGTCGCGGCGGACGGATCGCTCTCGAACGAGCGTCAGTTCACGTGGGCGGGCGGCGACGGCACGGCGATCGACGATGCCGGGCGGATTTACACGACCGGCAACGGCGGCGTGTGGGTGATCGGCACCAAGGGCGAGCTGCTCGGATTCATCCCGGCGCCGCGCGGCATGATCAGCGTGGCGTTCGGCGGTCCGGGCAAGAAGACGCTCTTCGGCGTGTCGATTCGCGACGTGGAAATCTACGCAATGGACATGCAGGCGGCCGGCATCTCGACGCGGCCGAAATAGCTGTGACTGGTGGCTGGTGGCTGGTTCCTGTTTCTTGAGGACCAGCCCCAGCCCCTGACCTCTAGCCCCTAGCCTCCAGCCTCCGTACGTCAGAACACCTTCCGATACTGGCTGAGCGATCGCCCGAGGTTGCCGTTGATCTTCCAGCCGGCGGCCGTTTTCACCACCGTCAGAATCTCGGCGCCTTCCTGAAAGAGCGAGCCGTCCTTCTTGTCCCGGCGCCAGTGGACGTCGACGTGCGCGGCGGTGGACGAGAGCGGCGTGATGATCATCTCGGCGGCGCGGCTCACCGCGTACTCGGTGCCCTCGAGGTTCTGACGCGCCTGCTGGTATCCCATCACCACGTCGTCGAGCGTCGGGCTGATGTTCGGCGTGCCGCCAGCCGGCCACCGGGTGAACGGCGCCTGCAGGACCGCTCGGAACGCCTCGAAATCCTTTGCCGTGAAGGCCCGGAAATAGGCGTCGATCGCAGCGGCGACGTCCGCCTTTTCCTGCTCGCCAAAGCCAGGCGGCGGATCGAGTTTGTCGACGCGCTTGAAGTTCAGCGCGATCGGCGACGCCTGTGTGAACGTGCCGGTCATTTCGGTGCCGGCGGCGTTGACGGTGCCGTCGTACGTGCCCCGGGCGTTCGGGATGTCGAGGTGAATCGCGTTGCCGGTCACCGTCGCCTTCTGCACCGGAACCCGCGCGTTCTCCTGATCGATGATCACGAGCACGGCGCTGTAGCCGCCGGGCGCTTCCGTCAACACCAGGCCGACGCGGGTCGGCGACGGTCCGACAGCGATGACCCCCTGCCAGTTGCCGGCCAGCGTGCTTTGACCCGAGACACCCGCCCAGACGACACAAGCCAGGAGCAGGGTCAATGCGAATGCTCGCTTCATCATCACGCTCCAGGCCGCAATCCAAATCGGCCACTGCGCCGTAGTGAGCCTCGAGGTTACGTTATGACGCCAAAGCAGACAATCGAGTCTTTGTACGAAGCCTTCGGCCCGTCCGGCGCTGAGGAATTCTTTACGCGCCTCAACCGGTCCACCGAGTCGAAGTCGTTCGTGGCACACGAAAACATCGAGGTCGGAAACGACGTCTTCACCGTCGGCAGCTGGCACGCGACGGTCCGGTCGAACGGCAAGCCGCTCGACGTGGACCTGATGTTCCGGTGGCACGTCGAGGGCGGGTAAAGGTTACCGCCGCGCTGCCGTAAGAGTCAGGACGTTGCTCGCGGCCGCTTGCATGATCAGCCGATCGGCGTCCTCCTGCAGGAGGAAGCTCTTCGCGACAGCGGCGGCCGCCGCTTTTCTGACAGCCGCCACGTAGCCGTCGTGATCCTTGTAGCGCTCTTCCAGCGATAACCGCGGATCGCCGCTCGCGAGGCGTTCCGCCTTCGTCGTCGCAAACGGGATCATGCCGCCGGCGTAGTTGCAGATCTGCCCCTGGAAGAATCCGGCGGAGACGATGTTCCAACCGAGGTAGGTGCCGAGCGGCGCATCCCGCAAGACAACCGGCACGCCGCCGAGCTCGTTGCCGTCGGCGTCCACGCGAGGCGCCTTCATCTTGAGCACCTGCTTCACGATCGGCGGCACGATCGATTTCACTCCCGATCCGTCGACGGCGTTGAATCCCTTGCCCCAGTCGTAGTCTTTCACCGGGTTGATCATCCCCGTCGGTGCGTTGACCGGCAGCCCCGGAATCGTCGGGAAGCCGAGGGCTTCTTTCGTCGGATCGACCAGAAATCCGTCGGCCAGCGTCGGCCACACGCTCGCAGGCGGCGGCGTGTCCTTTATTACCCAGTTGCGGAAGTGCACGCGCAGCGCGTTGACGGTTTCTGTGTGCGGAACGGGATTGGCCGCAAACACGCCCGTGCCGACGTTTCGTCCGGGACAACCCGGCAGCGCCAGCGGCTCGACGCTGAATCCGCCCCGCCCGCCTCCGTGCGGCGAGCTCGGAATGTAGTAGCGGCGGACGTTGGCCGGCAGCGGAATGTCCTTGTCGGCCGTGGTACCGATGAGACCCGGACCGTAGTTCAGATCCCAGATTTCCGCGGAACCGAAGTGCTCGATGATCTTCGGACACGTGTTCGACTTGGTGCAGCGATCCAGCATGCCGGCCTTCGGCACACCGCGAACCGGATCGGGCCAGTCGGTCCACCACAGCGGTCCTTCGCGACCGGCGTCGTACATCCTCAGCGCGGCGTCCGGCGTGCCGAACCTCACGTTCAACGGCAGCCGTCCGCCGGCGATGATCGGCCACGCGCCGTCGTACACCTTCCGATGCTTCTCGTCCTCGGTGAAGCCGAGGTGGATCATGCCGCGCAGATAGTTACCGGACTGCGACACGCCTCGCGCAATCACCCACGTCACGTTGCCGGCCAACGGATTCGGCGTGCCGGCATCGTCCTGCTTCGAGTTCTTGAAGAACGTCGCCACGTCTCGGAAGGCCGCGAAGCCGATGCCCAACACATACGGATCCTTCGCGGTGTAGACGACCTGATAGAGCAGCTTGGGATCGAACCCGTTCTTCAGACAAATCTCCGCGGGATCGGGAGTGCCAGGAAACGGACTCGTCGCGCTGCATTTCGCCCAGGCCCAGTCGGTCGCTGGAATCGTCGTTGTCTTTCCAACGACGCCCGCCATCGTCTCGGACGCGTGTGTCGTCAACGTCGCCTTCTTGGTGTCGAGGCTGAGCGGCTGGTACGGGACAGGGCTGTTGAGGACGAACATCTGCTGCGAGTTCGGTCCGCTCGCGTTCATGATGCGGCCCATCACCGGTCCGGTCACCGGAGAGCCGTCGCGATTCTTGGCGATCGGCACGACAACGTACTCGTTGTTCGCACCGGGTGCCGTGTTGCCCGAGTTGTCGCCCTGCCAGCCGCTGCTCAAGCCGATGTCGCCAAACGCGCGCTCCGCCGGCCCGATCGTGATGCGTCCGGCGCGGTTCGGCACGTCGTGCCACAGCAGGCGGCTGCTCTTCGACATGTCGATCGGCTTGACGAGATAGAACGTCGCGACGTACTCCACCTTGCCGTTGGCGTTGCGCGGCGCGAGCTTGATGTCGGTGATGACGGCGTTCAGCGGATCGTTCGGGTCGAGCTCGCCGTACGCCTTTCCCGCCAGCGTCTCGTACTGGCCGACAGAGCCGAACGTCGCGCCGTCGAACGACGGCGAGACCTTTTTCTCGACAACGATCTTCTTTACCTCGGCATCGGCTCGTGCTGTTGGTATCAGCGAAGCCAAGACGAGAGCGGCCGAAAAGACTGTGCGGACTCTAGCGGTCGGCGTCATTGCGATCCTCCGTGCGCGTATCCCAGCCTCCGGGAGGCAAGTAGTGAAACCGGACGAGATAGACGTTGCGGCCGTGGCCGTGTCTGGCGACTTCCAGCAAGTCCTTCACGCTCTCGAACCCCGATTCCCTCGCCATGTCGTACGTGACGTCTTTGATCCGAATCGGCTCGATCGAATCGACCACGATACTGCCATAGTCCATGGGGTAGCGACCGCCAACTTTCACGTGGGGGCGCGTCCAGATGCGGACGCTGCAGCGGATGCGTCCGTGGCGGACCCCCTCGCGCAGGCGCTTGGTGAACACCATCTTTAAATGGCCGCGGGGCTTCCCCCCCCCCCGGGCGCTCCGTCAACCCTTCAAAATTCGTGCGATCGCCAGGATCGTGTTCCAGTTCCGGGTGGTCACCGGAACACCGAAGACCTTCTCGAGCTGGCCCAGGTAACCGACCGCTTTCATTTCCCGCCGGTACACGCCGAAGACAAATCGATTCTCACAGCCAATGATTCTCAAGCTCCACCGGCCGCCGGACGGAAAGTCGAGCGGCATCGAGGCCGATGGCTGACGGCGCCTCGCCAGGAGGCTCACGAATCGCACGGTCTCGGTTCCCTTGTGTTGACCAGCGAACGGATCGGCAGCCGCCAACCGGACGATGTCTGCCCCGCGGCACATCATCACGTCGGTCTGAAACGGCAACCGCCGCATCAGCTCCGCGCGAAACGTTGCGGGGCTGACGCGGTTCCGAATCACAAAGGTGCCGGCGGCACCCACGTTGACGACATCGAAGCGGCGCAGCTCGTTCGCTAGGACGCTCGGACGAAACGTCCGATGGCCGCCGACATTCACGCCCTTCAGGAGTGCGACAAGCGCCATGACCTAGTAAGGGTGCCGGGTGCCGGGTCATCGAGCTACGGGTGCGCGTCTGCGCAGTTCATCGAAGAAGTTCTGGACGAAGACGATCGTGCCGTCCCGCTTCGGCACATCGGGGGCGGACTCTGACATCATGACCGCGACTCGCTTGCCGTCCGGGGCCACATCGAAGCGCGTCGCCCCGTTCGCGACGGCCCACACGCGCGGCTTGTCCCCCAGAAACGACTCGCCGGTCACCTTGTAGCTGACCGCCATGATCTGATCGCCGGCCAGATACAACAGCTCCCGTCCGTTCGGTGACCAGATGGGCGCAGCTCCACCGCCGTTCGACACCTGCAGCTTTCTTTCCTGGACCGATGAAGGCGAGAACGGCCGCACGTACACCTCGTTCTTACCTGATTCGTCCGAGTGATACGCGACCCATCGTCCGTCGGGCGAAAACGCCAGGTCGCTGTCGGTAAACGGCGTGGTCAGAAACTGATACGGCGTCCCGATCTTCAGCCCAGCCTCGTTTTCCTCCAGCTCGACGGACCAGACCTGCGGTCGTGCATCGATTCTTTCGAACGCGAGGCGCTTGCCGTCCACGCTGACCGAGCTCGGGAAGTAGAAGCTCTTACCCGAGAGCAACGCCTGCGGCCGACCCGAGCCGTCGCTCGGCGTCCAGAACATGCTGCCACCCAATGTCCCAAAGAGGAGGTAACGCCCACTCCGGCTCCACACGGGATTGACGAAGGTGCCGCCACCGAAGGTGAGGCGAGTCATCGCGTCTCGCTGTGTGTCGTACACCCAGATGTCTTGGTTCCCCCCGTCGCGAATCGCAAGCGCCAGGTGGCGGCCGTCCGGCGAGAGTCGCGGCGGGCCGACATACAGGCCGGCTTTGGTCAGCAGCGGCTCCGGTTTGCCGCTTGCATCGATCCACTGCACGCGCATCATGGCGGGGGCACCACCATTGCCTCTCCGATACACGAGCGTGCCGTCACGCGACACCGCGAACTGTCCGCCTCTGGTCACCGGGTCCGACGCCACATCGTTCAAGATCGGTACGGCAGCGCCTCGTGTTTCCCAACGGTCGATGTCGAACGGCACCGCGAACAGCCCCGCCTGGTTTGCGTACATGATGTGACCGCTCGCCAGATAGCGGGGAGAGGTCGCGCCGCGCACGACGGTCTTACGGCGGCCGTCCACGAGAGAAATGATGTCGACATTCGTGCTCTCGAAAGCCGGCGGACTGCGGACAACAGCCACCAAGACGGATTTCTGTCCGGGCAGGATTTGCGGAAACGTGTAGTACGCCTCGTCCTTTCCCAGCATCAGCATCGATGACGCCATCTCCCCGCCGGACGGTATGCGCATCATCCCCGAGCTGCTGGGCAGCCCCATGCCCACCATCAGCGATCCGTCGTCGGCCCACGTGCCGCCGGTCATGGTGTCGAGATCCGCCAGCGGAACCGCCGCGCCGCCATCGAGAGGAACCTTGGCGACGCTCGTGCCGTTCCAGAATGCCACCCACTGTCCGTCTGGCGAGAAGAACGGATTTGAAGCGCCCTGCGTGCCCACGAGTTCCACGATCTGCGACTCGTTCAGCCGGCGCACGTACAGCCTGGGCGGACCACCTGACACGCTGCCGACGAAGACAAGTCTCGTCCCGTCGGGCGAGATAATGAGGCTGCTAAATGTCGGCACGGCGAGCGGCAACAGCGAGACGTCTTGCCCGAGATCGACGTCGAGCCTGACGAGGGGTTGTGCCGCGTTTCGCGGCGCCGAGCGCCAGGGCGCCCACAGCGCAACGGCCGCCACGACCGCGAGCGCGGCGGCGGCCATCCAGCCGGCGCGGCCATTCCGCGAGCGCGACGCGATTGATGTCGGCGCGTCGTCGAGCAGCTTCCAGACGTCGCCGATATCGCGAAGTCGTTTGCGAGGATCTTTCTGAAGACAGCTCTCCAGCAAGCGCCGCACGTTGGCTGGCACGCCGTCCCAGCGCGGCTCGGACTGGATCACCGCGGCAAGGATCATCGACACATCGTCGCCGTCGAACGCGCGACGGCCGGTCAGCATTTCGTAGAACACAACGCCGAAGGCCCAGATGTCGGCACGCTTGTCCACGGGTTTGCCACGTGCCTGCTCGGGCGCCATGTAGGCCGCGGTGCCGAGAATCACCCCTGCCTGGGTCGCTGCCGCAGCCATCGTCGGCGAGTGCTGCGGGTCGATCGCGTTCGCCACTCCGACGTCGATCTTCGCCAGCCCGAAATCGAGCACCTTGACCGTGCCGTCGGGTCTGATCTTGATATTGGCCGGTTTGAGATCGCGGTGGACGATGCCTTTCTCGTGCGCGGCGTCCAGTGCGTCGGCAATCTGGCGCGCGTACTCCAACACGGTTTCGAGGGGGAGCGGCCCCTTCGGTGATTCGCCGTCGACGAACTCCATCACGAGGAAATCAGGGCCGACGTCGTGGAGCGTGCAGATGTTGGGGTGGTTCAGCGCGGCGACAGCGCGCGCCTCGTGCTCGAACCGATCGCTGAAGTGTTCGCTCGAGACTTTGATTGCGACATCGCGGCCCACGCGGGAATCGCGCGCGCGGTAGACGACGCCCATGCCGCCGGCGCCCACCTGAGCGACGATTTCATATGGGCCGAGCCTGTCGCCGGCCGAGAAGTGCATCTCTGGCGCGTAGTCTAGCCCAAGCGCTTGCGAAGCATGACGTGCATGGCCCGATCTCCCATGACGGACTCCACGCACTCATACCCCAGCGCTCGGAGATCGAGCCCGTTCATCAAGTGCTCGCCCGAACCGAGCAATACCGGGCGGACGGCCAGATGCAGTTCGTCGATCAGCCTCGCCTGCAGATATTGCCGAACGGTCGCCACGCCGCCGCCGACGCGGACGTCATTGTCGCCCGCGGCCGCTTTCGCCTGCTCGAGGGCGTCATGAATGCCGCCGGTGACAAAGCGGAACTCCGTCCCACCTTTCATGGCGAGCGGCGCCCTCGCGTGATGCGTCAGCACGAACACCGGCACGTGATACGGCGGCGCGTCGCCCCACCAGCCCTTCCAGGTGTCGTCGGGCCACGGACCGCGCACCGGCCCGAACATGTTGCGCCCGAGGATCCATGCGCCGATTCCAGAGAAACCCTTTTCCGCCATCTGGTTATCGACGCCGGTCTCGCCGTCGGCGTGGCCGTGCATCCGGCGCCACACGCGCGTCGGGAAGAACCACTCCATCAACTCGGGACCGCCAACGCCGAGCGGATTCTGCAGGTCCTGGTTCGGCCCGGCGCCGTAACCGTCGAGGGAGACGCCGAAGCTTTGCACGCGAAGTTTGGACATAAGGGGCTTCAGGCTCCGGGCTCCGATGATTCTTGTTTCGTTATCGAGTCTAACTATTACAAAGGAGGACGAACGACGCTATGCAACTCAACACCTATCTCAACTACGGCGGGAACTGTGAGCAAGCCTTCAAATTCTACGAGCAGAACCTGGGCGGCAAGATCACTATGCTGATGCGGCACGGCGAGCAGCCGGGACCAGGCCAGGTTCCCGCGGACTGGAACGGGAAGGTGCTTCACGGACGGATCACACTCGGGGGAACGGAACTTCTGGGCGCCGACATTCCGCCCGATCGCTTTCAGCCGATTCGCAGCGCGTATCTGTCGCTCACGCTCGGCAGCATCGAGGAGGCGGAACGCATCCACATGCTGTTATCCGACGAGGGTCAGATCTTCATGCCGCTCCAGGAAACGTTCTTCGCGCGTCGCTTCTCGATGCTCCGCGACCGTTTCGGCACGTCATGGATGCTGGTCTGTCCGAAGGAGCAGACGGCCTGAAGTGCAGGGTGCACCCATCACTTCGTTATCAGTGTCCCTACCTCGAAGGTGTCTGCGTGCGCGCGGTCGAGGGCGGAACGTGCCCCTTGAGGCGCATGTAAACAACGATGTTACCGTAGTGCTCGTTGTTGTGCGTCGTGTTGAACATCAACACGGCGCCGCGAATCGTTTTCGTAGCACCAGCGCCGGCACCTACCGTCAAGGATTGATTGAAACTCGTGTCGGTGGTCGCACCGTACACCTGATCACAGTAAGCGAGCGATTCGTTCAGGCCTTTCACGAGCGTCGCCTTGTCGGCGACCTGCTCGTAGTTTGTTGTGGAGGGCGGATTCTCGCCCTTCGCCTGCGAGCAAAAAAAGAAGTTGCTGTTAGCAAGGTGGCCGACCAACTGCGCGAACGAGCGAACCTGAGGCGTCGGCCTGAACGAATACTCGTCCGTCGGCATATTCGCCGCCGCATCGGCGAGATTGCGACGGATCGTCGTGTGCATCGCCTTCGCGGTCGCGGCGAGCGATGGCGACAGCGCGACGTCGAAGCCGCCGTCCGTCGTCTGCGCAGACGCCGCGACCGGCGCACCGATCACCAACAAGGTCAGAATCAGTCTTCGAATCATTGGGGTTGCCTCAGGAGAGTTGCCCGTCGATAACGACTCGCTATTCGTCGGGTTCTGCGACCGCCACGGCGCCGCTTCGGGATTTCGGCGTCGGCTTGTTGGGGACCGGCCGCCATGCGTACGGATCGCGTGACGCGCCAGGTGGTCGATGTCCTGGCAGCAAGCCGAAGAACGCGAGCAGCCGTTTCAACATTCGAAGCATAAAGTCCCCTTCGAATCGCGATTCGACGCTACGCCTGCTTCCTGGACACCGGGGTCGCAAACCACCATCGGTGCCCTTCGAGATCCCGGGCGCCGTACTCACGCTGGCCGTAGGGTTGATCCACCGGTTTCGACTCGATCAGCGCGCCCGCCGCACGCGCCCTCTCGTAGTGCGCGTCGACGTCGTCCACGAGCACGAACAGGCCAGAGTTTGCGACGTCAGAGGCCAGCGGCGAATCGAGCCGATGCTCCGAGGTCACGCGATGAAGCCAAATGGCCGCCTCGCCCGCGCGGACCTCGCCATGAACGGGCTGCCCATTCGCATCTCGATGGACGCCGCCGCCGTCGAAACCGAACGCGGAGACAAGAAAATCGTGTGCCGCCGGAATGTCCTGATAACTCAGCACAGGAACGAGCCGCTCGAAATTGGCCATGACGCTTCCTCTCTCCGCGAAGATTAGACGGCTATCAGATACTTCGCAAGAGGACTGAGACGGAGAGCTGTGTCCGCACCCATACGGGATGGCAGGCCGAATCCGCTCGCGTCGCGGCGAATGTACGCGCCTTGAATGGAGCGTCGCGGACGATCCGTATCGTTGGGACCATGGCCGTGAACGACCGACCCGTTGTAGACGACGAGAGATCCGGCGACCCCGCAGGCGGACACCAGACCTGTTTCAGAAATCGAGGAGGTCGCGGCTCCAACGGGCAAGCGATGCGACCCCGGCAGAAAGCGCGTCGCACCGTTGTCTCTGTGGAAATCGTCGAGCATGACGATGAACCCGAGCATCGGCCAGCCGCGTGCGTCGCGCGCGAAATCGACATGGAGCCCTTGCGAGGTCGCCATCGGGTGCACCGTCCTGCCGAGCATGTTGCTCAACTTGAACGGCTGCCCGATCGTGCGGCAACAGGCGGCAAGAACAGCTTCACACAAATAGATCTCGTCGAAGCCCGGACCGCGATTGACGAAGTCGTGGACTCTCGTGGTTGTGTCGCCGACCGACTTATCCGGTCCGGTGGCCTCGTCCATCACCCGTTGGTACGCGGCGCGCCACTGTACGACTCGATCCGCCGACCACGCGCCCCGAACGACCGCAAAACCGTCGTCGTCGAGCGCTCGCGCGAGGGACGGTTCGAGTCGGTACTGATCTGAAAGACGTCGAAACCAGTCGTCCATATCACAGCCACCGACGGACATGTGTCCGATACTCGGTCCATGCCTCACCGTGCGTGCGGGCGAGCCATGGTTCCTCTGCGAGCACCACGCGCAGGTGAAACGCGATCAGGACGGCCAGCGCGTAGACCGCAATCGCTCTCGAGCGGAACGCGATGGCCCAGCCCCACACGACGAGCGCGACCGCGATGTACATCGGGTTGCGAGAGAAGCGATAAAGGCCGGTCACCACGAGGTATTTCGGCGGCGCCCATGGTGCCAGCGTGCCCTTACCAGCGACGTAGGACTCCCGGACGCACCATCCCAGGAGCAGGACGCCAAGCAGAAGGGGGATCAATCCGAGCGGATCGACGATGGCCCCGGGTGGACGCAGCAACCAGGGCACCAGGAACCCGACGATTCCTGGAAGGAGCAGAACGGCAGCTGCGGCGCGAACGAAAAGCCCATTCATGGATGATGGGTTCAGGCGAAGCTGCGGTAGAACTTTTTGTGGGCCAGTTCGACGACCGCCAGCCTCGACGGACGCACGGCGAAGTGCATGAACGGCGTCCAGGTATCGTTCGACGTGATGGTGCCGTCGAAGTCGAACAACGCAAGATTCATGCGTCAGCGAGAGAAGGGGCCGCGACGCTGGTAGACAGCCCAGACGAGCAGAATCGCGAGGACGAGAAAAACGAGCTGCGGAAGGCCGATTGATCTCAAGAAGGCGAACCTCAGATGGCGGCGATAAGAACCGTCATGTTAACTCGTCATCACATCGTGAGCAGCGCCGCCATCAGCTCGATGCCGTCCCACAGATTCTGGATTCTGAGGTTCTCGTCGAAGCTGTGCTGGTTGTTGTCGTGATTGCCAATCGGAATCACGATCGTCTTCGTGCCGAGCGGCCGCTCGATTTCCTGAAGCGGCAGACCGCCTCCCATCGTCGGCAGCTTGACCACACGGCCGCGCGCGCTTTCGACGACGCGGATCACCTCGGCCGAGATCGGCAGATCCATCGGCGTGCGCGAGCCGATGCCCGCCGGACCGACGACGACCACCTTCGCCACCTTCGGGTGCGAGCGTCGCTCTTCGGCCGTCGGGTCGCGGTCTACGACAAAAAATCCCTGGCGCCTGATGTGGTCCAGGACGAGCCCGGTCGTGGTGCGAGGGTCCATGCCCTTGACCGTCCGGATATCGAGCGTCGCGTCCGCCGACGAGGGAATGACGTTCGACGACTGCGCCCCGATGCGCGAACTCGCCATGCCGCGGATGTTGAGCGACGGCACGGCGATCAGCTCGTTGATCGTCTGCGGTTTCCCGTCGGAGGCACCGAGCCAGAGCTGATCCATCAGCATGGCGTCGATGGCCGGTGCCTCGTCGAGCGCCTTCCGCTCGACCGGTCCGAGCGGTTCCACCTGGTCGTAGAAACGGTTGATCAGGACACGACCATTGTCGTCCTTCATCGACGTGAGCAGCCGCGCGAGCGACAGCGCCGGGTTCGGCGCCCAGTTGCCGTAATGCCCGCTGTGCAGTTCGGTGCGCGGCCCATAGACGGTGATATCGACGCGGTTCACGCCGCGCGCGCCGAACACGACGGATTGCTGCCGCGTCTGATACAACGGACCGTCGCAGATCAGCCAGAGGTCCGCGGAGAAGAGAGCGCTGTTGGCGGCGACCGTCGCCTCGAGGTTGGCCGATCCGGCCTCCTCTTCGCCCTCGAACATGAACTTGATGTTGCTCTTGAACGCCAGGCCGGCTGCACGGATGGCGTCGATCGCCGTCACGAGCGACACGATCGGCGCCTTGTCGTCGGAGGCTCCGCGCGCGTAGAGCCTCCACTCCGGATCGAAGCGACCGCCCGCGGGCGGAAGGGCGACGACGCGTCCGCCTTCGTCCACTCGCTTGTCGCGCAGCGTGGGTTCGAACGGCGGAGACGCCCATTCCTTCGGGTCGAGGGGCTGACCGTCGTAGTGCGCGTAGAAGCCGATGGTGCGCGTGGCGCCGGGCGTGCGGATTTCGCCGAACACGACCGGATTGCCGCCCGTGACAGAGACCGTTCGTGCGGCAATGCCCCGCTTCTCCATCATGGCCACGATGGCGGCCGCATTCCGTTGAATGTTCGCGCGATCGCTCGAGACGTTCGGGATCGTCAGGAGCGCAACGAATTCGTCGACGATGGCCCGTTCATGCTGCTGTCGCCACGTGCGCGCGGCTTGCGATGCGGAATTCGTCTGGGCCCGGGAGATCGCGGGGACGACGCACGCAATCGTCAACAACGCGAATACATAACGTCTCATCGTGAAGCCTCAAGCGGCGGCAGGCCGATTCGCTTCAACAGGTCGGCGTAGCGGGGATCGCCGCGCAGGTTGTCGAAGGTGACATCTTCCCTGAGACGCACGAGCCCGTACGGGCGCTGCGGGAATGCGCGGTCGAGCCAAGCAAAGGCCGCGTCTTTGTCGCCGAGCCGCGCGTAGGCTCCGGCAATCTCCGTCATGTTTTCCGGGCGCACGCCGCCGTTCCCATAGGGGGTCGTGGGGCCGCCACTGAGCTGTTCGATGCGCTTCCTGAAATACCCCTTGATGCCGTCCTTGGAGAACGCCTGCTTCAGTTGAGCCAGATCGGCTTCGGGCAACCCACTCACGGCTAACGCTGCGAGATATTGTTCGACCGCTTCGCCGAACATCCCCTTCTGATAGTAGGCATCGCCAAGCTGGTAGTACGCGCCCACATCACCTTTCTCCGTGGTGAGGTAGGGAACGTATTCGCGGATGGCCTGGTCGTACTCGCGAGCATAGAGATGGTGATAGGCGAGGTGCCCGGGACCCAGCGTCGTCAGCGGGTCAAGCGACAAGATCTTCTGGCTCTCGGCGAGCGATTCCGGAATCCGTCCCAGGAGCAGCAGCAGGTGCGAGTAGGCGTGGTGGCCTTCAACCGAGCTCGGACTCAACTCCAGGCCTCGCTTGTACTCGCGCTCGGCGCCGGCAAAATCCCAATCCTCGATGAGGAGCAATCCCGCCAATGAGATATGCGCCTCGCCGAGTAGCGGATCGAGTGTCAACGCTTTGGTGATGGCTTCGCGTGCTCGCCGGTTTGCTTCCTGCGCCGTGATTCCCGTTCCGGCCCCGAACGTTAACGCGTCGGCGAGCCCCGAGTACGCCAGAGCAAAGTTTGGATCGGTCGCGATGGCTTTCTCGAAGTACGAAACGGCCGTCTTCGATCCTTGCTCATTCCATTTCAGCCACGAATGGCGGCCCTGCATGTACAGGTCGTACGCCGCGGAATTCGTGATCTGAGGCCTGGCGAGGCGTGCCTTTGCGTCGCCGGCGAGTCTCGGCCAGACGGTGCCTGTCAGATCCAAGGAAATCTTGGACTGCACACCGAGCAGATCGGACGCGCGGCTGACATAGCGTTCGCCCCAGATGTGCGTGTTGTCGCGCGCGTTCACCAACTCGAGGTTGACGGTGTACGTGTCGTCCTTCTTGCTCATCCGGCCGGTAAGCACCGCCTCCACACCGAGTTGTTGGCCGACTTCCCGCGGATCGACGTCCTTGCCCTTGTAGAGGAACACCGCTCGATGCGACGTGACTTTCAGTTCGGGAAGCTGCGACAGCTGATCGATGATGCGATCGGTGATGCCGTCGGACTGGTAGTCCATGTCCGGATCGGTGTTGGCGTTCGTCAACGGCAAGACGGCGAGCGACGCGATTCGCACGCCGTTGGCCGAGGCTGGCAGCAGTGCCGTCTTCAGCCGGTTGACGTTGAACGCCACCAGGAGAAGAGCGGCGAGCACGGCGACGGCCGACCAGATCGTTTTTTGTCTGACCCCCGCTCGACGTGAAACGGAACGCGAGTGCATCTCGTCGAGCTGCACTCGCGCTTCCCCGATATCCCGCAATCGTCGCACCGGGTCTTTTTCAAGGGTTCGTCGAAGAAGCCGCCGGACTGGCTCGGGCGTGCTGGCGGGGATCGCCGCCCAATCGGGCTCACGCTCGAGGACGGCGGCAATCGTCTCGGTCGTCGTCTCGCCGGCGAACGGTGCGCGGCCGGCGAGCATTTCGAAGAGCACGCAGCCGAACGCCCAGATGTCGGCGCGTTTGTCGACCGGCTTGCCGCGCGCCTGCTCCGGGCTCATGTACGCCGCGGTTCCGATCACCGAACCGACTTCGGTGAGGCCGGCGGCCCTCGTGCGCGTCTCCGCGTACGAGACGTTGCCGTCTGGCGGATCTTCCATCGCCTTCGCCAATCCGAAGTCGAGAACCTTCACGTTCCCGTCGCTGCGGACCTTGATGTTCGCCGGCTTCAGATCGCGGTGGATGATTCCCTGCTCGTGTGCCGCTTCGAGAGCCTCAGCGACCTGTCGCGCGATCATCACAGCGCCCGCGACCGGAAGCGCGCCAGAAGTCTCAAGTTTGAAGTCTGAAGCGTGAAGGTGACCGTTGGAAGCTTGACGTGGTTGAACTTGAAACTTCAGACTTGAGACTTCAGACGTGCGGAGCATCTCCGCAAGCGTCGGTCCCTCGATCAGCTCCATGACGAGCGCGAGCGAACCCTCCTGCCCCTCCAGCCCATAGATGGCCGCGATGTGCGGATGATTCAGTGTCGCGAGCAGTTCGGCTTCACGCTGAAATCTGGCAAGGCGCTCCGGGTCGTTCGACCAGGCGTCGGGGAGCACTTTGATGGCGACGTCGCGCTTGAGGCGAGTGTCGCGCGCACGATAGACCTGCCCCATGCCGCCTTCGCCCAACAAGGCGAGGACTTCATACGGCCCGAGCCGCGCGCCGGCATGGAGCGGCATGGAACGCTGGATTGTACCAACTACTTGCGGTCAAAGCATGCCGCAAGCGACGTCCGTGCCGCGGGCGGCAGGGCGCTGAACGTAAACTCCACGCTCTCGGTCGGGAACAGGTTTCGAATCGCGAGCGAGCGCGCCGGCAGCCAGGCGTTGGTGAATTCGTACGCCGCCAGACCCGAACTCGAGCCGACGTTGTTGCCCATCTGCTCCTTGCCCTCGACACGGTAAGGTCCACGCGCGGCGCCGTCGGACGTGACCGAGAACGTCCCAACCCGCGGAAGCGGTGACCATGCCAGCTGCATGTGCCCCGTGCGAGACGTTTGATCGCACGTGAGGAGGAGACGGTACGACTCGGCGGTCCCTTCCGTGCGAAGCGCTTCGCGCAGAGTACTCACCGTGGTGATCTGCGCTTTCGTCGCAGCATCGGTTGACTGACTCACGTGCCAGGCGTTGGCTCCCTTGGCCTGCGCAGCGAGCGCCAAGGCGAATGCGACGATCCTGGGCACTTCTGGCGGGGCGACGCCCGCTGCCATGATCGCACCACCCATCACACGTTGCGACAGCGCTGTTTCCGCAACCGGATCGGACGAGGCGCGAGCGACCGCGTCGAGCGGCAGTCCCTGCGTCACCTTCGAGAGCATCATGGCCGCCAGGCTGGGCGCGACCTCGGACGCATCGAAGTGTTCGAGCGTCAGGCCGCCGTTCTTCGAGCGGTCGTTGTGGCACACGGCGCAGTGTTTTCGCACCAGCGCGTTTTCCTCTCCAGCGGGCATCGCGTCAGCCGCGAACGCTGACGGCGCAAGAACCACACTGACGAACGCCGCTCCGATCACCACGATGACGAGTCTCAATGGCTGCTCCTTCTCCCGTGCCTCATGCCGTCATCGGCTGGCCCGCGTTGAGCCGGCTCCACCCGCGCGCAATCCGATAGATGAACCAAACGGTGACTATGGCGAGCGGCAGCCAGGCGATCAGGATTCCGATGCCGAGCGTCATGACCACGAAGACGATGCAGAGACAGACCCACAGCAGACCGAACCAGAACGTGCGGATCTGCCATCGGAAGTGCGACTCGATCCACGTGCCGCGAACCTCCGACCGCTTCACGTAGTTCAGAATCACGGCGATGATCGACGGCCATCCCGTGAGGAATGCACCGATCACCGTCGCCGCGCCGAGGATACCGGTGAGCAGGCTGAACGCATGCAGCGCGTATATCAGGTGCGCCCAGTTCACGAGCGAACGTTCGTTCTCCATGGTGGCCCTAGAGCTTACGACGGATCGTCATCGCGCCGGCCGGCCAATCGGACAATTCCGGCGTCCAAACGCCCAAGACCAAGGAGACGCTGATGATGTTGCGCCTGATGGGGTCCGCTTTCCTGACGTTCGTCCTGGCCCAGGCACCACAGACACCCGGATTGGACCAGGCACTCGGCAAATGGAACTCAATCGAGCGATTCGAGAACGAGCCTCGTATTTCGGTCGCCTTCCGTCGCAACACCCGTGGGCTCGAAGGGTGGGCCGTTCTGCTCGGTCAGCATCGCAAGAACGACGACCGAGCGACTCTGGCTCTGACGTTCTCTGAAGCAACCTGGAATGGACGAAGCGTCGTCTTCAGCACGGTGCTGCCGGAAGACGAAGGGACGCTCGGCTGGGAGTTGCAGGTGCTCACGCCAACAACGGCATTGCTGCGAGCGCTGACTGAAGACGGACGCCCACTGCAGAACGAACTCCTCTGGGAGATGAGGAAATAGTACCCTCCGGCGAAATTCACGAAGTCCCGAGGCTAGTAGACAAACGGCACCAACCGCCACGTGTGCCGGCGGTATCTATCGAACTCTGAGAACGTCCGCGCCAGCAGCGCTTCCTCAGCGGCGATTCGCTTGCTCACGAACAACAGGCTGATCAAGAGCAATGGTGCGGCAAGCATGCTTCGAAACGCCAACGCCATTCCTGGCACAACCAGAATCTGCGCGAGGTAGATCGGATGGCGGATGAGGCGGTAGATGCCGGTTTCGACCAGCGCATGCTGCCGCTGCAGGGTCACGAAGGCGCTGTACTGCGCACCGAGCGCCCGAAGGGCGACGATCCGAATGCTCTCACCGCCGAAATACATCAGCAGGCCGATGGTGCGAATCGCCACGCTGTCGCGCGTGACGAACACACCGCGGCGATCGGCGTACGCCAGCAGTCCAAGGACAATCGGAACGGACAGAATGCCGAGCGACAGCAGCACCGACCGCGAGCGCGACGGCGCGCTGACGCCGGCGGCAAACGGATCGCTGACCACCGGCTGACTGGCGACCAGGCCGCAGCTGACGATCGCGCCGCCCACCACCGCAAGCCGGACGATGTTTGTTGCAAACCCACGGATATCGCCAAGTCCCCATCCAACGACGGGCCCTACGGCGAGAGCCAGCTGCACTGCGAGCATGTTTCGACGCATCGTCGTTTCCAGCGCTGCAGGATACTAGCGCCGATCGGGACTGCACGAGAGGCGATGTTATTATTTCGGCTCCAATGACATCTATGCGTGGACGGGCCTGCATCGTTAGTGCGTGGCTCCTGGCGGCTGCGCTGTTCGCTCCTGGCGTTCTTGGTCAAGCCACTCTGAAGATCGTCGTCATCGAAGGCGAAGATGCAGTGAACATCGTCCGCCAGCAGACCGCCGTCGCGCCCATCGTGGAGGTGCGCGATCGAAACGACCAACCGGTGGCCGGAGCGATCGTACGTTTTGCGGTGACGCGCGGCCGTGCCTCGTTCAACGGAGCGCGCACGCTGACGGTGACGACCAACCAGGCCGGCCGCGCGGTCGCCACCGGGTTCACGCCAAACGGAGCGGGAGCGCTCCAACTCAGCGCGACGGCGACGTTTCAGGGGCAGACCGCCGCGATCGCGATCTCGCAAACGAGCGTGCTGACGGCGGCAGGTGCCGGTGGAGCGGCGGCAGCGGGCAGTGGCGCGGCGGCTGGCGCCGCTGGCAGTGGCGTCGCGGCTGCGGGTGCTGGCGGCGGAGGGATTTCAGCGACGACCGTCGGTGTCGTGGCGGGCGCGGCGGTCGGCGGTACGATCGCCGCCAAAAAAGTCGCGACGGGATCTTCAGATGACGAGGGCACGACCTATGTCGGCACCTACGCAGGGCCGATTGCGTTTGCGAACACCGTCAACGGGATTACGACGTGCGCGTTCGTCATCAACGTCAACGGCACGCTCACGATGCGTCTGACGACGAAGGGTGACGGGAGCGTTTCCGGCGAAGCGGAGCTCCACGAGCACGACACACCCGGCCAGGTGACGGGATGCGCTTCGGGTCCGACAGGCGGTGACCTGACGTTGGGAGACATGCCGGTGACCGGTGCGGCGACAAGCCTGACGTTTCAGCGATCGGATACCTTCGCTTCGGGAGCGTCGCTGGTCGTTTCCTTTCAGGGAGTCCTGAACGGCAGCGAGATCGTGGGGACGCTCAATCAGGCGTGGGGCGATGCCACCCCACAACATAGACTCGCCAGCGGTTCCGCGGCGTTCCCCATCACTCTCAGACAACAGTAGCTGAACGTTCCCGTCAACGCGGAACACGCCCCTTGGCCGCGTGAGCGCGTGCACCGTAGGTGATGCGTCCTGCCGCGTCGGCCGGCAGGCGCGCGCGCATGCGTTCTTTGAGCCGCTCGAGATCCTCCGGCGTCATCGCGGCGAGTTTTGGACCCGCGCTCGGTGCGAGGCGAACGGTCGCCCAATAGTCGTCGAGGTTGGCGAATGTTCGCTCGACCGTGATCACCTTCGTTTCGACTGCCTCCAACCCCGCATTCGTCCACAATTCCCGCATGCTGTCGAGGCGGGATGCGCCCGGACTCGGCGGCTGCGGCACGGCGACGCCCATCGCACGCATCTCTTCTTGCAGCGCCGCGTATGGAAACCCGCCGTCGATCATGTCCCACGCGTAAGCCGAGACGATGCCGCCGGGACGAACCACGCGCGCCATTTCGGCCACACCCGTCGCCGGATCGGGTACGAAGAAGATCACCAGCGGCATCACAGCCACATCGAAGGTGTCGTCGGGAAACGGCGGCGCCATCGCATCACCGAGACGAAACTGCGCGACAGACGATGCGAATCGTGTGCGCGCATGCGCAAGCTGCGCCTCGGACGGATCGATGCCGTCGACGAAGCTCGGTTTCGACCGATTGATAATCGTTTCGGTGAAGGCGCCGTTGCCACAACCGATGTCGAGCCAGCGCCATCCGGGTGAAGGAGCCAACCAGTCGAGGAACGCCTCGCCGACCAGCTGACTCCACTTCCCCATGTATCGTTCGTACGCCGCTCCGTCCTCGAAGCGGATTTGGTCCGTCGTCATGTGAGTCGGTCGCGTCGCTACGATGAACCTACGCCGGCTGCGTCAGCGAGACGATCAACCCGCCCAGATTCCAACTGTCCCAACCACGGACGATCCTGCCGTCGCGTGCTTCGAACCAGGTCATCCCTCGAAACGAGACGGGGCGATTCGTCGCTGGCATGCCGAGGCCCGCGCCTCGATGCGTCGCCCGTGCGCTCCAGCGAACGACCGCCTTGTCGCCCTGCTCGATGACATCGTCCACGGTGACTGTGAGATCCGGAAATACGCTCAGCAGCTCTCGTCTCGCTGCCTTGAAGTCTTCGCGGCCGTCGACAGCACGCCCTTCCATCTCACCTCTGGCGTCGAGCGCCATCAGCTCGTCGACGACTCGCTCCCCTCCATCGGCCCAGACTTCAGTGAACCACCGACGACCAATCGTTGCATTCGGGCCCACGATCATCTCCTTTGTCAGTGAAACGTATCACGCAGGACGGCGAGGACGCTGTTTCGCCGAAATCGATTTGATGACAAGGCGGCGCCTGCGGCTTCGAACGATCGGGACGTCCGCCCGCGACAGCGCCGTTTTGATCAGCGAGCGGACCTCGGGCTTGTCTAGATCTTTCGCGGACTCGAGCCTGATGTTCCGAACGACGTTCCCCGAGCCACGCAGGAGCCTCTTCGGGTCTGGCAAGCGAGGCGCATCCTGAAGAAAGCAGATCGAAATCCAGCGCGGCGCAAAGACGACGGACAGGACCGCCTCTGATGCGCGCTCCGACGGCCCGAATCCGACGACCAGGAACTGATAGTTGTCGTACACGAGCTCCACGGCGCCAGGCACGAGCGTCCGCATCTTGACGAGCACGGCACGCCCCGTCGCGGCGACCGCCGGCGAGTACTTTCTGATGAAGCCCTGCAGCTGCTTGCCCGGAGCGTTCGAGATCGGCACGACTAGTGGCCTGTCTTCACTGAAGTAGTAACGTCAGTCAGGACAAAGACAAACGCAGAGTTCGCCGAGATCGCAGAGACGTCCGGGGCAACGCCGGGACTGATACGCTCGACGCGGTCGGCCTGCGGCACAGGCCGAGACGGCCGTGCGGTCGGCGAGGGACGAACGACTCATGAAGGCCGATTTGTCGTTCGTCCCTCGCCGACGCTGCGGCCGGTCGCTTCGCGACTCCGCGTCGAGCGTCTCCGCGGGCTCTGTGTGCTCTGCGTTGATCGTTCCTCAGGCAGTAATTCACGGTGTACGCCCCACTAGCGGCTCACCGTCACGATGTGCGCCTGAATCTTGCCGTCAACGGCACGCTCGCCGAACCGCTGGGCGACTGCTTCTGTCGCTCGGTCTGTCGCCTCGCCGAGCCTCGCGGCATCGCGTGCCTCGATTTCGCTCCGCAGCGGTGTGCCCTCACAGTACGCGATGGCCGGCACGCGAGCCGATTCTGCCCGGCTGCGCGCGGCTACGGTTTCGATCCGGGGTGGTGCCGTGAACCCACCCTTCGCCAGATCCTGCTCGACGGCCGACACATCGTGATACCCGTGCGGAGTTCGCGCGAGAAACCGCGGCGGATCCGCCGGGAACACCGACTCGAGTGCGTTCGTGACGGCATCGGCAAACTCGTTGTGCTCGATTCGATCCCACACGCTAAAGAGGAACACGCCACCCGATCGAAGAACCCGGCGCGCCTCTGAAAAGGCTCTCGCCTTGTCGGGAAAGAACATCACGCCGAACTGACAGACCACGGCGTCGAACGTTCCGTCTTCGAACGGCAGCTGCATGGCGTCCGCCTGGCGCCATTCGATGGGCCGCCCGAGATCGAACGTGGCTGCGTGGTCCAGCATCGCCTGGTTCAGATCCGTCGCGACGATCTGCACGCTCTTGGGGAGCGTCGCCGCCAGCGCTCGCGTCACGACACCCGTTCCGGCGGCGATTTCGAGGAGCCGGCCAGACGTCGTGGCGAGCCGTTGCGCCAGATTCGAGGCGTAGGGCTCGAAGATCAACGGAACGAGATAGGTGTCGTAGAGCTTCGGAATCGAGCCGGCGAACTGCTTGTCGAGGTCGTAAACGGCCATCACGGCCTCGCGATTCGCTTCGCGCTCACGAAGCGCCACGACAGATTCAGCAAATCCTTCAAAGACGTCCGGTCGATCGACGACAGCCGCACGAGCACGGTCGGGTAGTTCACGTAGTGATCCGTCACGTAGTAGACGCCAGGCTCCGCCGCAATCAGTTCATCGCGCTGATCGACAGGGATTCGAACCGCCAGCGTGTTCGGCTCGGCCGACTTGTGAATGGCCGGGCAAGCGAGAAGCTTGCCGGCAACCTTGAGTGATGGAGCGCCGTGAATCGTGCTTTCGGAGACACCTGGCAACTCGAGCGCGATCTGCCGGACCAGGTCAAAGTCGATCGTCTGGCTCCGCATGGGCATCCGATTCCAGATGACCAATTACCAAATTACCCGATTACCAAATTACCAAATGACCGACTCACTCCTGCGCTCGCTCTTCCGTGTTCTGCAGGCGATCGATCAGCCACTGATCGTTGCGTTTGACGACGACGCAGGTGGTGACGCAGCGGAATTCGACGGAGCCGTCGCTCGTCACGGACCGGCAGACGACGGTGGCCATGTCCTCCGTCGCGCGCACGGACGGGATGCCGTGAATGGCGGCGAGTCCGCCGGTGGGCGCGTCGCGCAGCAGGCCCGCGATATCCTGCGGGCCATGCAGCCACTCGCCGTCGGTCGTCACATAGTCGGCGTCGGCCGTGAACATGGCGAAGACAGCCGTGGTGTCCCGGCGATTCCAGGCCTGAACGAGCCGGCCGATCAGATCCTGGACTTCGACTTCCGCGGCTTCTTCGCCGGTGCTCATGACGCGCCTTACGACAGTTTGAGGACGTGCTCCATCGCCAGGCGCGGACCGCGATCAGGATCCGACTCGACGCGGCAGTCGTTGTTGAACAGCATCGTGTCGCGGCGGTCGCTCGAATAGGCCGGCCACTTGGGCAGTTGCGCAACGTTCGGATTGCCGGTGCGCGCGAAGGCGACCCACGCCGCGCTCACCTTGTCCGCAAGCGCGAACGCATCGGGGCGCTTGGAGATCAGACTGCCCCCGAGCGCGATGTTGTTGAAGACGAATTGGATTTCGATCGTATGCGGCGAACGCATGTGGCCGCCGCCTTCGGGCGTTTCCCAATCGAAGCGATAGAAGAACGCCGGAGCCGCGCCCTGACTCGACTTGCGTTTGGCCATCTCGCGAGCGTAGGTGCCGCGAGGATGATCGGTGGCGATCAGAATATGCAAATCCCACGGCGTCGCCTCGGGATGGGCCTTGCGGTACGCGTCAATCACCGGCGCCGGATCGACGCCGAGACGGGTTGCGACGCGCTGCTTCAGCCCGGCCTCGTCGAGCGCCAGTTTCTCAGGCGTGGGCCTGTCGTACAACGTCTCCTCTGTGTGGGCATAACCGATCAGCAGCGGAATATTTGCCGAGAGAGCCGGAGCGGCCGGATCCCATGGATGGCCCGGCAGCACCGTTCCATCGACCATCGGCGTATTTGCCGTCCATCCCGGCGCCCTCGTCGTCATCTTGGCGAGCGCCGCATTATTCGCCCGCAGGACCCGATCGACCGGAGCACTCTGGAGTTCGCGCACCTGACCAGGCTTCAGCCCGAGCTCGGCGAGCAGAAGCGACGTGTACTGAACGGCTTCCTCTTTCGGCATCAAGCGCAGCACTGCGCCGCTTTCGATGACGGCGCGGTGGAACAGCCCCTTCGCGCTCGGCATCGACATCAGCGTCGCGACTTTTCGTCCGCCGCCGGACTGCCCGAAGATCGTGACGAGATTCGGATCGCCGCCGAAGCGATCGATGTTGTCGCGGACCCATTGGAGCGCCGCGACGATGTCCAGCAAGCCGACGGCCGCTGACGATGCGAACTCGGAGCCGAACGCGTCGCCCAGGTATGTGTAGCCCAAGACATTGAGGCGATGGTTGAGGCTGACGACCACGACGTCGCCGGTATGCGCGAGGCGCGAGCCGTCGAGAATCGGACGCGAGGCCGACCCGGTCGAGAAGCCGCCGCCGTGCAGCCACACCATGACCGGCCGCTTCCTGCCGTCGCCGACCGCCGGCGTGAAAACGTTGAGGACCAGACAGTCTTCGCCTTCGCCCGGGTCTTCGGACTGAACCTGCAGGCCGTCAGTGCGAGCCGATTGCGGCGCGGTCGGTCCCCACGCGAGCGTGTCGCGCGTACCGGTCCAGGGCGCCGGCTTCGTCGGCGGCATGAACCGATTCTTCCCCGCCGTCGTCCCGCCGTACGGGATGCCCTTGAAGATCTTGATGCCCTGCACCTCGGTGCCGCGCACGCTGCCAGCGGACGTCTTCGCGGTGACGGTGCCGGTTTCGGCCGCGGTGACGAGCTCAATCCACGGAGCGGCATATATGCCGGCGAGCAGCAGGCCCGTCTGTTTGACGAAGGTTCTCCGGCTTGATGTGTCCGTCATCTGCCCTCCTTATTCGGGGAATCATACTCGGCAAAATCGAGCTCTACCCCATTCCCGGCTGGATCCCTAAGGAAAAGCTGAACCACGCCGGTCTGAGGAACGTGCTCGACGCGAAACTCGATGTTCAACGCCTTCAGCCGCGTTTCCGTCTCGGTTCGATTCTCACAGTTGAACGCGACATGATCGAACGTGCCGGACACGTGACTCGCGCGTGGTTGATCGGGCCTGGCTACCGACAGATGAAGAACGGCTCGATCTCCCGCGTACAGCCAGTAGCCGACGCTCGCGAACGCCGGCCTCGGCCCTTGCTTCAAACCGACAACGGAGCAGTAGAAATCCCGCAGCCCGTCCAGGAGCTCGCGGCTCGCTTTGAGGTTGCAGTGGTCGATACCCAGAATTGCCACGTTATTGCTGCCTGACGACTCCGTTCACAGCGGTCCATACGAATTCCACGAACTGATACAGCGACTCTTCGGACAAGCGCTCGACGTCGGAATGCCAGGCGTGTTGCAGCCAGTCTTCGTTCGCCATCGCCGGACCGATGCCATACGCCTGCACGCCTTTCGCCCGAAGCGGCGACATGTCGCTGGCGCCGGTCATCATGCTCGGTATCGCGGTCGAACCCGGATACACCGCAGCCGCTGCCCGCTCGAGCGATCGGTACATCTGAGAATCGATGGGTGATGGCGCGGTCGTTGGACGCGGCCATGGCTGACGAACAATCGCGACCGCGGGATCGTCGATGATGCGCGTCATCTCCTTGAGAAACGCCTCGATGTCTTCGTCCGGCAGCGCGCGGATATCGATGCTGGCTTCGGCGGTCGACGGGATGACGTTCGGTCCCACGCCTGCCGTCAGCATCGTGGGCACGACGGAGGTGCGAACCATCGACAGGTGAATCGGTTCGAATTCCGCGAGGTAGCGCTCCACAGACGCCGGGGCCCGATTGGGGCCCAGCAGGCTCCTGTATCGAGCCGCGCGGTCCGGCGTGCTGATCGCCGCCAGCTTCTCGAAGTAGCTCCGCGTCGTATCGTTCAACCGGATCGGCGTCTGCCAGGCGCCGATCTTCGCCACGGCGGCCGAAAGATGCGTGACAGGGTTGTCGATTCTCGGGATCGATCCGTGGCCCGACGTGCCGGTCGCGACGAGACGCACTCGGCGGGGTACTTTCTCGCCCGTGGCGATCTGGAGCGCGGTCACCCGGCCGTCTTCGATCGTCGCGCCAGGTCCTTCCGTGATCGCGAACTCCGCATCGATCGCATCGAAGTGCTGGTTGACCATGAACGTGATGCCGACGCCGGTGGCATCCGCTTCCTCAGCCGATTCCGCCAGAAAGATCACGTCGCGGTCGAGCGCGATGCCTGTTCGCTTCGCGAGCAGGAACGTCATGAGCATCGCCGTCAGCTTGTCCTTGTCGTCGGTCGTGCCACGGCCCCAGACGTAACCGTCTTTCACGACCGCCCCAAAGGGATCCACGGGCCACTTGTCGCGCTGAACGGGGACGACGTCCGTATGGGCCAGGAGCAGGAGCGGACGCCTCGATCCGTTACCTTTGAGTCGCGCCACGAGATTGGGCCGATTGGGATCGAGCGCGAACGCCTGAGACGGAATCCCTTCTTTGTCGAGCACTGACTTCAGATACTCGACGACCTTGCGCTCGTTTCCCGGAGGATTGCTGCTGTCGATCTGCACGAGCGATCGAAAATGCTGCAGGGTTTCCGCTCGCTGGGTTCTCCAGTCCACGCGAACCGTCTGTCCACGGGCGATCACGCCGAGCACGATGATCGAAAGCGCGAGTATCGCCTTGCTTTTCATGCCGATATCGCCTTCTGGAAGTTCTCGATGAGCGCGGCGGTGGTCGTCCTGTTCCACGTTTCGTTCACCGCGATCAGGAACCTTCCGTCGGCGGCCGGCGCCGCGAGCTCGATGCCGGCTGCCAAAAGCCGTTGCTGCACGGTCGCCGGGGCTGGTCCGTTGATGCGCAGGCGAAACAGGTTCGTACCCGAGGGAATTCGATCGATGGTGACGTTTCGCCGCTGGCCGATCTCGCGGATGAAGTCTTCCGAGGTACGAACCGCGCGGCTGAAGCGATCCGAGAATCCATCGAGGTAGTGTCGTGCGACAACCGCAAACGGCCAGGCGTGGAAGAGCCCGCCGCCAAACATCCGGCGCACGTGGTACATGTTCTCCATCACATCGCGCGGCCCGGCGAGGATCGCGCCGGACGCGGCATTGAAATACTTATAGAGCGAGACGTAGACCGTGTCGAACGGCCGCGCGTACTCGGCCACGGACTTCCCCGTATACGCAGCTTCGAGGAACAGCCGCGCGCCGTCGAGATGCAGCTTGATCCCTTCCCGCCGCGCCAGCGCCACGACTTTCGGCAGTTCGTTCGCGTCGAACGTCTGTTCTTGCCTGCGCCTGACGGGAGTCTCGATCGAAATAACGGACACTCGTGTGGCGACGCGGCCGGTGCGCGTCTGATCGAGTACCTGCTGCACCTCGTCGGCCGTGAAGCTCGCGCGGCCGCTCGCGAGCGGCATCAGCGTGATGTTGCTGAGCGTTTGCACGCAGTCGCCTTCGTCCTGGTACAGGTGGCTCTCGGCCTGAACGATTACCCGGCTCGGTCCGTCGGCCAGCGCACGGATGGCGAGGTGATTCGCCAGCGTTCCCGTCGGCATGAAGACCGCGCGCTCTTTGCCGAGGAGCCGGGCGAACTCCTGCTCTAAGTCAGCGACGATGCCGTCGAGGATGTACGTGTCGGGAGCTATCGGCTTCTCTTCGGCGAGGCGTTTGAGCAGCACGGCGTACTGCGCAGGCGTCAGTCCCAGGCCGTCACCGCTCAAACGAACCACGGTATCTGCAGGGTCTCTGGCGACGTCGGTTGCGCGCTGCGGTGCTCCGACCGCTGCGCCAGGACCGACCAGGCCGAGCACGGATCCGAGCGCGCCCATTTCGAGAAAACCGCGCCGATTCAACGTCCCCATGTCCACCCTCCCCCGCACCGAGTCGCGCACATGCGTCAATCAGAGGCCACGGAGCAGCCAGCGCACCACGTTCAGCGTGAACTGCCGGTTGTCCATCTCGCGCACAGAATAGTCCGTCAGCACACCCATCTCACCGAGGAAAACGACGCGGCCCTGTCCGAACTCGAACGCGAGCCCCTGGCTCCGACCCGCGGCCGATCGACGGCCGCACGTCGGACACGGATTGAAATCTCTCGGTTCCACAGTCGCCGGCTGGGGCGCCGGCAACGTCGATGGCATCATTGACGTGAGGGGCTGCCAATCGACCGCCGCTGGACCAAGCCGCAGCAGGCTCGTGCTCGACGGCGGCCCCTCCATCGAATCGCCTGTAGTCGTCGTGACCGCGCGCACGGCCTCGGACCGATCGCGGCCGCGCAGGATCGGATGATCGCCGAGCAAGCCGTTGTCACGTGCGAACACCAGATACCCGAATATCGCGCCGTATCCCGACACCGATCGTCGATGCATGGGATCGTCAACCCAGCCGCCGGACAGACGGACGCCAAACCGCTCCGCGAGCGCTTGCGCGGCCACGCCCGACGGATAGTGATCGACGGCCACGAGCAGCGCGCCGCCTGCCGCGACCCATTGCTGAACCGACTCGATCTCGTCTGCCGAGAATGCAGGTTTCGTTCGCTGCTCGACGCTCACGCTTCCATCAGCACCGTTCGGATTCGCAATCAGCAGCAGGTCGGTCGCGCGGAGGCGTTCGGCGCTGAACGGAACGCCGTTCGTCGTCAGGACGAACCCTGCCTCCTGGACGGCGCCGACGAAGGGACGATATCCATCCGACGCGGTCGCGAAGAGATTGTGGTGCGCCTCGTCCAGAAGGATGCGCATGCGTGCGTCGCGCACCTGGGACTGCGGCGTGGCAAACGTCGACGCCAGCAGGATTGCGAGGAACGCGACCCTCAGACGCATGAGGTGCTATCATCCCACGCCTCCAATGACATCAAGCGCTCGGCGAACGGCACTTGTCCTGGGACTCGTGCTGGCAGCGGCCATGCTGCCCAATTCCCTCTCTGCACAAGCCGCTCTCAAGATTGTCGTCATCGAAGGCGAAGACGCCGTCAACGTCATCCGGCAGAAGACCGCCGTGGCGCCGATCGTCGAAGTGCGCGACCGCAACGATCAGCCGGTGGCTGGCGCTGTCGTGCGTTTCGCCATCACGCGCGGCCGCGCGTCGTTCAACGGTGCCCGCGCTTTGACGATCACAACCAATCAGGCCGGACGCGCGGTCGCGACCGGGTTCACACCGAGCGGCACCGGCGCGCTCCAAATCAGCGCGACCGCTACATTTCAGGGACAGACCGCTGCGGTCGCGATCGCACAAACCAACGTCCTGACGGCGGCAGTGGGTGGGACCGCCGGCACGACGGCGGGCAGCGCTGCAGGAACGACGGCCGGTGCGGGCGCAGGCGCCGGCGGTGCAGCAGCCGGTGCGACGGGGGCGGCCGCAGGCGGCGCCGGAGGCATCTCCGCCACAACCGCCGGCATCGTCGCCGGAGCGGCTGTCGGTGGCGCAGTGGCCGCGAAGAAGATCGCCAGCTCGTCGGACGAGGGCATCAAGTACGTCGGCAACTACTCGGGACCGCTTCTGTTCACGTTCAGGAACCCGAGCGGAGTCGCCGTGTGCAACTTCACCATCGACGTGGTCGGAACCCTTGAAATGCATCTGACCACGGCAAGCGACGGAAGCGTCTCGGGAACCGTCACTTTGCACGAAGACAGCACGCTCGGCCAGTCCACGTGCATGGGAGCGCAGGCCGGCGGACCGACGCTCGACAACATCCCCGTGGCCGGCTCGACGACCAGCGTGACGTTTCAGAAGCAGGAGACATTTTCTTCGACTGGCGCCACGCTGAACGTGACGTTTCAAGGCGTGCTGAACGGCATGGAGATCCCCGGCACGCTCAACGAAAACTGGAGCCAAACGGCACCGAACGGGGGAACGACCACTTCCTCGAAATCGTTCGCGATAATTCTCAGACAGCAGTAGTCATCACCCGATGGCCGTGCGATCCAAATGGCAGCGTCTGCCGACCGAGGCGGTGAATCCCAAACTCGCCCGGCTCGATGCGATGTCTGCCGGCGAGGTCGTCGACGCGATGATTCTCGACACCGCAGCCGTCCTGCCCGCGCTGCGCCGGATGAAGACGCGCCTCGCGCGTGCGTCGAACATCGTCTCGACCGCGGTGCTCGCGGGTGGACGCTTGATCTTCGTCGGTGCCGGGACGAGCGGACGCCTCGGCGTACTCGAAGCGGCAGAGCTTCCGCCCACGTTCGGCATCGATCCGGGGACGGCCCAGGCCATCATGGCCGGCGGCCAACGCGCCGTCCATCGCGCGAAAGAAGGGGTCGAGGACGACTACGCCGAAGGTGAGCGCGCGCTTCGCTCGCTTCGCCTCAGGCGAAAGGACGTCGTCGTCGGCATATCGGCGAGCGGCATCACGCCGTTTGTGCGCGGAGCGCTCACGCGTGCCCGAGCTGCGCGCACGCCAGTCATCGGCATCACGTGCGATCCGAAGTCCGCGCTGACGAAGCTCGCCGATATTGCCATCGTGCTTACAGTCGGTCCCGAGGTCGTTGCCGGATCGACTCGGTTGAAGGCCGGCACCGTCACAAAGGTCGCCTTGAACATCCTGACGACGACCGCGATGGTGCGCGCCGGCAAGACGTACGGCAACCTGATGGTTGACGTCAGGCCAAACTCCGAGAAGCTGCGCGATCGGGCGCGGCGCATCATCGGAACCGTCACCGGCCTCGATCAGGACAAAGCGGATGCGCTGCTCGGAAGGGCCGGCTGGAACGTGAAGGCCGCGATCCTGATGCAGCGGGACGGCATCACACGAGCGGCCGCGCTCTCACGGCTCCGCGCCGAACCGCGGCTGCGGAAGCTTCTCCGCCGCCGCTGAATCGAGTATCACCTCGACCCTCGGATGCAGCTGCAGCAGCGATGCGGGTGCGGCGGTCGAGATTTCTCCCGTCAACATCGATGCGACCGCGCGCGCTTTCGAACGGCCCGTCGCGACGAGCACGATCATCCGTGCCTCCAGCATCGTCGCGATCCCCATGGTGAGTGCCTCGCGCGGGACCTTGTCGAGCCGGCCGCGGAATAGCGACACGTTGGCGCGGCGCGTTGCGATCGCGAGCCGTGCTCGATGCGTGCGCGCGCGCAGACGCCGGCCCGGCTCGTTGAAGCCGATATGGGCGTTACTGCCAATGCCGAGCAGCAGGAGGTCCATGCCGCCGTGCGCCGCGAGATCGTCCTCAAATCTCGCGCATTCCGCCTCGGGATCTCCCGCGTCGCCGTTCAGGAAGTGGACGTGATCGGCAGGAAGATTGACGCGACGGAACAAATGCTTCTGCATGAACGCGCAGTAGCTTTGCCTGTCTCCCGACTTGACCTTCAAGAACTCATCGATGTTGAAGGTGTGCGCCGTTGAAAAATCGGCCTCGCCGACGTGATAAAGCCGCACGAGTTCTTCGTAGATAGCGAGGGATGTGCGGCCTGTCGGCAATCCGAGCACCGACGCTGGTTTGCGCGCGAGCTGAGCGGCCATAGCAGCGGCAGCCGCATGTGCCGCTTCCCTGGACGTGCGGAAGATCCAGATGTTCATGTCGCATTGGTCCGGTACACGGGCAGCTTCGCGCCGCCGCGCGACTCGGCCAACGCAAGGCGCACCGCACCAAGCGCAGGCTCTTCGTCTAGACGCATCACGCGCGCATTCGGCGCGAGTGACGTCAGCCGCTGCCGCATCTGCTCGCAGAGCCGCGGAAGCGCATGCATCATTCCGCCTGCCAGCACGAACGAGAGGTCGTCGGCCGCCAGATCGAGGGCCGCCATCACTGCTCCGGCAGCCGCGGCGAGCTCGTCGGCCGCTCGGTCCAGGATGACGGTGGCCACCCGGTCGCCTTCGTCATGCGCGCGCTGCACGTGCTGCGCGACCGCCGCGATGGACTGCGGGCTCAAACGCTCCTGATAGACCGCGTCGATCAGCGCGACCGCATCGCGAACGCCGAAATGGCCCAGCACCCACGGTGTGAGGCTCGTCGCGCGACCTCGCCCATCGGCCTGTCGAACCACCGCGCGCAGCGCGAGCCGCCCGATCCAATACCCGCTGCCCTCGTCGCCGAGCACGTATCCCCATCCGCCAGCTCGTGCCGCCTCGCCTCGATCGTTGCGGCCGTACGCGATCGAGCCGGTGCCCGACACGATGACGATGCCGTGCGAGGCGCCCACGCCGGCCTCGAGCGCGATCAACGCGTCGTTGACGACGAGCACGCGGGCTTTGTAGCCGATGCGGGCCATGATGCTGCGGACGATCGCTTCGTCTGCGGTGCGGTCGACACCCGCGATGCCGAGACAAACGGCCGAGGGAACCACGCTGGTGCCGTCGAGCGTCTTTTCCATGACCGAATGGAGAACTTTCTCGAGGGCCAGTTCGCCGGCACGCTGCAGGTTCGCGCCCTGCTCGCGCGCGCTGGCGATGACGTGCTCGTTGTCGTCGGCGAGCAGGCACACGGTCTTCGTCCCGCCGACGTCGATGCCCAGAACAGGCATGCTCCCTATCTTACTGTTCGTCGGTGCTGAGCACGGCCGCCAGCGTCAACGCACCAGTGACGTTCGCGGTCGTTCGGAACATGTCGGGAATCGCATCGACCGCGAGGAGGATGCCGACGCCTTCGATCGGCAGATTGGCCGCCGCCAACACAGGCACCATGGCGACGATGCTGCCTCCGGGAATACCCGGCACGGCGAACGAGGTGAGCACGACGGTGACGACGATCGACGCGAGCTGCGGGACCGTCAGCGTAATGCCGAACAGACGAGCCACGAACAGGACGCCGACCGTTTGCGCAACAGCGGCGCCGAAATGAAACACCGCGAGCGCGAGCGGCAGGACAAATCGGGACGCGGCCGGCGAGAGCCGGGCGCGTTCGGCGCTGTCCACCATCGGCGGCAACGACGCGAGCGACGATCGCGAGGCGAAGGCGATCGCCTGCGCCGGCGCGCAATACGAGAGGAAGGCAGAAGATGACAGCGGTCCCGCCATGATGCCGAGCGGGTACAAGAGGAGCGCGATTGCAAGAACGGTGAGGACGACCACCAGCACCACATAGGTGACCACCGCTCCAGCGGCCGACCACCCGAGATGGGCTGCCAACTGAACGGCGAGCGCGAACACCCCGATCGGCGCCAACGTCAGAATCCAGGTGACCAGCCGCTGCATCGCGTCTGCTATTCCTCCGACCACTTGCAGCACCGCGCTGCGCTTCGCATCGCTCACGCGCGCCAGCGCCAGCCCGAACAACACGGCGAACAGGATGAGCGGCAACATCGTGCCGTCGCTCGCCGCCTTGACGACATTCTGCGGCACGAGATCGACGAACCACTGCGCCACCGACACTGCACCGCTCGACGCCGCCGTCGCCTCAGGCCCCCTCAATGCCAGCGCCGCCGTTCTGTCGATCGACACACGCGCGAGCACCGGTTCGGCAAGAAGGAGGCTGCCGACCGACGCGACCGCCAACAGCGCGAGCGCGATGAGCGCGGCCCGCACACCCGTCCTGCCCAGTTTTCCAGACGAGGTCATCGATCCAGTGCTCGCCACCAGCATCGATACGACGAGCGGCACGACCGTCATCCGGATCAGGTTGACGAAGATTGTGCCCACCGGCGCGAGCACGGCGAGAGTCGTCGCGGCGGCTGGAGACGAGCTGTCCGCGAGCGCGAGCCCAAGAAGAAATCCGGCGATGAGGCCGATGAGAACGCGGAGCGCGAGCGTCATGAGCAGGCCGGTCGCTTCACCGGCCGTTTGTGCGTGATCCCGCGAGCGACTCCCGGTACTGGCGAAGGACGCGCTCCGCGTCGTCTCTATATCGGGAGGGGAACTGAGACGAATCGAGCGCGCGCTGCTGAAACTCGCTGGCTTTGACGAAATCGTTCGCGCTCGCATACGCCGAAGCCAGAATCGTCAAGAGGGTTGGGCGAGACGGATCCAACCTCATGGCGCGCTCCGCCGTTTCGATCGCGCGCTGCGGATCTCGCAGCGCGCTGTCAGGACAACCCGCGTAGACACCGGACTCGAGGCTGTACAGCTCGGCCGTCAGGTTGTAGTCCTGGCGAGCCGACGCCGGGACGAGGCGAATCGCGTCTGCGAAATCGCGCAACGCGTTGCCGCACATCCGGCGCGTGACGAAGTGGCGGCCCCGGCGGAGATACAAGAATGCCTCACCAGGATGGAGATCGATCGCCCTCGTGTAATCGGCCGTCGCGGCTTCCCTCTGGTTGAGCGCGTGCCTGGCTTCGGCACGGCGCAGGTGCGCGTCCCAATCGCGTCTGTCGTTCGCGATCTTCCGATCGAAATATGCGATCGCCTCAGACAGAGGCAGGACGTTCTTCCGATCGACCCATCCTGAGTCGTCGCCGCCTGTCGAGCCGACCCACACGCGATCGCGCTCGACACGAACGACTTCGGCGACGAGATTGATCCCCACTCGGGTTCGAGGCCGATCGTTGTCCGTCTGCCTGACCGCACCCCAGCCTGTGAGCATGATGATGCGTTGGCCCGCCAACGCGGCCGTCGAGTCTCGCTGCAGCAGGGACTCGGAGCGTGCGACTGCGGAGCCGCGATCGCACAGCAACACGACCATGAGCGCCCCAAGCGTCCGGACGGGGCCACGGCGCGGCTTCCTCAAGTCTCCTTCTCCAGCCGCCGCTTGATATCGGCGTACGCCGTATGAATCAACGCGCTTAACGCACCCGCGTCGACGTCCTCAGACGGCCTGAGCTTCACGTGTCGCATGAACCGGCCACTGCCTTCCAAGAGTCCATTCGGGTCCAAGATGTCCGCACCACGGAAGAAGCCAACGTTGACGTGCGACTTGAACGCATTGACATAGGCGAACGCGGCGTCGTCCACGCAAGCGGTCGGGTGGCCATCGTGCAAGAGCTCTCGAACATCGACTCCGCAGCTGCGCACGACATCAAACCAGCGCTTCGCGATCGCGCCCAGTTCGCCCGAGTGCTCGGTCATCCAGCGATCCACCTCTTTCCAGCACATTGGGATCCTAAGCTTAGAATTCCACGTGGACAAGTTGTCGCG
>JADMIO010928612.1_pt1 | contig 34607 bp, 39 predicted proteins | sample 8958161 | NCBI WGS metagenome assembly JADMIO01 (sample SAMN16585339, study PRJNA669376) | soil metagenome | isolation source: Crop rotation soil | place: USA: Cullars Rotation, Alabama | collected 2011
GCCGCGACTTCAAGTCACGTGAATTCCAAGCTTCGGATCCCACTGTGCTGGAAAGGGTACAGCAGCGTCTCCGACATGTTGTCGGGGTGCACCGGGCAGCCCGGCACGTTGACGATCGGGAGTCCGGCCTTCGATCGCCAGTCCCAGCCGAGGTAGTCGGCCACGCCCATCGCGCCGGTCGGGTTCCCGGCCATCGCGTGGATCCCGCCGTAGCACGCGCACGTGCCTGCCGCGATGATCGCGGTCGCCTTCGGCGCGAGCCGATCGATCCACTCGTTGGTCGTCATCGGCTGCCCGGTGTCGGGGTTGTTCCCGAACCCGCAGAAGTAGCCCTCACCGTTGATCGCCTCGTTCGGGATCGAGCCCTCGATCACGAGCACGAACGGCTCGAGCTCGCCGCGGTCGGCCTTGAACCACCACTCGATGAACGTGTCGGCGCCCTGCATCGGGCCGCACTCGAAGTCGATGAGCGGCCAGTGCACCGCGACCTTCGGGAGCCCGGGCAGCGCGCCGAGCACGATCTCCTCGATGCTCGGTTGCGTGGCCGCGGTCAGTGCGACGGAGTCCCCGTCGCAGCTGAGACCGGCATTGATCCAGAGCAGGTGGAGGTCCGGCGGTGTGTCCTCGGCGGTCGAGCGGTCGAGCGTTGTGGACGCGTCAGTCTTCGGGACCATGGACGGCACCTCTTTCGTACAGATGCCCCACCAGTTGCACGAGCACTTCGTAGATCGCGGTCTGGGCCTCCTGGATGCGATGGACGGAACTCGACGGGACCACGAAGGAATAGTCGACGCCGAGCTCCGCGAACCGGCCTCCGCCCGTGCCGCTCAACGCAACGGTCACCGCATGGCGATCGCGCGCGACTTCGAGCGCCCGCACCAGGTTCGCCGAGCTCCCACTCGTGGAGATCGCGACGACGATGTCGCCGGGTCGCACGAGCGCGGCGAGGTGCCGGGCCGCAGCGTGCTCGAAGCCGATGTCGTTCGCGAGCGCCGTGAGCACGGCACTCTCACTGGTGAGCGCGGCCGTGTGCGCGGGACGCGCATCGCTGATGGCGCGCGCGAGCGCCTCGGCGTCGGTGCTGCTGCCGCCGTTGCCCAGCGTGAAGACCGCTCCCCCGCACTCGAGTGCGCCGTGCACCGCCAACGCGCACATCACCAGCTCGTCGGCACATCGCTCGAGCGTCGCTCGTCGAAGCGCCGCGCTCTCCTCCAGCTTCGCCGCGGCCGACGTGATGAGCGCGTGCTCGTGTGCGTCTGCCGTGTCGGGCTCCGGCGCGTACAAGAACGGATACAGCGCTTCGACGGTGCCCGCCCGCGGCGTCACGAAGTGGCCTCGAGCGCGTCGAGGCGCGACAGCGACATCTGCACCAGCTCCCAGAGCACGTGGTACGCGACGACGCGGAGCTCCTTCGCGGCGATCCCGTCGATCGTCCCGACGGTGACGTCGGCATCGCCGTCGTTCGCCAGCGTGACGACCGACGCGTCCACGCGCGCGGACGCCGTCGCCGCGGCGCCGACGACCGGGTCGGCGGCAGATCGCGCGACGACGAGGACGACGTCGAGGGGCCGAGCCACATCCTGCAACCGGGCGTGGAGGGCGTCGGCGTCCGTCTCGTGGCACGCGACCGCCGAGATGCTGCGCGCGCCGGTGATCACGGGGTGCACGAACTCGACGACGAGATGCGCCACGTCCGACGCCGTCTCGGGCGTGCCGCAGACGACGAGGCGCCCGCCTCGACGGGAGCCCTCGGCGATCCGGGCCGCGGCGTCGGCGAGTGCGTCGGGAAGTTCGGGCGGGGGGGCGGTGTCGCGAGCGCGGACGGAGTGGTCGATGGAGCGGAGCAGATGTCCGACCGTCATCGCACCCAACGCAGCCCTCGTGTCCCGGCGTCTCCTCGCCGGTACCCGGACCCAGAGCGCGGCAAACCCGAGCCGCGACGGCATGAATGCCCCGCGGGCCGGGGTAGACGCGAGCCCATGAGTGACGCCGCAACCCTGGATCCGTCGGCGCACGCGCCGACGCCGTGGCTGGACGCGGACGGCGACCGCCAACCGTCCGACGAGCACACGCGGCGCCTGCCGCCCGACCCGTGGTATCGGAGGGCGTTGCGGGGCGCGATCGCGGGGTGCGCGGGCACCGCGCTCATGACGCCGGTGCAGTTCGCGGGCGCCAGCCGATCCGGCACGCACGCACCCCCGATCGAGATCACGGGGCGCCTGCTCCGCGTGTTGCCGATCCCTCGTCCCCGCCGCGGCCAGGCGCTGCAGGCGCGGGCGCTGGCGCTGCACGTGGCCTTCGGCACGGTCGCCGGCGCGCTCTACGGGATCGCCGCACCCCGCGCCGCCCGGGAGGCAACCGGCCTGGGTTACGCCGCGCTGCTCTTCGGCGCCGGCTATCTCGGGTACTTGCCGCTGTTGAGCCTCCACCCGCCCGCGCACCGCGACGCGTGGGCGCGCCAGCTCTCGAACGCGGGTGCCCACGCGCTGTTCGGCCTCACTCTCGCCGAGGGCATGCGCGTCTCCGATCCGCGGTGACGCGGCGTCACCCGGAGAAGATCACGGGCAGCAGGTCGCCGCGTTCGAGGACGAACAGCGTCCCGATGGCGACGCTGCACACCGCCGTCACAACGGAGAGCGCGAGGTAGAGCCGCACCCGGCGACTCGAGCCGAGGAAGCCGAACGCCGTGGCCGCGGCAACGGTGGTGTTCGCCGCGAGCAGCCCGAGGACGAACGCGGCGAGCACTAGGAGGCCACTCCAGGCGCCGGCCACTCCCGCAGCTCCGGCGAAGACCACGACCTGCGTCGGCGTCTCCGCGCCGATGCCGTGCAGCATGCCGATGCCCACGGCGCCGAGCGCGCCGTAGGTGGGCAGCGGGTCCGCGGGGATCGTCACCGCATGCCGGTGCCGATGCGAGTGACGGCGCGTCGCGGGGCCCGCACCGCTCGACACCGCGACCGGCACCGACGTGTGCGCATGCTCGTGCAGCGCAACCGCGGCCAAGGCGGGGGCGAGGTGCTCGTCGGGGTGCGCGTGCGCGTGGTCGTGCTCGTGTTCGTGCTCGTGCTCGATGACCACCGCTTCCTGCGCCGCTCGGCGCGAACGGGGCAGCACCCATCGTGTCGCCCGTCGGAGCGCGTCGATCACGAGCATCCACCGGCTGCGCATCCGGAAGTTGCGGCCCTCTCGAATCACGCCGATGACGATGTAGAGCCCCAGCCCGATGAGCGTCACTCCTACGACTCGTCCCATGACCGAGTCGACCGAGGTCGGGAGCTCTTCGGAGAACACGATCGCCGCGACGCCGAGCGCCAGCACGACGGCCGCATGTCCAACTGCGTACAGCGTGACGAGGAACATCGACCGGCGCGGCTTCGACTGACTGCTCGCGAGGTCCGTGATCGCCGCGAGGTGGTCCCAGTCGAAGCCGTGACGGAAGCCGAACGCGACCGCGCTGACGAGCAGACCGACGCCGAGGGCTCGGTGTGAGAGCTGCGTCGCCAGGAACATCCCTAAGGCGCGGCTACCCGGCCACCGCATCCGACAAACGCACGCGCGCTCGCGCGTTTCACCTTGCGGGCACTCGGAAACGAAATCGACCATGGACGTTCGCTTCGGATACACACTCTCGAGCGAGGAGCACGCACCCCGTGCGCTCGTCGACCGCGCGGCGCGCGCCGAAGCGCTGGGCTTCGCCTTCGTGTCGCTCTCCGACCACTTCCACCCGTGGGTGCGCGCCCAGGGGCACAGTCCGTTCGCCTGGAGCGTGCTGGGCGCGATCTCGCACGCGACGGAGTCGATCGCCGTCGGCGTGGGTGTGACGTGCCCGATCATGCGAATCCATCCCGCGGTGCTCGCGCAGGCAACGGCCACCACCTCCTTGCTCTTCGACGGACGCTTCTTCTGGGGCGTCGGAACCGGCGAGGCGCTCAACGAGCACGTGGTCGCCCAGCGCTGGCCGGCGCCGGAGGTCCGGCTGGAGATGCTCGAAGAAGCCGTCGGTGTCATCCGCGCGCTGTGGACGGGCGAGACGATCGATCACCGCGGCCGCTACTACGAGGTCGACAACGCGCGCCTCTTCGACCGCCCCGAGGCCGACATCCCGATCATCGTCTCCGGCTTCGGCACACAGGCCGCCGAGCTCGCCGGCCGCATCGGCGACGGCTACTGGGGCAACGCGCCCAACGCGGAGCTCCTCGAGACCTTCACGGCCGCTGGTGGTCAGGGGCCTCGCTACGCGCAGCTCAACCTCTGCTGGGCGGACGACGCGGAACAAGCCAAGGCGACCGTCCGCGAGGTGTGGCCGACCAGCGGGCTGAGCGGTCAGCTCTCACAGGACCTGCCCACGTGGTCTCACTTCGAGGCCGCCACCGAGCCCCTCTCCCCGGAGACGATCACCGAGAGCACACCGTGTGGCCCGGACATCGCCGAGACGCTCACGAAGACCGTGCAGCAGTACGTCGACGCGGGCTACGACCACCTGTACTTCCACCAGATCGGCGGCGATCAAGAAGGCTTCTTCGACTTCTGGGCCCGGGAGCTCGAGCCGGCGCTCGCCGCGATGTGAGCACGGCGCCACCGATGTCAGCCTTCGCCGTCGCGCCCGTCGAACTCGAGGACGTCGTCGAGACCGGTGATCTCGATCGTCTGTTGCACCAAGGGATGCAGCGGTCCGCACACGATCATGAAACGGCCCGCGCGACGGGCGTCGCGATGCGCCCGAACGAGCGTCCGGAGGCCGGACGAGTCGAGGAAGGTCACCTCGGACAGGTCCACGCGGAGGGTGCCGTTGGCGAACTGCCCCAGCACCTCCGCCAGCTCCGGCGCAGTGGCGAGGTCCACCTCGCCCGACACCTTGACGAGGTGACCGTCGTCGACGGTGACGACGAGGTACTCGAATCGCGCCATGGAGTGTGCCGTGGGATCTATCGCGCGGTGAGCTGCGTCGGCGCATCGACGGAGCTCGGGTGCTCGGCGACGAGCGAGAGCACGGAGTCGACGCCGGTGATCTCGAACACCCGGCTCACCGAGCCGTGCACACCCGTGACCAGGAGCCGATGACCGGTCGTCATCTGGGATCGGTGGGCACGCAGCAGCGCCGCGATCCCCGACGAGTCGATGAAGCTGACGTGCGAGACGTCCACGACGACGTCTTCGTCGGCAACCAGGAGGCGGGAGAGCTCGGGCATCACCCCGATGTCGATCTCGCCCGACAGCCTCACGACTCGGGCCCCGCCGTCGTCCGCGATCTCCGCCGCGAACGACTCTCCGTTTCCTTCGTCGCTCATTGTGGCCTCCGCCGTGCCCGCGGAACTCTCGTTCGCTTCGCAACTTACGGAGCGATCAACACTGAGGCAGCACCGTCAAGTCAACAATATGACAACTCGGCTCCGCAGGGAACGGCGACGCCCCAGGTGCGGCACAATCGCTGGATCAACAGTCCGGAGGCGCCGTGGTGACGGACGCGGAACCCACGGTGGCGAGCGCATCCGCTTCGATCGAGCATCACACGGTCGTGGTCGGCGCGTCGGCGGGCGGCGTGGAGGCGCTCCGGCGCCTCATCCCACGCCTGCCCGCCGACTTCAGCGCGAGCCTGTTCGTCGTCCTCCACCTCCCCCCGGGTGCCCACAGTGCGCTGCCGCAGATCCTCGAGCGGGCCGGACGGCTCCCCGTGCACCAGGCGACCGACGGCGCCGAACCGAGGCCCGGCACGATCTATGTCGCCGCACCCGACGCGCACCTGCTCCTCCACCCGCGTCAGATGTCGCTCCTGCGGGGACCGACCGAGAACGGGCACCGCCCCGCCATCGATCCCCTGTTCCGGAGCGCCGCCGCCGCGTTCGGACCGCGAGTAGTCGGGATGATCCTCTCGGGTGCCCTCGATGACGGAACCGCGGGCCTGCTCGCGGTGAGTCGGGCGGGTGGCATCACGATTGTGCAGTCTCCGGACGACGCGCTGTATTCATCGATGCCGCTCAGCGCGATCGACGCCGTCCCGGTGGACGTGATCGCTCCCGTCGAGGAGCTCGCCGACCGCCTCGTCGAGGTTGCCCACCGGCCGATCCCGGCGGTCCCCGACGTTCCCGTGTCGGCGAACGACGACTACACCGAGCGGGCGTTGGAGGGGCGCGGCGCGCTCGAGATGGAGGGGCGCCCGTCGCGGTTCACGTGCCCAGACTGTGGCGGGTCGCTGTGGGAATCGGTGCACGAGACGGAGACGAAGTTCCGTTGCCGGGTGGGCCACGCGTGGACGACGGCTGCGCTGCTCGACCAGCAGGCCGCGACGCTCGAGCAGGCGTTGTGGACCGCGCTGCGAGTGCTGGCCGAGCGCGCGGACCTGGCTCGCCGAATGCGGGACGAAGCGGAAGCGAACCAGCGTCCGCACGCCGTACGGCTCCTCGATCTCCAGCTGCACGAGCTCGAGGAGAAGGCGGACGTCGTGCGCGAGGTGCTCCGACAGCCGGACCGCCTCGTTGCGAGATCGCAGGAGATGTTGTCGCTCCGCCCGAGCGACCGCGACGTCCGGGAACTGCACGGGAATTGACCCGTCGTCGTAGCATTTTGGAACGTGATTGGGACGACGAGGCGGTAATGGCTGAGGAAGCTTCCTCCGAGGGGCTCGAGGCGCTGATCCAATACATCAAGCGCACGCGCCAGTTCGACTTCAACGGTTACAAGCGCACCACCTTGTCGCGCCGCATCGGGAAGCGCATGGACGAGGTCGGATGCGACGACTACTCGGACTACGAGGACTACCTCGAGGTGCATCCCGAGGAGTTCACCGCCTTCTTCAACAACATCCTCATCAACGTCACGAGCTTCTTTCGCGACCCGCCGGCGTGGGAGTTCCTCGCCGACGAGGTGATCCCGCAGATCATCAGCGGCAAGGACGGCGGCGAGCCGATTCGCGTGTGGAGTGCGGGGTGCGCGTCGGGCGAGGAGCCGTACTCGCTCGCGATCCTGATGTGCGAGATGCTCGGGCGCGAGCAGTTCCGGACCCGCGTGAAGATCTACGGCACCGACATCGACGAGGATGCACTGACGCGCGCCCGTCAAGCGGTGTACTCGGCGAAAGACGTCGCACCGATTCCCGAAGAGCAGATCGCGAAGTACTTCGAGGTGACGCCGTCCGGCTACGCGTTCAGCAAGGATCTCCGACGGTCGGTGATCTTCGGTCGGCACGACCTGGTGCAGGACGCGCCCATCTCTCGCCTGGATCTTCTCGTGTGCCGCAACACGCTCATGTACTTCAACGCCGAGACGCAGGCCGACATCTTCGAGCGGTTCCGGTTCGCGCTGAACGGACGCGGGTTCCTCTTCTTGGGCAAGGCCGAGACACTGCTGTCGCAGTCGAAGGCGTTCCGACCCCTCGAGCAAAAGCTCCGGATCTTCGCGAGCGTGCCCGACCCCTCGTCACCGCTCCGCGTGCCGGTGGTCGGGCGCGATGCCGACGCGCCACCCGGCGACGCCGTTCCCGTCACCCTGCGCGACGCCGTACTGCTCTCGTCGCCGACTCCGATCGTCGCCGTGGACCTCAGCGGCGTCGTCACCGTGGTGAGCCACTCGGCTCGTGTGCTCTTCGGCGTCGGCGAGTCGGAGGTCGGCCGGCTCCTCCAGGACCTCGAGCTCTCGTATCGCCCGACCGACCTCCGCTCGCTGCTCGACGAGGCGTATGAGGAGCTGCGGCCGGTCGAACGTCGATCGGTCGAGCACGTGGCGACCAACGGAGGAACGAACCTCTTCGATGTGATCGTGACGCCGTTGTTCGACCATGGCGGCGCGCTGCTCGGCGCGTCCATCGCGTTCGAGGACGTCACGGGCAACCGCCGCCTCCAAGAAGAGCTCGAGCGATCGACGCGCGAGCTCGAGACGGCATACGAGGAGCTCCAGTCGACCAACGAGGAGCTCGAGACCACGAACGAGGAGCTCCAGTCGACGATCGAGGAGCTCGAGACCACGAACGAGGAGCTCCAGTCGACGAACGAGGAGCTCGAGACGATGAACGAGGAGCTCCAGTCCACCAACGACGAGCTCCAGACCGTGAACGACGAGCTCCTACGCCGCGGCGCCGAGCTCGACCTCGCCAACGAGTATCTCGAGTCGATCCTGAGCGGGATGCACCGTGGCGTCGTCGTCGTCGACCGCGAGGTTCACGTGCAGCTCTGGAACGCGTCGGCTGCGGACCTGTGGGGGCTGCGCCGCGACGAGGTCGAGGGTCGGCACTTCGCCAACCTCGAGATCGGTCTGCCGGTGGAGGATGTCATGCCGGCAATTCGGCACTGCCTCGAAGGCGTCGGCCTCGAGCAGACAGTGCTCGAGGCCCGCAATCGCCGCGGCTTCGACTTCCGGTGCCTGGTCACGTGCAGCCCACTCGGCCACGACGGGAGGCCGATCGGCGTCATCATCGTGATGGAGCCGCTCACGGTCGACGGCGCTGATGCGCGTCAGGTCACGGGGTGAAGCGGTAGCCCACGGACCAGACCGTCTGGATCCATCGCGGTCTCTGGGGATCGGGCTCGATGCGCTGACGCAACCGACGCACGTGCTCGGTGACAGTGGCGGTGCTCACCGACGCGTCGGTTCCCCACACCTGCGTCATCAGCTGGGTGCGCGTGAAGACCTGCTTCGGCGCCGCGGCGAGGAACGCCAGGAGGTCGAACTCGCGCGCCGGCAGCGACATCTCGGCTCCGTGCACGAAGACTTCACGACGCGACACGTCGATCGTGAGTCCGTCGAAGACGAACTGCGGCACTCGGGGGGTCGCGCCGTCGGCTCGGCGGAGGATCGCGCGCAGACGGGTGACCAGCTCGCGTGGCGAGAACGGCTTGATGACGTAGTCGTCGGCACCGGCGTCGATCACGTCGAGGGCCTCGGAGACCGGTGTGTCACGCGGCAGCATGGCGAGCACCGACAGCGGTGACCCGTCGAGCAGCGGCTGCTCTCCGGGCAGGATCGCCGCGACCACCGCGTCGGCCGGCACTTGGACGTTCGAGAGGTACCCGGTGAGGTCCTCGAAGGATCGGACCTCGTACCCCTCGGCCTCCAGCCGCGTGGTGAGGACCCGCCGCAACGCGGGATCGCGATCCGCCACCACGATGCGCCCTGTTGACGCCACGTTGTGATTCTTTCCCCGAATGCCCGTCCGGGCAACAAGCCGAGCGTGAGATCGGCGCCGCGACGGGGTACGCGCACCGTGAGTCCAGTTCCCGTTCAACCAGTTCCGTCCGAAGTGGATGCCATGGCCGTCGTGAATCCGTCGCACACCGTCGCCGGGCGTGCGGACACGATTCGGGACGCGCGGGCCTTCGTTCGCGATGAGCTCGACATGCACGTCGACGACGCTCCCGAGATGCGGCCGGTGTTGCAGCCGGACCTGGAATGACGGCGACGGAGGAGCTCGCGCGGCTGCGTCGGCGCGCGGCGGAGTGCACGGCGTGCGATCTCTACCTCAACGCGAGCCAGACAGTGTTCGGCGAGGGTTCGTCGAGTGCCCGCCTCTTCTTGGTCGGCGAGCAGCCGGGCGACCGTGAGGACCGCGAGGGACATCCGTTCGTCGGGCCCGCGGGAGCGATGCTCGACCGGGCGCTCGAGGCGGCCGAGATCGACCGCGAGGAGGTGTACGTCACGAACGCGGTCAAGCACTTCAAGTGGGAAGCGCGCGGCAAGGCGCGCATCCACAAGAAGCCGAACGCGGCACAAGTCCGCGCGTGCACGCCGTGGTGGCAGGCGGAGCTGGCCGCGGTCGACCCGGAGACCGTCGTCGCACTCGGCGCCACCGCCGCCCAGGCGCTGCTCGGCCCACAGGTTCGCGTCACGCGCGACCGAGGCATCGTGATGCCCGACGCCGTGGACGGGCACGACGCCGTCGTGACCCTCCACCCGTCTGCGATCCTGCGCGCGAAGGACGCCGCGCGACACCAGCTCTTCGATCAGCTGGTGGCCGACCTGCATCTCGCCGCGTCGGTTGCTACGCGCGAATATCCGACGTGATCCACCCGGGCCCGGAGGCCGCTTGCGCGACCCACTTCGCGAGCTGCGCCTCATCGAGGTCGTCTTCGTGGACGTCGACCCACCGCGCGTCGTCGTTCGAGCCGCCGGGCGGCACCGGTCGCAACGACGCGCCCTGGAAGAACGTGACCTTCACGTACTTCGAGAACGTGTGGAAGCTCACCAGCCAGCCTTGCCCCTCGATGCCGTAGAACGGTGAGTTCCACTTCACGGACTTCTGCACGTTCGGGATGTTGGCCGTGATCACGCCGTCGAGTCGACGCCCCACGTCGCGCTTCCAATCGGGCATCGCGTCGATGTAGGCCTGCACCGGGGCGTCGCCGTAGCCCTTGGCGATCTGCGGGTTGCCGCCCGAGAGCCGCGGCGGCTTCGCCTCGCGTGCCACCCTCAGCGCTTCGACTTGCTGGTCTTGCGCGACGACGCGTTGAGCGCGGCTGCATCGCGAACGAGCGACTTGAGCGCACGCTCGTTCACCTTGTCGCCTTCGAAGATGTCGATCGCGCGGCGGACGTTGCCATCGAGGCTCGAGTTGAAGAGGCCGGCGGGATCATCGAGCGAGGCTCCCTTGGCGAACGTGAGCTTCACCTTGTCCTTGTAGGTCTCGCCGGTGCAGATGATCCCGTCGTGCTCCCACGTGGGGACGCCGCGCCACTTCCACTCCTCGACCACGTCGGGCACGGCCTGTTTGATGACGCGCCGAACCTGCGCGAGGACGTCACCGCGCCAATCGGGCAGCTCTTTGATACGCGCGTCGATCAGCTTCGACGGGTCGGACTCGGGCTTCGAGGGCATGGAGAAACCCTATGTGATGGCGCCGTGACCACGGTCAGCGGCCCGCGCTCTCCTTGGCCTGCTCGAAGCGCTCGCCGAGCTCGTCGAGCTCGTCGGTCGGGAGCTCCCGGCGCGCCTTCGGGAGCATCTCGCTCTCCTCTTCCTGCACGTGGTGCTGGATCGCCCCCTCGAGCTGCACCATCAGGTCGGCGAGATGCTGCTCGTCCTGAGTGTTCCGGATCTGGCCGATGAGCTGGCGCGCCTCCTTGTGCTCGTCGGAGGCCTCCTTCACCTTGCCCTGCTCGTCTGAGAGCTCTTCGGCGAACACGGGATAGACCGCTGCGTCCTCCGCCTTGGTGTGCTTGTCGAGCTCGTCACAGATCGCGAGCGCCGTCTGCTGCTGCGGGTTCGACTTGAACGCCGCGAACATTCCTTCGACCTCGCGATGGTCGTGCTCGATCCGCTCGATGACATCCGGCATGGTTCGCTCCCCTTCGCTGACTCGTTCGCACGTCCTTCCCTGCGGTTCGGCAACGGAAACTGCCGACCGCGAACGTTTGACCTCCGAGTGCTGCGGGCACGCGCGCGCTCCGAGCATTCGTGAACGGAGAGCGCCCCATGAGACCAGCGGTACGACTCGCCGCCGCCGCGCCGTGACCGCGCCAGAGGTGGCGGCGCGCCTCGGTGATCGACTCGGCGGACGAACGGTTGCCGTCGCCGAATCGTGCACGGGCGGGCTCGTCGCGTCCGGGCTCGCCGCGGCGCCGGGGTCCGGAGGGTGGTTCCGCGGCGGGCTCGTCGCGTACCAGAAGGACGTGAAGTTCGAGGTCCTCGGCGTCACGCCCGGTCCCGTCGTCACGACGCGGGCTGCCTGCGAGATGGCCGACGGGGTTGCCGCGTTGCTCCATGCCGACGTCGCCGTCGCCGTCACGGGGGCCGCCGGTCCCGATCCCCACGACGGCGCGGCGCCCGGCACGGTGGTCATCGCCGTAAGGGTCGACGGCGGGACCGCAGCCCGTGAGTACCACTTCGAGGGGGAGCCGTCCGCGATCCTCGACCAAGCATGCGCACACGCGCTTCGTGATCTCGAGGACGCCGTCTCCAGACGCGAGGGCATCAGCGCATGAACCCCCTCGCCGCGGGTATGTCCAACGTTGTCGCGGCGGCTACCGGCCAACCCCGCGTCCCGGTATCCGCTGTGGCGCGACCGCCCGGCGACGCCGAGTGGCGCCGCCCTTTCATCAAGGAGGTGCGTCGTGAGCGACGTGCGTACTGAGACCGAGACCGGCGACATCACCGGTACCGCCGACAAGGACTACAACATCATCTGGTTCACCGAGACGTGCTTGACCAACGTGCTGCGCCTCGAGACGTACGTCAAAGATGCGGAGCGCGCGGGCGACAACGAGCTCGCCGAGTTCTTCCGTCGGGCGCAGGCCGAGAGCCGCAAGGGTGCCGAGCAAGGCAAGCACCTGCTCGCGTCGCGCCTGGCGAGCTGACCGCGCGCCGATGGCCAGCGCGAACCAGACCCGTCAGGAGCTCTACGAGGAAGCCAAGCGTCGCGACGTTCCGGGGCGGTCGAAGATGGGCCGCGCCGAGTTGGCTCGCGCGCTCGGCAAGTCATAGGTCAGCGCCGTCGTGGTGGCGATCGGGTACACGCTCATGGGCGAGCAGTCCGGGCCGAAGCAGCTGGTCCGTGACGCGGTTCGAGCCGAAGCGCTCGGCTTCGACTTCCTCGCCGCGAGCGATCACTACTTCCCGTGGCTCGAAGCCCAGGGACACTCGCCCTACACGTGGACGGTGCTCGGCGCGGTTGCGCAGGCGACTGACGACATCGCCCTCATGACCTACGTCACCTGTCCGACGATGCGGTATCACCCCGCCGTCGTCGCGCAGAAGGCGTCGACGGTGCAACTCCTCTCCGACGGCCGCTTCACCCTCGGCGTGGGCGCCGGCGAGCACCTCAACGAGCACGTGACGGGCGCGCCGTGGCCGCCGCTCGACGTCCGTCACGACATGCTCGATGAGGCACTCGCAATCATCCGACCGCTGCTCGCCGGCGACACGGTCACGTACCGCGGACGTCATCTCTCCACCGAGAACGCCAAGCTGTGGGACCGGGCGGATGAACCGCCGAAGATCGCGATCGCCGCATCGGGTCCGAAGAGCTGCGAGCTCGCGGCCCGCCGCGGCGACGCGCTCATCGCGGTGCAGCCCGACACCGAGCTCGTCGAGCGCTTCGGCGACGACGGCGGCCGCGACAAGCCGCGCATCGGACAGGTAGCCGTGTCGTACGACGCCGACACGGAGGTCGCGACGAAGCGGGCCGCCGAGCAGTTCCGGTGGTTCGCGAGCGGCTGGTCCGTCATGGCCGAGCTGCCCGGTCCGAACAACTTCGCGGCCGCGGCGAGCACCGTCCGCGACGAGGACATCACCGCGCAGATCCCCTGCGGTCCGGACGTCGGCGCGCATGTCGACGCGGTGAGGCGATACGCCGACGCCGGCTTCACGCACGTCGCCCTCGTGCAGGTCGGCGGCGACGCGCAGGACGCGTTCTTCGAATGGGCCGAAGCCGAGCTGCTGCCGGCGTTGCGCGAGGTCTGAGCTACTTCTTCCCGTCGACGGCGCGTTGCAGCTGCGCCTTCGTCATCCGCGACCGGCCGGAGATGTTCTTGCGCTTCGCTTCCTCGTAGAGCTGCTCACGCGTGCGGCCCTTGGGCCGGTTCGTTCCTGATCGCCGGCCGCCCCTCGACGACGGCGACGCGCCGCGCGTCGAGGTCTTCGACCGCGTGCGCGACTCGCCCGACCGCGCCCGTTCCTTGTTCACGGTGCGGGCAGCGATCTCCTCGGCGCGGCCCGTGGACGCGCCGCGTCGCTTCGCACTCGACTTGATGTGTTGATATTGGCGAGCTCGCTTCGAGCCCTTTCGGACACCCCTCGGCGGCATGGCGTGCTCCTTCCACTCGGCACCAACCGGCAACGATCGGCCAAAGGCCACCGAACGAGCGATACCCGTAACGTGCCGACACCAACACCCGAGACGAGCTGAAGGTGCGCGGGCGACTCATCCGTCTCGGGCTGGCCGCCGTCGGCCTCTACTTCGTGTGGCCGGCGCTGGTGAAGGTGTTCGGCTCGTATCACGACCTCGCCGACATCAAGCCGCGCTTCTTCGTCGCGATGACGATCCTCGAGATCCTGAGCTTCGCGTCGGTGTGGGTGCTCGTCGGCATCGCGACGTCGAGCCGGCGGTGGGCCGTGATCGCCGTCGCGCAGCTCGTCGCCAACGCCGTGAGCTCCGTCGTCCCGGGCGGCGGTGCCGCCGGCGGCCCGCTCCAGTACACCTTCATGGTGAAGCGCGGTGCAGAGCCGGCCGAGGTCGCCTCGGGCCTCGCCGCGACGTCGCTGCTGTCCACCACGACGCTGTTCGCGCTCGCCGCGCTCTGCGTTCCCATCGTGTTCCGCATGCAGCACATCGACGCTCGCCTCGCGCACGCCGCGGTGCTCGGCTTGATCGTGTTCGTCGTCTTGCTCGGGCTCGGCATCGTCGCCTTCACCTTCGACGGGTTCCTGCGCGGCCTCGCCGACGCGGTGCAGTGGACGCGAAACAGGGTTCGGCGCACGCAACCGCCCAGCACCGGTCTCGACGATCGCGTCCTCGCGCAGCGCAACCGGGTGCGCGCCACGCTGGGCCGGAACTGGCCGTGGGCGCTCGTCGCGGCCGTGAGCAAGTGGGCGTTCGACTACTTCGCGCTCGTGGCCGCCGTCGCCGGCACCGGCGCGCACGTCAGCCCTGTGCCGCTGTTGATCGCGTACGTCGCCGCGTCCGTGCTCGGGATGATCCCGATCACGCCGAGCGGCGTCGGCTTCGTCGAAGCCGGCCTCGCGGTCACGTTGGTGTGGGCCGGCCTCCCCGCGGCCAACGCCACACTCGCCGTGCTCGCGTACCGCATGGTGTCGTACTGGCTCCCACTCGTCGCGGGGATCGTTGCCGCGGTCGTCAGTCGGCGGCGCGCGTCGTCGTCGGCGTAGCCGCGCTCGACGTCGTGCGGCTCGTCAGCGGAAACAGGCTTGGATGAACTCGTCGAACCCGTCGGCGTCGAAGGACACATCAAGGTGGCCGTCGACGCGCTCGATCGCGAGGGTCGGACAGAAGAAGCCCTCGCCGTCGACGAAGAAGTGCGGTGATCCGATCACGCCGCGCGCGCGACCTTCGGAGTAGTCGGCTCGAACCTCGGCGTCGTGGGCGGCGATGTCGTCCAACGTCGTCGCGGGGTCGATCCGAAGCAGCTCGTCCGGATCGGTGAGGTCCCGACCGTCCTCGAAGAGCGCGTCGCGGAGCGCCCGGCTCACGTGCTCACCGCTCTCGAGGTCACGCCCGTAGGCCGCGGCAGCGAGCGCGAGTGCCGGCAACGAGCTCATCGGGAAGCGCGCGGGGTCGAAGCCGGTGAAGAGGTCCGGGGCCACGGTCCCTCGGAGCTCCTCCACCTCCTCGACCAGCAGGTCCCGGGGGACTTGTTCCCCGTTCACCAGCTCGAGCGGCCAGGCCCGCACTCGAATCGCAACGTCGCCGCGCTGCAGCTGCTGCCGATAGGCGAAGAGACGCCGCAGGCCGACGTGCGTGAACGGGCACACGACGTCGGCGAAGACCTCGATGCGCGGTGCGGGTTCGACGCTCTCCATCGTGACGTCAGTCTCGCGGCCGTGTGGCTGCTTCGAGCACGGACGGGTCGAACATGCGGGCGCGCTCGCGTGGCGTCGCACTGGCGGCGAAGCGCTCGAGCTTCTCGAACGCCGGACCCAGCGCCGCGAAGAAGCGGCTCTGCAAGTCCGCGATCGGTGCGTGCTCCTCCGCGAGCTCCCCCATCCCCGTCAGCAGGTTGAGCCGACTGTGGTCGAGCCACTCGCCGACGTCGGGCGCGTCGAGCCATCCCATCTCGGTGCCGATGCCGGCCAGGATCACGCGCAGGTAGTCGAACGGCGTGTGCGGCATCACGTTCGGGCGCAACAGCGCGTTCTTCTCCGCGGTGGTGCGTCCGCTGGCCTCGACGACGCCCTGCAGCGCGCCCGACAACGTGAGTCCGAGACGCGTGACGAGCTGGAGCGTGATCGCTTCGTCGGTGAAGATCGGGACCGGCGGATTGTCGCTGAGCCCCGATGCTGCGCAGTGCACGTGGAGATGATCTGGTGTCGTCGGGATGTCTCCGTCGCGGAGCACGATCCGATCGCGTTCGACGCGCTGCACACGCCCCATCCGCACCACGCGCTCGACACGCCGGAGCTGAGCGAGCTCCTGGAGGCTCACCGTGGCGCCCTTCATCATCGTCGGTACGACGGATCGATCCGTCCGCAGCACCATGCCCTCGGCCTCGAGCCGGTCGTACACCTCCTCGACCGAGTCGGAGGCGACCATCGCCTCCAGCTGGAGCACGGCACCGGCAAACGTCTGGGGCGATCCCGGCTGGAAGAACTCGCGGTTGAGGATCCACGTGTCCCGGGGCCGGATCCACGCGATGGCGCCCGGATCGACGTGCTGGTCGAGCAGCCAGCAGATCGCATCCATCGCGGTCTTGCCGCCGCCCACGATGACGTACCCCTCGGGCGCGTCGCCGAGCGTCGCCAGCCCCCCGATCGGAACGCATCGAACGCCATCGGCCACCGTGAACGGTGCCGGGTCGGTGGCCGGGACGCGCGACGCCATGTACGTCGCGTCCACCACGCGTCGGTGTACGGACACGTCGGTGACGCGCCGGGTCAACCGCGACCGGAATCGCGCGTCGCCGAGGTACTCGCACATCGGGAAGAACTGGACGCGACCCGACGGCAGGAACCGATGGCGCATCACATCGTCGTAGTAACCGACGATCTCGGCGCCGCTCGCACGCTCCGAGCACCCGTCGGACTCCGTGCCGTCGTGCCCGAGGGGCGTGGAGTCGACGCCGTAGTACCGCGACGGCTGATGCAGCTGGACGAACGGGTAGGCATCGATCCAGTGACCGCCGGGTCGCTCGCGGCGGTCGAGCATCACGACGCGGGCATCGCACCGGTCGATCAGCGCGTCGACGAACGCCATGCCCATCGCACCGGCGCCGACGACGAGATAGTCGGTCTCGACGGTGGCCGCGTCGACCATCGGGCGACGTTAGTTCGGCACGCGCGCTCCTCACGCGCACGCTGCGGCGTCGGTCCCGATCGGCACACTGCCACCAAAGGCGAACATTGTCCGCGTCATTCGACGCGCCGTTGATTCGGCGGTCGTCGAAGTTCGGGCAAACGCTGTAGGCGCGCTTCGGCGCGGTCGGCCACCCTCACCCGCGAACGACGAGGGAGGAGAGCGCTGCGATGGTCGGCTCATGAACGCGACCGGACTCCGTCGTGCATTGAAGCGAAGACTTCCGTGGACGGTGCGGCTCGTGCGACGCGTCGAAGCGACGCACGCATGGGTGTTGGTGTCGTATTGCGTGCGCGTGGTGCTCCAGAAGATCCGCCATCCACGTCGCTCGGTGTTCCGGTCCATCTACCTCGGCGACATGTGGGGCTCGGGATCCGGAGGCGGTTCGACGCTCGAGCAGACCGAAGCCGTGCGCGACCAGCTTCCGAAGGTCGCCGAAGAGCTGCGCGTGCGGTCGGTGCTCGACGCGCCGTGTGGGGATTACCGCTGGATGTCGGAGGTCGATTGGGACCTCGAGTCCTATGTGGGCGTCGACATCGTTCCGGAGCTGATCGAGCGGAACCGGGCCCAATACGCACGCGAGGGGGTGCAGTTCGTCGTCGCGGACATCACGCGCCATCGCCTGCCGCGTGCCGACCTCGTTCTCGTGCGCGACTGCTTCGTGCACATGTCGCTCGGCGAGATCGCGCAAGCACTCCGCACGCTGAAGGCCAGCGGCTCGACGTACCTGTTGACGACCATCTATCCGGGCGCAGTGAAACGGAACCGGAACATCATGAGCGGATGGTGGCGCGCCCTCGATTTCGAGCGACCGCCGTTCAACTTCCCGGCGCCCGAGCGGGTGATCGACGAGGAGACCACCGACGCGTTCGACCGGAGGGAGAAGAGCCTCGGTCTCTGGCGATTCGAGGATCTCCCGCTGGGTTGAGGAGCGCCGTCGCGGCGCAGGTTTCTGGGGGAACAGGTTCGGGCATCAACCGGCGTGCACGGTCTTCCGGGTGGACCACTGCATGACTGGGCGGCTGCTGCCCGTTCGATGGTCGCAGTCGGGCTGTACCTCGACCTCATGAAACGTGCGCTCACGCGTTCGGGGTTCGAGGACAACTCGTTCACCGAGTTGCGAGGCAGGAAGTGGCTGCGGCACGTCGTCGCACCCACACAACGGCTCCTCGCCCGGGCCAACCTCAAACTGGTACGTCCGTCGAGCCATCCGACGACGGGCCGAGCCGGGTTCGCGCCCTTGAATGCCGAGACGATGATCGGGATCCCCGAGCTCGACAACCTCCAGTTCTGCATCGAACAAGTGCTCGTCGACGACGTTCCGGGCGACCTCATCGAAACGGGTGTCTGGCGCGGCGGGGCGACGATCTTCATGCGCGCCGTACTCGCCGCGTACGGGGTCACGGACCGGACCGTCTGGGTGGCGGATTCGTTCCAGGGGTTTCCGTCAGATGCTCTCGGATCGGACACGTACTACGAATTCGCGGTTTCCCTCGACACCGTCCGCGCCAACTTCGCCCGCTACGGGCTCCTGGACGAGCAGGTGCGCTTCTTGGCGGGCTGGTTCAAGGACACGTTGCCCGACGCGCCCTTCTCTCAGCTTGCAGTGGCGCGCCTCGACGGGGACCTGTACGAGTCCACGTGGGATGCGATGAGCTCGCTGTATCCGAGGTTGTCGCCGGGTGGCTTCTTGATCGTCGACGACTACAAGTTGCCCGCGTGTGCCGAAGCCATCCAGACCTATCGCGACGCGCACGGCATCACCGATCCCATCGAGGAGATCGCCCGCGGCGCCGTGTTCTGGCGGAAGTCGGCTGTCGCCGAGGTCTGACGCACATGGTGCTCACGGAGTTACGGTGACGTCGTGAACGACAACAAGATCGCCGCGTTCGTCTACATCGTCGCCATCGGGCTGCCTCTCCTCGCGCTGATCTGGGCGTGCATCACGCCGACGAAACCCACGCGCGGCGGCAACGGTCGCCGGTCGTGACGATGCGGTCGGCGACGCGCACGCCCTCGAAGCCGACGCCAGCACTCGTCCATCGTCGTCCGTCAGCGCGGCGGTGTGCGCTCGGTTTGACGGCACGGCGACGGGACCGAGCGCACGAGCGAAGCGCTCGGCCCTCTGACGTCGCCTTTCGTAGTGGGCGGTAGGCGATTTGAACGCCTGACCCCTTCCGCGTCAAGGAAGTGCTCTACCCCTGAGCTAACCGCCCCGATGGGACCGGTCAGGGTAGCAGCGGCGGTTGTCGGCTCCCCGGGCGGGATGCCATGAGCTGCAGCGCCTGACCGACGTAGCCGTCACACCCCTGTGGTTGGATGAACGCAGTTTCGATCGCGCTTCCCCGTGCCGGTGTTCGAGGTGCCGCGGGAGGTGTGATGTCGCAACCCCTGGAGCGTGTGCTCGACGAAGTGGTGCGCTGCCTTCGCACCTTCGAACCCGGCGAGTCCTCGGGTGAGGATTGTGCTCGCCTGGTGTCGAAGTTCGCGCGGGTCGAGAAGGCCTTGGCCGCAGCGCGCACGCGAGCGGCGGCGCGGGCGGCCGCGTGCAACGAGCATCGCAAAGCGGGCTTCGCCGATCCATCGGAATGGCTGGCGCGCCACGCCGGGACGACGGCTCGTGAGGCGCGCAGTCAGCTCGACACGATGAGGCGGCTCGACCTGTGCCCGGCGACGCGCGATGCCGTCGCGCACGGCGATCTCTCGCTCCGGCAAGCCGAAGAGATCGTGCGCACCGAAGAGGAAGTCCCGGGGTCCGAGGCGAACCTGCTGGCGCTGGCGATGCGGTCAGGGCTCTCGAAGCTGCGCGACGAAGCGCGCAAGCTGCGGATGAACGCGATCCCACCGGAGAAGCTCCACGAGCGGCAACACGCGGCACGATCGGTGCGGCACTGGCGCGATGAGCTGGGGATGATCGCCGGCAGCTTCCGGCTCGCGCCCGAAGTCGGCTTGCCGTTCGTCACCCGACTCGACCGCGAGGCGCAACGCCATCGACGCGCCGCGAAGCAGCGGGGCGATGCGATCGAGCGGTTCGAAGCGTACGCGGCCGATGCGTTCGCCGACCTGATCGATCACGACGCAGTGCCGGCCCCGTCGTCGAAGCCCAAGCGTCGCGATGTCGATGCTGTCATCGTGTGCGACCTGCGTGCGTATCGGCGCGGTCACACGCACGAGGGCGAGCCGTGTCACCTCGTCGGCGGCGGTCCGGTTCCCGTGTGGCTGGCGCGGGAGGTCGCGAAGGACGCGTTCCTCAAGGCCGTGCTGCACGACGGTGTGAACATCCACACCGTGAAGCACTTCGGGCGTCACGTCCCGGCTGAGCTCCGTACCGCGCTCGAGCTGGGGCCGTTGCCGGAGCTCGACGGCGTCACGTGCTCCGAGGAGGGGTGCGACCGTCGCTACGGCCTCGAGTGGGACCACCGAGACCCCGTTGCGAACGGCGGCGAGACCAGCTTCGAGAACCTCGGCCCGTACTGCGGGCCGCACCACGACGACAAGACCGAACGCGACCGGAGAGAAGGCAAGCTCGGCGATCGCGCACGGGAGCCGCGGCCGCCGCCCGACGGGTGAGCGGCCAGCTGGGGCAGTGCTACTCGGTCGCGATCGCGGCGAGCACGTCGAGGCGGCTCGCGCGGCGGGAAGGCAGCCACGCCGCGATCACACCGGCGAGCACGGCGACCACGAGGAACAGCACGAGCTGCAGCACGGGGATCGACAGCTGCGTGATGCCTTGGCCGTCGAGCGCGGTGACGAACACCCAGCCCCAGAGCAGGCCGACCGCGACGCCGACCAACGACCCGAGCACCGCGATGATCACCGACTCGCCCCTGATCATGCGGTGAACCTGGACGCGGCTCATCCCGACGGCGCGCAGCAGGCCGAGCTCGTGGGTGCGCTCGAACACCGAGAGGGCGAGGGTGTTCACGATGCCGAGCACGGCGATGATCTCCGAGAGGAGCAGCAAGGCGATGGTGACCGCGAGGAAGCGGTCGATCGCTCGTTGCTGATCGCTGCGGTAGCCGTTGCGCGTGAACACCTCGATGTTGGGGAAGTCGTGGTGCAGCGCCTTGCGGACCGAGGCGGCGGCGGCGTCGGGGTTGCCGCGCGTTCGCAGGTACACGAGGGTGTCCTGCTCGTCGGTGCCGAAGCCCTGGAGGTAGACGCTGCGCGGCACAATGAACGACACGGGGAACCCGCCGGTGAAGTCGGGCTCGCGGTAGATGCCGGCGACGCGGAGGGGGAAGAAGCCCTTCGACATCTGTACGACGATCCGGTCGCCGACGTCGACGTGGTAGTCGCGAGCGGCGCGTTCCTCGACGAGGATGCCGTCGGGGTCGAGATCGGCGACGGAACCACGGACGACATCGAGGTCGACCGTATTCGCGAGGGCGCCGGCCTCCGCGCTCGCCACGGTCTCGACGATGTTGTAGATGCGCACCTTGCGGAACTGGAACGGGCTCACGGCCTTCACGTCGGGCAGCGCGGCGACCCGTTCCGCGACCGCGGGCGAGAAGCCGGCGAACTGGCGCGCCTTGAGGACGACGTCGGCCTTCGTGTTGCGGTCCACCGCGTGGTCGACCGACGCCTTGGTCGACGCGCCGAAGATCGCGACGAGCGTCACCAGCGCGAGCCCGATCACGAGCGCCGATGCCGTGGCCGCAGTGCGGCGCGGATTGCGCACCGCATTCTCGCGGGCGAGCCGGCCCGTCACGCCGCGCCACTCCCCCAACCGCCCGATCGCACCCGCGACGCGACTCGAGAACGTCGCCAGCAGGATCACCACGCCCAGCAACACGAGCAGAGCGCCGATCGCGGTCCAGAGGAGGTCGTCGGTGATCTTGCGGGCCTGGGCCGCGTGGTCGAGCCCGGCGACGAGGAACGGCACGGCGGCGAGCAGCACCGCGACGCCGGCCACCGCGCGGCGGCGCAGCCGCGGGTTGCGCACGATCACGGTGTCGGCGAGGGCATCCACCGGCGCCTCGCGAGACGCGCGGATCGCCGGCCAGACCGCAGCCGCGACGGTGACCGCCACCCCGACACCGAACGCAACCGCGACCGTGCGCGCCATGACGACCATCCCGCCCTCGGGGATGTCGAAGCCGAGGCCCTGCACGAGCGCGAGCAGACCCGACGCGACGAGGACGCCGAGCACCACTCCGATCACCGACGCCACCGCGCCGACGACCACCGCCTCGAGCAGGAGCGCGGAGACCATCTGTCTCCGGCTCGCGCCGAGCACGCGCAGCAGCCCGAGCTCACGGGTGCGTTGCGCGACGACGATCGTGAAGGTGTTGAAGACGAGGAACGCCGCTACCACCACGCCGATCGCCGCGAACCCGAGCAGCAACGCCGAGAGGAGATGCAGCAGATCGCGCACCGCCACACCGCTGTCGGCGGCTGCGTCGTCGGCGAGCTGGACGTCGAAATCGGGGCCCACCGCCGCGGCGATGCGGTCACGGACGGCGCCGACGTCGGACCCGGCCGCGGCGATCACGTTGATCTGGTCGAGCTCGTTCGGCGCGCCGAAGGCCGACTGGGCCGTGCGCAGATCGAACGCGGCTGCGGTGAAGGCGCCGAGGTCGATCTGGTCACCGAAGCCGAACAGCCCGACGATCTCGAAGTCCTGCGCCGGGCCGGTGAGCAGCACCCGCACGTGGTCGCCGACCCCGAAGCCCTCCTTGCGCGCAGTGTGCGCGTCCATGGCGACCTCGCTCGGCCCGGTCGGCGCCCTGCCCTGGACGAGGCGCAGCGGCCCATCGCGCCCCGGCTGCGACCACGACAGCCCGAGGCTCAACGGTCCGGAGCGCACGGCGTCGCCGTGCTGGTCCACGAACTGCGCGTAGCCGAAGATCACGCCGTAGGCGTCCTGGACCCCCCGCACCGACTCGACGTTCCGGAGCTCCAGCTCCGAGAACCGCTCGCGGCTGAGCTCGGGCCCGTCCTCGCCCCGGAGGCGCACCACGACGTCGACGTTGGAGACGGTCTGGGCGAAGAGGCCGTCGTAGGAGTGCTGCAACGTGTCGGTGAGCACGTAGGTGCCGGCCACGAACGCCACGCCCAGCATCACGGCGACCATCGAGAGCACCAGGCGCACGCGGTGCGCCAGGATGCCCTTGATGGTGGCCTTCCACATCGGCGGTCCTCTCGACGGCGCGGCCGACGGCTAGGCCATGATGGTCGGCAACATTTCGGTGGAGATTCATATGGGACTGCTCGACGGCAAGGTCGCATTCGTCACCGGCGGCGCTTCGGGGATCGGCGCGGCCACGTGCCGGCGCTTCGCGGCCGAGGGCGCGCGCGTCGCGGTCGTCGACCTCAACGGCGACGGCGCCAAGTCGGTGGCCGCCGAGATCGACGGGATCGCGTACGCCGTCGACGTGACCGACTACGACGCCCTGGCCGGAGCCGCCCGCGACGCCGACGCCCAGCTGGGCGGCCTCACGACGGTCTTCAACAACGCCGGCGGGAGCAACCTGAGCCCCATCCACGACTACGACGTCGCCGAGTGGACCCGGATCGTCACGCTCAACCTCACCGGCGTCTTCCATGGCTTCAAGGCCACGGCGCCCCTGCTGCTGGCCAATCCGCGCCTCGCCGAGCACGGCGGCGGTGCGATCGTGAGTACCGCATCGATCTCCGGGACCCGTCCCGCGGCGGGCGAGGCTCCCTACTCGGCGGCGAAGGCCGCGGTTGCCGCGCTCACCGCCAGCGCCGCCCTGGAGTACGCGCCCACGATCCGGGTGAACGCGGTGTCGCCGGGGATGATCGCCACGGGGCTCACGAGCCCACTCCTCGCCATGGATTGGGCCATCCCGCACATGACGGCGAAGACGCCGCTGGCCCGGATCGGCACGCCGGAGGACATCGCCGACGTCGTGTGCTTCCTGTGCAGCGACCTGTCCCGCTTCGTCACGGGCCAGAACCTCGTGATCGACGGCGGCATGACCCTCCACGGTTCCGGTGTCGACGGCCTCCTGGAGCGCTTCCTCCCGACGTAGGACCCGTGCGGTGTCCGCCGCATCGGGCCCCAGATATGCACGCAGCGTGGCCACCCAGGCGCAAAATCGCGCTCAGAGCGATCGCGATCGCTCAAGAATCTCGCCGCTCGGGCCGATTCTCCTCTCGAAGCATTCGGAGGAGGGCGAAAGATGCGAGGTTCGCGGAAGCGTCGGTTGGGGTTGCTCGCGGTGGCCGTGCTGACCATCGCGATCGTGGGCGCCGCCTGCGATCCGAACCCGCCGCCGGAGCGCAACTGCCCATGGAACCCGCCCGACGCGGTGACCCAGACGATCCTGAACCGGGTCAACTGGGACCGAGGGATGAACGGCGAGAACGGCCTCAACTGGAACGCGACGTTGGCCTGCAACGCCCGCGACCACGCGAACTGGATGGCGGGCACGGGACAGCTCGTGCACCAGGACCTCAACAGCGTCATCCATGACCCGCTGTACGTGAACTACGCGAGCCTCGGCGAGAACATCCTCGTCGGTCCGAACTCGATGGACGGCAACACCATGTACAACGCGTGGTGGAACTCCCCCGGCCACCGGGCCAACATCCTCGGCTGGTACGACGCCATCGGCATCGCGGTGCTGCGGACGTTGGACGGGCGGACGTGGGCGGTCCAAGAGTTCGGCCGCCACTTCTGATCTCCCCCCGATCAGGCGATCGCGTGAGCGCTCCCGGCCCGAGGGTCGGGACGCTCCGCGTGAGCATCCTCGTCCTCGCGGTCACCGTCGCCGTCGTCGCGCTGACCCTCGCGTCGATCGGTCCGGCTCCGGCCGCGGAGGCGTCACGGGCCACCGAGATCGGCATCACCGATCGTGAGCTGCACATCGCCGTCGTCGCCGACGTCGACACACCACTCGCGCCGGGACTGTTCGGCGGGTCCGTGGACGCGGTGCAGGCATTCGCGCGAACGGTCAACGACCTCGGCGGCATCGCCGGGCGGCGCCTCGTGGTCGACTTCTACGACTCTCGGCTGAGCGCCGCCGACACGCTCAACGCGCTGATCCGCGCCTGCGCCAACGACTTCGCGATGGTCGGCACGACGGCGCTGTTCGTCAACAACACCGATCCCATGGTCAACTGCAAGGACAAGGCGGGGAACGCCACCGGCATCCCCGACCTCCCCGAGCTCAACACGGACCCCGCGCATCAGCGGTCGCCGGTGTCATATCCGCTGATCGGCATCCAGCGCGACTACGCCGAGTCCGCGCGCGAGACGTACACCGTGAACGTCGGACCCGAGCGGTGGCTGCTGTCGCGGTACGGGAAGCTCGACGGCGTCTGGTTGCACGCGTCGGACCTCAAGTCGTCGAAGTACGGCAACTTGCCGTCGTTCGTCGCGTCGCAGCGGATCGGCATCGCCAAGGACGCCGAGTTCGACGTCTCGGCGCTCACGACCCAGGCCGGGTATGCGCCGTACGTGCAGGCGATCAAGGACCACAAGTCCACGTACGCGCGCAGCGGCCTCGACGTGTCGAGCACGGTCAGCCTGCGCAAGGAAGCCGCGATCCAGGGCGTCACGAGCGTGAAGGCATGGGACTGCTCCCTGCAGTGCTACGACCAGCGGCTCATCACCAACGGCGGCAAGGCCGTCGAAGGCGAGTACGTCTGGGTGCCGTTCCTGCCGCTCGAGGAGGCGAACCGCAATCCGGCCCTCGCGCGCTACGTGAACGCAGTCGGGCGCGAGAACGCGAACGGCTTCGGCATCCAGGCCTGGGCCTCGGCGCTGCTGTTCAAGCAGGTGGTCGACGGCATCGTCGCCAAGGACGGGATCAATGCGCTCACGCGCGAGCGCTTCCTCGATGCGATCTCACAGGTGTCGGACTTCGACGCCAACGGGATGATGGGGACGATGCACCCTGGCGATCGCCGCGTCACCTCGTGTTACGTGATGCTGCAGGTGCAGCACGGCGCGTTCCGACGCGTGCACCCGACCAAGCCGGGCACCTTCGACTGCAACCCGTCGAACCTGCTCACCCTGCGAGCCGACCTCGAGGGCAGCGCCTGAGCCGCGCCGTCGCGACGCGACGCGGCGGCACGCGGTTACTGGTCGTGCGCGCCCTTCTCGTCGACGACATCGAGGAGGTGCGCCTTCGCGGTGAATCCGGCCCAGCCGCCGAAGAAGGCTCCGGCCAACAGGCCCACGAGGATCCCGATCCCGATCCACGCACCCCAGTCGGGGTTCTTGCCGCCGACCGCGAGGGCGACGATGGCGATCCAGATCACGATGCAGATCGGGATCGCGATGATCGTTCCCCACAGGACGGCGCGCCACAGCGCGCGCTCGGCCTGCATCGCCTCTTGCATCGGGTCGTCGTAGGGGACCAGCAGCTCGGGGGCGGCCAGCTCCACCTCGGTGTTGGCGACGTTCTCGCTCATGCCGGGGATTCTGGCACGACGCCGCGCGCGATCAGGAGTTCCATGATGGCGGCCGCGCTCTCCGCGGGCGACGTGCGATCACCCGCGATCACGAGGTCGGCCTGCTCGGGCGCTTCGTAGGGGTCGTCGATCCCGGTGAAGCCGGTGAGCTGGCCCGCCCGCGCCTTGGCGTAGAGGCCCTTGACGTCGCGGTCTTCGCACACCTCGATCGGCGTGTCGACGAACACCTCGACGAAGTCGAGGCCGGCGTCGTCGTGGATCCGACGGGCATGGTCGCGGCCGGCGCGGTACGGGCTGATCACCGGCACCACGGCAACGAGCCCGGCATCGGCGAAGAGCCGTGCGACCTCGCCGACCCGGCGGATGTTCTCGGTCCGGTCGTCGGCGGTGAAGCCGAGGTCGCCGTTGAGCCCGTGGCGCAGGTTGTCGCCGTCGAGGCTGTACGCGGCCAAGCCGCGCGCCACCAGCGTCCGCAGCAGCTCGACCGCAATGGTGCTCTTCCCGGAGCCCGAGAGGCCGGTGAGCCACACCGTTGCGCCCCGGGTGCCCGTGGCCGACCAGCGGTCGTCGCGCGACGTCGCAGCGTCGTGCCACGTCACGTTCGGACTGCGCGGCGCCATGGGGCGTCAGCGTAGGACGGCGTCGGTCGGCCCGTTCGGCGGGCGCGCCTACGCTTCGACCATCTTCGATCCGCTCGACGCCGCCGCCGCCGACAACCTCGACGGCCTCGCCCGCCTCCGCGCCGAGGAACCCGTACACCGCTGCCCCGGCGGCGCGTGGTTCCTCTCCCGGTACGACGACGTGCTCGCGGCGACGAAAGACGTCGAGACGTTCCGGGCCAGCTTCCGGGAGCCCGGTGTCGTCGTCCCCGAGGAAGAGCAGTTCATCAACGAGATCGCCGAGCCGCGCCACGGCCACGTGCGACGCATCATCAACTCGGCGATCGCCCAGCACCGCATCGCCCGCGTGGAGCCCGTCGCCCGTGACCTCTGCAACGGGCTCCTCGACGACCTGTTGCCACGAAGCCACGCCGAGGGTCGAGTCGACCTCGTGGCCGGCTACTCGACGCCCATACCCACCACCGTGATCGCGCACCTCCTCGGCGCGCCGGTCGAGGACCACCACAAGTGGGCCGAGTGGTCCGACGAGGTCGTGCAGGGCACCTACCCCACCAAGTACCGCACGGAGCGCGGCGTCGGGCTCGAAGGCGCCCACCCCGAGTTCACCGCGTACGTCGACGCGCAGATCCGCGTGCGGCGCGAGGCCGAGCACCCACCCGACGACTTCATCACGCGCTTGCTCGAGACCGAGGTCGACGGCCGTCGACTCACCGACGTCGAGGCGCGCACACAGCTCGTGTTCCTCTTCATCTCCGGCAACGAGACCACCCGACACCTGATCTCGAACCTCTGCTTCACGCTCGCTCGCCGTCCCGAGCTCTACGCGACCTGCCGCGCCGATCCCACGCTCGTCGACAACCTCGTCGAGGAGACGCTGCGGCTCATGTCGCCCATCCAGTTCCTGATGCGCACGTGCACTCGAGACACGTCGCTCGACGGCGTCGCGATCGACGAGGACGACAAGGTCGCGTTCGGGATCGCGTCGGCCAACCGCGACGCCGACCACTTCGACGATCCCGACGACTTCCGCCTCGACCGTTCCGACCCGAAGCACCACCTCGCGTTCGGCGGCGGGCCGCACATCTGCCCGGGCGCCGCGCTCGCCCGGCTCGAGGCGCGCATCGCCGTCGAGGCACTCCTCGCGCGTGTCGCCACCATGACGCTCGACCCGGAGTACCGCTTCGAGAAGGTCCCGGTCTTCTGGGCGTACGGACCGTCGTCGTTGCCTGTCGCGCTCGAGCCCGCTTGACTGAGGGTCAGTGCGGGCTTCGGTCATCGTCCCCACCCGCAACCGAGCCGACCGGCTCGACGCGTGCCTGGCCGCGCTCGCGCACCAGACGCTTCCGGCCGAGCAGTTCGAGATCCTCGTCGTCGACAACGGCTCCACCGACGCGACAGCCGAGCGGATCACCCTCTGGGCTGATCGTCGTCCGGGGCTGCAACGGGTCGAGGCGCCCGAGCCCGGCGTGTCGCGCGCCCGCAATGCCGGCATCGCGGCGGCGCGCGGTGAGCTGCTCGCGTTCGTCGACGACGACGCCGTTCCGGAGCCGAGCTGGCTCGCGACGTTGCTGCGTGCGTACGACCGCTGGCCGCGCGTCGGCGCTGCGTGCGGGCGCGCGCGACTGAGGCTCGAACGCCGTCCGCCGTCGTGGTACGGCGACTTCAGCGAGACGTGGTACAGCGCGATGGACTTCGGTCCGACGGCTCGGCTGCTCCTCGATCCCAACGAGGTGCCGTGGTCGCTGAACCTGTCCGTGCGCGCCGCCCTCGCGCGCGAAATAGGCGGGTTCCCCGAGGCGCTCGGCCGCGTGGACGGCAACCTGCAGTCCGGCGAGGAGTTCCCATTCGTCTCCGCCGTCCGCGCCACCGGAATGCGCATCGCCTACGAGCCCGACGCCGTGGTCTGGCACGCGGTCCCCGCCGAGCGGCTACGACTGCGGTGGCTCGTTCGCCGCGCATGGACCGAGGGTCGCAGCATCCCCGTGCGCAACGAGATCCAGGGCCTCGAGCAGAAGAGTCTGCTGCGCATGGCGGTGCGAGTGACGCTCCTCGGTTGGGTGGACCTCGGCCACCGTCTCCGCGGACCGGACGCCACTCGCGCCGTGCTCACGGACGAGCTGGTGCGCCGCACCGTCGGGATCGGCCGCATGTGGACCGTGATCAGCGACGCGCCGTCATGAGCCGCGTCGTCGCGATCGGACTCGACGCAGTGGAGCCTTCGCTGATCGCGGAGCTGATGCGCACGGGCCGACTCCCGCATCTCGCGCAGCTGCAGCGGCGGGCGGCAACGGTGGACCTCACCACGGAATCGGACTACCGCGCCGAGTTCCCCTGGAACGAGTTCGCCACCGGGCGACGCGCGTCGACACTCGGCTACTGGACCACGGTGGCGTTCGACCCCGAGGAGTACGCCGCCTACATGCGCGGCGCTCCGGACGTGGAGCCGTTCTACGCCCTGGGCGACGACGCGACCATCGTTGCCTTCGACCTGCCCAAAGTCGTGCGCTCGCCGCGTGTTCGCGGCGTGCAGATCCTCGGCTGGGCTGCGCACAGCCCCCAGTACCCGTATGGCTCGATGCCTGATGGCGAGCTCGCGGCGCTCCTCACGACCTTTCGTCCGAACGCCGGGCGAGACCTGGAGTACGCGGGATGGTGGCACCAGCCCGAGTACCTGACGCGCTTCGCGGACATGCAGGCCGAAGCGGTCCGGACGCGAGCGGAGATCCTGCGGTGGCTGGCGTCGCGGACGCCGGAGTGGAACCTGCTCATCGCCCTCATCGGCGAGACGCACCAGCTCGGGCACATGACGGCGCACGGGTTCGTCGGCCGGCTGACGCAGGCGCCGACCGCGCCCGTTGCGCGCGCCGCAATGGTGAAGGTGCTCGAGGCGGCCGACGCCGTGATCGCCGACGTCGTGTCGTGGGTGCCGTCCGACACGGCGGTCGTGGTGTTCTCGGTGCACGGGATGCGTTCGGCCGAGGACGAGATCACGGCGAGCCTCGTTCCCGAGGTGCTGCTGCGGAACACGATCGGTGAAGCGCGGCTCCCGGCGGCCGACCTCGACCCTTGGCGCCGGCGTGGCGCGCCGCCGTTGGTCCCGCCCGTCTGGGACGACCCGCAATTGTGGCTCGGACGCCGCTTCTGCACGACGGCGCGCGACATTCGGCGAACCGAAGCGCTGCGGCGCGCTCGCCACGCGGTGCGAACGTACGCGCCGTGGGCCACGCGTACTCGGCGACGGCTGCTGGACATCCCAGACCCGCCCGAGCCGGTCGCCGCGCCACCGCCGACACAGTTCCCCTTCCGCGACGACTCGATGAACGAGTGGCACCCGGCGGCCTGGTACCGCGACACGTGGCCGCGTCTCCCCGCGTTCGTCATGCCTGGGTTCTCCGACGCGCAGATCCGCATCAACCTCGACGGCCGCGAGCGTCACGGCATCGTCGAGCGCGACGACTACATGCGAGCTTGTGACGAAGTCGAGCGTGTGCTGCGCGCGTGTCGCGACGGCGCGACCGGCGCGCCGATCGTGCGCGACGTGCACCGAACCCGCGCCCACGACCCGTACGCGCCCGACAGTCCCCCCGCAGACCTGGTCGTGCAGCTCGAGGGTGCCGACGCGATCGAGCACCCCGAGCTGGGCCCGGTCGGCCCCATCATCGCCGCGCGCACCGGCGGGCACACCACACACGGATTCGCGTTCGTTGCCGGACCCGGGATCGCTCCCGGGCCGCGCGGCACGTTCGCCGTCTGCGATCTCTCGGCGACGATCGTCGAGCTGCTCCGGGCACGCTCACTCGTGCCGCTCGACGGACGACCGTTCCTCGACCCCGCCCGATCGGGGTGAGTAGCGTCCGCGCATGAGCGACGCGCCGCTGCTGGACCATCTCTACACGGTCGGCAGCCTCGAGAACGTCCACGGCGGATTCCGCTTCCAGGTGAAGAACCGGCTGTTCGACGCGACGCTCGTCGCCGTCGATCGGCTCGTGGTCGACGGCGACGACGTCGACGTCGCGTGCGTCGTGCTCGAGCTCGGCGACGCCGAGATCCCGGCGGCCGGGTTGCACGACGGCGGCATCCCGTTCCCGCTGCGCTGCGTCGTCGGCGTGCGCGTTGCCGGCCGCGCGCTCCCGGACGGCGCGCACCACGTGGTCATCGCCTTCCGCAGCGAGCCGTTCGGCGCGCTCGAGCTCGAGGTGCGCGACAACGTGGCGATTCCGCGTACCGCACGCGACGGCATCCCGCGCGACCTCGACGACGACTACAGCGCGGAGATCATCGAGCGGCGCCACCGCTACCTCGAGGCGTTCTCGGGGCACTCGCTCGAGCACCTCGACCAGTACTCGTTCGACCCCCACCTCGCCCAGGGCAACGTCGAGAGCTTCATCGGCGTCGCGCAGGTGCCGATCGGGCTGGCCGGCCCGCTGCGTGTTCGGGGCGAGCACGCCGACGGCGAGTTCCTGATCCCGTTGGCCACCGCCGAAGGAACGCTCGTGGCGTCGTACAACCGTGGGATGAAGGTGATCAACGAGTCGGGCGGCGCGATCTGCACCGTCGTCGACGACTGCATGCAGCGTGCGCCCGTGTTCATCTTCGAGAGCGCCCGCGAGGCACGCGACTTCAAGGGGTGGCTCGACGAACACTTCACCGAGATCGCCGCCGCGGCCGAGGCGACCACGAGCATCGGCAAGCTGCTCTACGTCGACACGTACCTCGCAGCGAAGTTCGCGTTCCTCCGCTTCAACTTCTCCACCGGCGACGCCGCCGGGCAGAACATGGTGGGGCGAGCCACGTTCGCCGCATGCTCGTGGATCCTCGAGCAGGTCGACACCGTGCGCCGCTTCTACCTCGAATCCAACTTCGCGACCGACAAGAAGGCGTCGCAGGTCAACATCATGCGCACGCGCGGCAAGCGCGTCGTCGCCGAGGTGACGATCCCGCGCCGTGTGCTCACGTCGATCATGCGCGTCGAGCCGGAGACCCTGTTCCACCACTCCGGCGTCGCGAACGTCGGCTCGTTCCTCGCCGGCGTCAACAACAACGGTCTGCACTCTCCCAACGGCATCACGGCAATGTTCATCGCCACCGGCCAGGACGTCGCCAACGTCGCCGAGTCGTCGGCCGCGGTTGTGTACGTCGACCTGCTGCCCGACCAGTCGCTGTACCTGTCGATCACGATCCCGTCGCTGATCGTCGCGACCTACGGCGGCGGCACCAGCCTCGCCACCCAGCGCGAGTGCCTCGAGCTCCTCGACTGCTACGGCCGCGGCAAGGTCAACAAGCTGGCCGAGATCATCGCCGGCGTCGTGCTCGCCGGTGAGATCTCGCTCGCGTCGGCGATCTCGTCGCTCGACTGGGTCTCGAGCCACGAGCAGTACGGCCGCAACCGCTGACTCCGTTTGGTCACTTTCCCTGGCCATGGCCGGGGAAAGTGACCAAACGGAGATGTGGCGTAGGCTGCGGTTCGTGAAGGGAGGTGGCGGCATGCACCGTCGCTGAGCGCACGTCCTCGCGCCCGGTCGGGCGCACGCGGCCGCGCGCCTCCTTCTCCGCTCCGTTCGGTAGGTCCGTTCGGTAGGGGTCGCCGCGGTCGTCGTCGACACGACTTCCACCGCAAGGAGACCCACTCGCCATGAGCTACCAGCGCTCGCTGACTCGCGTGATCGACGACGTCGTCACGCCCAACGCCGCCGAGATCGACCGCACCGGCGCGTTCCCGCGCGCCAACCTCGACGCGCTCGCCGAAGCCGGCATCCTCGGCCTCTGCTCGTCGGGCGAGGTGGGCGGCGGCGGCGAGGGCCTGCGCGCCGCCGCGACGGTGGTGGCGGCGCTCGCCCAGGCCTGCGGCTCGACCGCCATGGTCGTGCTCATGCACTACGCGGCGGCCGCCGCGATCGAAGCGCTCGGCCCCGAGGACGTCCGCCGGGCCATCGCCGCCGGCGAGCACCTCACGACGCTCGCCTTCTCCGAGGCCGGCAGCCGCAGCCACTTCTGGGCACCGCTGTCGACCGCCGCCGCGAGCGGCGACCACGTGATCCTCGACGCGTCGAAGAGCTGGGTCACCGCCGCGGCCGAAGCCGACAGCTACGTCTGGTCGAGCCGGCCGGTCACGGCCGACGGACCCATGACGCTGTGGCTCGTCCCGTCCGACGCCGCCGGCCTCTCGGTGGCCGGCGACTTCGACGGCCTCGGCCTCCGCGGCAACGGATCGCGCCCCGTGCAGGCCGCCGGCACCCCGATCCCGAGCGCCAACCGACTCGGCGACGACGGCGCCGGCCTCGACCTGTCGCTGTCGATCATCCTGCCGTGGTTCCTCATCGGCTCCGCCGCGTTCAGCGTGGGCCTGATGCGCGCCGTCACCGCGGAGACGACCGCGCACCTCACGGCAACGCGGCTCGAGCACCTGGGCCAGAGTCTCGCCCAACAGCCCGCACTGCGCCTCGACCTCGCGCAGATGCAGATCACCACCGACATGGCCGACGCACTCGTCGGCGACTGCCTCACTGCGGTTGAAACCGGGCGGGAGGATGCGACCTTGCGCGTCCTCGAAGTGAAGGCAGCCGCCGGCGAGGCGTCGATCGACGTCACGGATCTCGCGATGAAGGTGTGCGGCGGCGCGGCCTTCCGGCGCGAGCTCGGCGTGGAGCGCCGCTTCCGTGACGCGCGCGCGGCACGTGTCATGGCGCCGACCACCGACGCGCTCCGCGACTTCATCGGGCGCGCGCTCACCGGTTTGCCGCTCCTCGGGGAGGTCTGAACGATGGCTTCCGACGGCACGGTGCTCATGGGCGCGGTCGCCTACGACCCGAAGGTGGTGACGATCTGGGACGGGTTCCGCCGCTGGTTCGCCGAGCAGGACTTCGACTTCGACTACGTCCTGTACTCGAACTACGAGCGGCAGGTGGAGGATCTCGTCGCGGGCCGGATCGACGCGGCGTGGAACTCGCCGCTCGCCTGGGTGCGCACCACACGCCTCGCCACCGCTCAGGGCCGCGACGCCCGGGCGCTCACGATGCGCGACACCGACTGCGACCTCACGTCGGTGGTCGTCGTGCGCGCCGAGAGCCCGTACCAGTGGGTGGCGGATCTGCGTGGCACGACGATCGCCACCGGTGCGGTCGACTCGCCGCAGGCGACGCTGATCCCGCTGCTGCTCCTACGGGACGCCGGACTCGACCCGCGCACCGACGCGACGATTCGCCGCTACGACGTCGGCGTCGGGCTGCACGGCGACCACGTCGGCGGCGAGCGCGACGCCGCCCGCGCATTGGCGGCGGGTGAGGTCGACGCTGCCTGCATGATCGACGCCAATCACCTGCAGTTCACCAACGAGGGCACGCTGCCGTCGGGCGACACGCGGATCATCGGCCAGACGCGCCCGTACGATCACTGCAACATGACCGTGACCTCTTCGGGTCCCACCGACGCGCTGGCCCGCTTCGACGACCTCCTGCGCGCGATGGACTACGGCGACGCGGCAGTGCGGCCGCTGCTCGACCTGGAAGGCCTCCGGCGATGGGTGCCGGGCCGCACGATCGGCTACGCGCAGCTCGAGCGCGCCGTCGACGACACCGCGTTCTACGACGACGACGGCCGTGTCACCGCCGACGACTACCGACCCTGAGGCCGTCGACCTCGGTCCGCTCGGCTTC